>ERZ1026814.75-NODE-75-length-85999-cov-15.008047_pt1 | contig 85999 bp, 74 predicted proteins | sample MGYA00520871_ERZ1026814 | MGnify/ENA primary metagenome ERZ1026814 (study PRJEB33270, sample SAMEA104284478) | anaerobic digester metagenome | biome: Anaerobic digester microbiome; feature: mesophilic sludge digester; material: Anaerobic digester biomass | place... | reverse complement strand
TGAGAAGTCATCATGCTGGCAGGTCTATTCCGTGGTGACTGATATTTACCAGCCTGACCCAAGCAGGATGCGCGACTGGATCTCGGTGCCCAGGACAAACGGTTACGAATCGCTCCACATCACTGTGGTGACACCTGCCGGCCGCTGGGTGGAGGTTCAGATACGAACCAGGCGCATGGATGAAATAGCCGAGAAAGGCCTCGCCGCGCACTTCCGCTACAAGGGCATCAAGGGCGAGGGCGGACTCGATGCCTGGATGACACAGATGCGTGAAGTCCTTGGAACAGTGGAGAAGGAGGGAAGCGACTTCCTCGGAAACATAAGACCAGGTCTCTACGCTGATGAGGTATTTGTGTTCACTCCAAAGGGGGAAGTGAGACAGCTGCCCGTGGGCGCCACCCTGCTCGACTTCGCATTTGACATACATACCGAGGTGGGCTCCAAATGCATAGGAGGGAAGATCAACGGCCGTAATGTACAGCTTAAACACAAACTGCAGAACGGTGACCATGTCTCAGTCATAACCTCGTCAAAACAAACGCCGAAGCGCGACTGGCTGTCGTTTGTCATCACCAACAAGGCGCGCACCAAGATTAAACAGGCTCTTAACGAGGAGAAGTTCAAACTGGCAGCCGACGGCAAGGAGATGCTCACCCGCAGGCTCAAGAACTGGAAGATCCCATACGGAGATGCCATCGTGGTTAAACTGCTCACGGAGTATGGGTTCAAGACCTCACAGGATCTCTATTTCAGTATCGCAATTGGAGAAACAGACCTCCTGCAGATCAAGAAGGTGCTGCTCAGGACAGAGGAGCAGCCTGAGGAAACCACGGCCAGAACACCCGATCATCATCAGCACGAAGAGACTAACATTAGTGATTATCTTATTGTAGATGAAAAGGTTGAAGGGCTGGATTATAAGCTTGCCAGGTGCTGTAATCCGGTCTTCGGCGATCGCATCTTCGGATTTGTGACCGTCCTTGAGGGGATTAAAATCCACCGGGCAACCTGTCCGAACGCTGATTTCATGATATCGAACTTTCCTTACAGGGTTGTGAGGGCACGGTGGACAAGGCTTGATTCTGCCAGGGGATTCCTGGCGCAGATCAGGCTGACAGGGGTGGAAAACCTGGGGATAGTGTCACGCATAACAGATATCCTGGCTGAATACAAGGGAGTGGCAGTCAAGAACTTCACCTACAGCATGAACAATGGCCTCTTCGAGGGACGGATTGAGCTGCTGGTGCCGAATATCAATCTCCTCTACAGCATAATCAAAAAGATTCAGTCGGTCAGAGGGATCACCCGGGTAACCAGGGTGGAGAGCTGATCAGTACCTCGGGTCAGGCTGTACTGGTAGTTTCGCCATTTTTTCCACCTCTACGGAAGTGTACCCGAATTCGTCAACAACCTTACCCTGGATAAGATAGGTTCCGCTGCCGCGAAACGGCCAGCCGGCAAGTGACTGAGGGAAATGGGTTGTGTCAAAGAACTCACCGTCACTGTCAAGGAAGCAGCCAAAGTTCATCCATTCACATTTGACGGTCTTGATGTATTTTACCGTTACCAGGTGACCCACCATCCTGACCCGGCAGCCCACGGCACCCTTCATGCCAGCAGCACTTATATCGCCCCTGAACTTCGTCTGCAGCAGGTCAAACCATGTCAGCGTTACGGGGAATCCGAGCAGCTCAATCTCGTCATAGGCATCCTCAAGCTTCGACTGTTCGAAGGGAGGCATTGTGAACCTCTTTGGCTCAGGATTGAAAAGGGTACGGGCTGTCTCGCTTTTGCCCCTGTTGATAAGCATGTGAGCCTCCCACAGCAGCAGCGCCTTGCTCTTCCCGGTAAACCGGAAAGCACCGGTTCTTATCAGAATGATGGTCTGTTTGAGACTCGGACCTATACGTGAGATAAAGTCATTTATCCCGCTGAAAATCCCATTCTTATCCCTCTCGGTGATGATGGCTTTTGCGAGGGTTGTTTCCACTCCCTGGATATGTATCAGTCCCATGAAAATGGTTTTGTCATACAGGGTGGTTTTGTATTTGCTGCGGTTGATGCAGGGGGCCTCAATGACGGCTCCCTCACGGCGGGCCTCCTGAACGTAAACCCAGGTACGGTAGAACCCGCCGAAGTTGTTGATTACGGCCACCATGAATTCGAGGGGGTAGTGTGCCTTCAGCCAGAGGCTCTGGAAGCTCTCCACAGCGTATGAGGCAGAGTGGGCCTTGGAGAAAGAGTATCCTGCAAACGACTCAATCTGGCGCCACACCTCCTTCGTGATCTCTTCGGGATAGCCCTTGTCACGGCAGTTGCTGAAAAAGCGTTCAGTGATCTTCTGCATCTCCCTGCGCGACCGGTACTTGCCGCTCATGGCACGCCTGAGCGTGTCGGCATCAGAGAGATCGAGGCCGGCGAAGTGATGACACACCTTCAGCACATCCTCCTGGTAGACCATCACCCCGAATGTCTCGCTGAGAAGATCCTTCATCACCGGGTGGATATACTCGAAGTTGTCAGGGTGATGGAAGCGATAGATGAACTGCCGCATCATCCCTGAACGCGCCACACCGGGCCTGATGACAGAGCTTGCTGCCACAAGTGTCAGATAATCACTGCACTTCAGTTTCTGCAGCAGTCCGCGCATGGAGGGACTCTCGATATAGAAACAGCCTTTGGTATCGCCGCGGCGAAGATGATCCTTCACCAGCGGGTCATTCTTGAACCGCTGGATGGCATGTATGTCTACATCCACACCACGATTGGCACGGATGATCTCCGCACTCTCCCTGATATGTCCTATGCCTCTCTGGCTCAGTATGTCAAGTTTTTCATAGCCAAGCTCTTCGGCGGTGTACATGTCCCACTGGGTGGTGGGAAAACCCTTTGGCGGCATGTCAAGTGCAGTGTAGCAGCTTAGCGGATCCTCCGAGATGAGTACCCCGCCGGCATGAATGCTCCGCAGGTTGGGAAAGTCGGCGATCTTGTTGCCGGTCTCGAAGATAAGGTCCTGAATTTCACCTCTGTTGCTCTCAGCGGAGGGGTTTGCTATCAGGGCATCAATCTCATCGGCGGGCAGTCCGTGCACCTTGCCCAGCTCGCGGACTATCGACTTGCCCCGGAAAGTGTTGATGGTGCCAAGGAGGGCCGTGTGACGGTGGCCGTAGCGGCGGAAGATGTACTCGGTTACGGCGTCGCGCTCTTTCCAGGAGTAGTCTATGTCAAAGTCGGGCGGCGAGCTTCGTTTCGGATTGATGAACCGCTCGAAGTAAAGGTTCAGATCAATGGGATCAACATTAGTGATTTTCAAACAGTAAGCAACAACGGAGTTAGCTCCGCTGCCGCGTCCCACATGGTAAAATCCACAGGCCATTGAGTAGCGTATGATATCCCATGTTATGAGGAAGTAAGCCGAGAAGCCGAGGCGGTCAATTATCTCCAGTTCGTGGCGCACCCGTTCTTCTGCCACCTTGTTGTTCTTCCCGTAGCGGTACTTCATGCCGTCCCATGCCAGTTTCTCGAGCAGCAGCTTGTCGTCGTACCTGCTGGCAGAGTATATTCTCTTGTTTTTCGGGGTGGTGAAGTCGAGCTCCAGCGAGCAGTCGTTCAGCAGCCTGCGCGTGTTGCCGGTTACCTGCGGCCACATGGAGAAGGGGCCTGCCGCGTCTGCTTCCGGGATGATGTACTCATCGGGTGAGCAGGTCATCTCCGGGGTGAGACGGCTGAGGAGGATATTGTTGTCTACTGCGCGCAGGCTGCGGTGTACCGGATAGTCGGCGGGCGACTCCAGGGTGACGGTATGAAGGATCACGCACCGGGCTATATCGCTCTTTTTCATTGAGATAAGGCGGCTGGCGGCGGAGGGGCGTATGCCGATGTACTCATTGTCGCGCAGTGCTGGCGAGACAATGATGTTATCTGTTACCCGGCCTGTCACGGCGCTGCCATTCATGCCGGCACTGTTGCTTCCGTTCATCTCTGCCGGGGGTATGATGGCGCCGGCGGTGCTGCTTCCTCCACTGCTGGTGCTGATCCCTCTGCTGCCGGCGGTGCTGCTTCCTCCACTGCTGGTGCTGATCCCTCTGCTGCCGGCAGTGTTGCTTCCTCCGCTTCTGATGCTGTTCCTTTTTCCGCCAGTGCTGTTTCCGCCGTCGGCCGGGTAGATGACGTACGCGTTGGGGAAGGAGGGAGGGCGCGGCGGGAGAGGCTCGCCGGTGACGTTATGGTGCGTGAGGAACTCGTTCAGCTCGCGGAAGCCCTCGTTGTTTCGTGCTATCCCAATGTAAAGCAGCCTGTTGCCGTCACGGAACTCTATCCCGGCGGCAGGGGTGATGTCGCGGCTGCGGCACTCACGTACAAAATCGGGTATCCCGGTTGTGTTGTTGATATCAGTCAGTACCAGTCGTTCCACACCCGCAGCCGCGGCGAGCTCAGAAAGGCGCTCCACGGTGAGTGTGCCGTAACGCAAACTGTTATATGTATGACAGTTGATGTACATTATCTAAAGTTTTAAATAACCCTCCCTGCCGGCTAATGAAAGTGCCATCCCCGCAGCCGTTCTTCTATCCGTGATTTCTCTGCCAGCAGTTCCGACGCCTTTCTGAGCTCGCGCTCGCTTCGCTCCGCGGCGGTCATCACCCCTGCCGCCCGGCGGATGGCATGACGGCCGAAACGCCCCCGCAGCCTGTCCATTGTCATATATAGATTCACCATTTCGGGTGTGTCCTCAAACATATTCAGTTGCTGCACACCCCGCACCAGTCCGCTCACCTTCACCCCGATGAGCCTGATGAGCATGCGCCGCTGCCAGAGACGCCGGAAGAGATTCTGCGCCTCGCTGATGAGCAGATGGTCAAAGGCGGTATAGGGCACCCGCTGCTGCAGCGTGTGAGTGTCAAAATCAGAGTAGCGTATGCGCACCGTGAGACATGATGCCAGCTTCTCCTGGCGGCGCAGCTCATAGGCCAGCTTCTCGGTCATGCTCACTATCATCTGGTTGAGCATCACCGTGTCAGTGGTGTCACGGTCAAACGTGTGCTCAGTGCTGACAGACTTCTGCTCTGAGTACCTGATGACAGGCGTGTTGTCAATGCCATTGGCCTTCTTCCATATCTCCATGCCGTTTTGGCCCATGAGCGACCCGAGCATCTCAGCCGGGATGACACGCAGCGTATGTATCGTGGAGATACCCATAGAGCGCAGCGTGTGATATGTCTTCCGGCCTATCATAGGTATCTTCCTGATTGAGAGCGGATCGAGGAAGGGGAGGACCTGCTGCTGTGCTACCTCCCGCTCGCCGTTGGGCTTCGCCTCTCCGGCAGCGATCTTTGAGACGGTCTTGTTGACCGACAACCCGATGGAGATGGGCAGCCCCGTCTCCCGTATGATAGTGTCACGCAGCTCATGCGACCAGCTGGCACAGCCGTGGAATCGCTCCATGCCGGTGAGATCAACGTAGTGCTCATCTACCGACGCCTTCTCATAGAGCGGCGCCTTATCGGCGATGATGTCAGTCACCATCCTTGAATATTTTGTGTACAGCTCCATGTCACCGCGGATGAATACCGCCTCGGGACACATGGCACGGGCCATCTTCATCGGCATGGCTGATCTGACGCCGAAGCTGCGCGCCTCATAGCTGCAGCTCGAGACCACCCCGCGGTCAGAGCTGCCTCCTATGATCACGGGACGGCCGTTGAGCCGGCTGTCGCGAACCCTCTCCACCGATACGAAAAAGGTGTCAAGGTCAAGATGCAATATACTGCGCGTCTCCATTTGTTACGTTTATGGCTCTCGACGGGGGAATCCACTACTATCCTCCCTGCAATCCGGCTCCTTCACTAAAATGATCCGCCGGATCATTTTTTTACGCCCGGCCCCCTCTTGCCTCTTTTTTTCATTTTCTGCTTGCTATTTCAAAAACTTCATCTATCTTTGATTAGAAATTAATCAAACTTATGATTACAATATAATCAAATATTATAATATGTACTTCGCATCGAACATAAAATTTTTGAGAAAACGCCGCGGGCGTACGCAGGATGACGTGGCATCAGCCCTGCAGATGAAACGGCCAACCCTCAGCGGCTATGAGAACGGCGTGGCACAGCCCGGAATAGAGGCGCTGGTGGCTTTTTCCGGATACTTCAACATCTCACTTGACACTATGCTCAAGGTAGACCTGACCCGCCTCTCTGAGAGCCAGCTCGGAGAGCTTGAGAGGGGATATGATGCATATATCAGGGGGAGCAACCTCAGGGTGCTTGCCACCACTCTCACTCCTGACAACCGTGAGAACATTGAGTTGGTGAGCGAGAAGGCCAAGGCCGGCTATACCACTGGTTATGCTGACCCGGAATTCATTGGCGACCTCCCTCTGTTTAACCTGCCATTCCTGTCACCAGACCGCAAGTACCGCACATTCCAGCTAAAGGGCGACTCCATGCTGCCCATCCCCGACAGATCATGGGTTACCGGCGAGTTTATGCAGGATTGGCGTGACATAAAGAGCGGGCAGGCATATATCATTCTTACCTCGGATGACGGCATAGTCTTCAAGGTTGCCGAGAATAACATTGAGAAGAGCGGCCGCCTCGTGCTCTATTCACTCAACCCGCTCTATGAACCTTATGAGGTCCACGTAAGTGATATCCGGGAAGTATGGAAGTTCGTACATTATATAAGCGACGAGCTTCCGGAACCGGTACTCCCCGAGAAACAACTCCTCCGGACCGTTGCCTCAATGAAACAGGACCTGTACCAGCTGAAAAAGAGCATGTGTCGTGACATCGAGGATGCAAAAGAACTCTGAACCAGACCGTTGCACTAAACAAATATTGATATGCCGGCACTGCAATGTAGCACGATATTTGTGGTTTATTGTACGTCCTGAAATCACTCTCATTAAAGAATTGCTGCCATGAACAAAACAGCCATTATCCTTATCACCCTGCTTCTTTCAGCAGCGGGAGATACATTCTCCCAGATACCTCTGAACCTTAAAGTCAGGCATCGTACAGACGGAGACACAATTACCCTGACCAGCGCCCTCAGATCACGCGGACTCCTTGCGGTTCAGACCACCCCTGACCCGGTTACCGGAAAGAGCGTGAGTATTTTCCTTAACGACCTCAAATACTATGAGATGATTCCTGAAAACCCGGAATCACTGTGGCAGATGATACTTCTCAGATCATCCGTGTATGACAAGCTCCTGAAGTCGGGTTACAGCTATGAGACCCGCTCTGCGATGGAGGATATGATGAAGGAGTACCTGTCAAGGGCAGAACAGAACAATTCATTTTATATTGACAGTTACCTGGAAGCCAGACTATATGCCATCCTGCGTAAGGTCTATCCGGTCAGGCATACTGACAGGCGTCCGGGAATAGTGAGCCTCCGCATCGTGTCGGAGATTGCTCCTGATGCATGGGTGGGCCCTGATGGCACCCTGGTAATTACCACCGGAATGATTGCAGCCCTGGACAATAAGACCGAGATGATGGCTCTGATGGCCCAGGAAGTTGCCCATTTTGCCCTCGACCATCACCTTTCCAATTACTCTGCTGCTCTTGCGTTAGGAATAAACCCCGCACTGGGAAACTTAATCAGGAATACCAGGCAACAGGAGCAGGAGGCTGATATTTGTGCAATTTCGGTACTCTCACATTATGGCAAGAGTTTCTCATTTTTGGGTTCAATGCTGCGAAATGTAATTAATTACGGAGAGCTGATGGGCAGTTTTTACCTTGGGTCATTTCCCGATGCCAAATCCAGGGCAGATAAATTCCAGGAAACGATTATTGACAAATCCGCTGATTATGATAAACTTGTTGCGCCTGTTATATCATATAATGCCTTTATGGCATACAGCCAGGCACATTACCTGCTCTGTCGCCGCCTGCTCGAACGGAACATTGCCTCAGGGTCAGCCACTGCCGATGATATTGTGTTGCTCTCACAGGCAATGATGAACCTGTCAGGTTCAGATCATGATGATCTGGAGGCACTTGCCCTGGTCCGCTCTGTGACAGAGAGCCTGCAGGAGGCTCCTCCCGGAGCATTCAGGCAGGAGGCCCTTCTTTTAATGAGACTTGGCCGAAGGGGTGAAACTGAGACAGCTCTTGACAGATACCAGGAGGCACTGGAAAGGGAAGAGATGAAATACAGTCAGAGGCCCGGCGACTGGTCCGAGGTGCTCAGCTACCTGGCATCGGAGAAGGAGTGGGTGGCCAGAACAAGAACAAGGTAAAATATAAACCCCGCACTGACGTTTTAATATTCCAGATATACATTCATCATGTCAGTTAAAGATTATAATCCTGCTATGCATACTGCCGAGCATATCCTGAACTCGGTGATGGACAAGATGTACCATTGCGGGAGATCATTCAACAGTCACATTGAGAGCAAAAAGAGCAAATGCGATTATCGCATCAGGAAAGCATTGTCTGATAAGGAGATTCGGGCAGTTGAAAGGACAGTAAATGAGATAATTAAGCTTGATATACCGGTGGGAGAGGAGCTTGTCAGCAGGAGGGAGGCTGATGAGAAGTACTTTACGGGGAAACTGCCGGAAGATGCAGGAGAAAAAATCCGGATCATCACTATCGGGAATTTCGATGCATGCCCGTGCATCGGGCAACATGTGAAAAGCACATCTGAAATTGGCACATTTTCAATAACATCGGCTGATTTCAATGAAGGTGTCCTGAGAATCCGCTTCAGGATCCGCCGGGAAGAGCCTCAATCCGGCCTCCGGTTGCGGGCCTGACAGGTAGAGCTGGTATAAAGAGCTCTCATTGGAATCATAAAAGCCGCCTCACGGTTTCTGAATGCGGATATGAAATGTAACCGTAAAGCCGATATCATGAAGGTCTCTGGAATCATAAAAGCCGCCTCAATTATCTTATGAGACGGCTTCTGATCTGTCATGAAGGTAGTTCCTATTCTTTTGTGAGTTTGACAATCATTTCAATGATGCCCGGTATGTCAGCATCGGCAATCTTGCCTTTGTATATACCCCTGACAATTCGGTTCTTGTCAATAATCACAACCGAATAGCTGTCTTTGGGCAAGCCCCATGACTCATGCAGAACTCCTTTGGAATCAAACAGAATAGTAGTGTTGTACCTTTTTGCCTTCCTGCCGGCAATTGCACGTACCAGACCGTCTGGAAGCCTGGTCGACTGGAGGTCAACTATCCCGAATCCCTTGTAGGCATTCTGGTCAATAATCTTGTCAATGTCAATGGCCTTTTCAACGGCATCATTGAATGTATCATTAAGGTCCTCATTATCAGGATCAACGTAGTTTATCTGAAGAACTTTACCCGGCCAGGAGTTCATGGTGAATTCCTGTTTGGAAGCATCGGGCAGAGCCCATTCCGGAGCTTTTTTCCCAACCTCAAGCTTGCCCTGGGCTGCAGCAAACGGCAGTATAAAAGCTGCAAGGAGAAGAGTAAACAACATTTTTTTCATTTTCACAGTTTCTTAAATTTTGCTGAAAGTTAATATTTTTTACTGTTCATGCACATTATGGCGAAAAATGTGAATGCAAACGTGGTACATATTATCTGCCCGTTGTAAGGAAGTCGTTCAGCGGTTTCATTGCCCTGAAAGCACCTGTAACCACTTCGAAAAAACCGGGATCTACCACCTCACTGTCAGTGAGTGGTTTTTCAGTCAGAAAGCTTTTCATCTTAATCAGCTCGATATGAGGATGATCTTTTGAGAATCCGCGGGGAGGCAGTTTCAGTTTTTCTCCCTCAAGTCCATTGAAATACTTCCTGAATTCCCTGCTGTTCAGAATCTTCACAAGGTTGTCGCCTTCCATGGCAATTCTCTCGCGGATTGCTTTCAGCCAGGGCGCAGGAGGTATGTATGATCCTCCTGAAATAAACGACAGGCCTGGTTCTATATGAAGGTAATAACCGGGAAACCTGTCGCCATTCTTTTTTCCGCCACGGACCATGAATGCTCCGAAATTAGTCTTATATATGGTCTTGTCATTTGTGAACCGGATGTCACGGTTGATCCTGTAAATACAGCTTTTTGCCTCAAGCCCTTTGAAAATCGGATCGAATTTAACTATATCATCAATGACAGCCTGTACAAAGAGATACAAATTTTCGCGGGCTGCTTCATAGCGGGAACGGTTTTCTGCAAACCACAGCCTGTCATTATGCCGGCGCAGGTCAGTAAGGAACTTAAGGGTGGAACGGTCAATAGTGATCATATTATTATCCGGTTAATCTGACAAAGTTATGTAATTACTTTTTTCCCCAGGCTACTACAGACAGAATCAAAAACGATGCCGGTATACTCCTTGATATCCATAGATAATACAATGCCAACCGTGCAAAAGTGTTTACGCAATTTTTATTGACCATCTGCAAATAATGCCGCAAATTGCTTTGGCTTGGCGCCGCTAAAGTGTGGCCGCAAATTGCTTTGACATAATATCGGTGCCGATATGGTCCTTGCGGCCCATATCTGATATTATGCCAACCACGCAGAGGCGTGGACGCAATTTGCTTTATATTTGCCTATAATTAATATTATGTTAAATAGAGGCAGAAATACCAGCACAAAATGGCAAAATCCGGCTGCCGGTGGCAAAATAGCCCCCCTGCCCCCGCTGCAACCCCGGAAAATTCTGAGATTATGCCAACCACGTACAGGAAAGGCAAAAAAAGAAGGCACATCAACGTGTGCCTTCTCCATATTGTTCATACAACGATTTATTACATGTTCTCAACCTTTGCCTTGTATTCCTCGAATTCAGGCATCATCTTAAGCTTGAGATAGATCTCACGAAGGAACTCCAATGTAGGAACTGAAGTCGGATTTACCTTTTCTGCTTCCAGCAAGTAAGGAATTGCCTTCTTCATTTCTTCAAATGCCTTGTCCCGTGCAATCTCATACTCCCTGTTGTCATCAATCATATTGGCCTCGTTCAGCATATTGTTTGTAATTGAAACGTAGCACAGACCGATGTTGTAGTTGCTTTCAAACTGTGTCGGGTTCTTTTCCAGTGATATCTTCAGGCTCTCAATAGCTTTTTCGTAGTCTTCAAGCTTCATATAGAGGCTTCCTTCAACCAGGTAAAGGATATGATTATCCGGATCCATCTCCATGGCCTTGTGAACGAATTCAAATGCCTTTGGTGAATTGTCGGAGTCAAGATAGAACTGGGTTGCCTGGAGAATGATATCCAGCGTGTCAGGATATGCTTTGTACCCTTCCATCAGAACAGCTTCGGCTCTGACGGTATCATTCATCTTCATGTAGCAGTCGCTCATGAATATATAAGGCTTCGTATCCTCGGTACCCGACTCGGTGCAGGTACGGAAATGTGCAATTGCTTCAGGATACATCTCACCGTTGTAGGCTGCCAGACCGGCATTGAAGATAACCAGCGTGTCTACCATGCCTACATAGAGATCGCTGGCAGAAATTGTCACATTCCTTTCAAACGATTCCATGGCTCCCTTGAAGTTTCTGTCATTGAACTTATTGATTGCGTCATTCAGGAATGAGTTGCCAAGGAGCGCATATGCGTTGTCCCTGATAATGGTGTTCTTCATCTTGGGATCAAGCTGAATGGCTTTCTCGAAGTTATTGTAGGCTTCCATGAGGATATCAGGATAAAGATCGGCAAACTTCGGATCGCCTGAATCAAACGCAGCCTGGCAAAGCTTTCCCTTAACGTAGTAAGTCTTTGCAAGGCCCATTGACTTCGGGTGAGCGATGGCTGTCTCAATGGCTTCCTTAGCCTTGTCGAAAGCACCATCCCTGATAAAAGTTTCGGCAGCGGTAATCTTTCCCTTCTGAGCCATGGCTCCTGCTGAAATGATCAGTGCCAGTAGTAACAATGTAATCTTCTTCATGTCTGGATAATTTGCTTTTAATATTGGTCCAAAAATAAAACTTTAGAATCTATTCTTCAAATAATTTGCCAAATTACTCAGCACTCTCGGCCGACTCTTCCCCGATTTCGTTGTCAGTCTCGTTATCATCCTCACTTACTTCTACATAAGCTACTGAGGCAATTGAGTCATTTTCCTTGATATCGATGAGTTTCACACCCTGAGTTGCCCTGCCCATCACTCTCAGTTCGTTCACCGGCGTCCTCAGGATGTTACCGTTCTGCGTAATAATCAGCAGATCATACTGGTCGCTCACATCCTTGAGGGCTATCAGTTTTCCGGTCTTGTCAGTGATGTTTATTGTCTTCACCCCTTTCCCGCCGCGGTTCGTGAGGCGGTAATCACTTATGGCCGACCTCTTTCCGAAGCCGTTCTCCGAGACTACCAGTACATCTGCAGCTTCGTTCTCAACGGTAATCATGCCCACTACAACATCGTCATCGCCTGAGAGGGTTATCCCGCGCACACCTGATGCAGTCCGGCCCATTGGCCTGACGGTGGATTCTTTGAACCTGACGGCACGGCCTGATCTCACTGCAAGCATTATCTCATGGCTGCCGTTGGTCATCCTGGCTTCAAGAAGCTCATCCCCTTCCCTCACAGTGATGGCATTGATCCCGTTTACCCTGGGGCGGGAATAGGCTTCGAGCGACGTCTTCTTGATGACTCCATTGCAGGTGCAGAGGACAATGTAGTTATTGTTGATATAGTCACTGTCATCAAGAGTCTTTACATTGATGAATGCTCTGACGCTGTCATCAGGCTCAATGTTGATAACATTCTGAATTGCCCTTCCCTTGCTGTTGCGCGTACCCTCGGGCAGGTCATAGACCTTCTGCCAGTAGCACTTGCCCTTGCTGGTAAAGAAGAGCATGGTGTTATGCATTGTTGCCACATACATATGCTCAATGAAATCCTCTTCCCGGGTGGTGCTCCCCCTCTTGCCTGTCCCTCCCCTGTTCTGACGGCGGAACTCGGTCAGGGGCGTCCGCTTGATGTAGCCCATATGTGAAATGGTAATAACCATCTCATCATCAGCATAGAAATCTTCAGGATTGAATTCGCCTGCGGCGGGAACAATCTGAGTCCGTCGTTTGTCTCCGTATTTGTCCTTAACCTCGAGAAGCTCATCCTTGATAATCTGCATCTGGAGCCTCTCGTCTGCAAGAACCTGATTCAGGTGGTCAATGAGTCTTTTAAGCTCCTCGTATTCAGCATGCAGCTTATCCTGTTCCAGCCCTGTGAGCTGCCTCAGGCGCATATCCACGATGGCCCTTGCCTGAATATCAGTAAGCCCGAACCTCTCCATCAGACGTTCACGAGCAATGTCAGTATTCTGCGATGACCTGATGATAGCTATTACCTCATCGATATTGTCACTGGCAATGATCAGACCTTCAAGTATATGAGCTCTCTTCTCAGCCTGGTCAAGATCATATTTCGTCCTGCGAACAACGATATCATGCCTGTGACTCACGAAATTGCCTATTATCTCCTTCAGGGTAAGGGTCCTGGGACGGCCCTTGACAAGCGCTATGTTATTGACATTGAATGATGTCTGAAGCTGTGTTTGTTTGTAGAGGCGGTTCAGGACAATGTTGGCAGGCATCTCCTTCTTGAGAATTATCACAATCCGCATCCCTGCTCTGTCAGACTCGTCATTGATGTAGGAGATTCCTTCCAGTTTCTTATCGTTGATAAGGTCAGCTATCTTCCTGATCATATCAGCCTTGTTGACCATGTAGGGAATTTCGGTGATGACTATACACTCTCTTCCCGAATGGGTCAGTTCAACCTCCGTTTTGGCCCTGACAACTATCCTTCCCCTGCCGGTTTCATAAGCCTCCCTTATCCCCTGCTCGCCATAGATTATACCCCCTGTCGGAAAGTCAGGCCCCTTGATATGGTGCATCAGCCCCTCGGTGGTGATTTCCGGGTCATCAATGTAAGCTACAATGGCATCAACTGCTTCAGAGAGGTTGTGCGGAGGCATGTTGGTTGCCATACCCACGGCAATACCTGCTGCTCCATTGACCAGAAGGGTTGGTATCCTGGTGGGCAACACTGTAGGCTCCTGCAGCGTGTCATCAAAATTGGGCTGGAAGTCAACAGTCTCCTTTTCAATGTCAGAGAGAGTCTCTTCTGCTATCCGCTTGAGCTTAGCCTCTGTATATCGCATTGCGGCAGGACTGTCACCGTCTATTGATCCGAAGTTTCCCTGCCCGTCAACGAGCGGGTACCGTAGCGACCAGTCCTGAGCCATCCTTACCATGGCATCATAAACCGACGTGTCTCCATGCGGGTGATACTTACCCAGAACCTCCCCCACTATCCTTGCTGATTTCTTGAATGGCCTGTTTGACAGTACTCCAAGCTCTGACATACCAAAGAGAACCCTCCTGTGCACCGGTTTCAAGCCGTCACGCACATCAGGTAATGCCCTTGACACAATGACTGACATCGAATAATCGATGTAAGCCGACTTCATCTCCTCCTCGATATTAACTTTTACTATTCTTGCATGATCTGACATATCAGATTGATAATTAATAAGTTATAAATGTATTTTTATCATTTGGGATTAATCCACGAAAATAATCAAAATGGCTCATTTTTTACCCTTTTAAAGCCTCTATTTGTTAACATCTGATGTTAAAAATTGGGCACAATTCTTGCCGATACATTCTTACAATAGAATTAACTTTGCAATCTGGCGTTTTATGTATTAATGGCAGTTTAACTGACACAATTTCATGAAACCTGTAACGAAAAAGTAATGGACGCATATTTCTCACAGAGAGTCAATGATATCCTTGGTTACAGCAAAGAGGAGGCAATCAGGCTTGGCAACAGCCATATAAGCCCGGAACACCTCTTCCTTGGCATACTCCGCGAGGGCGAAGGAGTTGCGGTAGATATACTGCTGAACAACGGAGTGGACCTGCTGATGCTCAAGGGATCCATTGAGAAGAGTATCAAGGCTGACAGGCCGGTGGCGATGGCAGACAATGACATCCTGCCGCTGCTGAAAAGCACCGAACGGGTTCTCAGGCTTGTTCATATAGAAGCCAAGGCCTTGAAGACCAGGGTTATAGATACTGAACACCTTTTGATGGCCATCCTGCGTGACGAGAGTAACCTTGTCACCCGGTTCCTGACAGAACTTGACATAGATTATTCTCTTGTCAAAAAGGCAGTCGAAGCCAGTAATCCTGCAGCCCAGACAGATTATCCCCGTGATGAGGACGATGAAGGGATCTTTTCCAATCCCGGACCATCCGGAAGACAGCAGCAAGGAGGACAGCAGGCACAGCAGAGGAGTTCGTCCGAGACTCCGGTGCTTGATAACTTCGGCATAGACCTTACCAAGGCTGCCGAGGAAGGGAGGCTTGACCCGGTAGTTGGCCGTGAACGTGAAATAGAGCGGTTGGCACAGATACTTTCAAGACGCAAGAAGAACAACCCGGTGCTGATTGGCGAACCCGGAGTAGGAAAATCAGCAATTGCAGAAGGACTGGCGCTGAGGATCACCAAGAGAAATGTCTCGAGGGTACTCTTCAACAAAAGAGTTGTGGCACTGGACCTGGCATCGATTGTTGCCGGCACGAAATACCGCGGACAATTTGAAGAGAGAATGAAGGCTATTCTCAATGAGCTGGCAAAAAATGAAAATATCATTCTCTTTATTGACGAGATACATACCATTGTGGGTGCAGGTGGAGCCAGCGGCTCGCTTGATGCCGCAAACATGCTCAAGCCGGCACTGGCACGAGGTGAGATTCAGTGCATTGGCGCTACAACCCTTGACGAGTACCGCCAGCATATCGAGAAGGATGGCGCACTGGAACGCCGTTTCCAGAAGGTGCTCGTTGACCCCACAACAATCGAAGAGACAATAGAAATCCTCAATAACATTAAGGAACGCTACGAAGAGCACCACAATGTCTCCTACACACCCGGGGCAATAGAAGCCTGCGTTCGCCTCACCAACAGATACATCAGTGACAGGAACCTGCCTGACAAGGCAATAGATGCACTTGATGAATCTGGTTCGAGGGTCCATATCTCAAATATTATTGTCCCGGATAAGATTCTTGCTCTTGAGAAGCAGCTCGAGGATACCAAAAAGGAAAAGAGCAACGCCGTCAGGAACCAGAATTATGAACGTGCCGCCAGCTTTCGCGATAAGGAACGTGATATCCTTGACCTGATAGAGGCAGAGAAAAAGCGGTGGGAAAAGGAACTTGCGCTGAACCGCGAAGTGGTTGATGAAGACAAGGTTGCCGAGGTGGTTGCAATGATGACCGGTGTGCCCGTGCAGAGGATAGCACAGACGGAAGGGACACGCCTGCTTCAGATGGCCGAAGAGTTGAAGACCAGCATCGTGGGACAGGATGAAGCCATTGCGAGGATAGTCAAATCAATCCAGCGCAACAGGGCCGGACTGAAGGACCCGAACAAGCCGATAGGCACGTTTATTTTCCTTGGTCCTACCGGGGTGGGAAAGACACAGCTTGCAAAGGTGCTTGCAAAGTTCCTCTTTGATTCCGCTGATAACCTGATAAGGGTTGACATGAGCGAGTATATGGAGAAGTTTTCGGTGTCACGCCTTGTTGGTGCGCCTCCCGGATATGTAGGTTACGAAGAGGGTGGCCAGCTGACTGAAAAGGTGAGGCGAAAGCCGTACTCGGTTGTGCTGCTTGATGAGATAGAGAAAGCGCACCCGGATGTGTTTCACATCCTGCTGCAGGTGCTCGACGAGGGTCAGCTTACTGACAGCCTTGGACGAAGGGTCGATTTTCGCAATGCCATCGTGATAATGACTTCGAACATAGGTACCCGTCAGCTTACTGAATTTGGCTCAGGTGTCGGGTTTGATACTGCGGCAAAGCGAACCTCCCGCAATGAGCATAACAAGAGCATCCTGCAGAAAGCGCTGCAAAAGACTTTCGCTCCCGAGTTCCTGAACAGGATTGACGATGTCATCATATTCAATCAGCTGACCAGGGCGGATATTGACAAGATTATCGATATAGAACTCAAGGGACTTTTCGACAGGGTATCAGCCCTGGGATACAGGATAAAGCTGAGTCCGCAGGCACGCGATTTCATTGCGGACCGTGGTTTTGACGTCCAGTATGGCGCAAGGCCGCTGAACCGGGCTATTCAGAAATATCTGGAAGATCCTCTGGCTGAGGTTATTATCAAAACTGCCGTGGCCGAGGGCGAAGTTATCAGCGTCGGTTATTCAAAGGGTAAGGAGGAGCTGACCTTCAGGGTTGGCGGCAAAAAGAACGACGGTGAGCTTCCTGAAGGCAATCAGGTGAAGGGATAAGCGAATTTGCGATTTGCCTGGTTACGAATCACTGAGGTATTGTTGCCGGCATGTTTTTATAATGGCCTGATGCCCTGCCGGTACCTGTCGTCAACTCTACTGCAAGATTTCCGCATACAGATCGTACTCGGTTGACCCGGTTATCTTCACATCTGCGAAGGTACCGGGCTCAATCTTTCCGGCGGCTCTGACAAGTATCTCCTGGTCCACTTCGGGAGAGTCATGCTGGCTGCGCCCCACATGAAACAGACCTTCTCTCCTGTCGATGATCACCTTAATGATCTTCCCGGTCATGGAGGCATTCCGTGCAGCCGATATCTCCTGCTGCAGCTTCATTATGCCGGCCACCCTCCTCTCCTTCGTCCTTTCGGGGATTGTGTCCTTATAATTCAGCGCTCCGTGAGTGTTCTCCTCATGTGAGTACCGGAATGCACCAAGCCTGTCAAACCTGTACTCACCGATGAATTCAAGCAGCTCCCTGTACTCTTTCTCCGTTTCGCCGGGATGACCGGCAATCACGGTGGTGCGCACCGCTGCGTCAGGCAATATCCGGCGGATATCAGCCAGCAGCCTCTTCGTTCCTGCACTGTCATGCTCGCGGCGCATCATCTTCAGAACCTTGTCGGAAATATGCTGGACAGGGATATCAATATACCTGCAAATCTTCGGATTCTCCTGCATGATCTCAAGTATCTCCATCGGGAAGCCTGCAGGGTAGAGATAGTGCAGCCTGATCCATTCAAGGCTGTCAAGCTCAGCCAGCCTCCGGACAAGCTCGGGAAGCATCTGCCTGCCATACAGGTCAGTACCATACAGAGTCAGGTCCTGAGCAATAAGTATCAGTTCCTTAACACCTTGTGATGCAAGCAGGCGTGCCTCCTCCACCAGTTTTTCCAGCGGGGCCGAGATGTATCTCCCGCGTATGTCGGGTATTGCACAGAAGGCGCAGGTTCGGTCACACCCTTCTGACACCTTGAGGTATGCGTAATGTGCGGGTCCGGTAATAACTCTTTCACCCGTCAGCTCCTCCCTGTAAGCGAGGCCCAGTCGTGAGATAATCTCCTGCGGCCTGTTCACCCCGAACCACCCGTCCACCTCAGGAAGCTCATGTTGCAACTCATTCCGGTACCTCTCCACCAGGCATCCCATCACGAACAGCCTGCCACGGCCCTCCCTGCGGATGGCTTCGGCATACCTGATGATGGCATCCACACTCTCTTCCTTTGCATCATTGATGAACCCGCATGTGTTGATGATCACAATGTCGGCAGGATCGGCTGACCCGGCTATGACACTGTATCCGCCAGCCGCAAGCTGGTGCATCAGTTTCTGTGAGTCCACGGTATTCTTTGAGCAGCCCAGGGTGACAATATTGACCCTGTTACGTTTCATCAGGTGCGGTCACTGAAGAGTGAATCGACAAAGGCATAGCGGTTGAAGATCCTCAGGTCATCCATCTTCTCTCCCACCCCGATGTATTTGACCGGTATTCTGAACTGGTCTGAAATCCCAATCACCACCCCGCCTTTTGCAGTGCCATCCAGCTTGGTGATTGCCAGTGCATTGACTTCGGTGGCAGCAGTGAACTGCCTGGCCTGCTCAAAAGCATTCTGACCTGTTGAACCGTCAAGGACGAGCAACACTTCATGAGGTGCGAAGGGTATCACCTTCTCCATCACCCTTCGTATCTTCGACAGCTCGTTCATCAGTCCAATCTTGTTGTGAAGACGTCCGGCAGTATCAATCAGTACTATATCAGTTTCTGAAGCCACTGCCGACTTCAGGGTATCATAGGCCACTGAAGCAGGGTCGGCTCCCATCTGCTGGCTCACCATCGGCACTCCGGCACGCTCTGCCCATATTTTAAGCTGTTCTATTGCGGCAGCACGGAAAGTGTCGGCTGCCCCGAGAAGCACACTGCGTCCCGCTTTCCTGAAATTGTATGCCAGTTTGGCGATGGTTGTGGTCTTGCCCACACCGTTGACGCCAACAACGAGGATCACGTATGGCTTTGCCGGCAGAGGTGCATCAAATCCTGAGGATACATCATGCGTCACCTTGTTCTCTTCGAGCAGACCGGCAATCTCTTCCCGCAGGATGGCATTGAGCTCAGTAGTGTTCAGGTACTTGTCGCGTGCAACGCGCTTTGAAACCCTGTCAATTATACGGAGGGTTGTCTCCACCCCCACATCGGAAGTGACCAGTACCTCCTCAAGGTTGTCAAGAACCTCATCGTCAATTTTCGATTTGCCGGCCACAGCCCTGGTGAGCTTCGAAAAGACACTGTCACGTGTCTTGCTCAGGCCACGGTCAAGTATCTCCTTCTCTTCCTTTTTAAACAATCCGAACAATGCCATTCTTCTGCTGTTAATACCCCAAATGTAAAAAAAGAGACGCACTTACCGGCGTCTCCCTGTATAACTGATCAGAAAAACTGACCTTACTTCCTGGTGAAAAAGTCATTAATATTTTCGTTATTAACTACTTCTTCCTTGAACTGATATGCACCGGTCTTCTCTGATTTCACCACCTTGATGCACTTGGTGAATGATTTGCCGGTTCCTGCCTTAAGTGTTGCAACAGCTTTCTTTGCCATATCTCACTGAATTATTTAATCTCCCTGTGAACTGTGACCTTCTTGAGGATGGGATTGTATTTCCTTCTCTCAATACGGTCAGGAGTGTTCTTACGGTTTTTGGTTGTAATATACCTTGAGGTGCCCGGCTGCCCGGATTCCTTGTGCTCAGTGCATTCAAGGATAACCTGCACCCTGTTGCCTTTGGTCTTCTTAGCCATCTCTTTTCCGGTTTAATTTAGTTGATAATGTAACCTTTTTCCTTTGCTTCCTTAAGCACCGATGAAAGTCCGTTCTTGTTGATTTTCCTCATTCCTGCGGCTGATACCTTAAGGGTGATCCACCTGTTCTCCTCGGCAAGGAAATACCTCTTTTTGAACAGGTTGACCATAAATTTTCTCTTGGTCCTCCTCTTCGAGTGGGAAACATTGTTTCCAACCATCGCTCTCTTCCCGGTGACCTGACAAACCTTTGACATTACTATCCTTTTTACTTGTTCTGAAAACTCCAAAAATCGGTTCGCAAAATTCGTGATATTTATTCTATTAACCAAATTTATTATGCATTTTTTTCCGGCAGAGCCGCTTTCACGAGGGTTACCTGCTGATTATATGCTTTCTGAGCAGGTTGAGGGCGTTGGTTGCAGACCTGAAAATGTTGATCTGCCGGTCATCTGCAAACAGGTGTTTCTCAGCTACTACGCCTGCTGCTGAGGCGACTGCAATCCAGACGGTCCCGACAGGTTTTTCAGGAGTCCCTCCGGTGGGTCCGGCTATACCCGTCACTGCAACAGCATAGTCAGTTTCTGCTATTGACCGCATACGCTCAGCCATGGCCCTCACCGTCTCCTCACTTACCGCACCGTACCTGCTAATAATGCCAGGGTCTATCCCCAGCACCCCGGCCTTGATGTTGTTGTCATAAGCTACCACTGATCCCCTGTACCAGGCAGAACTGCCGGGCACTGAGGTGATCATCGAAGCAATCTTCCCGCCGGTACAGCTCTCAGCAGTTGATACTGTCTGATTATTGTCAAGCAATAACTTGCCTACAATCTCCTCAAGCGTTATTTCATCTTCACCGTAGATAACATCAGGTATGATGGAGTATAGTTTCCGCACCTGCTCCTCCTCCGTCCTGCGCACCAGTTCAGGGTCATCTCCGCTGCCGGTCAGCCGGAGCTTGATGACACCGTGTGAAGGCAGGTAAGCAAGCTTCACCATGGCAGGCAGTTCCTTTTCAAAACCCTCCAGCCTCTCGGCTAGCTTCGCCTCGAAAGTGCCGAAAGTCATTATGTTCCTGTGAATGATGGTATGACCGCCAGTCATGGAAGATATCATCGGCAGAACATGTTCATGCATGATGTGCTTCATCTCCGAGGGCACCCCGGGCATTGACACAATGATCCTTCCCTCCTTTTCAAACAGCATGGCCGGAGCCGTGCCCGCGTGGTTCGCAAGTACCCTGCAGCTCTCAGGCACCATTGCCTGACGCCTGTTGTTCTCATTCATCTCCAGGTTCCTCCGCGTGATCCTGTTGGTGACTTCATCAAGAACTTCCTGGCTCATTACCAGCTTCGTCCCGAAATACTCTGCCAGTGTCTCCTTCGTGATATCATCACTGGTAGGCCCGAGTCCTCCCGTAATCAGAACAAGCGGCACCCTGCGCAGCGACTCATCGAGAGCTGCAATGATCTCTTCCCTCCTGTCAGAGATCGAGACAATCCGGTTAACCTGTATACCCCTCATACTGAGCTGCATGCCCATCCATGCCGAGTTGGTGTCAACGGTCTGTCCTATCAGCAATTCATCGCCTATCGTGATAATCTCTGCGCTGTTCATATCTTGTTTGTGAGATTTGGTCAGCGTGGCAAAATTATCAATATTTTGAGTCACTAATTATTTTGTTGCTTATGAAAGATGAGAAGTCAGTCATCGGTGAGGTAATCAGCTTCGTGAAGGAGGCTATGCTGGAGCATGAAAGCGGCCACGGATGGTCTCACATCGAAAGGGTTGTCAGAATGGCCCTGCATATCCGTGAAAGTGAGGGCCGTGGAGAGAGGCTGACAGTAGAACTGGGCGCTCTTTTGCACGATGTGGGCGACCATAAGTTCAGGGCTCACGACGGGCCTGCAGAGATACGAAGGCTGCTGGAGCGCCTTGGCGTAGACAGCAAGGTAACAGATGAAGTTGTCAGAATCAATGAGAATATCTCATTCTCAAAAGGCAGAAGACCTGACAGCGCAGGCATAGAGTTCCGGATAGTTCAGGATGCTGACAGGCTCGACGCCATCGGAGCTATCGGCATTGCCAGGGCATTCAGTTACGGGGGGTTCAGTGGGAATGAAATATATGATCCCCGCATAAGCATAGCTGACCCGCCCCTGCTGGCCGGAACCGGTTCAAAATCGGCGTCGACCATTCATCACTTCTATGACAAACTCCTGCTCCTGAAAGACCTTATGAATACTCCCACGGGCCGCAGGCTTGCTGAAGAGAGACATGATTACATGGTCAGGTACCTCGAACGGTTCTTCATGGAATGGAATACGGGGAGCATGTAACATGAGTTTATCTTCTGAAGACCCGGGTAGTTAGCCTGACAAGTGGTACTACGCGACATGGAGAGGCTTAAAATAAGTACAGGCACATCTCTGAAAACCTGTCAAAAGAGGTATTAATGTGTTATTTTTACGGACAAATAAAAACTATTGAAATGTTCTATGCATTGTTGATTATCATTGCGGTTCTGGCCCTCCTGGCAGTGAGCCTCTACAACCGCCTCGTACGCCTCAGGAACAACAGGGAAAACGCCTTTGCTGATATCGATGTACAGCTGAAGCAGAGGCTTGACCTGATACCGCAGCTGGTTGAAGCGGTGAAGGCTTATATGAAACACGAAAGCACTGTGCTTGTCGAGATCACCAAAGCCCGTGCCGGTGCTATGGAGGCAAAGGGAATTGATGAGAAGATTGCAGCTGATGGCAAACTCTCTTCAGCCCTGCAGGGACTGAGGATTGCCGTGGAGGCTTACCCGGAGCTGAAGGCAAGCACCAGTTTCATGCAGTTGCAGGAGGAAATATCTGACATTGAGAATAAGCTTGCTGCAGCACGCCGGTTCTTCAACTCCGCCACGAAGGAACTGAACAATGCCGTTGAGCTATTCCCGTCAAACCTTATTGCAGGGATGTTCGGCTTCAAACGCGAAGCAATGTATGATCTTGCTGAGAACAGGGCACAGGCAGAGGAGACTCCCAGGCTGAACTTCTGACCGGAATGAAGTACATCGGGCTTAACAGTCAGATCTGGAGGAATAACTTCAAATCTGTCATTTTGCTCATTCTCTTTCCCGTTGTCATACTGGGGTTGGTGTGGCTCTTTGTTTTCCTTGTACAGCCCCTGAATGAGTACAGGATTGAACGGGCCAACCAGCTCTTTCTCACCTCATTGCCATGGGTGCTTGCAGGCGTTGGAGTGTGGTTTGTCATTGCATGGTTCTCCCATACGGGGATGATCGAAAGGGCAACCGGCTCCAGACCCCTCAGCAGGAAGGAGAATAAGAGGATTTACAACCTGGTTGAGAACCTGTGCATTGCCGGCGGCATGCCAATGCCAAAGGTCAATATAATCGATGATGACTCGCTTAATGCCTTCGCCAGCGGAATTAACACCTCTACTTTTACCGTCTCCTTATCACGGGGGATTATCGACAAACTTGATGATGCCGAGCTTGAAGCCGTGATTGCCCATGAGCTGACTCATATCCGCAACCGCGATGTCAGGCTCCTGATCGTTTCCATAATTTTCGTCGGAATCTTTGCTTTTCTTACCGAGGCACTGGTCCGTTCGGTTCGCTTCAGCGGAGGCAGCAACAAAAAAGACGGCAGGGTGGTAATTGTTGCCCTTTTGCTTGCCGCTATCGGGTACTTCCTCTCGTCGATCTTCCGGTTTGCCATTTCGCGTCAGCGCGAATACATGGCAGATGCCGGTTCGGCAATGATGACCAAAAATCCTCTTGCACTTGCATCAGCGCTTGAAAAGATATCTGTTGATTCGCAGATAGAGGCAGTCAAGCGAAATGATGTCGCACAGATGTTCATTGACAACCCAAGGGACAAGAAAGTAAGGCCGGTATCATTTTCAATCGGTACCCTGTTTATGACCCACCCTCCCATCGAAAAACGAATTGCATTGCTCAGGCAGTTCTGATGATGATTCACCACCCTACTCTTCCAGCCCGAATACATTCTCCGCATCCTGATGCCTGAAAAACAGGTGAATGAATTCTCAGTTTTTATGGAATCATTCAAGCAATGCATAAGGCTGATTTCGTATATTTGTATAAATCAGTCGGTATTCCGGGCTTGCTGTAAACACAAAAACTCAGGCTATGAAGAAAATAGGTTGCTTATTCGTTTCTTTGATCCTGATATCTGTTAACTCCGGAGGTCAGGATAAAATGGGTGTCAGAGTTGGCATGACAAGTGAACAGAACCTGCAGGCGCTTACTGATCCCTCACTCTACAGCACAATATCAGGTTTTGATGATAGATATCAGGGAGTCAGGGGCTCACCCAGAATGCTTGATACCCTTCTTCCTTCCACGGTAAAACTTAAAGGTGAACCGGAACTTTTTGAGGTGAAAATCGACATTGATGTTGTCAGAAATACAATGTTGTTCGTATTGTCATCTTCCGGTGATCTTCTTGAAGTTGCCTCCTCGTGGATTGAGGAATTGATTATTCATGACGGAGAGAGGGACCTGCTGTTCAGAACTACTGATGGACTTAAATTTGACCGGGAACTCAGAGGAAACAGGTTTTATCAGGTTTTATACGAGGGTCCGCATCTATTCATCAAAATTCCTGACAGGGATTTCCTTGAGGCCAGCTTTACAGGTTTATACAATCCTGACAAACGGTATGATGAGTATGTCCCGAATGACAAGTACTACCTGATGGGCAGCGACTCCATACTACACAGGGTTCAGCTCAACAGGAAATCGCTCTCCAGATTGTTCCCGTCATGGTCAAAACAGATCAACAGCGTTTTCAGGGAAAATTCGGAGGATCCTGAGCAGCAGGTTATCAGGCTGCTGGAGGAGGTGCAATAGCTGGCTCCATGCCATTCAAAAAGAGATGCGGATACGCGCAATGAAAGATGGCTACAGGCCATCCGGAATTGCTGCCACGTGTGACTCTGCACATATGCCGGCGAATAGGGTTCTGATACTATTGTTTCAGGCTGGAAGAGGTTTTAACAAACTAACGGTGTCTGGTTAGAATTTATCTCTTTGCCAGACAATCTTAATCATTTTGCCATTTTTCTGGAAATCATCAATATTATCTGGTGTCAATACCTCATCTCCTGCATAATTATAGAATTCGCACATCATACAGGATGATATAGGTATGGATATCCAATAATAGAAGGCAGAATGCCATTCGTATAAAAATACTTTCGTACCGTAATAATAATCAACTGTTTCCATATGGGCAATTCTGGCATTTAACCAGGCAGGATTATCAGGATATTCATCATAATGATTTTTGCAGGATATAATGATGAATGAGAGAAGACATACAAATGCTATCTTTTTCATGGTATCAGGTTTAGTATTAATATTTTCACATCAAAAATAAATCCAATTAATACCAAAGTTCGACAAATTTTTCATATTAATAAACAAAAATCAGGAGCTTGCCCCGTTACAAGGCTAAACTCCTGATTGTCAACGAGCGGGAAACGGGATTCGAACCCGCGGCCCTCAGCTTGGGAAGCTGATGCTCTACCGACTGAGCTATTCCCGCCTATTATTCCTTATCCCCTTCCAATTCCTTCTCTCTGAGCCTCGCATGGAAGTTGAAACTTTCATGGTTCGTGAGCTCTTCATCCAACTCCCTCTCTCTGAGCCTCCCATGGGAGTTGAACCCACGACCTGCTCATTACGAGTGAGCTGCTCTACCACTGAGCTAAGGAGGCATGCGTACAATAAAAAAAAGCAGGGCGCATAAGAAATAAGTGTGGAATAATTATGTCTCGCTGCATTTCCTCGTGCTTGAGGGAATAGCGCCCTGCCGGTGCAAATATAACAAATTACTTAACTGCTTGATAAAAATTTACAGCATTGGTTAAAATATCCTCTGTCAAAATGTAAATGAGCTTTCAGGGGATTTTTAAATGACTTTTTCTGGAAGCAGGTCATGCCTCTCTGGTCTGCGTAAATCTATCAAAATGCAACAGTCAGGTTTTACGATTGTGGAGCTTCCTGAAGCCCCGGTCTGCATTGATCTGTCAGGATGCAGCTATTACATCGCCATACCGCCACAGACACTGATGACCTGGCCGGAAACATATGAAGAGAGATCAGAAGCCAGGAAAAGAGCCACATTCGCCACATCCCCGGTCTGTCCGCCACGCTTCAGGGGAATCTTTGCTATCCAGTCGTTCTTTACATCTTCCGGAAGCTTGTTCGTCATCTCCGTAAGTATAAAGCCCGGTGCAATGGCGTTACACCTTATATTGCGCGAACCAAGCTCCTTGGCAACACTCTTGGTGAACCCGATGATACCTGCCTTGGAGGCTGAATAGTTTGCCTGTCCTGCATTGCCGCTGACACCTACTACTGAGCTCATATTGATGATTGCACCGTTCCTTTGCTTCATCATCGGCCTGATTACAGCCTTGGTGAGATTGAAGACCGATTTAAGGTTCACTTTCAGCACCAGGTCCCACTGCTCCTCTGTCATCCTCATCAGGAGAGTATCACGTGTTATCCCGGCATTGTTTACAAGGATGTCAACAGTGCCAAAATCCTTAACTATCTCTTCAATCACTTTTTCTGCATCAAGAAAAACTGAAGCATCTGATATATAACCCTTAGCCTTTACACCGTGAGCGGATATCTCCCTGATAGTAGTGGCAAATTCTTCATTGTCAACTATATCGGTAATAGCAATATTGGCTCCCTCGGTAGCGAAGCGCAATGCTATCTCCTTGCCTATGCCTCTTGATCCACCTGTGATCACTGCTGTTTTTCCTTCGAGTAATTTCATTTCTGTAAAATTTTGGGGACAAATATATGATTTTATTTGAATAGCACCCGTGCAACTGTTGAACCAATATCATCAGGTGATCTCACCAGATGTATGCCACACCCGGCTACGGTTTTCATCCTGGTTCCGGCAGTGTCACCGGAACCGTCTGTTATTGCGGCATGACCCGTGCGCCTCCCTTTCAGTGCGGTCTGACCGGCATGAAATGTTCCCTCCCTGCCGGTGAAACGCTGAACGATCACCTTCAACTACGGGTTAACCGGGATACTCAAATTGTGGTCTTCTTTACCTGCCTCCTATCTCAAAAATAAGGTATTTTTTAATCCTTTTGTTAATTTCGCTGCATATTCCAGCAGATATGAATTTCATCGAACCAGTATTATATATAGGAATAACGCAATCGTTTTTTGCCGGACTTCTTCTTGCGACTCGAAGACCGTTTACAACAGCCAGCAGGATAATAACAGCGTGGGTGTTCCTCTTTTGTATAGAGATGATCTTTGCCCTTGTAAACCGCACGGTCCTGGATATGTATTCATTCCCTTTCCTGGCCTTTACCTACGGACCTCTGCTCTGGCTGTACATCCGGCACATGACAAGGCCCGGATTGAAATTCTCTCCATGGAATGCACTCCACTTTATTCCCTTTATTGTCTTCTTCGCAGTCTCGGTTATATTTCGCGAAGAGCCAATCCTGGATGACCTGAGCGGATTCCTGGTGAGAGACAGATTCATCCCGCTGAGAATTGTTTACAGCATCTGTTTCTTCCTCTCTGTGACAGTCTACAGCGTGCTCTCGTTCCTGGAGATACGAAATCACCAGAAGCGACTCCGCGATATGATCTCATATACATCGGCCAAACTGTCACTGAACTGGATGAAAATCCTCTCTATAACATTTTATACCATCTATGTGCTTGTCTTTATACTGGGCGGAATAAAGATCTTTTCCGGAATACTTCCCTTTGATCCTTATGTGCTTACATTCTTCTTCATCGCATTCTTCTCCTTCGTATTCAGCTTTTATGCAATCCGGCAGCCTGAAATACTCGATTATCCGGCAATGAGCCCTGAAGAAGAGAACATAAACGCTGCCAACGGCACAGCCAGGTATGCCAGAAGCGGACTGCGCGACGAACAGGCCGAAGAGTACCTGAACACCCTGCTCATGTTTATGGACCAGGAGAAGCCTTATCTTAACGGTGACCTTACAATCACTGATCTTTCAAGAAAAACCGGGATACCCAGACATTACATTACCGAAGTCCTGAATGAAAAGCATGGAAGGAATTTCTTCACCTTTGTGAATGAGTACAGGGTCAGGGAGGTAATCAGCAGACTCGGTGACCCCAGGTACCAGCACTATACAATTCTTGCAATAGCCTTCGACTCAGGGTTCAACTCGAAATCAACCTTCAACACCTTTTTTAAAGCCTATACAGGCAAGACACCCAGCGATTTCCGGCAGCAGATGGAAAAAGCATAGAGACGTCTTGTCCGCTCGGTTCGAACCTCTTCCGCCGCCATGACAGGTTCGGTCCGCATGGAATGGACGACCGGCACACTATAGCAGGCCATCTTTGTCATAAAAAAAACTATGGCAAGGAAATTTTTGTCTGCATTTTTGGTTTTACATCTCTGTTTTTCCCTGTCAGCACAGGAGAAGAGTTTCACAGTCGGAGGATTTGTCAGAGGTGGAGGATATTTCAGCACCGGTGATTATCAGCATGACATCAATGCCGCCTTTGGCGATGTCGCTCTCAATCTTAACGCAACAGACAACCTGAGTTTCAAGGGTTTCGGTGATCTTCGGGTGCGGAGGGGACAGCAATTCGGCGAGAACATCAGCACTTTTGATGTGAGGGAAGCCTGGGGCATGTACTACAACAACTTCATGAGCATCTCCCTCGGGAAAAAGATTGTCAAGTGGGGGAAAACTGATATCTTTACCCCTCTGTCGAGATTTAACCCGGTTGACTATACATTCCGGTCACCTGATTTTGAGGATGCAGAACTGGGAAACCTTCTGGGCGAACTGATTATTACCCCTGCCCCATTCTTCAGGTTATCTCTCGTAGCATCACCTTTCTGGAATCCGTCAGTCTTGATTATCAAGCCAATCACGCTTCCCCCGTCAATGGAGGTGACACTACCCGAGGGACTCAGGACAGGCAACGGATACTACTCCTGGGGCGTAAGGGGTGACTTCACTTTCAGTGCATTTGATGCAGGCCTGCAGTATTATCACGGCCCGGAACTGATGCCCGGGCTCTCGCTTGTCAGTGCTGATTACACAAATCCGCTCCAGCCAGCCATCTCGGTTGAGGGCGTGCCATATATAATCAGCAGTACAGGGTTCGATTTTGAGACAACAGTTTCTCCGTTTGTGTTGCGGGGCGCCGCTGCCATCACCACTCCAGCTGAAGAAAAGAGAGGCAATGAGGAGATACCATTCCGACAGGTTGAATGGGTCGCAGGGCTGGACTGGACTCCTGGCGCACTAAGGATAACGGCAGAGTACTCAGGCAAAAAGGTAATGGATTTTTACGAGGCACCTTATGACCCTATTATTGGCGTGGAGCCTGACATGCAGAAGCTGATGGCACTCTTCAACACACCCGGATTCGACCCGGTTGAGTTTACCCGGCTGCAGATTGAGGCATTCAACAGACTGTATAACAACCAGCTGCATGAATACTACCACTCTGCCGGACTGAGAATTGAGGCTGATCTTCTCAATGGAAGATTCTTTCCTTCTGTTACGACGGTTTACAACTTCACATCAAAGGACTTTACAATTCGTCCGGTAATCAAATACAAACCCTCTGACGGGGTGACACTCAGCGCCGGATATGAGCATTACAGTGGAGCCACGGGCGGTATGTACGATATCGTTGACGACTTTATGAAAGTATTATACTTCGCAATCAGGGTAGATTTTTAAGATACTATGACTGACTTTATAATTAAATACAGATGGATTATAGTAGCCGTCTCGTTTACACTGGCAATCGGAATAGGCCTTCTCATACCATCATCGGAAACAGATCCTGACATCAGGAATTATATCCCTGAGCACATGGATTCCAGGGTCACCAATGACTCCATTGAAAAGGAATTCGGTGTCCAGGATATGATCATGGTATTATTTACAGACACTACAATTCTCAAGCCTGGTGACCTGAGGCAGGTCAGGGAGATTGACAGGGCTTTCTCGCGGATGGATGGGATAGGTACGGTCAACTCTCTCTTTACAGCAAGGAAGATTGAAGGCATGGATGGAATGATGGTGGTTGATCCGCTCATTGACAGAATACCCGAATCGGCCGAAGGCCTGGAAAGCCTCAGACAGGACATACTCGCGAATGACTTTGCCCGTGATATAGTCATATCATCAGACATGACTTCGGCAGCCATCACAGGAACCATCAACACAAATGTATCTGAATATGAAACTCTGAGCAAGGTCGATTCAGTCATTGCAGCCAGCAGCGGGGATGCAAAGATCCTGACAGGCGGATTGCCATACATAAGGAAATACATTACATCGGATGTGAATCATGATGCAGTGATCCTGATACCCCTGGCTCTGATAATCATGCTGACGGTGCTGAAACTCTCCCTGGGAGAGTGGAGAAGTGTCTTCATTCCCTTCACGGTTGTGATACTCTCAACACTTGTGACAATGGGCATGATTCCACTGTGTGGATGGAAATTCTCCATAATCATGTGCCTTGCCCCTATCATTCTGATCTCAGTCGCAAATAATTACGGCATATACATTGTATCCAGGCATCAGGAACTCAGAAGGTCTGGCACACCCATGACAGGCAGGGAGACAGTCAGGGCAATAATAGGCACGCTTAATATGCCCATCCTGTTCAGCGGACTGACCACAGTTGCCGGATTGCTTGGCCTCCTTGCACATTCAATAATTCCGGCCAGGTATGTTGGTGTACTGTCAGCAACGGGCGTCAGCCTGGCACTGGCAATGAGTCTGCTGCTGATACCTGTTCTGATCTATTTCCAGCATTCTCCGGGAATGAAACCACCGCCACCGCTGCGTCAACGAAACGATTTGATTTCCCGTGCAATTGCAAGAATCTCGTCAGTAGTCGTCAAGCGTCCGGGAAGAGTATTGCTCGTGTCAATAGGATTGACACTCCTTGTGGGCATCGGTGCATTTTTCCTTAGAATTGAAACAAATCAGGAGAGTTTCTTTCCGCAAAAACATCCGGTGAGAAAGGCGGCAGGAATAATCAATACAAAATTCGGCGGATCACAGACCATCTCGGTGATGATAAGCGGTGATATAAAGGATCCTGTCGTAATGAATGGGATTGATGATCTTACCGGTTACCTGAAGGGTCTGGAAGGTGTCGGCAGCGTCTTCTCCATCTCGGATGTTGTAAGGGAGATGAGCAAGGCGCTTTATGAGCCGGAGGAAGAGGAATATGATATGATACCTTCATCCGGCGAGGCCATCGCTCAGATGTTCGAGCTGTATAACATGAGCGGAGATCCGGACGATTTTAAGCAGCTGATGAACTTTGAAAACACAAAGGCCCACCTGCTGGTTCGCCTGTCACAGACAGACAATGAGACCGTCAGAAATCTTAAAGATGAAATAAAAAGCTATACTGAAAATTTCCCTGCAAAAGTGACTATCGGAGGGTATGCATTCATCATGAATGATTTTGCTCAGAAGATTATTAAAGGGCAGGTCTCATCGCTTGTCTTTGCCCTGATAACAGTGATGATTCTTCTTGCAATAATCTTCAGGTCTGTCAGGGGCGGGCTTACAGGATCAATCCCCCTGGCAGCTTCAATAATAATCCAGTTTGGTGTAATGGGCTACACAGGCATTCCAATTGACGCTGCCACTGCTCTCCTCTCCTCAATAATGATTGGTGTCGGAATCGACTTTACAATCCAGTTTATGTGGAGATACAAGATTGAACTGGCAAATAATGCTTCTCATTCTGAAGCTATAATAACCACCTTCAGGACTACCGGAAGGAGTATCGTTATCAACGCGCTGACCGTGATGGCCGGATTTTCGGCTACATTTATCTCCGGTTTCCTGTCAATAAGATATTTCGGTTACCTGACTATCGTCTCTATAGCTTCATGTCTTATCTATGCCGTTATAGTTATGCCGGCATTCATGCTTTATTTCAAGCCTTCATTCATTGAGGCAAATAAGAAACCAAACATTATAAAACAATAGTAAGAATGAAAAAGATGTTATTCCTCTTAACAGCAATATCGGTGCTGTCACTGCAGGCCATGCTGGCACAGCAGTCAGATCCCGTGCAACTGATGGATAAAAGCCGTGACCTGACTATGTCAGGAAATATTCAGTCAACGGTTGCACTCACAATCACCGAAAAGAACGGTGCCGTCAGAAACCGGAAGCTCACTATGTACACCAAATCATACGATGACGGAACGATCAAGAGAATGGTTAAGTTCCTCGACCCGGCCGATGTACGGGGAACGGCAATGCTCATTGTTGACAAAAAGGCAAGCCAGGACGACATGTGGATTTATCTTCCGGCGCTGAAAAGGACCCGGCGTATTGTCAGCACTGAAAAAGGAAAGAGTTTCATGAGCTCAGAGTTCTCAAATGCAGACATGTCAAGCGGAAACAATTCCGACTTCAGAGTGAAGCACATGCCTGAATCAGGAAAGGCCGGCACATGGGTAATAGAGAGCGTACCAATAAGTGACGACAAAGCTGACGAATACGGTTATTCAAGAAAGGTTACTTTTCTTGAGATGAGCAGCCTCATTACAAAGAAGATCGATTTCTATAATTTTGACAATGAACTGTTCAAAACAATCGAGATACTGGCCACCCAGCCTATAGCCGGCAAAGAGGGTTATGTGATGACTGACATGATAGCCAAAAACCATCTCAATGGGCGAAGCTCCAGAGTCAAATTTGACCAGGTTAACACCTCTGCAACCATTGCTGACAATGTTTTTACGGTTGAGAACCTGGCGAGGTGAGTTGCCTGTCATTAATCGCTGATTAACAATAATTTAACTAATTACGAAGCCCCGCTCACAAATATTAAGTAACGGGGCTTCGCAATGTCTTTCCGTATCTTTCGGCCTCATAGAGGCACCCAATGGTCAGGGTGGCTTACAGAGGTTGCAGAACCAGGTTTTTCCATTGCACCTTTATGCCTCCCCCATCATGAATCTGTAGTGCAATCCTGCCATTGGCCTTTCCGATAGCAGGGTCATTGAGCCGTGTCATTTCCGTATCATTGAGCCATACGGTCACATCAGGGCCGACAACTTTAATCCTCATTCTGTTCCATTCACCGGGGATAAGAATATTCTCCTTCTCGTCAGGGATCTGTACAAGCCACCCTCTTCCGTATGACTCATAAATACCGCCTGTATCATAACCCTGTGGAGCTACCTCTACCTGCCAGCCCGAGATAATTGTTCCGTCAATAACTGACCTGAAGAAGACTCCGCTGTTACCGTCTGAAACCTGGCGGAAATCGAGCGAGAGATCGAAATCCTTATAGTACATGTCCGTGGCAAGGTATCCGTAACCCTTATCCGGACCGCTTTCACACACGAGCAGGCTGTCCTCTACATACCACTTCTCAGTTCCGTACTGTGTCCAGCCGGTGAGGTCAGAGCCATTGAAAAGGTTGATCGGGCCGGTTTCCCTTGAAGGCAGTTCCTTGATTTTAATGTTCCTGAACCATGTTCTGGAACCATGATCCTGAAGGCTGAGGTAACCAACGGTTGCAAGTCCGTATTCGGGTGCTCCTGCCCATTTGCCACTGTTCTTGAGGGCAAACCACTCAGGAGTCCAGGCTTCAAACTCAACTATCTTCTCTCCGTTCAGCCAGTATTCCACATGGCCGTTGTCAAACAGAATTCTTGAACTGTTCCATTGGCCCGGTTCATTGAGTACCTTTTTTGAAGTATCAGGCAGGTACATCGCGTAATCGGCACCGGTTTTCTGCCACTCTTCCAGTTCTTCGGGCCAGCCGGTGTCATCTATCAGCTGGTACTCAGGACCTGTCAGATAGGGTGTTCTGAACCTGTCAGATTCAACCACATGATACATTACTCCGCTGTTGCCTTCGGGCTCAATCTTCCACTCAAACTTCAGATCAAAACTGGCATATTCCTTTTTGCTTATTATATAACCTGTGCTGTCGCTGCCGGTACCGTCAGCAGCCAGGCATCCGTTTTCAACACCCCACGAGCCGGTGCCTTCGCCGTTATATAATCTCCAATGATCCAGGCTTTTGCCGTCAAACAGCAGTTCCCAGCCCTGCTCAATTTCCTCAGAAGTCAGCTTGTTGTGGTTACCGGTGCATCCTGTCAGGAAAATCAGACCGGCGATAATTGTTACACTAGTCAATGTTCTCATAGTTATTATATGTTAGTCAAGCTTCTAAATTAGCATATAATAACTTATCTTCAATCATTATCTTTGCCGGGACGCAAAAAAAATGCCGATGAATCTACAGAGAGACACAACGATAGCAGCGCCGGCAACCGGTATTGGCGGAGCCATTGGTATAATCCGTGTCAGCGGTCCCGGCACATTTAAAATGGTTGACTCATTGTTTTTCCCGGCAGGCGACAGGGAGATTCTCTCAGCCTCTGGTTATACTGTCCATTTCGGAAGTATCAGAAAAGGTGATGAGTTCATTGATGAGGTTCTGCTGACGTTGTTCAGGGCTCCTGCCTCTTATACCGGAGAAGACTCTGCTGAGATAAGCCATCATGCATCACCTTACATCCAGCACAGGATCATGGAGTTGCTTATTGATCTGGGTGTGAAGCCTGCCATGCCGGGTGAGTTTACCCGGAGGGCTTTCATGAACGGCAGGATGGATCTCTCGCAGGCCGAGGCGGTAGCTGATCTGATTGCTGCCGATTCGGCGGCGTCACACCGTCTTGCAGCAACACAGTTGCGGGGAGGCTTCTCTGAAGGAATAGAAAAACTGAGGAAGGAACTGATAACCTTTGCTTCCCTGATTGAGCTTGAGCTCGATTTCAGCGAGGAGGACGTGCAGTTTGCAGACCGGTTTGCAATGACCGAGACAGTCATTAAGATCAAAAAGATGGTTGACAGGCTGATCTCCTCATTCAGGCTTGGCAACGTAATCAGGAAAGGCATCCCGGTAGTAATTGCCGGCAGACCGAATGTGGGCAAGTCGTCGCTGCTCAACATACTGCTTGAGGAGGAGCGTGCAATTGTGTCGGATATCCCCGGCACAACGCGTGATACGGTTGAAGAGGTATTGCACGTGGAAGGACTTCTCTTCCGGTTCATTGACACTGCCGGGCTGAGGCAAGGAGGTGATGAGATTGAGGAACTGGGAATGGAGCGTACGCTGAATAAACTGAAGGCAGCAGAGATTGTTCTGGCAGTGACGGAAGCCACTGACAGCGCTGGTGAGATATCCGACTTTGCCGCTTCAGTCAGTGAGATGACCGGTAATACAGAAGCCAGGATAATATTGATCATCAACAAGTCTGACCTTATTACACGAAATATTGCTTCATCACTGAAGAAGGAACTGGAGGGACTCTGCCCCTTCCCTGTGCTCTTCGTTTCAGCAAAGTATTCAGATGGTTTCGATGCTCTGAAGAAGCAGCTGACAGCCTCAGTCGAGACCGGCAGGCTCGACAATCCTCAGTACATCGTTACAAATGCAAGACATTATGATGCTCTCAGAAATGTTTCAGAGAGTCTTCAGAGGGTGCTTGACGGATTCCGCGACGGGATACCCACGGTTCTTATAGCCACTGATGTAAGACAGGCAATCTATTACCTCGGGTTGATAACAGGAAAGATATTACCCGAGGATATACTTGGAGAGATCTTTGCGAGGTTTTGTATTGGCAAATAGAGTTAGGCAAAGACAACCTCAGTAGGGTAAAAGTCAATCAGGTTTTGATGATGTTTGGGCACAGGCATGTTTCAGATTCTGGAAGCCCGGTTGGATATATTAAAACAAACATGAATGCAGAAGATTAAGTATCAGTCATTTGTTCCTGCCAGGTAAAATAAAGAGGGTGTCGTTTCCCGGAAATGACACCCTCTGAATTTAATTTACCCATATCCGGTTTCTAGTATGGCGGAAGGTTAAGCGGCAGGACATCATTGAGATACCATACCGTGCCCCTCTTTGATTCAGGAACCCAGAAGATGGGAGATGTATAATTGTCCTGATCCTGTACAGCCTTGAAATTATCACCGTTGAGCTGAAGCTCTGAGGATGGGTAACGAAGACGCTCAGGACAGGGCTTCATGTATTCGCCTCTGAGTACCATTGGCTCAAGCAGCGGGTGGCGTGTACGCCGCAACTCAGCCCACAGGTCATACTCATCCGTGATGTTTACATGAATGTATTTCTGCTGCATGATTATCTCCATCTTCTCCTCCTCTCCCACTGCTGCGGTGAAATCATCCGCTATCTTTGCTGCATACGTGGTGATATCAGCCTCAGATTTGACAGGGTGCAGAACGGCAACGTCCGTCCTGTAGGAGCTGACTCCGTTGAGCCAGTACCACCAGTCGCATGAATGTATGACCGCATCCCTCATATGCTCTGCTGCCGTTTTACCTGTTGCACCGTAGTTCTTCAGAGCTATTTCAGCAAGCAGAAGATCCACATATGCCCTTGTAGTCATTATTGCAGGATACTTTTCGAAGTTGTGGAAATATGTTGCAAAATTGTACATCGAAACAGCATTCTGTTCAAGTGAGCTCTCGAGATTATCTCCGTAGGGATAATACCTGTGACCTGCACCATAGAATGGAGTCTGAGCATCAGAATTCATTGACACACCCAGGTAATCCTGGTTGCTGTTCCATTTTGTCGGCATTGCAATCACCGGTAATCTGGGGTCATCAATACCCGGTTCATAGGTATTTGTGCCGTGGTTCATCCTCTTCATAATGACGTTGGGGATGAAGTTGGCATAGGTTCTCTCATACATTCCCCTGATTATTGTTCCGCCACCGGAGGGATACTCATATGAGTAAGGCCCGAAGTATAGATCCTGCGTTGGCAGGTTGGTCAGAGCGCTTGCCATAAGTGGCACCCCGGTTGCCTGATCAACACCGGCGAGTTTGACGCCATACTGCAGCCTGAGTGCATTGATGAACTGGACCCACTTGGAGATGTCTCCCTTGAGTGCAACATCCTGCACGGCGAAGTATGCCTTGTTATCAGGATTCATTTTGTTATAGGCATCAGAAAGGCTTTCGGATATCTCCTTCAAGTCAGTCAGAATGGAAATGTATATCTCCTTCGGATCATCATATTTCGGATAGAGTTTTCCGACGTTACCCTGCAGCGCCTCAGAATACGGAATGCTGTTGAAGAAATCAACGCTTCTGAGTGCAAGCAGATCCTTGAAAACAGTAGCAAGCTTAAAGTAAACTTCAACCTGTTCCTGCTCTGCCGTTGACATTGCTTCGATTTTTTCCTTCATCAGGGCCCACTCCTTGACCTTGGTGTAATGATAACTGAAGGAGTTGGTAACCGCACTGCCGTGGAAGCCGTTAACTCCGGTCTCCACATCCTCATAATCAACATAATAAGCAAAGTAGCGGTCAGTGATGTACCGGTGTGCTATCTGGGCGTAGGCAGGTATGCCCCACCCGTCGTTCTGCCACCAGTATTCGCCGTAATCCTTTACGAAGAGCTGCCACTGGTAAAGCATCCCGGAAAACATTCCGGCAACAGACTTCTCTTCCGGCGGGTTTACGGTCTCAGGGTTCTTGTACTCGTCCTCAAGCACATCCTGGCATGATGACAGAGCCAGACCGAAGACGGCAATGATTATGAATAGTTTTTTCATATTATCCATTTCTTAATTGGTTAGAAACTGACATCGATTTTGAAACCGTAGCTGCGAAGCTGTGGCAGAGGAGTATACTCTACAAACTGGTCGTTGCCCAGAAGTGATTCAGGATCGATGTTTGGCATAGTCTTGTAGATATAGAACAGGTTCCTGGCAACAAGTGATACTGTCAGTTTCTGTAGTTTCAGCTTGTTTGATATCTGCTGTGGAACGGTGTACATGATTGCAGCCTCACGGAACTTGACATAATCATTCTTGTAGAGCTTGTCTGGAGCAAACCACTCATTCATATCCTGAATGTACGTGGTCCAGTATTCGTAAGCAGTAATAATTATATCATTCTTTTCATAGACACCATCAGACACCTGTTTGACTCCTTCGAGTATGAGTCCGTCATGATATACCATGTTGTCACGCGCACCGGCCGGAGCAGGCATGTCATGCTTCCATTCAATGCGCTTTCCGGTTGCATCGTCGATATAGTATGCCATCCCGCCATTGGCTTCATCCCTGTATTTGAGAGACTCCTTATTCTGGCCGTTACCAAGCAGATAGTAGTTTGTGTGCGAGAGGAAGGTACCTCCGAACTTATAGTCAAATCCGAGATGCAGACTGAGTTTGCCATAATAGAGATCGGTGGTGAATCCGCCGATGAAGTCGGGATTGATATTGGCAGCAGTGACAAACTTCGAGTTATCACGCATGTAGAGGCCGCTGCTGTTAACCACCCTGTTTCCACGGGAGTCCCGAAGATAGTCATACATCTGCACATCACCGATTGGTTTGCCTTCAACTGCCATGATTGAATAACTGTTTGAACCGGCAATCCGGTATTCTGTTATGCCGGGATAGAGTTTGATGACCTTCGTCCGCTGGTTTGCGGTGGTCAGGGTGACATCCCATGTAAGCTTATCAGTTTTGAAAGGAGTATATTTGAGAAGGAGCTCATAACCCCAGTTCTTCACGTCACCTGCGTTGATCTTGATTGTGCTGAATCCGGTGGCCGGGGTGATGCCAAGACCCATGATCTGATCATAGGTATGGGAGGTATAAAAGGAGAACTCAGCTACAAGAGGTCTCTTCTCAAACCAGCGTGTATCAAATCCGATCTCAAATTCGCGCTTGCGCTCATTCTTGATATCACTCGTGAAGAGTGCCGATGGACCGTACACGGTGACAGCGCTGGTACGCTCAACCATTCCCACGCCGAAGTCGCGGTTGGTCCAATAGGGTGTGGGAGCCGCACGGCCCACATCTGCAAATGACATTCTCAGCTTGCCGTAGGTGAGCTTTGGAACAGAGAAGGTATTGCTGAAGTTCCATGTGGCTGATATGCCGGGATAGAAATATGAATTATTGGCCGGCGGCAGCAGTGATGACCAGTCATTCCTTGCTGTGATTTCAACGTAATAGGTGTTTTCCCATCCGAAGGAGGCCTGACCAAGGACGCTGTACTGTGTATATGAACTGCGGTTGTGAGAGCGTGTCTGGCCAAAGCTTCCGGTTGTGGTCCTGGAGCCGTTCAGCGAATACCATTCGTCAAACTGAAGCCCTCCTACTGTGCTGACGCCAATATTGTTCTCCGAGAAACTTGTGAATTCCGGACCGGCAAAGATCACAACATCAAGCCGGTCATCAAGGAACTTTTGGGTAAAATTCACGAATGCGTTGTAGTTCTGGCTGACGATGTTCCTCCTGCTGAACCTGTAACTGCCACCTTCAACCACAGGCATGATCCTGGTCACCTTGTTCCTGGTGATAAAATCCCAGTCAGTGAAGTCAGCCCCGGCATTTGCAGTGAGAGAGAGCCAGGGTGTAAACTGGAGGTTCATCTTGATTGACCCGGTCATGTGAAGCTTATCATCAATGTCACGGTTCTCGAGCTGATCCCACATCATATTCATATAACCGTACTGGTCAAACGACTGAGGAAGACCATAATCGTCAAGCACTCCCTTCTGGCCGTATTTGTCTTTGTACAGGTACTTCAGCCCCTGATAGTCAAGGTCACGGTTGAAACCATATGATACAAGCCTGAACATGTTCTGGTACCTGTTCTGGGTCTGCACCTTGTGAATATTTGTGTAAACCTCGAACCGTGCCAGCTCAGAGGCATTGATCTGGCCACTGAAGCTTACTGACTTGGTCTTCTGATAAAAGTTCTCCATCATTCCGTTGTAGTCCCTGGTGGTAAATGCGAGACGCATGGCACCTTTATCGTTGGCTCCGGCAATGGCCGCTGTCAGGCTGTTCGTGTTCGTCTTGCGGAACATGTTGATCCAGTTGTCCGGGTAAGCCTTATAGGTTGTCATTGTACTGTCATAGTTCATGATCGGCGAGTTGTCAAACGCCGGACCGAACTGAGTCCTGCTGCTGTTCATTACCCTTACAGTCTGTCCCAGTTTGTTGGTTCCGTAAACCGTATCATAAACAGAAGTCCCTGAACCAAATTCATTTTGCCAGTCAATCGTGTTCACAGGTTGTTCAAAGGTATTCTGATAGGTCAGGGTAACACCGAGACCCCTGGTAGCCTGCCCCTTCTTGGTTGTGATCATCACAACTCCGTTACCGGCACGGCTTCCGTAAAGTACGGTGGCCTTGGCACCCTTGAGAATCTCAATCGATTCGATATCCTCACTGTTGATGTCATTTATCCCGGTACCGTAGTCCGGTGAGTTGAGCGGGTCATAACCCCTGTTTGCCATGTTGGAGTTTTCGTCAAAGATCGGAACTCCGTCAACGACGAACAGCGGCCGGGTCTTTGTACTGACATCGAGGCCTGCGGAACCACGAATCTTTATGTTTACTCCGCCGGTAGGGCCTGCGGTGCCTAGCTGTATACCAACACCGGCAGCCTTGCCATAGAGCGAGGCAAGGGCGTTCTGTGGCGTTCCGGCAACAGTTATTTCAGCAGCCTTGATTGAACTGACTGAATAACCTAGTGCCTTCTTGTCACGCTTGATGCCAAGAGCTGTGACTACAACATCCTCTATTAGCTCTGTGGCCGGTTCAAGTGCAACATCACAGGTGTTGGACGCCCCGAGAATTACCTCGTGGTCATGATACCCTATCATCGAAAAAACCAGGGTATTGCTGCCGGCCGGAACCGATAGCCTGTAGTTCCCGTCTGTATCGGTAGAGGTCCCAACGGTCAGTCCCTTTACAATGACGGTTACACCGGGAAGGGCAACACCATCGCTGGCATCCGTCACCTTTCCGGAAATGCTTCTTTGTGACAGCGCTGCCTGAAAACTGCATAGCAACACTATCAACATGATCATGATTAGTTGTTTCATAAGCTAGATTTTAGATGTAAAAACGGGCTGTTTGTTAACTGAATCTTGCAGGGCCGGTATAATACCGGCAGGAACCTGCTCAGGGAGAATTGCAAATTGTCATTTTCATAATGTGCAGGTTTATCAGGGTTATTTCTGGGTTTAGTAGAAGCATTATCTGAACCGAAAACGTTTTAATTATCAGATATAATCAGACACAAGCCTGATACAAATTTATTATGTCCTTCACAAAAATGCAAGTATTATGTATGATTTAATGCAAAAAAATATGAAACGCACATTTGGCAAAACAGAACTACCTGTTTATGTAATTTCCACTGATGCCGGCTTGATTAGATTATGATGAAAATGCAGTTACAGATTCAGGAGAGGTGATATCCCTGACGCGTTAATTCGCTTGCGGCGAAATATGAATATACCCTGTTATCAATCGGATAGTCCCAGCATCCCATGCTATGGTAAATCTCTCCTCCGAAACCGGTCTTGAACCGGTAAAGCCCGTACATGGGGTGATCAGGGTCAGGGCCTGGAGAGATGCCAAACATGTCATATTCAGAGCATCCCTTCTCCTTCGCGAGAGTGATTGCTTTCCACTGCAGGGCATAGGTTGCCATCAGATTGCGCTTGTGTGACGATGAGGCTCCGTAAAGATATGTTCCCCTGTTTCCCGTTATAACCAGGAACATTGCTGCCAGAGGATCCTTATCATGTTCTGCAATGAGCAGACAGACCTCGGCGGGTGACTGTGTGTTTTCTGCCCGGCTGCTGAGAACAGCACGGAAATGTTCTATGTCATGCAGAAAAAAATTGTTCCTGCAGGCTGTCTCGCGGTAAAGGGCATACCATCTTTCCAGTTGTTCCGGCCCTGCAACGCTTACAGTTACTCCTTTGCGCAGTGCCAGACCGATATTGTACCTGGTCTTGGACTTCATTGACTTTAGCAATGAAGCCTCATCCCTGAGGAGGTCCAGAAAAACCGTATTTGACGGAAGAATATTTGACTGAGCCTTTCTGAAATTCATATTCCGGGTGGAGAAATTAAACCTCAGTTCCTGCAAGGGATATGCTGGAGGGCCAGGCCAGAGACCTTCAGGCGTACATGTCTCCTCATCGCCTGCCCAGAATGACTCCCACGCCAGATCATACCTTATCAAAAAACAGTCGGCCGGCAAGTGCGAACGGAGACACTCTGAAAGTTCTTCGAGGAAGACTCCCCTGAACTCGTCAGCCGGTTCCAGTTCCGGACCGTAAGGGACATAGGCAATGGAATGATTCGGATCGATCTGTCTCATAACCACAAGCAGATCGGAGGTGATTTTCCTGTTCGCTTCGCCCTGTGGTTTAATATCATCTTCAGCTACCATGAAGTTACAGGCTATGGAACTGATGCCCATGCGGCGCTTCACTTCCGACCAGAATGCAGTCTGCTGCACTATCGGGGTGCAAAAAATCTCCTCTATGTCTTTCTGTCTGAACCCGGTAATCATGATATAAGACTGGATAAGGGCCTGCCTTTTGCCGGCGCCATAAACATGAGACTTAATAATCAGAATACCAAGGATATTTCTTAAGGAACTGATTTGAGCCGAAACAGCCTCCCTGACAGGGAGGTTCCGGTAATGGCGCAATCCACAACCCGGCTTCCGTCTGATCAGAATATTACCGCTCCGAGGCGGCCCATGTCATTGTAGAATCCGGGGTATGATTTTGCCACTGCCTCAGCTCCTGCAACAGTAACGGGAGCCGTGGCGCTGGCAGCCATTACGGAGGCCATCATCGCTATGCGGTGGTCATTATGCGAAGAGACAACAGCTCCCTGAACCCTGCCTCCCGTGATGAGCATCTCATCCCCGCTGATTTTTACTCTGATCTTCATTGCCTCCAGCACATCGGCAATTGCCACTGCCCTGTCGCTCTCCTTGTGCCTCAGCCTGCTCACACCCCTGATACTGCTGGTGCCCTCACAACCGGCTGCCAGCGCTGCCAGAGGTGGAAAAAGATCAGGAGAATCGGTGGCATCAAAAGTGAAGGAGTGAAGTCCTGAGAGAGACGATGTAACAGCGTCAGGAGCGGCAAACAGTGCAGCGCCAGCATCATTAAGTACAGTTAGTATTGCCCTGTCAGCCTGCACACTATGGAGATTCAGACCATTAACTGTCACCCTCCCGGCCATGGCGCCGGCAACAAGAAGGAACGCCGCACTGCTCCAGTCGCCCTCCACGGTGTACTCATGAGCCCTGTATGACTGATTTCCGGGGATTATGAATGTTCTGAAGCTGTCATTCTCAACAGTGATTCCGAACTCAGCCAGCAGACTGAGGGTAAGCCTGATGTATGGCTTGCTGGTCAGACCTGCCACATCAATCCTGCTCTCCCCGTCAGCAAGGGGAAGTGCCATCAGCAGCCCTGTCAGCAGCTGTGATCCGGCAGAACCGTCAACAAATGCCCGGCCTGGCCTGAGACGCCCGGTAAGTTTTAATGGCAGTCTCCCGTCAGTTGCTTCAACGGTCACACCCAGCTGACTCAGCGCCTGACCGATCATTGCCACAGGCCTGCGCATGAGCGAACCTTGCCCTTCGAGTTTTACGCTCTCCGTTATAATAGCGGATATGGGGGCAAACATACGCAATGCCAGCCCTGACTCACTGCAGTTAAGTGTAACCGCTCCGGTTGGCTTCCTTCGCGACTCAATGATTATTCTGTCCGGTTCGCTGTGAACCGATGCTCCCAGTTCGCCGGCCATTGCAACTGCTGCCAGGGAATCATTGCAGTATGCAGGATTCAGGATAACTGTGCTCCCTTCTGCAAGCAACCCCGCAGCTATGGCTCTCTGCGTAAGACTCTTGCTTGCAGGCGCTTCAATTGTTCCACTGATTCCTGAGGGACTTATTGTAATGTTCATAGACTCATGATGAGGCCTCTGCGGCCTGGCTTAAACACAAATCTACTCATCTTTCATCACTTTAATCTGGTATTTGACAGATTCCCGGTGACTCGTTTCCGGAACTGATTCGATAAACCCGGGTGTCAGACCCTTTCTGACTCCCCTGTCCACCTGACTGGTTTGTATCGTTTCGCAAGGCATGAACCATGTTTCATGTAGAGGCTTTCAGTCCTGATTTTATGCTTTTAAATTTCTATACAAGGCCTCTACAAAAATCAGTGTTACTGATAATATAACACTACATACAGCCTTTTAATCGAATATAAACAATTGATATACAGTTAATACAATATTTAACGAAACTCTATACATCCATGACTTGCCTGTAGTTAAACTACAACCGCAAATAGTGCTCAGAGTAAAGTTAATGGTTTACCTTTGCCGTCAAACTATAGTGTTACACGATGGCCTTTTTCAAGAATGCAACCAATGTGATCAATACGATCGAGACTTTCTTCAATAAGATTGACGAAGGTGTCCTTGTCTTCAAGGAGGGTGTTACAAACTATCTGCATGGCAATCAGGAGGCTTTTAACAACAACATAGCCAATATGGCCAGGCTGGAAGCTGATGCTGACAATCTGAGGCGTGACATAGAGAATAAGCTTTATGCCCACTCACTAATGCCACAGGTCAGGGGTGACATATTGAGGTTGCTTGAGGAGATGGACACTATTATTGATACAGCCAAGAGCAATCTTTTTCAGTTTGATGTTGAAGTTCCGAATATTCCGTCGGAGTTGAACCAGGATCTCATTCTGCTTACTGACATGTGTGTCTCATCAGTCGCTGCGGTTATCCCGGCAGCCAGGTCTTACTTCAGGACTCCGGAAACAGTGAAGGATCAGATACACAGGGTATATTTTTATGAAAAGGAGGCTGATAAGCTGGCTGATTCAATCAAGAGGAAGGTATTCAGGCAGATGGACGGCCTCAAGTTAAGTGAGAAGTTCCATCTGCGTTATTTTACCCTGCACATAGAGACAGTATCTGACACGGCGGAGAAGGTTGCTGATCTCCTTTCAATAATGGCTATCAAACGTACAATGTAAAGCAAGTCACAGGCAGTGTTTTTCCTTTACTTAACCAGCGGACTTTTTCTCGGATGGTCATTGGGAGCCAATGATGCGGCCAACATTTTTGGCACTGCCGTCGGGTCAAAGATGATCAGATTCCGTACCGCTGCATTGGTTGCCAGCATTTTTGTCATTATAGGAGCCACGCTTCAGGGCGGTGGAACCACGCAGACACTCAGTCAGCTTGGTTCGGTTAATGCCCTGCCGGGCGCCTTTACAGTTGCTCTGGCAGCTGCAATAGTGGTTTTTCTTATGACAAAAGCTCTGCTGCCTGTTTCTACTACACAGGCAATAGTCGGAGCCATAATCGGATGGAATCTCTTTACCGGGAACAGCACTGATGTTAAGACTCTGACAACAATTCTGACCACATGGGTGGTAAGCCCGGTAATCGGAGCTATTTTCTCCGCTCTCTTTTACATTCTTCTCAGGGCTCTGCTCAAGAAACTTCAGTTACATCTTATTGTGCTTGATGTATTCATCAAATGGGCTCTTATCATAGTAGGTGCATTTGGGGCTTACAGCCTTGGGGCAAACAATATTGCCAACGTAATGGGTGTATTTGCTGCTTCGGCGCCCGATGTGGTTATTGACATGGGCTTGTTCAGACTTGACGGCCTGCAGGTACTTTTTCTCCTAGGTGGTATAGCAATAGCCCTGGGAATCATCACATACAGCAAGGGGCTGATGATGCAGGTGGGCAACGGAATCATGGCCCTCTCTGCTGAGGCAGCCATTGTTGCCGTATTTTCACAGGCTGTTGTGCTATTCATCTTTTCATCGACGGCTTTTTCCGAATTCCTGCAGGGTATCGGACTGCCACCAATACCGCTGGTACCGGTTTCTTCCTCACAGGTAATAGTGGGGTCAATTATCGGCATTGGAATGATAAAAGGAGTAAATGAGATCAAATTCAAGACAATAAAGGGCATTCTATACGGGTGGGTGCTTACCCCGATTGCTGCAGGGTTTCTTTCATTCTTTGCCCTCTTCTTCATGAAAAACCTTTTTAACCTCAACGTTGGTACAGAACCCGGAGCAGCGGATGCGACTGCTGATATGGCAGTGACAACAGGCACAGTGGTATCAGAAACAACAAGGCACATTAACTTGGTCTGGCCGGGGATATCCCTGATTGTTCTTGCGGTACTTATAATTATTATAATCTATTCATTCAGTCAGCTGAAAAAGCGACTGGCAGCAGAAAAGGAATTACTGGAAAGGGAGAAGGAGACAATTATAGCAAGGAAAGCCCTGACAGATGCCGGGGTGCGTGCAGTGCAGAAGGAAAACCTGTACCTGCAGAACGAAATAGAAAACAAGAGAAGAGACCTTATCAATTATGCAATGAACATAGTTGAACAAAAAGAATACTTTGGCAAAATTGCAGATTCTCTCAGGACAATTCTCAGCGATAAAAAACCTGAATCAAGGGAAGAGAAGCTCCGGAAGCTGGAACTGGACATTAGACAAAGAATGAGCTTTGAAGACAAGGTTGAAGATTTCAATATCAGGATTGAAAGGATGCATAAGGATTTCATCGGAAGACTTGTGCAGCTCAACCCCGATCTCTCCCCCAATGATATCAGGCTGGCAGTATTGCTGCGGCTGGGAATTGCCACCAAGCAGATTGCCACATTAATGAATATTTCTCCAAAGAGCGTAGAGATAAACAGATACCGTTTGCGCAAAAAACTAGGCCTTGACAGAGGATCCAATCTAACACAGTTTATAAATAACATTTAACAAATCAATTATGAGAAAACCACAAATGATCAGTTTTATGCTGCTGCTCGCCATTATAATAGGAACAGGCGGCATAGTTTCGGGGCAGGACAATGATTCTGTCCGTTACAATGAGTACGGTCTTGCCGTAAAAAGAACGCCATTGCAGGCGGAGAGAAGAAACGGAGTCCTGGTCTTTGAATCAAAGGATCAGAAAGCACGTGTCTGGACTGACCTGCGGGTACAGGCTGACGGAGCCATATTCTTCGGGGAGCCATACAATCCAATCGGTAACGGGACCTCGATCAGAAGAGCCCGCATGGCTTTCAAAACCCTCTTCGGGGAGCATTGGTACGGTGAGATCGACATGGACATCTCCAATTCGGAACTGGAGCTCAAGGATGCCTACCTGAGGTATAGCTTCAATAAACATTCGGTTGGTCATGGCCTTGAGATTCAGATAGGTAATTTCAAGGAACCCTTCTCCATGGAGACTACGACAACATCAAGGTACCTGGCATTCATTGAAAGGGCAAACGTGGTTGCCACTTTTGGCCCGTCAAGACATATCGGGATTATGGCCAGCTACTACAAGAACTGGTTCCTTGCACTGGGAGGCGTTCATTTCCAGGATATCGGCGGACTTGAAGAAAGGACCTTCTCAAAAGACGCCAACAAAGACTTTGGTATAGATGAGGGTTATTCCTATACTGGCAGGCTCGTTGTGATGCCAGGCTATGCCAATCCTGATTTTGGCCTTCACTTTGGAATGGCAGGTTCATACCGCACCCCCACTACCGATGCTGAGATTCCGGGTTCATTCAGGTATAGCACCAGGTCACTGATATCAATCAACAGGAAGAAATATCTTGATACAGACGATATTGTAAATGTTGACCATGCTCTGTTGGGCGGCCTTGAATTTGCTGCCTACTATAAGGGATTAAGAATGCAGAGTGAGTATATAACCAACAAGGTGAACCTTAAAAACGGCGGTGTTGAAAAATTCGGAGGATTCTATGTTTATGGCACCTGGCTGATGTTCGGAGGAAAGCATAACTATGATGTCACAGCCGGTGAGTTCACCCAGCCTTCAAGAGGCAAGAAATGGGGTGACCTTGAACTTGCATTCAGGTATGACTACATTGACCTCAACAGCAGGCAGGAAGGCATTATGGGCGGCGCAGCCGACGGATATACCATCGGACTCAACTGGCATGCCAACGAAAATGTGAAAATAATGCTCAATTACGCTATCCTGAACCATGACAGGTATGCCAACGGAAAAGGCAAGCTGTTCGTCGGCCATGACATAGACGGAAACCTGACAAAGAAACCTTCACAGGTTGTTGAGGCAGCCGGCAAGGCCGGTGAGGATTTCAGCTTCCTGGGCATACGCTGCGAGATAGACTTCTAATTTCATACCGTAAAAATCAAAACAATAATATGATGAAAACAAAATACTTTTTTCTGTTGATAGCCTCACTTGCCATCTTTGCTGCAGGATGCGTGGAAGATGAGGTATATGTTGGCCCCCCGTCCATTTCAAATATGTCAATCACACCGCAGGCACCCGGAACAACTGATGAGGTAACGGTGACAGCAAGGGTGACCGACCTGAAGGGAGTCACTGATGTCAAGCTGATGTACAAGGCCGGAAACGCTGCCTTTACCGAGGTGAACATGACCGCCGGCGCAAACTACCAGTATAGTGGCAAAATTCCACCACAAGCGCCCTCCACGGTAGTTCAGTATTATGTAACTGCTTCCAACGTATCAGGACTGACAGGGACCCTCCCTGCCGATGCTCCTGCCTCAACCAACGCCTATACGGTTGGCGCACCATCAATAGTAATCAACGAAGCCTTTTCAAGAGGTACCGATGCTGAACCTGACTGGATAGAGATCTATAACAACTCAGATGTCGTTGTAGATATCTCAGGTTATAAGATTTATGATAATGGCGGCCAGTCAGGCTCGAAACCCAAGATGGAGTTCCCTGCCAAAACAACAATCCCTGCCAGGGGATTTTACGTGATTGTGGTTGATGATAAAGCAACTGCATATCCTGAAGGTTCAGATTTTGGTCTCGGATCAAAAGGTGACGAAGTATGGCTCGAGACACCCCAGGGATTTGTGATTGACAATATGGTGATCCCGGCTCTTGATCTCGAACAGTCATACGGAAGCAAACCTGACGGCGCAGCTACCAGGTTTGTCCTGCTTGAGAGAACCAGGGGAGCATCAAACAACACCTCACCGACACTCTGATGGCGGAAAACGGTAATCACCGGCTCTTCCCCCGCCGGTGATTACCTTTATTTCATGGTTCACCATATCATAAACCGTTGTTTTAAATTAATAACAGGTCGGTAGCTTTTTGCTGGCAGACATATAGCTCATTAATCAGGCGCTCATCTTAGAAAGATGATCAATGCTGATAATCTGGTAGTTATATGAGTGATCATCTGAAAAATAAACCGAACCATTGACATTACCAAACAAAATTTACTTGTATGGCAAAAGAAGAGCTCAAAATAGGAGAAATATCGAAACCGAGATTTGAATTCAGATCATTTGGACAGGACTTTACAAAAGCTGCAGCCCGCATGGCACGGCTGTCAATGCCCGTACCGGAAAAAGTCCGGGAGAGATATTCTGACGAGATTTATATACTGTCGCGGACCAATGATATCAACAACACCAAAATTCGCGACGGCAAGATGGATATTAAGACCTTTGTGCAGAATGTTGACGGCCTCGAGCAGTGGAATCCGCTTATGAAAGGTGAGTTTCCCATGAAGGCATCCGTTCTTGAGGGAGAGGTCTTCCCTGCATTCCAGGTAAGCATGCCCAGACTGACCAAAGATGAATACACCTATGATGAATTCATGGAAATGGTTTACAGTCATCCTGATCTTGCAGCAGTGAAGGTTCACAAGCAGCGTTTCGGATATATGGTGAACAATACAATCTGTGAATTTGGTGCAGTACTGATAAACGGCGCAAAGGTTTATACAATTAACTCAGAATCAACGGAGATTGAGGATATAAAGAAAACGGTCAGTGAGATTGGCCTCGAGGGGGTGGAGAACATCAACTACCTGCAGGCAATAAAAAGGGTCATTGGTATGATCAACAAACCCCTGGCAAACTAAAACCAACAGAACAAAAATGGCACTTGAAATAGAAAAGAAGTTTCTGGTGACAGGCGACTTCATGAAAGAATCAACAAAGGCAACCAGGATCACCCAGGGCTATCTTAGCTCAGTTCCTGAAAGAACAGTCAGGGTAAGGATCAAGGGTGACAAGGGCTACATTACCGTGAAGGGTATTGGCAGCGCCTCAGGAGCAACACGCTTTGAATGGGAAAAGGAGATTCCCGTTCCGGAAGTCGAGCAGCTTCTCGCAATATGTGAACCCGGAGTTATTGACAAAACCCGTCACCTTGTTGTATCAGGCAAACACACCTTTGAAGTGGATGTTTTTCATGGTGAAAATGAAGGACTTGTACTTGCCGAGGTGGAACTCTCCTCAGAGGATGAGACATTTGTCAGACCCGGCTGGCTTGGCCGGGAAGTGACAGGTGATTCCAGGTATTACAATTCAATGTTGATGAAAAATCCTTACAAACGCTGGTAATAACTGACAGGATATGAATTCGTCTGTAAAAGAGCAGGAACATGAAGAGGTGTTTGATCCTCTTGACATGCAAAACTACAGGATTGAAAAGCTACCGAAGAGATCAAAGGGTAAGTTCGAGAAATGGCTTGCCATAGCGGGAGTGCCTCTTGCAATAGTAAGTTTCATATTGCTGGCATTTGTCTTCAGGATTCCGTTCCTGAGTGACATTGATCCTGAAAGGCTCATCTCTTCTGCTGCAAAGAAAGCCTATGAAGCGCTTGGCGCTGAGGGCTTCATGCGGACGAATATCATGATGCTGGCGATCTTTGTCGCTGCTCTCATTCTGTGGATCACCGAGGCCATTCCAAATTATCTTACCTCTCTGATCATAATAATCAGTCTCATCCTCACCAAAGTGGTTCCTGAAAAGGAGGCTCTTGCACAGCTCGGACACCCGGTCATGTGGCTGAATATCATGTCATTTGTGCTGGCCAGCATGTTGGTTGCCACTGGCGTGGCAAAACGATTTGCACTGTGGTTCATTATTAAATTCGGGAAGAATGCATCATCAATCTTTATCAGCTTCATTCTGATTAACCTGGTGCTCTCTGCATTCATTTCTGCCACCACGGCAAAAGCTGCCATACTACTTCCCATATTCATGGTCATAGCCTCAATCTACGGGGCACACTCAGGTACGAGGAATAATTTCGGGCGCAGCATTGTATTGCAGAACCTTCTGAATATCAATATCGGAGCGGGGGCTTTCATGACAGGCTCAGGAGCCAACCTGCTCGCCGCCGCACTTATCGGAGGGGCTATTGGAGGAAAGGTGTTCTTTGGCGACTGGATGATGGCGATGTTTCCGATAATGGTCGGGTTAATGTTCATCGGCTATCTGGTTGCCATGAAAATCTATTTTCCCCTCTCTCCCGAAGAGAGGCTCCCACAGATCGAGGGCGGAATGGAAAGGCTTCGCGAAGAGCTGAAGAAGCTGGGTAAGGTAGATGTAAGTGAAGTCAAGGCTATCATTCTTTTTATCCTCATACTCGGATTCTGGGCTACCGACCGCCTGCATGGGATAAGTGCCACCTCCGTGGCGTTCGTGGGAGCTGTCATTGCCCTTCTCCCGGGGATAGGAATTGTGAGGTGGAATGATGTGGATATACCATGGCACCTGATGCTCTTCTCGGCAGGTGCATATACTCTTGGTTCCGGCTTTGATTATACTGACCTGCCCTCAATTGCCGTCAATGCAATTTTCGACCGCATGGGTATAGGTCAGGGAACTCCGTTCTGGCTCCTTTATATACTGCTAACCGGTGTCATGGTATTCAGCGCCCTGCTGTTCCAGTCGAAGACAATGAGGGCAATGATATTTGTTCCCATTGCCATTGGTGTTGCCAACAGATTCGGCTTCAGCGTTATCAGCCTTGCACTGCCGGTAGCTTTCATGATTGAGCATGTCTATGTTCTTCCCTTTAACAGCAAACCTGCAGCACTGTTGTATGAGACAGACCAGTACAGCATCTCCGACGCTTTCAAATTTGGTATCACAATGATGATCATTGCCTGGCTGCTCATCATTATCGCAGGTGAGACTTGGTTCAGGTTCCTTGGCATAACGCCGAACGGAGTTTTCGGACTATTCTGATATGACCGGAGATGATCGAAAAGAGTGTCAGGATACATGATAAATTCTCCCTCGAGCTTAAATTCGGGTACTCAACCAGGAGGAAACTGAAGGAGAACCTTTTCGAGGTCAATACATGGATATTCATTCCCAACAGCCTGGATATCAACAGGCAAACCTATGATAAATCAGATTTCTACAAAGACCTGAAATCGAACATCAGGCTTATCACCCCGGAGTTTCTTTTACGTGACATAGCGGACAAGACAAAGTCGCCATTCATTCATCTTGAGGCTTCATTCAACGCACTGGCTGTCACTCCTACACGTAGTAATGCCCGGAATTATGAGCACCAGATAAAGATGTTCAACTCAATCCTCAAGTCATCCCTTCGTGATCACCGCCTGCACATCATCCGGAACATTGAGACAGAGGATCGTGACTATCTAATATCCAATTACCTTCAGAGTTCACGTGAAATACTTTCCAATTACAGGAGCCTGAGGCATATAATTGCGGTGCCCACGGTGCGCAGAGAGCTCTTCTCGCTATACATCCTCGGTGATGAATTCATGAGCAACCTCATTGAACAGCATACCTTTCTGCTGGCTGATGAGATCAGGAAGAACCATTCGGAGCTGTACAGACAGACAGGCCCGATGCTTACGGAACTCATCCGCGGGGAGGTTGAATACCGGAGATCAAAGGGCTTCCCCACGGCTGAGAACCTGGGCAGGGAGGAGATCAGGGAGTTGATCTACAGACGGGGCACTCTGAAGAAGTTCTTCGACAGCCAGCTGTTCCTCGCCACCAGAAAAAAAAGAGACGGATTCATTGCTGAACAGCTCATTTACAGCATTGCCGCCGGTTTTGCAATGATCTTCGCAACGGCTATCGCATTTATATTCCAGAAGAAGTTCGGTAACTTTACCATTCCGCTCTTCGTTGCCCTTGTTATCAGCTACATGCTCAAGGACCGGATCAAGGAGCTTACCAGGTATTACTTCGCCGGAAAGCTGAAGAAGGTTTTCTTTGATCATAAGACAAGAATCTCCGTCACCCCGGATAAATCAGTTGGCTGGTGCAAGGAGAGCTTTGATTTTGTCTCAGCTGAAAAGGTGCCGGCTGATATCCTCGCTATCAGGGCTCAGTCACTTGATCTTGAGGTCCAGAGTGTCAGCGGCTGGGAAAGGGTGGTGCTTTACAGGAAGCTCATGAAGCTTGACAGACCATCACTTGATGGCATTTTCACACATTATACGATAACCGGTGTCAATGACATTATAAGGTTCAATGTCTCTAACTTTGTGCATAATATGGACAACCCGGAGATTCCGTTCAGGATACTTGCCGGGGATGATTTTGAGGAAATAAGCGGTCAGAAAGTCTATTACCTCACATTTGTCATCAATGTCAGATATGACGGCGAGAACCAGGTCTACCTCTACAGGGTTACTTTCAACAGGTCAGGTATCCTGAAGGTCGATTCCCTGTAACACTTTATCTTACTATTGTGAAATCATTACATTTCTGGTGATCCAAATAGCCGTGTATGATACTTGCCGGCCGTAGCGTTACCAGCATTGTCACTGCCTCCCTGTGGTAAGGTTTCCATGAGCCCGCAACTTTTATGACCCGGGGCCAATGCCCTGTGGCAGACTCACTCCAGGTTATGCAAAGCATTACAGCCTGCGGCTAATTCCAGATAACCTGCTGATTCTCCTCAGATGCTATACCGGGTTCCTGTCAATGCTTCCGACACCTCCCACAGCCTGGCAGAGATGTCTGGATTGTACAGTCTTGCCGGGTCATTGTTAAGCACAGGATAACCCCTGGTATTACCCGGGCCCTCGGGACCGAAATACTCACCTCCCTTCAGTTCAGGATGAGTGGCAGCGCAGAGTGTTGGCAATGCTCCCATCGAAGCTGGCTGGGCTACCAACCGCAGGAGTGCCTTCATCACCCTGCCGGTCTCTCTTCCCTTGCCGCGGGAGAGAAGATTCGTGGCACTGATGCCCGGATGACAGGCAACGCTGATGGTTGATGACCCTGCACTCTTAAGCCTGTTCTGCAACTCAATGGCGAACAGAAGATTGGCATATTTGCTCTGGCGGTAAAATTTCATAGGTCTGTATCCTTTCGAACCGTCCAGATTGTCAAAGTGAATCTTTGCCCTCCTCGCAGCTATACTGCTGGTGGAGACAATGCGCGACGACGGTGTGTTTATCAGCACCGGCAGCAACTGACCGGTCAGTGCAAAGTGCCCGAGATGGTTTGTGCCGAATTGAAGTTCAAAGCCATCCTTTGTCTTTTTATAGGGTGGAACCATCACTCCGGCATTGTTGATCAGCACATCAAGCCTGTCATAACGGGATTTAAACTCTTCTGCAAATTTCTTTACCGATTCAAGGTCCGTCAGGTCGAGGTTCATCACAACCACAGGCTGCGATCCGTTCATGGCCCTGATCTTTGCAGCGGCCTTCTCCCCTTTCTCCCTGTTCCTTACTGCAAGAATCACCTCAGCACCCTTTGATGCCAGAACTCCGGCCGCCTCATAACCTATCCCGTGTGATGATCCTGTAATTACTATCCTCTTTCCGTTAAGATCTCCAATTTTTTCGGTAGTCCATTTATTCATGTCAGTTTTTTTAAAAAATAAAAACAGTCCGGGGCTGAAAACCTGCTGTAAATATAAGGCAAATCATCGATTTGCACCACTATAATACTCCCTGAATTAAGACTACTGATTAAGGTTATGTCTGACAACTTCAAACCAGCACCCGGCGACGGAACAACTTACCTGACATCATTAAACGATGGCACTGAAGGTACGTAACAGCTGTCCGTGAACAGATTAAAAGTGACTCTGACGGAATGAAACTAAAGCTTCACTGAATAGGTAATGCCAAGAAGGTTCTCGTAAGGCGGTTTTGTAACCCTGCTGTCATTGTATATATACTCGAGTCCGAAAGTATGCCTCTTGTTGAGCGTATATTCTATCCCCACCATTGACCTCCACTTGTCAGCAAGAATATCGTTGGGGTTAAAAAGCTGCATATGCATTTCCGCATTTATGTAGGGCTTCAGCGGGATACCCCTGACATCATAATCAAGTTCGAATCTTACCCTTTGATACCATTGCGGTTCCTTGTCTTCCGGATCCTTATGGTAAGTTCTGAACTGCTGCTGGATACGGTACCTGACTGCAAAGGTGAAGCGGGCTACTGATGGAGCAGTGCCCTTCATCTGAATAAACCACCGGTGACGCGCGTGGTACAGACCATCCTTCTCCTTCTGCCCGATAAACCTGTAATAAACTCCTGCATTGAAGTAGTCATTGAACTTGTACCTCAATCCGGGCTCTAAGTAAAACTTTTCTATATTACCGGCATTCTCATTGGTCCTGACGCTGGCTTCAAGATCAGCCCTGAGCCCCTTCCGGATATTCTTTGTAGCAGTGGCTTCATACCAGATGCCGTAATCAGTTTTCTGTCCCGCCGCAATCACGGAGAACAGCATCACAATAAGCAGAACCGCCGGCTTTCTAATCATCGTCATTGTCATCCTGTTTGATGAATCCGTTCTGGTCAGCCAGGTTTACATTTCTTCCCCTGTCTTCGTAATAGATTATCATCCTGCATGTATCCTTCAGAAAATTAATCGCACCTATTTCAACCTTCTTTATCTCCTTGATCCCTGTTCTCTGCTGCAGGTCAGCAATCATCTCGTCATACTTCTCCGGCACTATCAGGTTGATCTTTTCATATATGATCGATTTTGAAGAGATATGCCTCAGCAACCATACCTTCTCAAGTCCCAGGGTGATGAGTATCACGGCCAGGTTGGCAAAGATGATCTCAATCATGCTTGTGCCTGCAGTAAGGGCATTGATCACCGAAATACCTATCACCAGGAAGAGGTATGTCATCTCCTTGATGGGCATCGGGTTTGTCCGGTATCTGATTATGCCGAAGATTGCGAACAGGCCAAGTGCAAACCCTATCTGAAGGCTGACACTCTCAAGCAGGTAGCAGAGCAGGAAAACCACGCTGGAAATGAGAATGTAGGTAAAGAGGTAATCCTTTCTCCTGGTGGTGCTGTAATAAAGCCAGCGCACCAGAACCAGTATCACCACGAGGTTGATGCAGAAACGCAGCAACAACTCCGGTAATCCTGCGAAGCTAAACATTTCCTGTCCTGCCATGGCTACACTGATGTCGGGCAGCGTCATTCCTGTAATATTCATCCCTGATCCTGTTAATTAATAAAAACTTCGGTTTTAGATTATTTTGCCTCTCTGTCCTGTTCACCAGGGCCATACCAACCGCATATTTGCTGAATCCTGTCCTGCGTACCCCCATCTCCTTGAGCATGAGAAAGAATGGAGACATTGCCGTTGACTTGTCACTCTTGATCTCAGCTATTGCCAGGAAGGGCATCCTCAGGCTGTCACCCCTGAAGTTGTTCCATGCCAGGTTATAATCGATGGTTATTCTCTCGGATCTTTCCAGGTTCACAAGGGTGATGCGGGTAAAGGAGGTGGTGATGACAGGTTTCAGCGCCGCGGCTTCCGGGGAGACAAGTTCATTTAGGAACTCCCTTGACTGCTCAATGTGATTCATATCACCGGGCTCCTTTTCAAGCCGTGATTTACATGTGCGGCCTTTGTTCGATTTCTGTTTTACCTCCAGGAAGGTCAGTCCGTTCGACTCGTAAGTCCTGATTCTGACCTTTGTTCTATTGAGCTTCCCGGTGATGTGCTGGGTATAGAACAGCAGGTCAGGAGTGTCAAAATATACTGTTTTGTAAGGGAACTCGCGCATGTTTTCAATCTCCAGGGCGCTGTAGTGCTGCTGCACCCCGCGGAGAAGCTCCGGAAGCCTGCCTGATGAAAAGAGGTACTTGGTGTCAACACGGTTCATGTACCTCACGGCGGCGATACCCTCCAGGTTCACCGGCACAAATCCTTCAAGTATTTCAACTATTTCTGCCAATTCACTCATTCCGGAAACCGCGTAAAGAGAGCTGACTTCGTGCAGGAAGAAAGCTCTTTTCCCATGCCGGTGCATTTAAGCTATAACGTTCCGGAAGCCGGCATTATTTCACCATGTGTCATTCTCCCGGCAGCCTGTACCTCCATCGCGGATTCCCTGAGGTATTGTGCTCTTTCCGGATTATCTCCCCGACCCTCTTCATGATTTCCGGATGGTCTGCTGAAATATCAACACTCTCCTGCGGGTCATTCTCAAGGTCATAGAGTGCAAAAGCGTCATTGCCATTGTGCATTCCCTTGCGGAGCGCCTTATACCTCCCGATGAGCACGGCCTGCTGCCCTCCGTATTCGGGAAACTCCCAGTAGAGATAGTCATGGTCTTTTTGTTTTCCTCCGCGGAGTACCGCAAGGAAACTGATGCCGTCAGTTTCGCCGGGTATCTCTGTGCCGGTTATCTCGCATATCGTCGGAAGGAAGTCCTGAAAGGCGGAGAGATGGCCGGTGACACCTCCCGGCTCAGTCACCCCGGGCCATGAGGCGATCAGCGGAACCCTGATACCACCCTCGTTGAGTGAACCTTTGCCATAACCCTCTGATCCCCTGAAGGGGGAAGCGCTTGCAAACCATTCAGGATCAGTTCCTGCGCTCCATGCCGGACCATTGTCACTGGTAAAGAAGATAATGGTATTCTCATAAATGCCCCTCTCCTTCAGGTGAGTGATGAGGCTGCCAATCTGATCATCAAGGTATGAGATCATTGCAGCGTAGGTGGCATGGGGATACCTTACAGGGAAATAGCCTTCATTGCCATTGTAGGGAGGCTCCTCACCGAACTTCTCATGGTACCTGTTTACCCATTCCTCAGGCGCCTGCAGAGCCAGATGGGGTATGGGGGTTGCCCAGTAAAGGAAAAAGGGTTTTCCGGAACAGGAGTCAATGAAACCAAGTATCTCCCTGAACATCAGATCCGGCGCATAATCAGGGAGACTGTATTTCTCATAGGAGGCCGGGTCAAGCGGGTCAGAACCCTGATCAAGTCCTGTATGCGGGGCAAGAGTGTCGTTCCTCAGCCATACCCTGTGGTTATTGCGCCAGAGATGCGTAGGATAGTAAGTGTGGGCAATCCTCTGGCAGTTGTATCCGTAGAAGAAGTCAAATCCCTGGCTGACAGGGCGTCCGTCCGTATGTGGCGCACCAAGGCCCCATTTGCCTACAGCACCGGTAATATATCCGTTTCTTTGCAGCAGGGAGGCGATGGTGACGGTACTCTCTGCCAGCGGCTTCTGACCCTCCAGTGTGGAATCGGCTATCATCGCCCTGTAGCTCCAGACATCTCCCCTCTCTTCCCACTCGTCGTTACCCCTTACCTGTGAGTGACCGGTGTGCATACCTGTCAGGAGAACACATCGTGAAGGGGCACATACCGGCGATCCTGCATAGAAATGAGTGAACCGTAATCCCTCGGCCGCCAGCCTGTCAATATTGGGAGTCTCAATTTTAGACTGCCCGTAGGGGCCGGTGTCACCGTATCCCAGGTCGTCGGCAATAATCAGTATGATGTTGGGCTTCCCTCTCTCCGGCTCACTGCATCCGGAAAAAAATGAGACCGCCATCAGCAGAAAGCCAACAGACCATATATGTACTCTTCCGCTCATCAGATCAGAATCCCCTGAACCAGGCCTGGAACTGTTCACCCAACCATGGTACCGGCTTCTGCTCTCCCTGTATTGACCAGATGAGACTCATGAGCCAGCCAATAAACAGAAGGACCCCGCCAACAACCCGGATGACCGGACCGACAATGGGCAGTATCCGGAGAACCTCTAATGCCACCCATACTACTATGAATCCGAGATTCTGCCTGATATAAAAACTGGCCAACTGTTCCTTCTTACTCGAATTGACAATGAGAGCAATCAACCAACCTATCACAAACAGGTGGGAAACAATGGCCTTTGTCTTTGCATTCATGATATTCTGTTTTAGGTTTATCCAAAAATAACCATAAAACCGTCATATAACCGGTTAAAGGAAAAAATCCCGTATAAAACAGCCCGATAAGGAACAGGGACCGGAGTATTGTATATTTTTGTGCGCTGATATTTCCGGGCATGAACTACATTACGTCACACACCGGGGAATTTGCCGCTCTGGCTGTGGCAATCTTCTGGACCGTTACCGCGCTGGCATTCGAGTCAGCCAGCCGCAAAGTCGGCTCCCTTACGGTCAACATCCTCAGGCTGATCATGGCTTTCTTCTTCCTGGGAATCTATACCCTCATTACCAATGGTCATTTCCTGCCTCTTGATGCCAGCATCCACAACTGGCTCTGGCTGGGACTCTCGGGGATAGTGGGACTGGTTCTTGGCGATTATTTCCTGTTCCGATCCTATCCGCTCATCGGTTCAAGGTTCGCGATGCTGATCATGACCCTGGCGCCACCGCTGGCAGCAATCTTCGGCTATTTTATCCTGGGTGAATCGCTGAACCTGATGCAGATGACCGGCATGATCATAGTGATCTTCGGCATCAGCCTGGCCATCTTCAATAAGCCCGTCAGCGGAGAAAGACTCTCCATAAAGATTTCACCGGCCGGATTGCTATTTGCATTTATCGGAGCCATAGGCCAGGGCCTTGGAATAGTGCTCAGCAAGTACGGCATGGAGGAGTATGATGCATTCGCTTCCACACAGATACGAATAATTGCAGGGATTGCCGGATTCTCAATATTGATTACTTTACTCAGGCGATGGGGAAATGTGGCAGCAGCGCTGAAAAATCCGCCAGCCATGAAAGCGCTGACGGTGGGTGCGATTTTTGGCCCTTTTCTGGGGATATCATTTTCACTTCTTGCAGTCAGGCACACCCAGGCCGGCATTGCATCAACAATAATGGCAATTGTGCCAGTGCTGATCCTTGCTCCCTCAGCATGGATCTACAAGGAAAAAATCACTGCTGTTGAGATTGCCGGTGCGATCATCAGCGTGGCAGGCGTCGCATTTTTCTTTATCTGATTGCCCGGTCTGCTGTGAAACAGCAATCAAGCTCTGCGAAACTCGCCCCCCCAATAATAAGGTGATTGAGCAGGCAATACAACTCTTGACATATAGATTTTTGATTTCCAATCCCCTCAATAATCAGCTGAGTTAGTGGAAAATATAGTTTCTCAAATAAAGCTTTACTACGATCAGCCCCTTGATTATTACTTTTAATACTATTGTCTGGAGTTCAGCTTGCAGAATCCCTTAGAATAGGTTGATACTCTGCCCTCTCCTTTACTATTGTCTGGTATTCAGTCCGTCAGTTATTGCCTGTCATTTAGTCCGTCGGTAATTGCCTGCAGGAGCTTCCCGCCGACATCTTCCGTGTACTCCCAGAACATGACGCCACCCAGCCCTTTTTCCCTGACATACTTCATCCTGGCAGCGATGGAGGTTACATCCTCGTAGGATATAAAGACCGAGTCACTCTCATTCCAGAGGAATGGTGAAGCGGCCGATGAGTCGTAGAATCTGGTAAAGGCCGGGTTGGCAAGGGCTTCGAGCACTTCGGCGTACGGCATGCCGGCCCCTGTGGTGGTGGCTTCGCGGTAGAGGCCGTTGTTAACCGGCTCCACCCCTCTCCATACTCTTCCGTAGAACGGAATCCCTATATTCAACTTCGCCGGCAGTATCCCCGCTTTCAGGTGCAGCTCCACTGCCCTGTCGGTGGCATCGCCGTCAGGAGCATCAAGGGATGAAAGGTGCAGGTTGGCATGATGACCCGTCTGGTAGCTGGCGCCGTGATGAAAATCATAGGTCATGATATTGATGAAATCGAGATATTGTGATAGCGGGCCGAGTTCCGTATTTGCAGCATAGAGCTCACTGGCGCCCGTGGCAATGGTCAGGAGGTATTTCTCCTTCCTCCCCTCCGCCGCTGCCAGGGAATCAATGTGTTTCCTGACACACTCAAGCATCAGTGTGAAATTGTGTACATCCTCAGCCCTGTACGTATTCCCGGCACCCGGATGATTCGGGTATTCCCAGTCAATGTCAATCCCGTCAAGGGAATATTCCCTGATGAACCTTGCGGCACTCGCCGCGAAGCGATTTCGTGAAGAGTCAGTAAGGGCTGCATCGGAGAAGTTGCCGGACCACCCCCACCCCCCGACGGAAACGAGGATTCTGAGATCAGGATTGACACTCTTCAGTGCGGTAAGGGTCTTTATATCATCTGCATTCATGTCAGTATTGTCAATGCCCTCGCTTCCGAACATCACCTCACCATTGATGATATTTGCGAAGGCATAGTTGATGTGGGTCAGACTCGAAGCATTGATCTGTGAAAAATCGAAGTTCCTGTAGCCGGCCACATAACCAACAACCATATAGTCATGAGAGGTGTTCCTGTTGCATGATATGGCCATGAAAGAGAGGCAGGCAAGGATGATGGCAAGGTTTTTTCTCATAGTCATGGTATTATTTGGATCACTGCAATTTATAAAAAATACAAATGCATTGCGTGCAGGGCAATCAAAGCATGTCATTTGCGTTTTCCGTTATATTTGTTTCGGAAAAAACCGGGAACCATGACAGAACAGGAATTCGATGACAGGGTAAAACGCCTTTTTGATGATCATGAAAAACTCATCAGCAGGCCCAATATCAGGAAGGAAGGCGGCAACGGAATCTTCGACAGGTACCTCCATCCGATAATCACCCGCGACCATACGCCGGTGTTCTGGAGGTATGACCTCGATTACCGAAGCAATCCCCATCTTATGACACGCCTCGGCATAAATACAACCTTCAATGCCGGCGCAATAAAGCTTGATGGCAAATACTGCCTGGCTATACGCACCGAGGGTTTCGACGTCAAGTCGTTTTTTGCCATAGCAGAGAGCCCTGACGGCATCAATAACTGGCGTTTCAGGAACCGGCCCATCGTGATGCCGGTAACCGGAGACCCCGAGATGAACGTTTATGACATCAGACTGACCAGGCACGAAGACGGATGGATTTATGGCCTTTTCTGCGCAGAGCGAAAGGATAAGAGCAAGCCTGACGATTCATCTGCAGCACTTGCCAGCTGCGGTATTGCACGTACCAGGGACCTCGACACCTGGGAGAGACTCGACGACCTCGCTTCCGGAGCGGCACAGCAGAGAAATTGTGTTCTGCACCCCGAGTTTGTCAACGGCAAATACATGATCTACACCAGGCCACAGTCAGGTTTCATCGAGACAGGTGACAGCGGCATATCAGCAGGATTCTGTGACAGCATGGAGCATGCAGTGCTCGGTGAGGAGATACTTGTCGATCCGCGGCAGTACCATACGGTAAAAGAGGTGAAGAACGGCCAGGGACCGGCACCCCTGAAGACAGAATACGGCTGGATTCACCTTGCACACGGCGTCAGGAGAACAGCTGCCGGACTCCGATACACCCTCTACCTCTTTGTGACCTCCCTGGAAGAGCCGTGGAGAGTTATAAAGCGACCCTCGGGGCACTTCCTTGAACCACTTGAGGATGAAAGAGTAGGCGATGTCTCAAATGTTGTCTTCAGCAACGGATGGATTCCCGATGATGATGGCACGCTCTTTGTTTATTATGCCAGCTCAGATACGAGAATGCACGTGGCAACAACAACAATGGATAAACTAATTGATTATGTGATGAATACACCGGAAGATGCAGGCCGCACACAGTTATGTGCAGCGCAGCGCGACCGGATGATAGAAAATAATCTGAAAATAATGGCACAGAAGTATCCAAATATAAGATTTTGATATATGTTTGCGCCTCAAATTCCGGGCATCGATTTCACCACCTGAATGAATGCTGTGAATAACCCGGATTCAGACAGGCTATAAAATTGAAAACCAGATATTAGCAGGCATGATTGGCATGTTAATATCTTTCGACCGGAGCAGAAAACCGAAGGTTATCCAATTAATAACTTTGCGGAGATTTAATGAAACTTTTTAATAACTAAAACGATTAATTAACAACCAGAAAAAAAGGTAAAGTATTTTACCGAAGTATGAACGCTAACAGAAAAGAGGCAACGGCTGCTCGTGTTGAGAGCCGCCTCATGGGTTGTTCTTCAGACGAAGAACCTGGCGCGGGTACCATGATCTTCCCGCAGATCGGATCCCACGATTGTTTAGTTAGCAACCGGAGTTCGGAATTCATACGCCGCTACTTCCCCCTTGCAAATGCTGAATCCTGGAATGACTGGCGCTGGCAGCTGCGCAACTCTTTCACTACTGCCGAGGCCCTCTCCCGTGTCATGACACTGACCGGTGACGAGATCAATACCCTCAACAGGCTGAAAGGAAGGCTGCCGCTCAGGATCACTCCATATTACCTGTCTCTCATCTATGACTCCGGGCCGTGGTCACCGCTTCGCCGAACCATGATACCGACGAGTGATGAGTTGATCATTACTGATGCCGAAAAGGCTGACCCTCTCAATGAGATGGGAAGCAGCCCTGTGCCCGGTATAGTCCACCGTTACCCTGACAGGGCCCTCTTTACGGTGACTCAGTTCTGCTCATCATACTGCAGGTACTGCACACGCTCACATTCAGTGGGCAAACTGGGCCATTTGACCAAAGTTGAATGGGAACAGGCCCTTGATTATCTCAGGGAGCACACTGAGATTCGTGATGTCATCATCAGCGGAGGTGACCCTCTCACCATGAATGACAGCAAGATCGAGTACCTGCTTTCAAACCTGAGGGCAATCAAACATATCGAGATACTGAGGATCGGAACGAAAGTACCGGCTGTTTTGCCACAGAGAATAACCCCGCAGCTGGTGAACATGCTGAAAAAATACCACCCGCTCTTCCTCAGCATCCACTTCACCCATCCTGATGAGATGACCCCCGAAACGCGCAGGGCATGTGAGATGCTTGCCGATGCAGGCATGCCCCTGGGAAGCCAGACTGTACTACTGAAAGGTATCAATGATGACCCGGCAACCATGAAGAGCCTGATGCATAAGCTCCTCACCGTGCGCGTAAGGCCTTACTACATATACCAGTGTGACCTCATACCGGGCTCAAGCCACTTCAGAACCACCATCGAGAAGGGCATTGACATCATAGAAAACCTCCGCGGACATACCAGCGGATACGCAGTACCACAGTTTGTGGTTGATGCTCCCGGCGGAGGCGGCAAGATACCTGTCCTGCCAGATTATGTAGTCGAGAGCGGCCCGGAAAAATGGGTTCTCAGAAACTATAAAAAGAACCGCTACACTTACCCCAACAAAAAGTAGTTAAGGGATGAGGATTGGACTCACCTATGACCTCCGTTCGTGGTACCTTGAACGGGGTTATACCATGGAGGAGACGGCTGAATTTGACAAGGAGGAGACCGTGGCCGCCATTGAGAATGAGCTTGTACGCCTTGGCTACGATACCGTACGCATTGGAAATATCTTTCAGCTGGTTGAGAGGCTGGCAGCCGGTGAACGGTGGGACATGGTGTTCAACATTGCCGAGGGGCTCTTTGGCGACGGCCGTGAATCGGTTGTGCCTGCCCTGCTTGACCAATACAGGATTCCCTATGTCTTCAGCGGGCCGGTGGTGATGGGCGTATCACTCAATAAATATCTCACCAGGCTGGTGGTTGCTGCTGCCGGTGTGCCTGTTTGTCCCGGGATAATAGCAAACAGCCTCCATGATCTTGACGACCTCTCTTCACTTGAGTTCCCGCTCTTCGTAAAACCCGTTGCCGAGGGTACGGGCAAGGGCATCTCCACCAAAAGCGTGATAAGGGACCGTGAATCCCTGGTTCCGCTTGTCAGCGGGCTGCTGAAAGCCTTTAACCAGCCTGTGCTTATTGAGGAGTATCTCCCCGGAAGGGAGTTTACCGTGGGTGTTACCGGCAATGGTGCCGAAGCGAAAGTTACCGGCGGCATGGAGGTGATCTGCAGGGATAACCTTCCCTACTCAATGGAGGTCAAGGAAAACTATGAGAATTATGTCCGCTACAGGGTATATGATGAGGAGGTGAGGGCAGAGTGCAACGCAGTTGCCCTTGGCGCCTGGCGTGCCCTTGGAGCTGTAGACGCCGGGCGTGTTGATATGAAGGCAGACCGCCACGGAAGGATCTGTATGATCGAAGTTAACCCGCTGGCAGGAATGAACCCTGTTCACTCAGACCTGCCCCTGCTCTCGCGCATGAACGGACTTGCCTTCAGTACCCTGATGGAGATGATAATCAATTCTGCGAAGAAACGTTACGGACTTGCATAATGACAAAGAGGTGCCTGATAATATACAATGAACCGGCTCCTGATGCCCTGCCGGACGAGCTCGATGTTCTTGATCAGGTCAATTTCATTAATGAGACACTGCAGAGTCTTGGATATCAGGTTGAATGCCGCGGAATAACCGAGAATTTTTTCAGTGAGATCAGGGAGATGGCCGGCGGGGAATTTGAATTCGTATTCAACCTCGTGGAGTCGGTCGGCAATAAGGCGGAGATACTCTATTTTATCCCCGGACTTCTGAACATGTACCACATTCCCTATACAGGCTGTCCGGTGGAAGCTACCTTCATTACTGCCAGCAAGGTGCTGGCACGAAAGATCATGAAGGCCAGCGGAATACCTGTCGCCGGAGGTTACAGGGTGTCAGAAGCCTCGCAGCTTGTTCCCGGAAAGAAATATATCCTTAAGCCGGTATGGGAAGACGGTTCACTGGGTATTACGGAAGAGTCAGTGTTTACCTTTAACGGCACCCCTCCTGAGATTCTCAGGGGCAGGAATGATCAACACTGGTTCATCGAGGAGTTTATTGAGGGACGGGAATTCAACGTAAGTGTCATATCCGGTCCTGACGGGCCGGAAATGCTGCCGCCGGCGGAAATGCTCTTCGAGAACTATCCGGATGATATTCCCCGGATAGTAAGTTATAAGGCGAAATGGGTGGAAGAGACCTTCCAGTATGAAAACAGCAGGCGGCATTTCCCCGAAGAGCTGAGCGAAAAGCTCATGAACAACCTGAGAGCTGCCGTCAACGGTTGCTGGCATACCTTCGGCCTGAAGGGCTATGCGCGCGTTGACATGAGGGTTGACGCCAATGAAAATGTCTATGTGCTTGAAGTGAATGCAAATCCGTGTATCTCACCTGACAGCGGATTCATTTCAGCTGCAGTACATGCCGGATATACCCACCAGGAAATTATCAGGCACATCATAAACGACCTTAACGCCTGAACAATTATCCATGCCTGAAATATCATTCAATATAACCCCGGCCGACAGAGCTGTATTTGAAAAGATACTTGCTTCATCAGGTTTTTTTTACGATTTCGAGATAGAGGTAGCTCTTTCCCTTGCCGACGAGACTTTTACCCATGGAGAAGAAAAAAGCGGATACTACTGGATTAAGCTCGTGGAAGAGGGAGAGATTATAGGATTTGCCACTTTCGGGCCAAATCCTTCATCTGTCCACTCATGGGACATATACTGGATTGCCATGCATGAGGAGCAGAGGAACAAGCATTATGGCTCCCTGATCCTGAAAGAGAGTGAGAATCGGATACTATCCCTTGGAGGAAAGATAGCGTGGGCAGAGACCTCCGGCAGACCTCTTTACGAGCCCACCAGGCATTTCTACGAAAGGAACGGCTATGAGCTTGAGGCTACCCTCCGCGAGTTTTACGGTCCCGGTGACTCCAAACTTGTTTACCGGAAGGAATTATGAAAGGTCTCTGGTCAATACTGCTGCTGATAGTCTCCAATTCATTCATGACAATAGCCTGGTACGGGCATCTCAGGTACCAGAACGTTTCTAAAAATGCCCTGCTTGGGCTTTTGGGCATCGTGTTGGCCAGCTGGGGGATAGCACTGTTTGAATATTTCTTCCAGGTACCGGCAAACAGGATAGGCTATCAGGGGACCGGTGGTCCTTTCTCACTGGTTGAGCTCAAACTCATCCAGGAAGTGATATCAATATCAGTATTCGTTCTTTTTACCCTGCTCTTCTTCCGCACCGAGACATTCAGGCTCAACCACCTTTTTGCCTTCATCTGCATTCTCGGGGCGATCTACTTTACCTTCAAAGGTTAGCAACTATATCACAGGCTTCTCTTATCTCTCCTTCGCTCACATCAAGGTGAGTGACCATCCTTATGCTTCTGTCACCAGTTTTCAGGGCAGGTATCCCCCTCAAGCTCATTGACTCAGGGGTGTGAACGTTGCTTGTTTCCTCGCGTATCTTAATTGATATCCCCCTCAAGCTCATTGATCCAGGGGTCTTCCCCGAAAATCATGTCACCAACCCGGGCTTTCATCATCCTCTCAAGCATTTCCGGGCTTTCATCATTCTCTCAAGCATTTCCGGGCTTTCATCATTCTCTCAAGCATTTCCGGGCTTTCATCATCCTCTCAAGTATTCCCAGGCTTTCATCATCCTCTCAAGCACTCCCAGGCTTTCATCATCCTCTCAAGTATTCCGGCTGAGGGCCGGGTTACGGTATCACTGCGCAGATCAATCATTTTTTTTGAATTTGAGATTATAATATAACTCGTTTTTATCCCTTCTTTCATAACGGAATGACACTTCAATGAAAATTCAATATATTTAACACTATATAGACTGTGCATGCAATTATGGAGGTAAGAATAGAAGCCGGCTGGAAAGAAAAACTCAGCGGGGAGTTTGAAAAGGAGTACTTCAGGACTCTGACGGAATTTGTCCGGGAAGAGTACCGTACCAGGCAGGTATTCCCGCCTGGGAACAAAATCTTCAACGCATTTGACCTCTGCCCTTTTGACAGGGTAAGGGTTGTGATCATAGGACAGGATCCGTATCATAATTACGGGCAGGCACACGGACTCTGTTTCTCGGTCACTGACGGCACTGAGTTCCCTCCCAGCCTGGTGAATATCTTCAAGGAGCTGAACCGCGATCTCGGGGTGCCGGTGCCAGAGTCGGGCAACCTCGAACGCTGGGCAGCCCAGGGTGTGCTTCTCCTCAATGCCATTCTCACCGTGAGGGCACACCAGGCGCTCTCGCACCAGAACAGGGGATGGGAAAGGTTTACCGATGCCGCCATAAGTGCACTGAACCGTGATAGAGAAAACCTGGTATTCCTGCTGTGGGGCGCCTATGCACAGAACAAGGGGGCATCAATTGACGAGTCAAAGCACCTGGTGCTCAGGACCGTACATCCCTCTCCCCTCTCAGCTTCACGCGGCTTTTTCGGTTGCTCGCACTTCAGCAGATGCAACCAGTGGCTTGTTGCCAGAGGGATGGAACCAATACAATGGTGATCAGCCCTTCAGTCCGCGCCCGATAATCGCGGCAAGCCTGTCAGTTTCTTCGTAACCTACAGATAATCTTATCATTCCGGGTTCAGGATACTTTGTTCCCCATACTGCCTCCACAGGCATCAGTATCGTATGGTTGTCGCCCAGCGTGGGAATAAGCCTGATTTCCGGATAAACAGCTGCAATAAACCTGTCGCGCCTCTCCCTCTTCGCCTCCGGCGAAGCTCCTGCAAGATCAAAGGTGATCATAGCACCATATCCCTTCCCTTCCGTCAGCTCTTTGGCTGCTGCATGGGTTTCATGACTTTCAAGTCCGGGGTAAAGCACGCCGGCAACCCGGTCAGATGACTGCAGCATTGACGCCACTGCTGCCGCATTGTCACATTGCTGCCTGAAACGAAGCTCAAAAGATGCCATCTGTGTTTGAAGTCGATAGGCATCGTCAGGCGAAAGCATATGCCCCACATATTTGCGGTACTCTACTGCGCTCTGCATCAGTTTGTCATTGTTGCCACATATCACACCGGCTGTAATGTTGCCATGACCAGACAGATACTTGGTGGCGCTGTGGATCACAAGGTCAGCTCCGTCACTGAGGGGCTTCCACAGCATCGGGGTGGCAAAGGTGTTGTCTACTATAACTTTGGCTCCATATTTTTTGCCAAGCTCAATGACTCTTCGTCCCTCTGCCACGATAAGCAACGGGTTAGAGATTGTCTCGAAAAAGAGAATGTCAGGCCTGAAATCAGACAGCACGCTTTCAAGCTGCCGGTAGTCATACCTGCCGTCAACGGGTCTGAAGAGGCTCACATCGATGCCGCGGCGCTTTTGCAGCACGCTGCTGATGTATGACAGTGTGCCGCCGTAGATCTCCGAAAAGAAGAGCCATTTGCTCTGTCTGCCTGCCTCCTGGAAGATCGAAAGGGCTATGTCAATAGCGGCCATGCCTGACTGTGCCAGCAACGCCCAGCCACACCCCTCAATTTCCATGACTGCCTCCTCGGCAGCAACAACCGTCGGGTTGCGGTATCGTGAATATATATACAGATCAGGCTCCCGCTCATGACCCGTCTCTGCTGCAAAAGCGCCCGATGTGGCTTCTGCTGTAGGAAGTTCGAAGCCGGAATCACGATATACCGGCGTTCTGACGCTGTTTATCCCTCTTTTTTTCATATTCTTTCTCCAGATGTTCTGTTAATCTATCTTTTATATTTGGCGGCCTGATGTCACAGTAGAAAAGGAGCCTGTCAGCAATCAAGCCTGCCATGAAAACCACGAGGGCTGCAATGTCTGTTAACGGGCTGTCAGGGTAGATCAGCATAAAAACAACAGGCAACGCCATTGCCCTTATGTAATAGAGTGTGCGCGCAAGGCTGCCGGCCTCCGTGGATTTGTATCGCATTACCACCGAAAGGGCAGCCAGCATCGAAAAAACAATAAAGAGTATGGTGGGCTCAATGAACCATGTGACAGCATACAAGCCTGTAAAAAAAGCCTGGCCGCTGTGAAGTTTCAGGCTGAACGACCTGTCAGCGGCGAAATAGACATTATCTACGGAGATTAGTGTCAGCAGTGCCAGCAGCCCCGTTATCAGCGGCGGAAAAAGGTCTGATTTCAGCCACCCCGCTAGTGACACGAAGGCAAGCAGAAGAACCATTGCTATCTCACGGCTCAGTGGAGATGAGAGGATGTTGAGAACTGCCCTCCACGACCTCCGGGGTACTCCGAGGTGCAAAAGGGAAACAGCCATTGCTCCGGCCAGGAGGATTGGGGGAATGAATCCGGCGGTTGCCATTCCCCGGAGTGCGGAGACCATCATCATGACCGAGGCTGTTATTACGAGCAGCGAAAAGAGCGCAAGGCTCCACTCCTTTTTCAGCCGTGCAGAAGAATCAATTCTGGTGTCCGGCAGCGCAGAGATCTCATCTTCTGAATCATCTCCGGTATCCGGCAGTGCAGAGATATCATCTTCTGAATCAGCCCCGGTGTCCTGCAATGCAGAGATATCATCTTCTGAATCATCTCTGGTGTCCTGCAGTGCAGAGATATCATCTTCTGAATCAGCCCCGGTGTTTAGCGGCGCAGATATCTCATCTTTTGCCGATTCACTGTCGGCAGGAATTATCAGCGGCCTGTTATAGTTTTCACTATTCTTCAGGAAAACAGACGGTTTTATCCCCGTATCAGGAAACCATGCCGGGAGAGCGCCGTCAAATACCTCCCTTTCTGTCATTTTCAGCGCTCCTGTCGGGCAGGCGGCAACGCAGGCCGGCTCAATATTCTGAGCGGTTCTGTCAGTGCATAAGTGGCATTTTTCAATATATCCCAGGGCTGGATTGATCTTCGGGGCGTCATAGGGACACCTCCATGTGCAGTATCCACACCCCATGCACCGGTCTGCATGATGGATAACAACGCCGTCAGGCCCAATGGTGTATGCCAGCGCCGGGCAGCCTGAAGCGCAGGCGGGCCGGGCACAGTGGTTGCAGGCCATGGAGAGGTTGATGACGCCCACCAGCGGAAGTGCATGATCATTCCACGTGAAGAGGGAGCGTGTGCCGGGCTGGAGCCCGTTCTCAAGAATGCAGGCAGCGCTGCAAGCCTTGCAGCTTACACAGAGTGCGGCGTCAAATGAGAATCCCTTCCTCATGGCGCCATCTTTTCTATGTCAACCCTCGTGTTGTGAAAGGCAGCTCCATGCCCCATGTCGGTCTCTGACGGCGCTATGAGCCTGTTCACTCCCCCGCCCTCGCCAAGCCATATACCGTTGGGAAAGACCAGGCTGCCGCTTTTGACGCGGTGTGTGACGCTGACTCTTCCCGTAACCTCTCCGCGTGAGTTGAACACCCTGATCATGTCGCCACTTTTCAGACCCCTGCTCCTTGCATCAGCAACCGATATTTTCCATACAGGCTCTTCAACCACACTTCTGATCACTTCCAGGTTACCGAACTGTGAGTGGATACGTGATGCAATATTCGGTGTCATAAGCCTCAGGGGAAGATGTGCCTCTCCGAAGTCGTCCAGCGGTTCATAGGTCGGCAGCGGATTAACACCCCATAGCTTCACTGCCCTGTCAGACCAGAGCTCTATCTTTCCCGAAGGAGTGGCAAATTTCATGTTTGCGTAGGCCGGGTGCTCGTTCCGGTCAGGTATCAGCGGCTTCTGCATCAACTCCTCAAATGCGAAACCCGGTGTGCAGCTTATCCTCTTCATGAGCCAGTCGTCATACTTCTCGGGGGCTGGAATGCCGGCCTCATCCGCGTTCAGACCCATCAGCCGGGCCAACCGCCAGTATGTTTCGCTCTCGGGAAGCACCTCGCCGGGCGGATCAACAATCTTAGGTTTGTACTGGGCATACGGATTCCAGTAGGAGCCCACCACGTCAGCCTGTTCAAGTATTCCCTTTGCAGGAAGGATGATGTCAGCCATCGCTGCCGTGTCAGTCATAAACTGTTCTACTACAACCTTGAAAGGAACCGATTCCAGCGCTTTTTTCACCTCGCTGCTCCCCGGAAGCTGAATGACCGGATTCCCTCTCTCTATCCAGGCAAACTCTATTGCCGGCTCCTCCAGGGCAAAGAAGTCCTGCCCGAAGGTTGCCATGGAGATGGCACGCCTGAATGGTTGGTCAGTTTCAGAATGGGGATAATAACTCAGGGGCTCCTTTACATCATCAAAAATGTAGCTCTGCAGGTTGGCAAAATTGAACCCGCATCCCGGCTTGCCAATCATGCCAGTAATTACCGGAATGGAAAGAAGTGACCTTATTGTCTGCCCTCCGTTGGTATAGCGCTGCAACCCGTAGCCGGCCACAATGGTCAGACGACCGGCACCGGCTGCCTCCACTGCAATATCTATGATTGTCTGAGCTGGTACTCCTGTAATTTCCTGTGCTTTGGCAGGTGTTACCTGAAGTGATGCTGCAAACTGATCAAAGCCCGAAACATGCCTGCTGATGAACTCCCTGTCGGTTAGTCCGCGGTCAATTATCACCCTGGCCATGGCCAGCGCCAGGGCTGCGTCGGTGCCGGGCCTGGGTCTGATGAGCAGGTCAGCCTTGTCGGCAGTGAGGGTACGACGCGGGTCTATGACAACCACTTTTGCTCCGTTCTGTCGCGCCTTCGCGATGTGAATCATCTCCTGCACGTTGGTCTCAGCGGAGTTCTTTCCCCATAGGATGATCATGGACGCGTTTGCAATGTCCCAGGGCAGGTTGTGCTTAACCTCACCCAGAGTAAGCCTGACAGCTTCGAGTCCGGCCGGCCAGCACAGGTTGCCGTAGGTTGTGGTGGCTCCGCCGAACAGTTTCCAGAAACTGACGGCAATATCATTGCTCAGCCCCGATGAACCACTGCCACTGTAAAACAATACCGAATGCGGACCATGCTTTGCCTTCGCCCCGCAGAGTCTCTCTGCAATGATATTCAAGGCTTCATCCGTGCCAATGCGCACGAAGGAGCCGTCAGACTGCCTCCTGAGAGGATAAATCAACCGTTCTGAAGAGTATTCCCTTTCAAGGTAGGAAAGTCCTTTGATACACGGCCCTTCGGGTGTAGCCAGGTTGCCCTCGTAAGGGAGAATGCGCATCACCCTGCCATCTTCCGTGAATACCCTGAAGGTGCATGTACTGTAACAGTTGCGCGGACATACCGTGATGAACTCCTTCATTCCCGGGGCTAAAGATCGTCAATAGGCTCCTCTATGATTGTTTCGATTTCCAGTATCCGGTTCACCGCATCAGCTATTGTAATCCTGTAGGTAATCCTGTCAGGACCGATGTAAGTCAGGTATTTAAACTGAGTTGCCGGCGTGGAATAAATAACATCGTCAATTTTTACAGTGATGTCAGCCTCGGTATGGGCAATATCGAATCTGAAGTATTCAGAGCAGGCTCCTGCAGCCAGAGTGCCGTAATTATGTGACCTTATTGAGTATGCCGGGTCATCAGTGACGGTGACCGTTACATCGCTGACGATCTGACCTGTCTGGTTATGGATACGGACGTCGGTCGGGCCCTTGTCAGTAAAGTTGCGTTTCTTGCATGAAGTCAGCGCCAGCACGGATACCAGCAAAACCATCAGTATTTTTCCTTTCATGTCCGGACAAATTGATTCCGGGAGAAAGTTAAGAAAATAGTTTTAACCGATTATATCTTTTCCATGCAGTCTGACCTGATCCATCCCTTGTTTCCATCGGGAAGTCTCACCTCACGGAATGCTCCCAGCTCCTGTTCAACGGTAACGGTGGTGCCTGAATGGAGCACAAAGAGCTCGTTACCGGTCTCTCCCGGGGCGCTTCGGCCTGTAACGATGCTGCAGGTAATCACTGCTTTTTTGTTATGATTGACGAGGTTATTGTTCCGAAGAGCCAGTAAAATCATCAGGAAAGAGAACAGCAGCGCTGCGATAGCGAGCCAGAACGAGAGAAGCCGTCCCCTTGCCCTGGCCTTTGTGAGGAACAGCAGCGCAAGCACCAGGGCTGCAAGGAACATCACAAGGGCAGCCACTGCCCAGGTATTTGTAGAAGTCAGCAGTGCAAGAAAATCGAACCACCTGACAAAAAACAGCTGTGGAACCGATTCAATCCTGTCTGTAATACGGCTCCTGGCTATCTGCAGGTTATAGTCAATATCCTCATCTGCAGGCGCCAGAAGCTTTGCCCTTTCATAAAAGAGGATGGCGGAGGCATTGTCGCCTGACTTGAAGAAAGCGTTTCCCGCATTGTAGAGGAGATCCCTGCTCCTGTACCCCTCCTCCCAAAGCTTCCTGTAGAGGGATGCAGCACCTGAATAGTCACCTGAACCATAGAGCTCGCCTGCCTGGGCATACCGTTCTTCGGGTGATTGCCCGGCAAGAGTAACCATGCAGGCAAGGAATATAAATTGTATAAGCACTATTCTTTTCATCTTCTTCCTCCTCTAGTCCAGTACATTGTCTAGTTTCCCGATAAGCAGGGCAGCTCTCTCACATAGTGCCGCAGGGCTTTCTACTTCAGATACCGGAGCATACTGTGAGTATTCGGTAGCCGTGAGTATCCGGTCGAGCTCCGTGATCATCTCCTCATCTGCCTTCCTCTCTCTCAGTGCCGTGTAACACTTCTCCCGGGTGAGATCAGACTGGTCTATGCGTAGTTTGTCACCGAGATAACCCCAGAGTGCCCTGGCAACTTCGGCATTCACTTCCTCCTTCTTTCCTGATTTGAGAAGTGCAGTGGCCCTGGAGAGTCTTTTGCGGGCATTCTTTGCCGCCCGGCGGTTCCGCATTCCTGCCTTGTCAGCATTGCGCCTGATCTGCTGCTTACGTATAACAAGCACCAGGAGTGCAATAAAGAGGGCAAGCGCAAACCATAGCCAGTAATGCAGTGATGCCACCAGCGGTGAGGATAGCGTGGTCAGCCTGCCATTGCCATTCCGGATGAACCTGATATCCTGGCCGATATACTTCACATCCTCCCCGGGAATATAGACCGGAGCAGCGCCTTCCTCCTGCCCGGGTGTGCCGGTGACGTTGAGAGTGAATCCGCCGGTGCGCAGTGTCACATACTTTTCCTGCCCGGGGTCGAAAACCGAATATGATACGGGAGGTATCTCGAAGGTGCCGGTATTTCTCGGGATAAGAAGATATTCAAAAACCTTGCTTCCCGCGGATATGCCTGAACTTCTGACGGTCACTTTGGGATCATACTTTTCAATACCCTGGGGAAAGCTTATGACCGGTTCTCCCGCGAGGTTGAGGTTTCCCGAACCTTTGAGGGTGACAGTCAGTGTGACGGCGTCATTCAGCTTCGCATCAGTGGCGGAAACAGATGACTCTATGGTAAAAGAACCGACAGCGCCGTGGAAATCTGCCGGTCTTGGTTCAGGCAAAGGCCTGACCTTAACAGTCAGAGGCTGTGTGGTTATCTTCCGGGGTACGGTTGATACTGATGAAAAGAAACTGTCAAAGAACGGATCGTTAAAGAAGGGATCTCTTGCAGCTGTAGTCCGTTCCTGGACCAGGGCGGTCATCTCTGCCGGCTCAATGCGTATCTCACCCGCGATCTGGGGATAGAGCACGAAACGCTGGATGACGCCGGTACCATACTGAACACCGTCAATGACCTCATTATCAAGACTGCGCAAAGGCGGGGTCTCAATATCTTCCTTCAGGAAACCCTTGAAGTCAGGAAGCTTAAGTTCCTGTATTCCAGAAAGATTAATGCGGGTGTAGAGCTTCAGCGTTCCGGTTATAGGCTGACCTGCATAAACATCACGGTCACTGAGCAGTATCCTCATGGAGACCTCTGACCCAGAGGCAGGAGCATCGCCGGCTGCACTTGTCTGTCCCTGCTGCCGGCCTGTTGCCTGCTGCGACGAATCTCCGTCATATATGACTATCTGTTTTTCCTGCGAGCTGACTGTGACTCTTTTGGTTTCGAACTGAGCCGCCGGAATGGTGTAAGTGCCTGGTGTACCAGCAGTAACATAGTAAATAAGGGTGGTGGAGGAAACCACTTTCATGTCTCCGTTGATCCATTGCACATTACGGTTGGTTGACTGCTGAGGACCCTGCACTGAGAATGAAGGATCGAACTTCGGCCGGGTGAATTGACCGTCTGTAGAGTTGATGGTATAGATGATTCTGAACCTTTCCCCGGCAACGGCGCTCTCCGGTGCATCAACGGTAAGCGTTACCTCCTGGGCAGCTGCCGCAAGGCAGGCCAGCAGAAAAACCAATACCGTCGTTATTCTTTTCATCACTGTAAAATTACCAGTTTTTAATGACCCTTACCCTTGCCCCGGCAGCCTTTTCACGCTGCACCTTCTCCTGAGTCTCCTTTTCATTGGCAGCAAGAGCGTCAAGAAGACGCTTTGCATCCTCACGACTCATGGATGACTGCTGCTGTTGTTGTTCTTGCTGTTGCTGCTGCTGATCATCCTGCTGCTTCTGCTCCTGATCCTTGTTATCGTCCTGATCCTTGTTCTGCTGATCCTGCTGATTCTGTTTATCCTGGTTCTGATCCTGGTTTTGGTCCTGATCCTGCTGCTGCTGTTGTTGTTGTTCTTCCTGTTTCTTCAGCTGGTCCTGGGCATAAGCCAGGTTGTACTTTGCCTGGATATTGTCAGGATTGAGTTTCAGCGAGTTGATGTAGGCATTGATACTCTCGCTGAATTTCTGCTCCTTCAGCAGTGAATTGCCCAGGTTATAGAATCCGTCAGCCTGCCTGAGTGAATCTGCTTCACCGGTCTGTACTGCACGGCTGAATTCCTCCGCAGCTTCGCCAAACCTGTTCTGCCTGTAAAGGGCGTCACCGAGGTTGAAGACCGCATCGCCTGAAGATTTTCCCTCCTCCTCTGCAAGACGGTACATTCCTTCACTGCCGGCAAACTCACTTTTCCTGTAAAGCCTGTTTCCCTTCCTGATATATTCCCTCTCCTCCTGTCCGTGGAGTGAAGGAGAGATTGCTGCCGCGCAGATGACGGCAACAACCAACCTGTAAGCTGTTTCCTTCCCTCTCATATCCTTTCCTTTTTGGATTCTTTTCCGATAATCCCTATACGCCTGAGAAGATTGCTCTTCCTGTTGGCCAGCAGCAGGTCAGTCACGAGCAGTATGAAGAGAAGCGCCGCAGGTATGAGGAACTGCTCATTGTACTCGGTGTACATCATGGTGTTGATCTCACTCTTTTTCATTCGGCCAATGTCATTGTAAATCTCGGTCAGTCCTATGCTGGTATTGCTGGCCCTGACATATCTACCGCCCGTTACCGACGCAATCTCCTGCAAACCTTTCTCATCAAGCTTCGAAATGACCGTATTTCCCTGTCTGTCCTTAAGATAATCCACTCTTCCGCCACTCATCACCGGTATGGGAGATCCGTCAGGCGAGCCTATACCTATTGTATGCACCACGATACCCTTCTCAGCCGCTTCGCGTGCCTTTTCAACCGCATCATCCTCATGGTTCTCACCATCAGTGATGATTATCAGCGCCCTGCTCTTGTCACTGTCAGGAGTGAATGACCTGATTCCCAGATTAATGGCAGCGCCGATAGCGGTTCCCTGCTTTGAAACGGCATCAGGTCCTGCTGCTGACAGAAACATTTTGGCGGAGAGATAGTCATTGGTAACCGGTATCTGTGTATATGCATCTCCGGCAAAGAGAATGAGGCCGATGCGGTCTTCCTTCAGCTGATCAACGAGCTGGGTTATAGCCTGTTTGGCCCTTTCGAGCCTTGAGGGAATTATATCGGTAGCCAGCATCGAGTTGCTCACGTCAAGGGCTATCACCACTTCCACTCCCTCACGTTTAGCCTCTTCCAGCCGCGAGCCGAACTGTGGTCTTGCAACGGTGAGCACGGCCATAATGAAGGCCAGAAGCCTGATAATGAATTTAACCGCCATTCTGGCAGGCGAATAATCAGGCGAGAGCCGTTCCAGCATTGACGCGTCGCTGAAGCGTTCCCTCGCCAGTCTCCTTTTCCTGTTGCCGATAGCCCATATTATAATCAGCACCGGCACCAGGAGGAGCAGGTAAAGCATGTCAGGATGTGCAAATCTGAATGTTTCCATAATCGCGCTATGACATGTTTTTCATGAAGAGATACCTCAGCAGAAGCTCAAGGGAGAAGAGGACAAGAGCTGCGAACGCCCATGACATGAACACTTCATCCCGCCTGCTGTGCTCCCTGGTCTCTATCTTTGATTTCTCAAGCTTGTCAATCTCACCGTACACCTTCTGGAGGCTGGTATTGTCCACTGCCCTGAAATAGTGACCGCCGGTCATCTCTGCAATCTTTTGAAGAAGAGCTTCATCTATCTCCACCTGCATCTTCTGGTATCTCATGCCAAAGGGTGTCTGAACCGGATAGTCTGCATACCCCATGCTTCCCACACCGATTGTATATACCCTGATGCCAAATGTCTTCGCTATCTCCGCTGCCGTCATGGGGTCAATTGATCCCCGGTTGTTTACGCCGTCAGTCAGCAGGATTATGACTTTACTGATGGCATCTGAATCCTTTATCCTGTTGATTGCAGTGGCCAGTCCCACGCCAATGGCTGTGCCATCCTCAATAATACCGCTCTTCACTTCCCTGAGCAGGTTAATAAGTACGGCATGATCTGTTGTCAGGGGGCATTGCGTAAAACTCTCACCACTGAACACTGTCAACCCCATGCGGTCATACGGTCTTCCGCTGATGAATTCCGTTGCGACGTTCTTGGATGCTTCCAGCCTGTCGGGACTGAAATCACGGGCAAGCATTGATCCCGACACGTCAAGGGCAAGGATAATATCAATCCCCTCAGTGGTGGAGCTCTGCCACCTGTCAACACTCTGCGGCCTGGCAATCACCACTATTATCAGCGCTATGGCTGTCACCCTGAGTGCAAAGAGAAGGTGTCTCAGGTAATGGCGGAATGTTTTGCGCCCTTCGGCGAAGAATCCTGCCGTGGAGAGTTTTACCGGGGCATTTGCCTTTCCCTGGCGCCAGATGTAGTGTGCCACCAGGAGCGGTATGATGAGCAGAAACCAGAGGAACCAGCCGTTCTCGAAGACAATGTTATGCATGGAGCCCTCCTTTCTCATTTTCCCTTCCGGGGAGTGCACCGGCACCGTCTCCGTTTTCCGTCTTATCAGATTTATCCGTGGAATCAGCCGGAACGGCATCCGGAAGCCTGGTCTCTTCGACAAAACTCACGGCACTATCCATGCATGATTCATGCAAAGCACTGTCGGGCAGATATTTGGCAAACTTAACCATGTCTGAGAGTGACAATACCTCCTTAACAACAGCCATCTGTCCCGCAGTTGTCACCGATGCCTTCTGCAGCATCCTCACAGTCTCGTCTGTCGTCAGTTCGGGAGAGCTGATACCATAACGGTTGGAAATATATCTCCTGAGTATGTCCGAGAGCCTTGAGTAATACTCCTTGATCTCCCCCTTCTGCCATATCTCCTCACTCCTGAGGGCCTTCAGGTCACGCAGTGCAATGACATGTGCCGGTTCGGGCGGGGCTGGCGGCCTCATAAACCGCTCAAGCGGATTCCTTGGCAGGTAGCGTGCAAGCAGCCACAGGATCACCACGACAATCAGGGTGATTATTATCCAAGGCAGGATTTCCCGGAAGGTTACGGGGGCGCTTCGCGGGCCAACTATGTCAAAAATAACATCAGTAGTGTCAGGCGGGGTGACATCAGGACGAAGCACATCCAGAAATGAGTAATCAGAGAAGAATCTGAGCAGGCTGTCGCCGGAAGCCACCTCCGCATAGAATGGCGGAATGGTATATGAACCGGAGTCAAATGCCGTAATGAGATACCTGTCAGTGATTGTTACCGACCCGTCTGCTGAGAGCGCTGTGTCACGAGGGTCCCTGCGCAATATTACAATCTTTCCGGCCAGGGTGTCGGCAGCACCGCTCATATAGGCAGAGAGACCTGAAGGCAGCTCCGCGGTAACAGTAAAGCCAATCTGATCGCCAATAAGTATGACTGAGGTGTCAGGCTTAGAGGTAACCCTTATCTGCCGGGCTGACAGGAGAACTCCTGATGCAAGTAAAACCAATATTGAAATGAAAGCCTTTCTCATATTACTACCTGTGCCTGAACAGTGAGATAAGTGGTTTGATATAATCTTCTCCGGTGCTGACGGATATCGAATCAACTCCGCAACTGACAAAGGCTGAGCCAACTGCCTCATCATGCTTTTTCCACTGCGCGGCATAATCCCTCCTGACAGCCGAAAAGGAGGTGTCTATCCATTCTTCACGGTTGGTCTCCGGATTCAGAATCTTAATGAAGCCCACGTCAGGCATCTCCTTCTCACGCCTGTCACTGACGCGGATGGCAACCACGTCATGTTTGCCCGATGCGATACGCAGGGCATCGGTAAATGGCGGTGCGATGAAATCGGACAGGATAAAGGCGGTACACCTCTTCCTTATTATGTTGGTAAGGTATCTCAGCGGCTCAGAGAGTGATGTGGCTGATCCTGAAGGCTTATAACCGAGCATCTCACGAATGATCCTGAGCATATGGCTTCTGCCCTTCTTCGGGGGAATATATTTCTCCACACGGTCAGAAAAGAGCATCAGGCCTACCTTGTCATTGTTGACAATTACCGAATATGCAAGGACGGCAGCTATCTCGGTCATCATCTCCCTCTTGGTGGAAGCCACCGTACCAAAATCTCCCGACCGGCTCACATCAACCAGCAGCATGACTGTCAGCTCTCTCTCCTCCTCGAAGACCTTGACATATGGATGACCAAACCGGGCGGTGACGTTCCAGTCTATGTTGCGGATGTCATCACCAACCTGGTATTCGCGCACCTCGCTGAAGGTCATTCCCCTGCCACGGAAAGCACTGTGATATTTACCTGCAAAGATCTGGCGGGTCAGCCCGCGCGACCTGATCTCAATCTTCCTTACCTTCTTTAACAGTTCTGTTGTTTCCACTTCACTTACAGGTGTTACATTCGCACATGTGTGACTGTAAAAAACCATTCATCACGGTGAACCGTGACTGCAATCCGGTTCCGTTCCAGCCTGTAACTCCACTTTCCGCCTTCGCCATATCCGTACTTCCTGTTCAGTTCACTGATCTTCGTATCGTAAAGAGTGTTGCTGTATGTTATTCTGACGCCTTTGCACCTGTTTCTATCGTCAAGGAATATAATCCATGTCTCATCGTCGTCAGCCGAATGGTATCTGAGATACCTGAAGAGATTGTTCCTGACCATGTTGTCAGGCGTCAGACCCTGATAATCCCTCTCCATGAGAGCACGGATGTTCTTTTCAGTCATGCCGTAGAATTCCTGAGCCTTTACAGGGATCATAAATATCAGCAGGATCAGTGACAGTTGTAATCTCTTCATCCTTCTACGGGACTTCGACTGTATTAAGTATCTCTGCAATGATCTGATCCTGAGTGATATTTTCAGCCTCAGCCTCGTATGTCAGTCCTATGCGGTGGCGGAGGACATCGGCACAGAGGGAGCGGACATCTTCGGGAATCACGAATCCCCTTCGCCTTATAAAGGCATATGCTTTAGCAGCCAGCGCGAGGTTTATCCCTGCCCTGGGCGAGGCTCCGTAGGCTATCAGCGGGGTGAACTTTGAGAGACCGTATTTGTCGGGTTGACGGGTGGCAAATACAATGTCAAGGATATAGTTTTCGATCTTCTCGTCAAGGTAAACATCCCTGACCACGCTTCTGGCGCGGATTATATCCTCCGGCTTCAGTATTGTCTTTGCAACGGGGAACTCTCTGGCCAGGTTCTCCCTAATGATAAGGCGTTCCTCCTCCTTCTCGGGGTAGGTGATCACCACCTTAAGCATGAACCTGTCAACCTGCGCTTCCGGCAGCGGATAGGTACCCTCCTGTTCGATAGGGTTCTGTGTTGCCAGCACCATAAACGGCTCATCAAGCCTGTATGTGGTATCACCTATGGTCACCTGACGCTCCTGCATTGCCTCCAGGAGGGCGCTCTGAACCTTGGCCGGTGAGCGGTTGATCTCATCGGCAAGAATGAAATTGGCAAAGATGGGCCCCTTGCGTACAACAAACTCCTCTTTTCGCTGACTGTAGATCAATGTTCCGATAAGGTCAGCAGGCAAAAGGTCAGGAGTGAACTGAATCCTGCTGAATTTTGTGTCAATGATCGAAGCCAGGGTCTTGATGGCAAGTGTTTTGGCCAGACCAGGCACACCCTCAAGAAGGATATGCCCGTTGGAAAGAAGCCCGATAAGCAGTGAATCAGTCAGATGACGCTGACCCACTATTACCTTGTTAATCTCCTGCCTGACAAGATCAACAAAGGCGCTTTCCTTTTCAATCTTCTCATTCAGAAGCCTGATGTCAGTTGTGTGTTCCATATACTGTTATATTGTAATTCCTTCCTGAGCTTAAAAGCTTCGCAAAGATCATTTCTGATATTAAAAATCCTTGTTAAATGTTGTTAAAGATGTGTTAAAGCTCCTTCCCGAAGCTGCAGTGCCTGAAGAGCCTGACCATGATTGTCAGCACCAGCGGTATCAGCGCCGGGTTTATCCCCTGCCCGGCAATGAGGGCAACAGGAAACCACAGGAGTGACAGGGTAAGAGTCAACCTGCTCAGCTTCACCGATTTTTTCCCGGCAATCATCATGATGAAAAGGAGTGCAATCAGCACGTTTATCCCAAGGAAAAGCAGGTTCAGATGAAGTGCATCATGTTCCGAGAAGATATTTGTGAAAATCAGCAAGAGTGCAATTACGGAAAATATGAAATAGAGTATGTAATCAATCACCTTCTCCAGCCCCGGCCTTTTGAAAACAAATGTAACGAGCACAACAAATGCGAATATGAGCCAGAAGAGAGCCTGCGGCACCCATGCCTTACTGGCGGTCTGTGTGGCAGGGATGTCTACCACAGTCTCCAGAGGCTCTGCCAGCGACTCCTCTATTCCGTCATGAACTATGACGGTTCCGGCGAAGTTGTCTCTCAGCAATATGGGCAGGAACATCTCATCAGCCACTGAGGCTTTTCTGTCAGCCGGCAGTCCGAGCAGCATGTCGGCGCCAAGATCCAGCCACGGAAGCACCTTCTGGTAGGGGTCTATCAGCTGACGAAAGCTGAAGCTCTTCTCCTTCACCGGAAAAATGACGGTGTCATCAGCAGAGGCAGCAATGATGTCGCGTACCCGGGTTGCGCAGTTGTCATAAAAGAAGTCGTACCTGTACTTCACGTTTTCTGGCCGGAGGTTCTCATTGATAAGGAGAAACAGCCTCTCCTTCTCCGTTGTGGTCAGGTTAAGCTTCTGAGACCATACAGACCTCCCCTCGGATATATATTCCTGGAGGAACCTGCTGTAACTGTATGCTCCCAGCATATAATCGAGCCTCCCCCTGGCAAACCTGTAGACGAAGTTGGGTGTGGAAAAGTCAAATATGCCCCAGTTATAGACCATGTCAAAATCTGAACCGCGTATGGCAATCCTGAGTGCGGTATGGCCGTATATAGAGTAGCTTTCATTACCCGGTGCGCAGGTAATCATATATACATCTGTACTGTCAGCAGTCCGGGCTTCAATATCCGGTGCAATGACCAGCATCATCAGGGCAGCCAGGAGGATTGTTTTTTTTATCATGATACAATTCTGATTTTAAAGTGTGATTGAACCCGCATGACTGAGAATTTTATGAACAGGTGTTTGTCTGTTTGGTTCATGTGGGTTTCATTATTTTTCTCGACAAAGGTCTTTCTGATTATTTGTTGCAGATCTTATCATCTTACGGCATCATCTGCCCATGCAGCGGCACTCTTCACCGCACGGTTCCATTCGCGTATGAGCCTATTCCTTTCCTCCGGTTTCATAGCCGGGACAAAATGATGTCCGGCCTGCCAGAGACCCCGCAGGTCATCCATGCCGCCCCAGAACCCTGTTGCCAGACCGGCAAGAAAGGCTGCACCCAATGCTGTCGTTTCCGTTACTGCTGAACGAAGTACGTCTGTCTGAAGAATGTCAGCCTGGAATTGCATCAGGCTGTCATTGACAGTAGCTCCGCCATCGACTCTTAACTCTTTTATTTTCAGATCAGAATCCTTTTCCATCGCAAGTAACACATCAAGTGTCTGAAATGCTATGCTTTCAAGGGCGGCACGGGCGATGTGGGCTGCGGTTGTACCCCGTGTCAGGCCGGTAATGGTACCCCTGGCATGCTGGTTCCAGTATGGCGCTCCCAGGCCGGCGAATGCCGGGACAAAGCAGACGCCTTCCGCCGAGCTTACCCGTGATGCAAGGGTCTCCACGTCAGATGACTGCCGTATGATGCCAAGTCCGTCGCGCAGCCATTGGACCACTGCCCCGCCTATAAAGATACTGCCCTCAAGGGCATAGGTTGTGTTATCTCCTATCTTCCATGCCACCGTAGTAAGCAGCCTGTTGCCGGATCTCATCGGTTCACTTCCGGTATTCATCATCATAAAACAACCGGTACCATAGGTGTTCTTTACCATTCCTTCATCTACGCACATCTGTCCCAGCATGGCAGCCTGCTGGTCTCCCGCTATCCCTGCGACGGGTATCCCGGAGGCAAAGAGGCCGGTAGAATGACCGTAAATCTCTGATGATGAACGCACTTCAGGCAGCATTGATGAAGGTATTTCAAAGAGGGAAAGAAGTTCTTCATCCCATTGCAGGCTGCGGATATTGAACAGCATGGTGCGTGATGCATTTGAAACATCCGTGACATGCAGCCTGCCGCCTGTCAGGTTCCATACCAGCCATGAGTCAATAGTTCCGAATGCAAGGTCACCCCTCTCAGCTGCTGCCCTGGCACCATCAACATGGTCAAGAATCCATTTTACCTTGGTGGCCGAGAAGTAGGCGTCAATCACCAGGCCTGTCTTTTCAGCTATCATTGCGCCATGGCCTTCAGCCCTGAGGGTATCACACATATCCGCTGTGCGACGGTCCTGCCAGACTATGGCATTGTACACAGGCCTGCCGCTTCTCCTGTTCCATACCACGGTTGTCTCGCGCTGGTTTGTGATGCCAATGGCGACAATATCAGAATAGTCAGCACCGCTTCCGGCTACCACTTCCGCTACCACACCGGCCTGAGAAGACCATATCTCAGCGGGATCATGCTCCACCCGGCCGGGCTGCGGAAAAATCTGGGTGAATTCCTTCTGGGACGATGCCACAGGCTGCCCGTCACTTCCGAAAAGGATGGCCCTTGAGCTGGTGGTTCCCTGATCAAGCGAGAGAATGTATCTCTTCTTCATACTGTATGCTCCTGTACGAGAAATACAGCAGCTAAAGTACTATTTTTTGGGTTAATGCCGTCACAGTCATCCGGCTGTACCTTACGGAATATATACCTGCACATGGCAGAAAATTAATTTTAAAGCTTAAATTTGAGTATGATAAAACCACCGGTCAATGGTAAACCGATATATTATCACTATAGGAAGGCAGTTTGGCAGCGGAGGACGGGAGATAGGCCAGAAACTCTCTGCCAGGCTGGGGATAGCGTTTTATGACAAGGAGCTCATCCGTATCGCATCACAACAGAGCGGGGTCAAGGAGGAGTTCTTCGAGAGAGTTGATGAGCAGAAGCATTTCAGCCTCTTCCCGGGAATACTGGGACTGCGCACTTCGCTGACCGATGATTTCTTCCCGAATTACTATCTCAGTAACGAATCGCTGTTCAGGATACAGAGTGACGTGATAAGGAGGCTGGCTGGCGAGGGATCATGCATTTTTGTAGGAAGGTGTGCAGATTATGTGTTAAAGGAGGAACGGAACTGCCTGACCCTGTTTATCAGCGCTGACATGGCAGACCGAATTAAACGGATCGCAGTCAGACACAAGCTTTCAGAAAGCAAGGCAAAGGATTTGATAGAGCGCACTGACAAAGGCCGTTCATCATATTACAATTATTTCAGCGGGAAGACATGGGGTGCAGCAGAGTCTTATCATCTCTGTATAAATTCTTCCCTGGCCGGGATTGACGAAACCGTCAGGCTGATAAGCCATGTGGCCGGAATCCGCTTCGGACTCACGGAAAAGAGGGAGTGATTGTCATAATTGATCACCTTTCTTACAACGGGCACTCTAATTAATTGATAAGGTTTCTGTTGGCAGAAACCTGCCGGCCTGTTATCCCGGAGGAGAGATCAGTAAAAAAGAAGCTGCCTCAAT
>ERZ1026814.73-NODE-73-length-87462-cov-9.209057_pt1 | contig 87462 bp, 61 predicted proteins | sample MGYA00520871_ERZ1026814 | MGnify/ENA primary metagenome ERZ1026814 (study PRJEB33270, sample SAMEA104284478) | anaerobic digester metagenome | biome: Anaerobic digester microbiome; feature: mesophilic sludge digester; material: Anaerobic digester biomass | place... | reverse complement strand
TTCTGGGTGGCGGTGGGTGTGTCAACTAGTGGCAACGTTGAAACGGAGTGCTATCGAGAGCCGAGGGCGTGGCGGAATCCCAATGAATGCGGGAGGGTTGGCTGTGTGTTGTTGTGTGTGTTGTTTTTTTTTTTTTCAGGCAGAAGACGGCATACGAGATCTAGTACGGTCTCGTGGGCTCGGAGATGTGTATAAGAGACAGGTGTATCAAAGCGCGGTCCGTCAAAAATAAAGCGTATGCAGCCACCCAGCTTACTCACCAGCAGCGCCAGGCCCCTTCACCTCCCGGTCAATAATGGCGCGCGAAGGCTCGCCGGGACGATCCCCAGGGCGGTCATCGTGCTTTGGTTTGTGTTCATCACTTACCTGGTGCTGCCGCTGGTGGATATCCCGTTTTTGGGCCTGTCTCTCTCCGCCCCGGTCTTCTTCTTCATCGCTGTTTACGCCCTCTTCAAGCCGCTCAGGCGCTGGTTCCGCCGGCACCAAAAGTGGATCCTGCTGGGCGTGTGGTTCTGGTCGGCTGCTTTTGTCTCTGTAGCCGCGAACGGGTTGTTGAGCCTGGGCGTGGAGATCGAAAGCGGCGGCTTCGTCATCCTGCTGCAGTACGCCTACTGGATGCTGGTATTTGTGATAACCAGCTACCTCGCCAGCCAGCCGGGGATGCTGCCGCGCATCAGCCGCTGGATCGGCTGGTGCGTTTTCGCCCTCGCGCTTGTGCGGCTGGCTGAAGCGCTCATCTGGGGGCGTTACGGCGCCGGGGGCAACCCTCAAATCCTGCCGCAGAACACCTACGGCATGCAATTCTCCTCGTTCTCGCCGTTTCTGCTCTACCTGTGGCTCTCAGCGAAAAACAAGCATAAACCCTGGTTGACGCTGTGCATGGCGCTTTTCTTTGTGGTGGTGGCGCTTAACGGCTCCAGAAGCAACTGGCTGGCAACCGGTATCGGGTTAATTTTGACCGCGCTGCTGCTGGTGATGGCCAGGCCGGGGAAGTTCATCACCACCCTTTTGTTGATCGCCCTGGCTGGCGCGGGTTTATACTTCTTCCTGGTCAGCTTCCCGCGCTATTCCACGGCGGTCTACACCCGGGCGAGCACATTTGACCGCCTTGAAGAAGACAAATCCTTCGAGATTCGCAAGTTGATGAACCAAAAAGCCCTGCGCCTGTTCAAATCCTCGCCGGTGGTGGGCGTGGGCACCGGGCGCTTCAGAAAAGAAGCGGTGGAGCTGGACATACCGGCTTTGCTGCGCGGCAGGGGGCAGGCTTACTACAACCGCAAGTCTTCTCACAATGCCTACCTCGGTCACCTGGCTGAAACCGGCGTGGTGGGCGCGCTGCCCTACGCGGCGCTGCTCGTCAGCCTGGCGTTTTCGGGCTTTAAGCGCGCGCTGCGCCTGCTGCGCGGCAAGCAGTACTGGGCGCTGGCTGTGCTGGTTGGGTTCGTGCAAATGAGCGCGCATTTATGGTCCATGGCCTCCCTGGCGAACACCGCCACCTGGTTTGTGTATGGGCTGGTGGCCGCGATGACCCTGTACAGGCTCCCCGAGGCAGCCAAATGAAACTGGGTTTTTACTACCATGTGCCAGCGCTGCAAAAACCAGATGGCATCTACACGCCGGGGTTTCAGGGCAGGTTCATCGACAGCCTGGTCGCGCGTTGTGAAAGCGTCACCTGTTTCCTGCACTCGCCCTGGGTAAATGAAACAGAAATGATGGATTACCGCCTTGGTTCAGGCAACGTCACGCTGGTCGATATCGGGCCGCACGGCTCTGTGCCCCGCAGGCTGCTCCACAGCGGTCACACCCGGCGCCAGGTGGCGAAGCACACCCCGAACCTGGATGTGATGCTGATCCGCGGTCCCTCCGCGCTGCTGCCCGTGGTCGCCCGCGGCGCCAGGGCGCCGGTGGCGCTGCTGCTGGTGAACGATTACCTCACCGGCTTGAAAAACCTGAACCAACCGTGGTGGCGTGGGAATTTGATCAGAGCCTGGGCGATGCTGAACTACCAGCAGCAGATGCGCGTTTCCAGGCGCAGCCTGAACATCGTCAACAACCGCGCGCTTTACCAGCAGTTAAGCGGCAAAGTGCCGTGGCTGATCGAAACCCGCACCACCACCCTGACCAACGCTGATTTTTACCGGCGCGAAGACACCTGCCAGGAACAACCCCTCCGCCTGCTGTTCAGCGGTCGCATCACGCGCGAAAAAGGCGTGCTGGATGTGATCGAAGCGCTCGCCCGCGTCGTCAGCGCGGGGGCTGACGTGGTTTTAGACCTGGTGGGAATTGTTGAAGAAAAGGAAAATATACTGCAAGCCATCAGCGAGCTGGCGGCGCGGCGGGGGCTCAGCGAAAGGGTACAATACCACGGCTACCGCGCGGTGGGCGCGGATCTATTCTCGTTTTACCAGCAGGCTGATCTATTTGTTCTGGCGTCTCAATCCGCCTTTGAGGGCTTTCCTCGAACGGTCTGGGAAGCGATGGCGCACTCGCTGCCGGTTATCGCCACGCGGGTGGGCTCCATCCCCGAGCTGGCCCAGGACGCGGCGCTGCTGGTGGAACCCGGCGATGCGGCTGAACTGGCGCGAGCCATCATGGGCTTGATCTCTTCCCCTCGCCAGCGCCAGGCGTTGATCAAAAAAGGCATGGAATTAGCAAAAGAAAACACGCTGGAAACGCAGGTGAGTAAAATGGTCCAGGATATACAGGATTGGTTGCGCAACCCGTGAACAGATTATTTCATTACCTACGCTACGATTGGCCTTTGCATGTCGTCATGCTGTTAACCAGCTGGCTCCCCAATAACACCATATTTTTTGCGCTCAGAGGGGCTTTATGCCGGCCTTTCTTTGCTGCCTGCGGGAGCAACCTGCGCCTGGGAAGAAACATCACCTTTTACGACGCGCGTTCAATCCGCCTGGGGAAAAATGTTTATATCGCTTACGGCGGTGTGTTTTTAGGCGATGGAGAGATCGTCATCGAAGACGAGGTCATGATCGGTCCATACGTGGTGGTGGCGGCGGCGAATCATACCCTGAAAGATGGCTCTTTTCGCTTTGGGGAAATCAAGTGTTCCCCGGTGAAGATTGGCGCCGGCTCGTGGATAGGCGCGCATACAACCATTGCGGGCGGCGCGCAAATTGGAAAAGGTTGTTTGATCGCCAGCAACGCGGCGGTTGCCAGCGGGCGCATCCCTGATGGGCACCTCGCCGGCGGTGTGCCGGCGCGGGTGATCCGTAAGTTGAGCGAAGACCCCGGCGTGAAAGGTTGACATGCGCGCTTCACCACCAGGAACACAATCCACCCGGCAGGAGCAAAAAAAAGGCGTCCTGTTTATCGGGTATTTCCTCTCCCCTTATGGTTTGGGCAGGTGCGTGTGCGAAGACCTGAGCGCGAAATTTAAAGAACTCGGGTATGGGGTGGTCACCGCTTCAGGCTCGCCCAGGCGCCTGAAGCGGCTTTGGGATATGGTGTGGGCCATCATCAGCCAAAGGCGGGCGTATCAACCCGCGTATGTTGAAGTCTATAATGGAAGCGCTTTCATCTGGGCGGAAATCGCCTGCGGTCTATTACGCTTGCTCAAAAAACCTTACTGCATCACCATTCACGGGGGCAGGTTCATCGATTTCTCCAGGCGCCACCCGCGGCGGGTAAGGCGCATGATTGAGAAAGCCAACATTGTCACAACCCCTTCAAGCCAGTTCGCCCATTATTTTTCCTGCTGGCGTTCGGATATTCTGCACCTGCCGAACGCGATCGACACCGGGTTTTACCCCTACCGCAGAAGGACGCTCTGCCAGCCAAAAATCGGCTGGTTGCGAAAATTCGATTTTCCCGCCAACCCGGTACTGGCGGCCCAGGTCATCAGCCTTCTCAAACGAGAATTCCCCGAAATTCAGCTGGTCATGAGCGGGGCAGACCTTTACAACGGCGCCAAACAGCAGACGCTGGAGGTCATCGCCCAGGAGGGGTTGTCATCCAACATCACCATCACCGGGTTCATCAGCCGTTCGCAACTGCAGGAATGGTTTAAAAAACCTGATATCTACCTCAACACCACCAATTGTGAAAGCTTTGGGATCGCGGTTGTAGAAGCCGCGGCCTGTGGGCTTTGCATCGTCACCACCAATGTGGGAGAATTACCCTATATCTGGGAAGATGGGGTCGATGCCCTTCTCGTTCCGCCTAACGACCCCCAAGCGATGGCAGCGGCAGTGAAACGTATCCTCACCGATCCAGAACTGGCGTCTCGCTTGAGTGCAAACGCGAGAAAGAAAGCCGAAACATACGACTGGTCCGCCATCCTCACGCGGTGGGAAGCGCTGTTCAATAAATTGTTAAAATCGTGAACAAACAACGCGTTTACCAGGTGTTGCCGTCTCCCCTGAAGAACCTCGCGGCGAGTGTTTGGGGATACTATTTACGCCATCTCAGGTTTGATCATCAAACAGAAACGTTAGTGGAAGAAGCGCTGCAAAGAGAATCCTGGGAGCGAAACCAGTGGGAGGAATGGCAGCAAGTTCAACTGGCGCGCCTGTTACAGGTGGCCGCCACCACTGTGCCCTATTATCGCGAGCAGTGGCAGCGCAGAAGAAGAAATGGCGATAAGGCGAGTTGGGAGCTGCTGCAAAACTGGCCCATACTGGACAAGAAAGAAGTGCGAGACAACCCGCGCGCCTTCCTTTCAGAGAATTCAAAATCGAAACACCTGTATATCGACCATACCGGTGGCACCACTGGCAAACCAACGCTGATCTTCGAAAGCCGCGAGGTGATAAGGAACATCTACGCGCTGCACGAAGCGCGCACAAGGCGCTGGTTTGGCGTTCATCACCGTGACCGCTGGGGGATGCTGGGAGGGCAAAAGGTCATTCCGCTTAACCAGCGCTGCCCGCCTTACTGGGTGTGGAATGGCGGGTTAAACCAGGTCTATTTCTCGGTTTTCCACATCAACACTGAAACCGCGAAAGACTACGTGCGCGCCCTGTGGAAATACCGCCCGGTTCACCTGATGGTGTACCCGTCCTCCTGCGCGATATTGTCCAAGTTCATCCTTGAGCAAAGGCTTCGCCCTCCGCAGATCAAGGTGATCGTTTGCAACTCAGAAAACACCCTGCCAAAGTATCGCGAATTAATGACCAGGGCGTTCAACTGCCCGGTCATTGACACTTACGGCATGGCGGAAGCCTGCGCGGCAGCCAGCGAGTGTTTAGCGTTGACGCAACATTACTGGCCGGAAAGCGGCATTATTGAAGTGTATGATCCTCAAAAACGTGAATTCAGCACGGAGCCTGGCACAGCGGGCGAATACGTGCTGACCGGGTTAATGAATAACGACATGCCGCTGGTCCGTTACGCCAATCACGACCTTGGGTACTTACCCAACTGGCAGCACCAATGCGCCTGCGAACGCAAACTGCCTTCGCTGGCAAGTATCGCCGGGAGAAGCAACGACCTGGTGCTGACCAAAGACGGTCGTGAACTTTACATCCTCGATTCCCTGTATAACGGTCTGCCGGTGATTGAAGGGCAGTTGATCCAACACACCCTGGATTCATTTGAAGTGAAAGTAGTTCCAGATGAGACCTATACCCGCAGCGCGATGCTGGGCGCCATCACCGCGCGTTTGCAGCAGTACCTTGGCTCGGTGAATATCACCCTCACAGAAGTAACGGAAATTGAAAAGAACGCCAATGGGAAATTCAAACCGTTCGTTTCCATGATCAATGCGCAAACTTACCGGTGAAAGATGAGCGCTGCGGAAAACAAAAAGGTCACCCTCATTCTTCCCATCCGCGATGAAGGGCCTACCATTCGCGCGGCGTTAGACGCTGTTTTGGCGCAAAATTACCCGGCCGGTCAGATGGAAATCCTTATCGCCGACGGCATGTCCACAGATGGCACGCGTGAGATCGTCCGTGAATACCAGCACAAGCACGCAAACATCAAACTACTGGATAACCCCGGCAGGATCGTCCCGACCGGCATGAACACCGCCTTAAGGCAGGCCGCGGGAGACATCATCATCCGCGTGGATGGACATTGCGTCATCGCGCCTGATTACGTAGAGAATTGCCTGAGACACCTCGCGAACGATACAGTGGACGGCGTGGGCGGCCCAATGAAAACCATCGGGCTAACTCCGCTGGCTGAAACCATCGCGCTCGCCATGAGCGCCCCCTTTGGGGTGGGCAACTCCGCCTTCCGTACTACCCAGGGACAAACGAAATATGTCGACACGATCCCCTTCCCCGCTTATAAGAGAGAGGTCATCCAAAAAGCCGGGTTGTACGATGAAGAACTGGTGCGCAACCAGGATGATGAGTACAACTATCGCATCCGTGAGTTGGGTGGAAAGCTGTTACTGGCGGATGATGTGAGGTCTGTATACTACAGCCGGGGATCAATGAGGGGTTTATGGAAACAATACTATCAATACGGGTTCTATAAGGTGAGAGTATTGCAAAAACACCCTCAACAGATGAGCGCCCGGCAGTTTATCCCGTTGATCTTTATCCTGAGCATCGTCGGTTCGCTCGCGCTTGCCTTGTTCCGAAACGTTGGGTGGATCTTGTTAGCGAGCATACTCGGGGCGTACCTCTTCGCCGCCATCCTGAGCTCCTTTCAAATATCCATAAAAAAAGGGTGGGGAAATTTCTTAATTCTGCCAATCGCCTTCATCACCATGCATATCAGTTATGGTTTGGGATTCGCGGTAGGCTTGATAGCCTTTTGGAAGCGCTGGGGGGATAAGCGCGGAGCGGTGCCTTCTTTTACAATTGAGTAAGCGCGCTGCCAAAAAGCCGATCGTATTGGGTTGATTTCGATCGCAGTCAATCCTTAAGATTACCTTCTCATACCCATGCATTCGCTCACTTTTCATCATTACGAGGATACGCATCATTTAACCCAGTTGTACGCCGGTATTGGGTTGCTCGCCAAAAAGGGGCTGGTACGGTGCGCTTATGAAAGGTCTCCCGCGTACCAAATCCTCGGTTTTGGGGCACAGCTACTGACACTCACCTTAAACGGTCAGCGCAAGATCGCTTACGATATGGATGACAGCGACCGCGTCATCCCTGAGATCCTGCAATGGAGTGAGGTTTATTTCAAACGCAGCTACGCCAGAGAGAGGCACGGGCGCCTCTCCGCGAAAATCCAGCCATTGGGGCTTTACTACATGTCGTACGCCCCCCGTATGGGGCTGGGCAGGCGCCTGTTAAAGAACGGGCGGTCCGCCTTGCGGGGGAATATTGCTGACCTGGTCAAGGTGCTTGCGCTGCACAGCCGTTTGGTCTCCTGGTTATTCGCGCTCAAAGGAGGCTCATCGGTCAACTGGTACAGACGTTTTGAAGGCAGCCCCAACCCCAGTCGCGAGCCGAAGATCATCTTTTTAACCCAGGTATGGAACACAAAAAATATCACCGATCGCCAGATCCTCGAAGAGCGGTTGGACATCAATAAAATGCGCTGTGAGTGCATTGCCATGCTTCGGCGGGAATTCCCTCAGCAATTTTTCGGCGGCATCTACCCAAGCGATTACGCGCTGGCAGTGCACGGTAACTTCGTGATCCCTGACAGGCGCGTCTTCCACAAGAAGGCATATCTCGCCCGCATGCACGATTGCGATATCGGCATTGCAACCATGGGGTTGTTTGGTTCAAATGGCGGGAAGCTGGGCGAATATGTGGCCGCTTCGAAAGCGATTGTATCGGAACGCCTGCGTTACCAGGTGCCCGGTGATTTTTCCAGTGACTTGAATTACCTTTCTTTCGCTACGCCCGAAGAGTGCGTCGCCCAGGTACGCAGGCTGGTGGACGATTTTGACCTGCGATTAGCAATGATGCAGCGGAACCACCAGTATTATTCGTCTTACCTGCGCCCGGATGTACTGGTTTGGAACAGCCTGCAGAAGGCAATGGAGGCTCAATAGACAACCGCGCGCGTAAAACGCTCAAGCCTTTCCTCTGCCGCTGGCTGCCTGTGCTCTTCTGGGCGGCGGTGATTTTTATTCTCTCTGCCGATTCAAACCCTTACAGCCACATCCCCAACCGGCTGTACAGCTGGCTGTGGTGGAGCAAACTTTTCGGGCGTTCGCTCATTTTTTACCTTGGCGGTATCTCGCACATACTCGAATACGCGATACTGTCTTTCCTTTTCGCACAGGCGCTCTGGCAGCGCGAGAGACCCACTCGCGGGCCATTTATCAAAGCCATTTTCCTCGTTCTGTTTTACGCCTTCACAGATGAATTGCACCAATACTTCATTCCTGGGCGGGCGTTCCAGTTGGTCGATTTAGCCCTGGATACTCTCGGCGCACTGCTGGGGCTTGGCGCCTACTGGCTCTACCTGGAGCGGCTCGAAGGCAAACAAAGCCGTTCTACCTGCGCGCTTCAGGGCATCCGCTCACGCCGCAAGATAGGAAAATGAGACAGTTGTAGAAACTCACCCGAAGTATAGTCAAAAAAACGCGGCCTATGGCCGCGTTTTGCTGTTTCAGCGCGTATTTCAATATCCGCCCGTTCTGCTTGCCACCACCCACAGCGTTTTCAACAAGATGAAAATGTCCAGCCAGATGGTCCAGTGGCGAATATAGTATTCGTCCAATGAAACGCGGTAAGCATAACTCGTGTCTGAGCGGCCTGAAACCTGCCACAACCCCGATAAACCGGGGCGCACCTTCTGGTAGAGCGCGAAACCCTCCTGGTAGAACTTCACCTCTTCCCGCACGATCGGCCGCGGACCAATCAAGCTCATCTCGCCTTTGAGGATATTGATCACCTGAGGTAGTTCATCCAGACTCGTTCCGCGCAACCAGCGCCCAATGCGCGTAACGCGCGGGTCTTGCTTTAATTTGTGATTGGCTTCCCATTCCGCGCGCAGGTCAGCGTTTTGGGCGACAAGCTCGGCCAACAGGGCGTCAGCGCCCTGCACCATTGTGCGGAATTTCCAGATGCGTATGGGCTTGCCGCCTTTGCCAACGCGCTCATGGCGGTACAGCACCGGGCCGGGAGAATCCAGTTTGATGAGCAGCGCGATTACCGCAAAAAGCGGCAAAGAACAAATAAAACCAATCACGCCCAGCGCCAGGTCCATACAGCGTTTGATGGCCCGCTGAAGCGGTTTAAGTAAGTTGGCTTCCACCTCCAGTCCAAGCAGGCCGTCCAGGTGGTGAGCCGTCACTACCGGGCCCCCCAGCCAGGTAAAGGGAGAGATCAGTACCAGGCGTTTCAGCCCGAACGGTTGTTCGTCCAACAACAGGGAGTTAAGGTTCGCTGAAACTTCATCAGGAACAATGACCGCCATACGGATGCCCAATCTGCGCACCAGTTCAGGGTTGGCAGCCAACATATCCTCATCCAGTGTTGCAACCCCTCTCACATCCGATTCCTCCCGCAGTTCATTTCCTGATGAATGGACGATCAAGAGAGGGTTCAGCCCGAACAGGGAATTGCGTTTGAAAAAGTGATAGGCTGTGCGTCCCTTCTCGCCAAAGCCGAGGATGGCGATGGGCTCTCCCCACCAACCCAGGCGGTGACCAAAGTATTTCGCCAGCAATCTCAGCAACGGGACAAAAATGACTGCCAGCAACCAGAAAAGAAGAAACACAAAGCGGGAGAATTCCAACCCGCGCTGCGTGAGAAAAAGAAATATTGCCAGCAGGATCATGACAGCGCTGATCGCGTAAGTGGAGCCGCGCAATTCCTCATCAGGAGTGATACCGTTGCCAGGGTAAAGGCGGGTGAAAAAATTCGCCAGCAAGAAGACGAGCAGGTAAGGGAAAAGCGCGTAATAAAGCGCAGGGTCAGTGAGCTCTGGCGAGAAGAGAGAACGGATCAGCACTGCCAGCCACGCAGCGAGCAGCAACGCTACCGCGTCAACCAGCAGCATGATAGCGAACATGAACGCGCGTTTATGGCGGTCAAAAAAGCGGGTCTGCGCGGATGCCGCCAATGCCTGCCCTCCATTTGAACCTGCCATCAACCACCTCTCAAGGCTAACTTCATCATGGTTTCGCATTTATCGGTAATGCGCTCAATATCAAAATTCTCTTCAGCGTAGGCGCGCGCGTACATCGCCATCTGGTTGTGATTGTACCGGTTTTGATACAGCGCGCGCGCGTTCATCAACCAGCTCTCAACATCTCCCGGCTCAGAGACCAATCCGATTTTCCGTGAAGAAACCAGTTGGGCTGCGTCATTATCGCAGGGCAGCGACAAGAGTTGCGGTCGACCGGCGCAAAGGTACGAGTTGACTTTAGAAGGCACAGAGTAGGCGCCGGCATCAGTATTGAGAATGGTCATGAGCACATCGGCGCTTGCCAGCACCTGGGGATATTCCGCAGGTGGTTGATAGGGAAGCACGACCAGGTTCTCAAGGGCACTGACACAGGCCTGCGCCTGTAATTTTTCGGCAAAAGGTCCTTCAGCCACGATGACCACCCGCACCTCAGGATCGGAGCGGAAAGATTCCGCCAGGGCGAGAAACAGGCTGGCATCATGTTTCAGCCCCAGTACACCGCTGTAGAGAAAGACGAATTTGTCGGCGAGCCCTTGCGCTTTTGACCAGGGATTCTCTTTGGGCAGCAGGGGGATCTCTTCCAGCGGCGCCCAATTGGGGAGTAGATGCATACGCTCAGCCGTGATGCCCCAACCGCGCACGTAACTGAAAAAGCTGTCAGAAATGAGAATCACCGCGTCACTGGCAATGACCAACTTTTTTTCAAGCTGCTGGTAATGCGCTCCGAGCAGAGGGCCGATCAATGGAAAGCGGGAGGAGAGGTTTTTTTGAGCGGCCAGCCCGATCAAATCCTGCATCCAAAAAAGAAACGCCGCTTTCACTTCCCTGCTGGCGCGCTGAATCAGCACCTGCGCGTCAAGCGGGGTGTTGGCCGTGAGCACAACCTCCGGTTGGAAATTCCTCACCTGCTCTCCGACCAGGCGCCCGTGCAGCCGTTCATCCCGCCAACGCCGCAGGTAACTGTAGCGATTGAACGTTCGGGGTAGCTGTACTCCCGCCATTACCAGGTTTTCATGCGCGGGTCGCGGTGCAAAACGTTGCATCAGTTGGGTTGTAAGGCTATACGAATACAGTACCCGGTGCCCTCTACCCGCCAAAGTCCTTCCTAACTGGTTTGTAAAACTGTAACCGCCATAATCATGCAGCAAAATGCGCAATGTTTCGCTCCCCAAACTGTTGGTCAATATCGTCCTGACACTGTTCCTTGAATGATTGTATCTTACTTGCGTTGAAAGAAAAAATCCGCCTGAAGTGGCACTCCATGTTGATCATAAATAAGGTTGCAGCGCTGTATAAGAACAAAACCAACTTTTTCCAGGTAGCTGAGCACCTCGCCTGCCAGTGCCTGGTCTTTGTAAAACACTGCATAAGAACATTCGACCAGGAGGTAATCAAAGCAATCAAGCAGGGCAACGCCGCCCTCTAAGACCTGAAGTTCATAGCCCTGCACATCAATTTTTAATAGCGATGGAGGTGTAATCTGCCGCGGCAAGAGCACGTCCGTCAAGGGTCTAACCGTCACCCGCCGGGTACCGCGTTCCTGCGTTCCCGGGAAAACCCTGGTCTGCAGGGCTGTGATCGGCAGCAGTGAAGAAGAATCATCGGCTTTCGAAAGATGCATCACCGCTTCACTGGCGTGGGCTCCAACCGCGCAACGATGAAGCTCCATCAGAGCATCCTGCCGGAACATCTTTTGAAAGACCTCCGCCGGCTCTTCCAGCGGTTCAAAGGCGATAATTCTGGCTTCTGGCGCGTGAAAACGGGCGACAAGCGCAAACTGACCGCGATTGGCGCCAATATCCACCACCGTGCGCAAATCTTTGCCCAGCCTTTTCAGCAGCGCGTCGTGCTCCACCGCCGCCGCCACACGATACCTGAACAGTGTCCTCCGGTAAAAAGGATTGCGCAGCAAAGCGATCAACTTGCTTATTCTGGAATTCACCTTCCGGTACTCACCTGTCCGTATTTCGTTCGTATTCATCCTCAGAGCAGGGTTATATTTCTTATGAAAACCTGCTTATCGCCTTATCCACAACTCCTGCCGCGTTGCAGGCATATTGCTCGCCTTCCTTATTCAAATCCGTGGTTCTGCCGCATCATCACCCGCTTGGGCTGTTCTCAATCACCTTCATAGCAGGTCAGGTTTTGAGATTCGCCTTAAGAAAATCCCTGATGTTTGTCTTTTCTTCTCTGAGCCTTTCCATATCCAGCCATACAGGCTGCTCACCGATGCCTGCCAAGTCCAGCCGGTCCAGCAGGCGCACCCGCGGCGAAGAAGAAAACAACATCGCCGGTTTACCATATTGCAGCGCGGCAACAGCAGCGTGCACACGGTCTGTAAGGGTGAGCGCGGCATTTCCGTAAACGTCCAGGTACGGGTAGGGCGTGTCGTTCACCAGTGTGCGCGGCGAACGGAAGGTTTTAGCGCGCAGCAAGGGGTGAGGGCGATGGTCCAAGCGGATCACATCAAAACCACCCACCTTTAACTCATTGCGCCCGCCGAACAGGCAGCCTTCCAAGAACATTCCGTAACGAGAACTGCGCGCCAGCCAGGTTCTGAAGCGTGGAAACTTCACCTGCCAGTGCATACCGGCGAAATGAAAAGAAGCACCGGGGGAAGAAATGCTGCCTTCTGTCGCAATTTTCGGTTCGGGGATCTTATCGAAATTGAGGGCGAGGGTATTGGAAAAACCCTCGATCCTGCAGGTCGGATAATAATCGGCGAGAAAAAAAGCAAAATCGATGCCGTCATAAGCGTGTCCTGCCAGGTCTCCAAGCAAATGGTAAGTTTCGCGGTCACGGGTCACCATCAATACAGGGCGAAACCTCGACAGGAACTCGCGGTACAGGTGTATATGCGGAGCGTCGTAGGTCATCGCGCCAACCCCCAGTAACACCAGCCGGGTGCCAGCCCGCGTGAGTCTTTCCAGCGCATCTGCCCAGATGTTGAAAATCTCGCGGCGAAAAACTGGTCCCATCAACACCAGGTAATCTGGCGCAACTCGCCCAACATACTCCAAGGCGTTACCAGGGTTTCCGCCCTTCCAGTTCCAGTAAGACGGGTAACCAGGCTGCTCAGGGATAAGTGTAATCTCGGCTCCGGGGGCGCATTCACGCAGCACCTGATACCCTGCCAGTTGATAAAAGGCGTTGCCGATATTGACAGACCATCCCCCCAGGATGTGCGCAATCCGCGTCATTTTTTCCTTTTCAACAAGATTGAGATGATAAAAGCAAGTTAATTATACTTCGCCGCGAAACCCCTGGTTGCTGAGAGATGAAATTGTTAAATGAGGAGACCTTGTCAAGCCGCCTGGTCCTTTACCTCCCGCTTTTTCCACGGTGAGAGAACATGTCCGGTGAAGGGTTTTCTGGTGAAGCGTTCAGCCAAAAAGCCTTCGGCTTGCGGCCAGAAGCTGCAAAATAGAATTGGATGACCTCCCTGAGGTATTCCGCTCCGGCTGAAGGAGTGATCAGGTTGGCAATCCTGTTGCAATTCTGCGCCATCACCTGCAGCGCGTGGCGGTCCGCTGCCAGGTGAGCGAGAAGTGCAGCCAGGTGAGCCGCGTCACCGCTTCTGAAGGTTAAGCCAGCGCCTGAAGTTTCCAGCAGGCACTTCGCGCCCACGCGGTCGCTGGCGCACACCGGCACTGACTGCATCAACGCTTCGTTTACCACAAGCCCCCAGCCCTCGTGCCGGCTTGGAACGAGCATCAAGTCGTAAGCGCTGATGACGCGCTGGGCCTGTTCCTGAAGGTAGACGCCCTTATAGGAGATTCCCGGTTCGCTGTGGGCGAGAAATTTCTTTACTTCTCCCGCGCCATAAATATCCAGCTGAACCTTGACCGTGGGGGAATTAACCCGCCGCACCGCGGCGATGGCGATATCCAGCCCCTTGCGCCTGATCAAAGTCCCGCTAAACAGCGCGCGCAAAACTTCCGCCTGTTTCCGTTGAACGGGTATGCCATTTTTACGCTCGGTAAAATACCCGAATGGGAAAATCACCTCCTCCGGGAAACCCACCTTGCGCAATTGCTCTTGCGCCAGTGGAGAAACCGCCAATACACAGGGCAGCGGACCCCTGGCAGCGCGCTTTATCAACGGCCATAAGAACCGGTAGGCGATGTGTCGGCTCAGTATTTTAAAATGAGAAAGGATGCGCGCTTCATCCTTCCAATAACCCAGGGGAACGCTCGCGTAAGGCTCGAAGATCACTGCCACGTTTCGTCCGCGATGCAGCGCTTTCAGCAGCACGCCAAAAAGCCGCTTGTCTCCCCAAAAGCTGAGAAAAAGGTGCACCGCGTCTTGGTTTGCGGCAAGGACACGGTCGGCCTGTTGTTGGCGTTTTCTTTTTTCTAAAACCGTCAACTGATCACGATTTTTGACAGCCTGGGTAGCAGCCACCTTTCGGCGGGTGAACTCGCCCTCCACCACGATATATTGCACCGGCATCCTGGTAGATTCTTCGTAGCGCTGCAGTGTATCAGCCAGGTAGGTGTCAATATATTTACCCCAAAAAACCAGCTTCACTTTTCCAACTCCTGCGCCTTGAAATGCTCACAGATCTTCGCCATTTCGCGTTCTCCGCCTGGGGTGCTCATTTGTCTTTCACCTGAGAACCACACTCCGACGACTTGGCCAAACCTGAACCTGTGACCAGTCGTTTCAGGCGGGCTTTCAGCTCATCGTCCCTGGCAAGGACAAAGAAAACCAACCCCAACAGCCCAATGGTGAAAACCCATTTAAGCGGCAAAGCGCATCTCATACCGACAAGAATAAGCGCCACCACCAACGGCAGCATACCCAGTATAAGGTCAGTGGCAAAATACCGCCAAACCTGATCATCCTCAAACCACTTGAATAAATAAAGGCTCATGCATAACAAAAGTGTCATCACCAGGTTGGCGTACCCAGCGCCAAGCAACCCCCTGGTCATTGAAAGCAGGCAGAGAGTTACCAGCATGAGTGCCGCAGAACCCAGGTAAACCAGGGAGGTGAACCTGACCTTGCCCAACCCCACCAGGGTCTGGTGCGCCGGGCGGCTGAGACTGAGTATGCTGTACGCCAGTATGATCACACAGAAGAACAATGCATTGGCTTCAGCGTACTGCGGGGAGATCCACGCGGTGAGCAATTCTTTCATCCAAATGATCAACAAACCACCCACCAGCGCAGCCATCAGGCTGATATAGCGCGTAACCTTAAGCACAATATTTTCTAACTTATGCTTCTCACCAAGTGAATGCTTGCGGCTGGCGTAAGGTAAGAGCACTTCGGTCACACTGCCAGCGATAATCGACATGCGCAGCCCCACACCGGTGGCGACACTGTAAATTCCGGATGCCGCTGGACCGAGCATTAACGCCACCAATAAACGATCAAACTGCTGGAAGAGATTGATCGCGGCAGACTCAATGAACATAAAAGGAGAAAATCCCAACAGGCGCCTGGTGATTACGCGAGTAGGCAGCCAGCGTAAACCGATCAAACGGTATGTGCGAAAGAGAAAGACACCCAACACTATCAGGCTGACAAATAAGTTCCACAAGGCCAGCAGGGTCAAGTTTTGCGCCACAAGCGAGAGGATCACCCCTCCTAATAACGGCAAGAGCGAGTTCAGCAGGTCCATTAGGCGCACAAAACGGTTCATAATTTGCGCCAGGAAAAATCCATGAAAAACTCGAATCGTGAACTGCGGGATGATCATTATAGAGTACACCGCCAAGGCGTTTTTAAACTGGGTCAGGTGTGCGGGTGAGGGTCCAATGCGCTGCGCCAGAAAGCCACGGAAAGTAAACAGGATCGCTGCCACAATGAAAGCCATCGCCAGCGTAACCAATATGGCTGAAGAGAGAAGATTGGCATCCGCTCCATGGGTTTCTTTCACCTCTGCGGCGAACTTGTTGACAATAGTCTCGATTCCTAACGTGCCGATAAGCGAAAGCTGCCCGACCGCAAAAAGGATCATCCACAGACCGTAAAACTCACCGCCCATCACACGGATGGCGATGGGCGTCAGCACCAGGTAAGCCAACGAGCTTACCAGAAAATATGCGATGTTATAGGAAACCGCTTTGATGTACTTATTGGTGGTCATGGGCTGACAGTAACCGCGCTTGGGGGGAATGAACCTCTCAGCAGGTGAATTAATTATACCAACGGGGCGATTTTCAAAATCCCCGAAGGTGACAAACCCCGGTGAGAAATTGAACCAGCTAGTCGAACACGCACCTGAACCTGGGCACAGGTAGCGGCAGGAGGGTGCCGCCGGCTGTCAGAAAAAAACGAGTGTAAAATGAGAATGGCGTTTGGGTTTCTTGCGGCTCTCGTATCGCCGATGGTACTTTTCAAGCAACCTGATGGCTGGTTTACGGCGTGGAAATTCTCTTTAATTTTTTCCAACAAAGCTTTGATCGAGCCAGGTTGCTGAACAAGTAAGCAGTAAAAGGTCCGCCTACCAGGGTAAGAAGCAGCCCGCCGCCGAGTAAAAGTGCACCCTTTTCTCTTTTCAAGCAGGGCTGTTTGCTCAAGGATAAGAGAGGATGTTCGAGACCTTTGCGTTTGGTTGTATATGAAAAGAAGCGGAGAAATTGCAAATGAGCGAATTTAATTACGTCGGCATGGAGTGAAAACCATGAACTTACGAGCCAAAGCCCGCGAGATTGTGGCACAAATGACCCTGGAGGAGAAATCCTCTCTTTGCTCAGGCAAAGATTACTGGTACCTGAAACCAATTGACCGGTTGGGGTTGCCTTCCATCATGGTTACAGATGGTCCGCACGGGGTGCGTAAGCAGCTTTCGAGCAGTGAAGACCTGGGGATCAGCGAGAATGTTCCGGCAGTGTGCTTCCCAACCGCCGTATCGATGGCTTGTTCGTTCGACCCGGCGTTGCTGCGAGAAGTTGGCCAGGCAATCGCTGAAGAATGCCTGCAGGAAGGTGTTTCTGTACTGCTGGGCCCGGGAATGAATATCAAGCGTTCGCCCCTGTGCGGCCGTAATTTTGAATATTACAGCGAGGACCCTTATCTTTCAGGCCACCTGGCCGCTGCCTTTATTGAAGGCGTGCAAAGCAAAGGAGTGGGAACCTCTCTTAAGCATTTCGCGGCCAACAACCAGGAAAAAAGACGTTTAACTGTGGACGCTGTGATGGATCAACGCACCTTGCGAGAAATCTACCTGTCTGGGTTCGAGTACGCAATCAAACAGGCCAGACCCTGGACCGTGATGTGCAGTTACAACCGCTTGTTTGGCGAATTCGTCAGCCAAAATGAATACTTGCTCACCCAGATTCTGCGCCAGGAATGGGGGTATGAAGGGCTGGTCATTTCAGACTGGGGAGCGGTGGTCGACAGGGTAAAAGGGGTGGCGGCAGGGCTCGACCTGGAGATGCCACACCTCGATCGTACGCACGACGAAAGGGTCGCCCAGGCGGTCATAGCCGGCGATCTGCCTGTTGCATTACTGAATCAGATAGCCGAAAATGTCACCGCGCTTCTGCTGCGCGCGCGAGGGCAGAAACGCGCTCAATATAACGTGAGCGCCCACCGGGCGCTTGCCAGGCGCGCCGCAGCTGAATCAGCTGTGCTGCTAAAGAATGAAGGCAATCTGCTGCCATTAAACCCTTCCTCTTCCGTCGCGCTGATAGGCGCTTTCGCCAAAAATCCCCGCTACCAGGGAAGCGGTAGTTCGCGCATCACCCCCATACGGGTAAATGACGCTGTTGAAGAATTGAAATCGCTCGGACTGCGATTTGAGTACGCTGCGGGTTACTTTGAAGATGCTGATGCGCCCGATGAGGGGCTTCTCGCTGAAGCCTGCCAGGTGGCTGCCGGTAAGGATGTGGTTCTCCTGTTCGTCGGACTGCCTGACCGCTTTGAATCCGAGACATTCGACCGTGAAACACTTGCCCTGCCGCAGAGCCACGAACGCCTGATCGAAGCTGTGAGCGAGGTGAACCACAACGTGGTCGTTGTTCTCTACTGCGGTGGCGTGGTTGAGATGCCCTGGGCTGACAGGGTTAAATCCATCCTGCTGATGCACCTGGGAGGTGAAACGGTGAACGGCGCGGTGGCTGACCTGTTATTGGGTCGTGTCAATCCTTCGGGAAAACTCGCCGAAACGTGGCCGTTCCAACTGGAGGATAACCCTTCTTTCAATTATTTCCCCGGTTACCCGCTTACCGTGGAATATCGTGAGGGTATTTTTGTCGGTTACCGTTATTACGACAGCGCCCATGTGCCTGTGCGTTTTCCATTTGGTTTTGGTCTATCCTACACCACCTTCTCGTTAAGTGATTTGCAGCTTTCATCAAATAAGATGGGCGATTCAGATACATTAAAGGTTACCTGCCGGGTGAGCAACACTGGTTCCCGCGCAGGCAGCGAGGTGGTTCAGCTGTACATCGCGAAAAAAGGATCCGTCATCATCCGTGCCGAGCAGGAACTTAAAGGTTTTATCAAGGCGCGCCTATCTCCCGGGGAAAGCCAGCAGGTTGAGTTCACCCTCTTTCAACGAGATTTCGCTTATTACAATGTCAACCTGGCAGACTGGCACGTTGAAGAGGGAGAGTATGAGGTCCGCATCGGCACATCCAGCCGCGACATTCAGTTAAAGGCTGTCCTCACCTGCACAACGCGGGTTAAGGCAGCCCTGCCAGACCTCCGCGCTCAAGCGCCAGGATATTACCACCCCTCAGCGAGGTGGACGGTAAGTGACGCCGATTTTTCCACCATCCTCGGAAGGAGCATACCCGCTCGCGAACGGGTGAAAGGTGCTCCTCACACGGTCAACTCCACCATCACTGATATCCAGGATAAATGGTTTGGCAGGTTGATAAGGCATCTGATCAACCAGCAGGTGACCAAGATAGGCGCGAAAGACCCTTATTTGAAGATGATGGCGGAGAAGATCGTCAATGATATGCCGCTGCGCTTTCTCACCATGATGGGCAGTGACAGCATGTCTATCTTGCAGGTGGAGGGATTGGTAGATGTGCTGAACGGACATTTCCTGAAAGGCATCAAGAAATTGCGAAAAATCGCGAAATAAAACCTGTTCCAACATCGTGCTGACATTACCGCAAGGATGCTCGCGGATAGAGAGCCGAAGGTTCTCCACAACCCGGTAACTGGTACGTCCGTTCCTCCGTTCAGTCAACCCTCATAAAAATACGCTCAGTTAGCGGCGCCTTTCCCCCAGAGCACCTTCTGCGTGTCCAGAAAGCCTAAAAATCGACCGTTCAGCGGGGTTGCCGGCAGCGGTGATACGCCGCTTTATCGAAAGACGCGACAATGCCAGATACACAGTCCCTCCATGCTGCGAGGGTAGTTACTCCGAGAGGGATGGCCCTCATGGCATTTGGCCACCAAGCGGTTACGCTTTATCCAACCCATTCTGGAAACCTGTTCTCATACGCTCCAAGACCTGTATGCGATGTGCTGACCCCCTCACACTCCTCCACATGTTCAACTTGACACGACAATTTCGCGGATATATACTACCTCACATAAAGACCTGGCTGTTTTCCATCGGCGCCATTGTGATCCTGGTTCGTTAAATCCAATCACCCGGAGTTAGGCTGATGGGTAAACCTGATCCCCCAATGCTGCAGGGTGTCTACCAGAAAGCTGACCCCCTTTCATCGAAATTTATGGGATTTCACCACCGTTCCATTGAAAATTTGGAGTATTGGATATGGAGTCTCCTGCAATTCTCGATTTAACCATTGGTTTTCACGCGCTCGATTCCTCCGAAGTCGAACAAAAATTACAAACGAAGTTAACCTGTGGTTTGACCTCAGAGGAAGCCGTGCGGAGACTCGCTCATTTTGGTAAAAACGAACTCACTGTAAAAAAAAGAACTTCCTTCCTGCAGCGCGTGCTCAACGCGTTGAATAATTTTGTTGTAATCCTGCTGCTGGTCGCAGCCATCATTTCTGCGCTCCTGGGCGACTATATTGAATCCGCAGTTATCATGGCCATCGTTATCCTCAACACTATTTTAAGTGTCGTGCAGGAAAGCAGAGCCGAAGAGGCGCTGGCTGCGTTGAAGAAGATGGCCGCGCCAGAGGCCTCTGTGTTGCGTGACGGTCATCGCGTCAATATTCCCGCCCCTGAACTGGTTCCGGGCGATGTGGTTTTCTTGGAGTCAGGTAATTTCATTCCCGCGGATTTGCGCCTGGTGGAATCCATCAATATGCGCATTGACGAGGCCGCACTAACCGGTGAATCAGTACCGGTGCAAAAGAACGCGTCTTTCCGCCTGGAAAATAACATCCCCCTGGGGGACCGCAAGAACACCGCCTTCATGGGCACCACGGTCACATACGGGCGGGGTATGGGCATCGTCATCGGCACAGGCATGAAAACACAGCTGGGGATGATCGCCGACATGCTTCAAAGCGTTGAAGAGGAAGTAACCCCCTTGCAGAAACGCCTGGATTCGCTTGGCAAAGTGCTGGGGTGGGCCTCGCTGGGCATTTGCGCGCTCGTTTTCGTGGTTATTGTCGTGCGCCACCTGCTTGGTCCGGAGGGTTCATCCAGCCTGATCAAGACACTGGTGGACGGGTTTATGATCGCTGTCAGCCTGGCGATTGCCGCGGTGCCTGAAGGTCTGCCTGCCGTGGTGACCATCAGCCTGGCCATGGGTATGCGAGAAATGGTGCGCCGGCACGCGCTCATCCGCAAACTTGCTTCCGTTGAAACCCTCGGTTCCGCAACGGTGATTTGCTCTGACAAGACCGGCACGCTCACCCAAAATGAAATGACAGTTACCCGCATCTGGGTCGATGGGATGGATTTTGAAATTACCGGCACCGGTTACACGCCGACGGGGGATTTTCTTTACGCAGGGGAAAAAATAACAGTCGAGGATTACCCAGGGCTGGCCACAACCTTGTGGGTAGGCGTGCTAAATAACGACGCATACCTCGAGACCATCAGCGATGCGGGCGGTGAAAGCTACCATCTCATAGGAGACCCGACCGAAGGGTCGCTCGTTGTAGCAGCGGCAAAAGCGGGGGTTATACTGGGCGAACTTAAGGGAAAATATCCGCGCGAGAACGAGGTTCCTTTTGACTCAACGCGCAAAAGGATGGTCACCATTCATTCCACCAGAGGGGTGCAGTTCAATGACGCCTCGCCGATCCATGATGAATCAAAAAAGGACTGGTACGCGATTATCGTTAAAGGCGCGCCAGACGTTGTGCTGAATCTATGCAGTAAATACACGCAGATTGATGATAAAGAGATACTTTTAAATGAAGAAGTACGCAGCCAAATATTAGAGGCGAACGACTGCCTGACCAGGGACGCGTTGCGGGTTCTGGGTTTGGCTTACAAGCTCGTCCCTAACGCGCCCAAAGTCAATGACACTGAGCTGGATATCGAAGACCTTGAACGAGACCTGGTGTTCGTAGGCATGATGGGGATGATCGACCCGGCACGCCCAGAAGTCAACCCGGCGCTGGAAAAGGCGCGCACAGCGGGTATCCGCACCATTATGATCACAGGAGATTACCCCAACACCGCCGCTGCCATCGCCAAATCCATCAACCTGCTTTTACCTGGGCATACTGTGCGCACGGGCGCAGAATTGAACCTGCTGAGCGCCGAAGAGATCCGCGAAGCCGTAAAAACCACAGACGTCTTTGCCCGCGTCTCGCCAGAGCATAAGATGAAGATTGTCGAAGCGCTGCGTGCCAACAACCAGGTGGTCGCCATGACCGGCGATGGAGTGAACGACGCCCCGGCGATCAAACGCGCAGATATTGGCGTGGCAATGGGGATCACCGGTACAGATGTGGCCAAAGAAACGGCCGATATGGTGCTTACGGATGATAACTACGCCAGCATTGTTTCCGCGATTGAGCAAGGACGCATCATTTACAGCAATATCCGCAAGTTCGTATATTACTTGATCTCGTGCAATATCGCGGAAATCTTAATCATCTTCCTCTCCACTCTGTTCACCGGTAAATCACCGCTCACAGCCATCCAGTTGTTATGGCTGAATCTGGTGACCGATGGCGCCCCGGCGCTGGCGCTTGCCAACGAAACCGGTGACCCTGACATCATGGAACAACAGCCCCGACCGCCAAATGAATCCATCATCAATAAATACATGCGCGGCGGGATCATCGTGCAGACGATCGCCATCACCTCCGCAGTTCTGCTGGCCTATTTTATCGGTCTGCGCGCTCACCCCGAACTGCCTGAATTTGCTGAGACAATGGCTTTTACAACTCTTTCTATCTCAGAACTGCTGCGCGCTTACACTTCACGCTCAGAATATTTCCCGGTGCTCAAAATCGGATTATTCAAAAATAAATGGATGAATGTCGGTGTGTTCATCTCGCTGATGCTCGTCTTCCTGGTGATTTATGTGCCCTTCCTGAACACTCTCTTCAATACCGTTCCGCTGGGTTGGGCCCAATGGGAGATCATCCTTCCGCTCATCCTGATCCCATCAGTGGCTGCCGAGGGCAAGAAATACCTGGAAAGAATGTTAAAGAAAAGAAGCGCTTGAGGTTTCGGTTGGGAGATTAAATCAGATTCGCGAACCACCTGCCCCAGTGGTGATGATGCCGGTTAGGAAACGCGCGCTTGAGTGCAATAAACAAAACCGCTGAAGCCGCAATCCATCCCCTCGCGTCCTTGCGTGGCTCTCCTGGTGCGTGAACGTTCAGGTTTAAATCATAGAGGGTGCAACCATTGATGGTTTTATTTTTGAAATTCGCGATGCTCTGGCGAAGGCAAACAGATCACTTCCAGCAAGCGAATATCAAAAAAAGACTGTGAATAAGCAGGGATAAGCACAACCGCAGTATCCGCGCCGGCGTTGCTGCCAGCGATACACAGTACAGGTTTATCCGTACGCACCGCGCCGCCATCCGCAGCCATGAGTGCGATCTCAATCACCACTTTCAACCCCTGCCCCAATATTTTAAGCGTACCCGCAATGATCTCGTCGACCTGGTAGGTGTTAAATTTACGCCTGACCGCCCGGTTTATACCGCCAAAGGCGTGCGTAGCGGTGAGAACCTTTCCGCCAAGACCTTCGATCTTCTGACGGGAGTCACTGGTCAATTCCTGCAGGTTGTCTTCTCGAAAACCTGCAGAGTGCGAAACGACCACCACTTCAAAACCTTTAAAAAACTCCGCCGCAAGGGCGCCAGTCTTTCCCGAAGTCGAAGCCACTAGTACTGTTTTCAACCCCAGTTCAAGCGCGCGGGCGCGGGCAAGTTCAAATGTCCGCGTGGTATTCACTTCTCCGGTAGTCAAAAAATACGTGATTGGTTTGGTCAGTTCCATCCTGTCACCTTGTCGTCTGTTTTTTTATTGTTAAATGCCACTGAACGGGTTTCTGACCACATCCAGCACCTTTTCCTGGAACATCTGCGCGGCCGCCTTGCAGGCTGGCTGCTCGCCGGTGAGAATGGCACCCATGTAATTGGTCTCAGAAGGTGGCATCGTAAGCGCAACGATGGAAACAGCCGCGGCTTTCAGGGCTGCGTCTAGCGCCACCAGTCCCTCTATTGGCGGGGCGACCAGGTAAGCGATCGGTGTGCCGACGGCTAAGTTATTGGTGCGAGAAAGATACGAACCGGTCTGCGAGATGACGTGCGGGAAAAAAGCCACAGAAGCGTCTTCATTGGCAGAGTACCAGAAGGCTTCCGTTTCAAGGTAGTCCACCGCGGCTTTCAACCCTTCATTCACCTCGTACGGGTTGGGCCCTGCCAGAATGGCAATGATCTCGCCTGAAAGCAACCCTGAAGCGTGTTTGGATCCAGCGTAGAAGGAGTGCGCGTACACCACTTCCACGTCCGCCATTTTGGTAGCATGATCAACGGCAACGTAAGTGGCATCATCGTTATTCGAGGTGATCAGCCCAACAGAAAGCTGACGAGGGGTTAAGTTAAGCCGCCGCGCAAAATTATCTTCCACGCGCGGAATAAGCTGAACGGATAACGCTTTCGCCTGTATTTTGTCAAGGACCGCCATACACTCCCTACCCTGCCGCCAGTTTCAGTTTGACACCGGAAGCTTGATATTGCATCATTTTTTGCGCGAACTGCACAATAAACGCCCCCGCTTCCAGCGGGTTGGTGCCGCCTTTTTCGAAAATATTACAGACCACATCGCGGTTTGCATCGTTCTGCCCCGCCCCGGGCTGATAGGCCATGTAGGCGCTCATGCTTTCCGCCCTGCCCAGTCCCGGGCGTTCACCAATAAGAAGGATAAGGACCTTCGGTTGAAGAATATCACCGATATCGTTCATCACACCCACACGGCAGTATTTCACATAAAACGGTGTGCCCATGCGTAAACCGGCTGACTGGGCTCCTTGAACAATGACTGGGAAAATCTGCCGCAGGTTGCTCTCAATTGCCAGGGCGCTCAAGCCATCGCCAACCACAAGCTGGAGATCAGGGTTCTTCTGGCATTTTTCCGTGATCATCTGGCGAGCCGCGTCACTCAATTGCCGCCCAAGATCTGGCCGCAGCAGATATTCTTCTCTGCCCTCCGTGATTCTGGTCTGCACGGTCATCAGGTTAAACTCGTCCAGCAAGCGTTGGTCAACATCACGATACAGCGCGTCCTGGGTGATGGCATGGTCTGCCTGGAACAGCAGCAGGGAAGCTGTGTTGCTGCGCGGCCCTGCCCTTCCTACGCCGATGCGGGCGGAGGTTGATGCCATCAGTTCGATTAACGCTCCGGGGTCTTTGGCATTTTTCACTCGCGGCAGCCAGCGCAGGTTATCACCAGCGGGGTCGGGCAGGTCAATTTCTATTTCCGCGTGGGTTGATAAAGCAGCGCCTGGGTGAAATACTGTCGCTGCACCGGTCGTAATGGTTTCTTGTGGAAAAGTGGGTTGACCGGGTTGATTTTTTAACCCGCCTGGCACCAGCCCTTCTTCTTGCAACTGGCGCAGTACAAGTTCAACAATCTGATTGATCTTCTCTTCTTCCATCATCATTCGCTCATCGCTTTAAGAAAAAGGTGGGGTCGCCGGCGAGTTCAGTTAGCCGCCCATCCTTCATCAAACCAATCGATTCCAGCCAATGCTCAAATTCAGCGGCCGGGCGCAGCCGGAATAACTGACGAAGGGAGGCTGTGTCATGGTAGGAGGTGGATTGATAAGAGAGCATCGAGTCATCTCCCATCGGCACAGCCATGAAGTAATTACAGCCCGCCGCGGTAAGTAGTACCGCAAGGTTTTCGTTGGCGTTTTGGTCGGCGCGCGCGTGGTTGGTGTAACAGGCATCCACACCCATGGGAATACCCGAGAGTTTACCCATAAAGAGATCCTCCAGCCCGGCCCGCTGGATTTGGTTGGCGTCATACAGATACTCGGGACCGATAAAACCAACCACAGTGTTCACCTGAAAAGGGTGATAGCGCCTGGCTAACCCGTAATTGCGCGCTTCCAGCGTCAACTGGTCCCAGCCGTTGTGCGCATCAGCGGATAGTGCGGATCCCTGCCCGGTCTCAAAGTACATAAAGTTGGGTCCTGAGGGGAAGCAGTGCTTTTTCGCCAGTTCATAAGCCTCATCGAGCATGCCCACGTTAATGCCAAATGACTCGCAGCCTTTTTGTGACCCGGAGATGGATTGGAACACCAGCCCAACCGGCGATCCAGATTGCAGGCATTTCATCTGCGTGGTGACGTGCGCTAGCACACAATTCTGGGTGGGAACTTCCCACTCCTTGATCAGATCATAGGTCATTTCTAAAAGTCGCGAGACCGAAGAATATGAATCATCCGAAGGGTTGATGCCAATTACAGAGTCACCGCAACCATACGCCAGCCCCTCATAGATTTCAGCGCGGATGCCCTCGGGCGAGTCAGTCGGATGGTTAGGCTGTAACCGGCTGGAAAGTCTCCCTGGCGCGCCCATCGTATTGTGGCAATGCGCAGTGACGTGTATCTTGCTGGCTGCCAGAACCAGGTCCAGGTTAGACATCAATTTGGTGACCGCTGCCACCATTTCGGCGGTCAGGCCTGCAGAGACGCGCTGAATCATTTCATGCGTGGTCGTATCCGCCAGCAACCACTCTCTGAACTCGCCAGTGGTCCAGTCTTTGATCTCCGCGTAAACCGTCTCATCCACCGCGTCCTGGATCACACGGGTAACCTCGTCCTGTTCATACGGAACCGCCGGGTTCTGACGTAACACCCATAATGGCAGTTCAGCCAGTACCAGGCGGGCGGCGATACGTTCAGCCGCGCTCTCAGCCGCCACGCCAGCCAGCCGATCGCCTGATTTCTCCTCGTTGGCTTTGCCCATTAAGAGCCGCACGTCGGGGAATTCATAGGTCTTTCCGTGCAATTTTGTTCTTAACAGCATCCGCGCTCCGCTTATTGAGGTACTGGTACCTTGATTATAAAATGAATCAACAGATTGGTCTAATTGTAAAAAACGAGCGTTTTCACACTGATAGGTACCACTCGCCCATCCATCAATGGCGTCCCGATATCGATATAATCGCCTTCCATCAAACCGATCTGATCGATCACCAGCAGCGGCCGCTCTGGCGCCAGGCTTTTCACCGTTTGCCCCAGTACCCGGGCATAATCCCGTTCTACAATGATGAGCAACGGCATCTGCTCTGGTAAGCTGCCAGCAAACTCAGCAATTCCGGCTGCCAGGTGTTGCAGCGCAGCAAAATCCAGGCTGGAGTTCAGGTCCAGCGCAATAGCGTACTGGTCTTCTAATGGGTCCTGGCTGTTCTGCCGCACCAGGGCCTGCAAGCTTGCGGCCAGCGCGGAGGGCTGGGTCTCAGGCTCTACGGGCAGATGCAGCACCGGGATATTCCGAAGCGGAAGGATTTCACGCTCAGCCCAAATGGTGGAACCAGAAAGCGAGACGGTTTGCGTGCTCGCCCCCAGCACGGTGGCGCGCAGCGTTTCAGCCGGCGTGATAACCCGGTATGCCGAAAGAGCAGCGTTGTTTCTCAAGCTTTCAGCCAGCAGGGGGCCCACATCGTCGTGCACGGTCACGTCTGTCAGGGTTCTTATTTCCACAGGATGGTAATAGTAATGCCCGACCCCGCCGCTGAACATCAGGCTTGATCCTGCGCCTGAAACTTGTGAAGGAGGGGTGAGGTATAACTGCCGGGCTAAAACAGAGGTGCCGCCTTCGATCAGTTCGAGCGTAACCTCCGCCATACGGTCTGTAAAGCGCCGCAAGTCAGCCAATGCAGGAGTGTCTCCTGTTTGCAGGTTCAACTGGCAATCTTGCAAAATATACCTGGCAGCCTGGGCAATGTGCAACACGCGCCCGCTGGTATGGTCGATGGTGAGGATTCTTCCACCAAAGTTCATCGTCGCGCCGCCTATCAGGTTTCCTCCCTTGAAAACCGCGCAATTCGCGCTCCCTCCACCGATATCCAGGTTGGTAACCATCTGATAGTGCTCCCTGGAGTACTGCGCTGCTCCTGATCCTCGGCCAGAAATCAGGCTTTCTTGCTGCGGGCCGGCAACACTAACAATGAAATCGCCCGCCAGCCCCGAAAGTGAATGGAGGATGGCGTCAGCGTTTTTCTTTCTGGCTGTTTCTCCGGTGATGATTACCGCCCCGGTGCCTACCTGCGCGGGTTCAATCCCGGCTGCTCGATATTCACGACGCACGATTTCGACCAGCTTCTCCGCGTCCACCAAATCCTGGTCCAGCAGCGGCGTCAGCACAATCGGGCTCTGGTACAGCACTTCTTTATCTGTAATGGCCATGCGCGGTATCAAACCCGTGCGGGCTGCGTTCGTAATCCCTAAGCGCGAAAAAACCACCTGTGTAGTGGTCGTGCCAACATCAATGCCAACCGAGAGCAGGGTCTGGGTTTCTGCCATAGGGTTTATTCTAACCAAATGGAAATATTCATTATTTTTATCAACTCAGAAATTTCCAACCTCGGGCGGGTTTATCGTGTGATGATCGCCCAATCTCGCCAGATCATTTCTCAATAAATTTGAGTTCATTTTGCCATCCCGGCTGGGATAAAAGGCTGTTTCTCTCTTTTATGTGCTTTCAGTAACTCTTTACATCACCCAGCATGAGTACTCAGGGAAGCTGATGACCACTTCATCACCGGAGTGGGGTAAAGTGCGAGACCGTTCATTGAAGAAGTCAGCAGAGAGAAAGACGCCGCCGATATCAACACGCAACCTTACCACGGCGCCTAAAAAGAGGGCCGATTCCACCCGTCCTTTCAGGGCATTCCTTCCCTCGCCGGTTCCTATTTGTAGTTCCTCGGGGCGAATCGCCAACCTGGGAGATTCGCTGATAATGCGCCCGGGAGTGTGTTCAAACCTCACTTCCTGACCGGCGAGCAGGCACTTTCCATTTTCTAAATCAACATCCGTGATTGGCAGGAGGTTCAGCTGACCCACAAACTGCGCGACAAATTCATTAGAGGGGTAATTGTAGATTTTATCCGGCGTGCCCACCTGCTCAATAAGCCCTTGAGACATGACCACAATCCGATCAGAAATAAGCAAGGCTTCTTCCTGGTCGTGGGTCACATAAATTGTGGTAATACCCATTTCCTGTTGAATACGGCGAATTTCCAGCCTTAACTCCACCCTGATCTTCGCGTCAAGCGCAGAAAGTGGCTCGTCCAGTAACAGTACGCGTGGGTTGATCGCCAGGGCCCTGGCTAATGCGATGCGTTGCTGCTGCCCGCCCGAGAGTTGATGCGGGTACTTGTTTTTATGGGCCTCAAGATGAACAATGGATAACATTTCATCGATGCGTTTTTCCATCTCTTCCTTGGGCATTTTGCGCACCTGTAAACCAAAACCGATATTCTGCCCAATGGTCAGATTGGGAAACAATGCATAGGATTGGAAAACCATGCCCACATTGCGTTGATTCGGCGACTTATAGGTAATATCTTCCCCATCAAGTGTGATAATCCCACTTGTTGGTAACTCAAAACCCGCAATCATTCGCAGCGTAGTGGTCTTTCCACATCCTGAAGGTCCGAGAAATGAAACGAACTCGCCTTTTTCAACCTCAAGGTTAAAGTCTTCCACCGCTGTCGTGTTACCAAAAACTTTCGACACGTTTTTAAGAGTAAGAAATGCCATAAGTCACCATTTTTCCGTAAGGTTTATTGTTTTTGCTATATATCACCTGGCACCTGCCATTGAGCTGCCAGAAGTTTTTCCGCGAGTGAGTAGCTGAATCACCCCCATAAAGGCCCAGGTGAGCAAGAAGCTGATGATGGCCAGGGAAGAAGATTCATAGGTTTTATTCTGCCCGATCATTGACATGTACGGGCCGTAGGCTTTAATCCCAACCAGGAAGCTGGCAATGGTGTATTCGCCAATGACAATTGCAAGCGTCAGAAAAGAGCTGCTAAGGATGGCGACCTTCAAGTTGGGGAAAATGACCTTGAACAGAATGGTTCCCCAGCCAGCCCCAAGGCTCTGCGCGGCTTCAGTAAGCGATTTCACGTCTATCGCCGCCAGTCCAACATCAATTGACCGATAAACAAACGGCAATGACAAAACGACATAGCCGGTAGTAAGTAAAACGTAGGTGCCAAAAAGGGTATTCGTCAAGAAAAAAGGAGTACCGCTGAAAGTTCGAATGGCGCCAAAAACCCACACGATTGCTGGGATCACATAAGGCAGCATAGAAATAAACTCAACGATTCCCCTCATTTTCGGCAATCGCAAACGAATCCAGTAGGCAGTGGGAGCAATAAGGACGATGCTCAGAAAGATGGTAAACAGGGCAATCAGCAGGGAAAAACGCATGGTTGCCCAAAAATTGGGGTCTGTAAAAACGCGCGTATAAGCGAGAAAAGATAATTCTCCTTTTTTAGCGCGTAGCGAAAAATCAAATGTTGAAATGAGAGGGAGAAGAAAATATAGAGTTCCAATAATGACCCACAACCAAGACCAAAAAGATCCGCGTTTCATCTTGGCAACCACCTTTCACTCTTGCGGCGCAGGTAATAATAAATCGCCATCATAACCGCCATCACAATCACCATGCCAACTGCAAGCGCATAACCCAGGCCCGGGTTGTAGAGAATATCACCCTTGATCTGTGAGCCAACCACAATGGTGATCAAGTTGATGAAACCTCCGGTGAGAGAGTAAGCGGTAGCGTAAGCGCCAAAAGAATTACCAAATAAAAGAATGATCGCGCCTAAAATGGAAGGAGTGAGGATCGGTAGAGCGACCTTGCGCCAGTAAAGGCTCCGGGTAGCGCCAAGGTTTTCGGCTGCCTCGCTCCATTCTTTTTTCAACCCATCCAGTGCCGGGGTGATAATGAGGACCATTAGGGGAAATTGAAAAAACAAATACGTGAGCGACAGTCCCCAGAAACTGTAAAGGTTAAACCCGAGCGCATACAGGTTCAGTTTCAGCACATTTTTGAGGATGAGGGTGATAAGACCCGTTCGCCCTAAAGTGGCAATAAAGGCAAACGCCAGAGGGACACCAGCAAAGTTGGAGGCAACGCCTGAGAAGGTCATGAGCATGTTACGAACCGCTTTGGGCAGTTTACCCACAGTGACAGAATAGGCCATCAAGAAACCCAGCAAGCCACCAACGAGCGCGGTAGTCAGGCTAATCTTAATCGTCACCCAATAGGCGCTCAAAATGGATGGTTCAAAGAGCCCGGCGAAGTTGGCCAGGGTGAACCTCCCGGCATTGGTACGGAAGGCGCCAGCCAGAATGTTCACGGAAGGGAGCAGGATGAACAGGAGCGCAAAAATAAAGAAAGGGACAACCCCGATCCATTTACGCCAACTATTGCTGGAGGGACGCGCTTTTCGCGCGTCCCTTTTCTGATCAGTTAAGAAAGAGTTATTCTTTGACATCAGCGCCGACGACGGACATCCAATTGTCTGCAATGATCATTTTCGCATTGTTGATCTGGTCAATGCTCGGGAACGCAACTGGACCATTGAAGACGGGGAGTTTCGCAGATAACTCAGCCGGGATCACGCCGCGAGCCTGCATATCCGCGTAACGAATAGGATGGCAGTAGCCTTTCAGCCAGATGTTCTGTCCCTCGTCGCTATACAGGAATTCCATCCAAAGCTTGGCAGCGTTGGGGTGCGGAGCGTAAGCCGAGATCGCCTGGATATAGATACCCGCGATTGTGCCGCTCGCCGGGTAGACAACTTCAATGTTCGGGTTGCCAGCCAGGAAGTCCTTATCCGCCAAAGCGTTGTAGTCCCAGCGCAAGATAACCGGGGTTTCGCCCTTGGCAACAGTCGCCTGTTTGGCAATCAGAGGAACGAAATTACCCGCATCGTTCACCTGCTTAAAGAATTCCAACCCTGGCTGCACGTCATCCAGCCCGCCGCCATTGTATATTGCCGCGGCGTAGACGCTCATCTGAGCCTGTGCTGAAGCACGCGGATCTCCAGAGAGAGCGAACTGACCCTTTAGTTCCGGTTTTAACAGGTCAGCCCAATCCTGCGGAACTTCGACGACATCTGAATTGACTTCGAAGGCCATAATGCCGTAATAGTCACCATACCAGTAGCCATCGGGATCTTTGGATTCAGCCGGAATGGAATCCCAGGTGGAGACTTTGTAAGGCTGCACAATCCCTTCTTCGATCAACTGCGGGCCAAAGCCGTATCCAACGTCAATCACATCAGGGGCTTGCGGGCCTTTATTATCCTTGTTGGCTTTAATGGCTTCGATTTCATCAGCAGAACCGCCGTCAGGGTTCAGCTCATTGACCGCGATTCCATACTTGGCTTTAAACGTGTCAATAGCCTCGCCGTAGTTGCACCAATCACGAGGGAGGGCGATCACGGTCAGATTGCCTTCTTTCTGAGCCGCTGCGACTAACTCAGCCATGGGGTCTACAGCCGCTGCAGGTTCTTCAACGGCGGGTGCTTCGACAGCAGGTTCTTCAACAACAGGCGGCTCTGCGACAGGTGGTTTTGGCGCGCAGGCTGATAATGCCAGCGCAAAGACCACCAGCAGGCTAATCAAGAGTAATGCGGTTTTTTTCATGTTTCTCTCCTCAGGTTTTTGTTTTTTGTAACATTTGCTTTCTTCAAAACAGGTTGTGTTACAGAGACAATGACCGGAAACCTCCCTTCTTGTGAAACGGCTTAATGATGAAGATAGACATATTATATAGTAACACAAGAAAATTACAATCAAGTTTTGCCAACCCAATAACCTTAAGAAGATGGATTTCAATTTCATGGTTTGAGGGAATGCTTGGTTGGATGCCCCAGTGAGGTATAAAAAAAACAACAGGCCGTTTACCGGCCTATTGTTTCAATGTGTTATCTCAAATACAGCGGATGGGCTGAAGCGTCTCCATATTTATTTTATATACGTCAGGTGTTTTCCCGCGTCGAGCGAATCCACCATGTGAAACACTTCCCGTTTTTGCTTTTTCAACGCCTCGATCATTGGGATGGGTTCAAAATCTGTCACCAGGAGGATGAGCTTGTTTTCTTCCAGCTGTGGCAGCAGTGCATTCACATGGTTTACCGGCACTTCACCTTTTGCGAGCAGTTCTTTCCCATCCACAGTGAACTGAATCTTACCGTTAGTCCAATCTGGTTTAGCGCCTGGCGCGCTTTTGTCTTTTCCATTATCCGAGGAAGGATCCGGGATCAATTCAGGTTGTCCTACTTCACGGCGGAGAAGGTTGATAAAAGTCGTCAGGTCAAGCCCGCCAATTTGCACCACTTTTTCCACCGTCGCCAATTGTCCAACCGTGCGCCGTAAGACGGGGTTCTTCAGGTTCTTAAATGCAGGCGCAGCCTGGATGATTTTTTCTTCTAATTGAGGATAAGTGCTCAATAGGTTATGCAGTTTGGTCTTCGCGTTTATTTCCATGTCTTTCTCCTGATTTTCGTCTCTTCCCTATTTCGGTGCTCCATCATATTCCAGCAGGCGGCGTTCGCCTTCTAATGCGCGAATATCCGTAACGTCCTGCGTTACCTCCAATGTGCCAAGGTAACCTCCTTGCTCATCGCGCACCGCATAATAGACAATATAGACCATGCGCCCGCCCTTATTGATCCAGAAGCGCGCCTGGTCCTGTTTCCCTTCTTTGAAGTCCTTCACAATTCGGTTGACGATATGCACGCTTTTCGGCGGGTGGCAATACTGGACTTTGCGACCCAGGATAGCGCGCGTACGCTTAAAAATCCTTTCTGTTCCAGGGCTGAAATATCGCACGCTATCGTCCTTGTCCACAAAAGTGAGGTCAAAAGGCAAAGTGGAGAACAAGGCAACCAGTTCATCCAAAGTGAAGCTGCCGGTTGGCATTTGTATTCGAGCGCCCACTCCAGATGGATTTCTTATTTCCCTTTTAAAATCACCTTCTGGCGTCCAGGTGAATTGCGGAACGTACAGGCAATAACCACCCTCGTCGCTTTCCAGGTAGATGGCGTACCAATCCTCTTCACTTAAAATATCAAGGGCGGTCGGCAGGAGGATCTTTTCCTCTTTGTATATCATCTCATCAATCGCGTCCACCACCATGCTCACGCTGAACTGGTTAAAAGCCGCGGCCTCTCCCGCTGAAAAGGACTTCACCTGTTGAAACCCCTCAAGTGTGGTTTTTAACAATTCCCTGACTTCGTCATGCTTCCCCCACATCACCGCTGGGGGGCCGGGAAGGTTGTTTTTTTCAAAATACGGGAAGAGCAGGTTTTCTTTGCGTTGATAATGTTTTTCCACGTCCATCAGGTTATTGAGCAACTGGTGGATTTCGCCCATTTGCTCGCTCACGTCTTCTTCAGCGGGCTTTTCGGCTATCAGGCTCATCAGGTGCCTGATCTGCGCGGTCACTTTGGTCAATTCACGGTTTTCTTCAACAAAGGTGTGTACAGGGTGCCCAGGTATGGTTTGCGGCGTTTCTTGCAGGTCCAGGTGTTTTTTCAATACGCGGGTATGCGTATCACACAAATCCTGAACAACCTCCGCCGGTATACCCTCTTGAATCAGCTGTACCTCCATTACAAACACATCGTTGTAATCGGCTTCGTCCAGCAGGGTTTCCAGCTGCATGCGTACACGGTCTTCTGCCATACCCTGGTGAAGTTGCCGGATAAGAGACTTCATTAACTCAACTCGTTTCTGCTTATTGTTGATCAGTTCGCTCATGGTTTCATTTCCTTGATCGCTGTATTCTTATCAATATATTAAGATATATTATACCTTATTACTCCTATTATAGAAAGATAAGGATACCGAAAAGAGCGCCGCCGTGCGCTACCCAGTAGCGTTTTGCGTTTCTTTTCCCGGTAAATGGTCAGGCTGCAGCAGAAGCATTTCTTTGAGGTTTTTCTCTTACGCGTCGTCTGAGTTAGCCCTTGGAACGATCTGGGCAGAGAACATGAATATTGCCAGCCGGTAAGAAGTGTTTGAGTGTACTTTGACTGAAACTGTCCAGAAAATACTATTTCGCCTATTGCCCCCGGGAGGTACCGGCAAGGTTATTCAGTTCCGTTTTTGATCACATTTTGGATAAAGACCCCAGCCTCTGGCTTGGGCAGTTTGATATGCCGGCCATAATTGGTGATCATAGGGGTGTACAGGTCATAAGGAATATCAATAAAAACCAAAGAATCACGGTTGATTTCACGGATGAAACAATTGAATGTATATACATCCTGCAAGCGTAAGTCAGTGATGACCGACTTATCCTTAATAAATTTCACTCCCAGCCCAGGGAGTTGGACTAAATATTCAGGTTTAGAAAGTTTTTCGTACAATCCCTTTAAAATGGCTGACTGCCGCTGGATACGATACGCGTCTAGATCCGCTATCCTTTGCCTGACGAAAAGCAGGGCTGATTTGCCATCAAAGTGATGATGACCCGCGCTCGCATACGCCCCAATGGGTTCTTCAAGGTCGATGTCAACTCCCCCTATTTGGTCAACCAGTTCTGTAAAAGTATTAAAATGCGCCACCACATACCGGTCAAATGTAACGCCATAGTTCTGGTACATGGTTTCTGAAAACTTCACCACGCCCTGACCACGCCCGTTGAAGTACTCGCCGTAGCCATAAGCCGCGTTAATGCGAAACTGACTGATATTATGCTCCTCCAGCCCCGGTATTGGAACCCAGAAATCGCGTGGGATGGATAACACCACAACCTGGTGCTTCAGCCAATCCACTCTCACAACCCTGATCATATCCGCCTGTTCTGATTCATCAATGCCCAAAGCCAGGATTATCATTGGCTGGGTTTGCCCACAAACAGGTGAAACGCTTGTGGGTTCAGGCTCAACAGTCGCCAGCGCGGGTTCTGTTTTAACCGTTTCAGGTGTGAGAGTAAGCGCGGCGCTGGTGGGGATGGCGGTAAATGTGGCCAACGGCTCATAGGTGAATTGCGGAAGCCGCTTGCCCAGAAGGGGGTTTGTCCAGAGCAAATATCCGCAGCTTACCAGGAACAATAATACCAATAACAGCCACAGCAGGCGTCTTTTCGCGTTAGGCGGTTTATGCTCCACGAAGCTGCGCTCCCAGGTTATTGGCTCGCCCAGCCGCCCGCTTGAGAATTCGCTCAAACCCGGCGTCAATCAGCGTGGAAATTTCTTCCGCGATCTGTAGCGGTTCTTCACCGCTTTCTATGATTGGGTCTGGAATATCATAGATTTGAGCGGCGGCTATTTCAGAGAGCAGGGTGAGTTTTTCTCTCGCCTCGGGAAACTCGATAGAAATGGCTTCCCGCTGACCGTTGGTCATCACGATGATCAAGTCCGCCTCGGCAATGAGCGCGTTTGATATCTCTCTGGATCGCACAGACTCAATATGAAGCTGTTTACCCGCCGCCCATTGAAGCGCTTCTTTCGTGGGAGCCACGCCTTCTCTTGCCCAAATACCCGCGCTGCCCACAACCCATTCGCCGCTCGGTGCTTGTTTTTCAAGCAGAGATGTAAAATATTCAGCTGCCAGTACAGAACGGAACCGGTTGGCGCTGCATACAAAAAGGACATTCGGCATGGTTCACTCTCTACCCATGTTGATCATTCTGTCATCGGCACGATCAGCATTTCGCCAATTTGAAACGAATAACCTTCAGGCAGATCGTTGTACTTTTTCAACATTTCCACATCCAGCTGCATCCGGGCGGCATAAGATTCAATCGTCATCCCTTCCGCGCGTATCTCAACCACGCTGAAAGCTGGCAATCCCGCAACATCATCGGTGTTGACCGGTATCACCAGCAGGGTATTCTCCCATAATGAATCCGGAAGTTGGTAATTGATGGCCTTGATCGCGTCAGCGGTAGTATGAAATTTTTCTGCCAGTAAAATAAACCCTTCTCCCGCGGCGACCTTGTGGATCACCAATTGAGGGGAAGTGCCGAACGGCGTTTCCAACGCGCGCGGTGTGTGCTTACCCGGGATCAACCAGGTAGCGGTCACTGTTGGCACCAGTGTGGCAGTTGCTTCAACAGTAGTGGTCGGTTCTGCAGAAAGCGGCACCACTGGTAGGTGTGCAGGCGTGTGAGTCGCGGTCGAAATGTCAGCCAGCGGCGGTGTGAATCCACGAAAAGTAAACACCCCGGTGAGCAGCAGAGCTACGAGACCGATGATGACTACTGCTATTAAAGCAACTAGGGGCACCCAGTTGAACTGAAAAGTTTTCGATTTCCGTTCACCCCGGATGCTCTCTGGCAGCGGGATCGGGTTTTCACTTTGAAAAACGGGGCAATCCACATAGAACTCGGTCAGGCATTTATCGCGTTGGTGCGCCAGGCTGACCGGGGCGGCGGGTTTAGCGCGAAAACAAAAATTGAGCTTGGCGGGGTACGCCAGCGCGGTTGTCGGATCATCCTCAAAACCGAGGAAAGGACAAAAGAGTGTGTCGTTTCTCTTTTTGTCCATTTTCGTCCCTTTCACCGCTGGGTTCGGCTCGCCGGTCATTTGTGATTGGGCCCTCTACCGCGTTTTATCCTCTTCGACCGCTGGTTCTTCGTGAGTACCGTCCTCGTTAGACTTGCCGTACTGTTTGCTATAGTAGTAATCGCGGTTGTAATAATAACTCGATCGTTTTATTTTGATATTGTTCAGAACCACCCCTAACAACCTGGCGTCCAGGCGCTGCAGCTGTTCAATGGCCTGGCGGATGGCCCCGCGCTTGGTCTTTTTCGGGTCAACCACCAGCAGAACGCCATCCACACTTTTCGCCAGGATCAGCGCGTCTGTTACCGCCAGCAGCGGAGGAGAGTCGAGCAGCACCATATCAAAATGCTTCTCCAGCAAACCTAATACATCGTGCATTTTGGTTGAACCCAAAAGCTCGGAAGGGTTGGGCGGGAGGCTGCCGGATGAGATTATGTTCAGCCCATTCACTTTCGTTTTCTTTACCACGCCAGACATTTTTTCAGGTTCGCGGATAAAGTAATCCGAAAGACCGATGCGGTTGGATAATTTGAACACCTTGTGCAGCGTGGGTCGGCGTAAATCTCCATCCACTAACACAACTTCCTTCTCGCTCTGGGCAATCACCGTCGCCAGGTTGGCCACGACCGAAGATTTTCCTTCTGACGGCGATGGGCTTGTTACCAGCACCGATTTCAAAGGGGTGTCGATGCCGCTGAATTGAAGGTTGGTGCGCAGTGAACGAAAGGCTTCTGACACCGACATACGCGGTTTGGCAACCGTGATCAACTTGTCCTGGTTGGACGGGTAGTGGGTAATCACACCCACCACCGGCACCCCCCATCGGCGCGCAAACTCTTCCGGGTCCCGGATTTCATCCTGCAAAAAAGCGATCAAGAAAACAATTCCCGCGGCTACCATCAACCCCACGATCGCCGCCAAACCGGCGCTCTTAAACGGTTGCGGCTGTATGGGTTCTGGATTAGCCATCGCTTTGTCGATCTGACTGATGGTAGTGGCAGATTGAACCTCGGTTAATTTAATTTGTTGTAAATTGTAGAATAGTGATGAACGAGTTGACTGATATTGGGATTGCGCCAGTTCCAGTTGTGCACGGGTCACATAATCATTCGGGTCGCGCACAACCTCAATAGGTTCAAGCCCTTCAGCAGCCATCTGGGCGGCGCGTTTTTCAGCCTCTGCCAGTTCAGCCTCTTTGATCTGCAAAATAGCCAGTCTCTCATTTATATCAGTCAGATTTTGGTCAATGCGGGCAATTTCCTCTTCCAGGCCCTGTTTCAGCTCGGAATAGCGGGAAGATTGATCCTTCATGACCTTCTCGGCGAAGATGGTAATCAGCATATTGGCGGTGTCCGCTGCTTTTTGCGGGTCGTTGTCTGTGACAACAATGGTAAAAATCGGGGAGTTCTCCACGGGGGTCACGGTGATTTTGCCGGTCACTTCAAAACCAAGCCGTTCTGACACTGATTGCAGCAGCTCAGGTGTGATCATCGTCTGTGAATACGTCTCAGCCAGGCGTTGAGCGCCAAACGAAGCCGAATAGGCGTCGTAAAAATTCGAACCGGTGACGACATTGACGACCGCTCTGGTTGAAGATTCATATACGCGTGGTTTTTGATTGGTAAGGTAAAACGCAACCGCGCCGGCGGCGATTGCCACGATCAGAAGCAGCCAAGCCCAGCGCCACAAGGTTTGCGCGTAATCTAAAATGCTTTCGAGGCTGCTGCGTTCTTCAAGTTCATTATCCATGAAGGTCTTCCACCCTTTCTGCTATTGGTAGTTAAGTATAATTCACTTTCTTAATGATGATGAACCACCCTCTCTTGCCTGCTTCCCTCAACCTTGAAGATAACCAGCGAACGATCTCGGTATCAGGCCCATGGTTCGGGGTTCTACCTGCGGCGCAGCGCGGCGAGCGCGCCTCTCAGCGGGATCAACCATTGCCAGCGCGAAAAAAAGGCGATTAAATACCTTTCAACACCCAACCCGAGCCATACGCGCCTGCCATTCCTGGTGATTTCTAAGACGCGGCCGATCAAACAGCCTGACGGGATCCAGCCATCAGATCGATGGGGTGTATTATCGCCCTTTATCAAAAAAGTGCCATGCGCCACGCCCACAACGCGGTGAATCACGAGGTGCCCGCCCACAGGGTGTTTGAAAGCCACAACCGTGCCCAATCCTACCCTTCCCTTATGCAGTGAGGAGATTGTGACCATGTCGCCTGTTTGAATGAACGGCGCCATGCTGCTGCCGCTGGCGGTGAAGCGAAAAGTTCCATTTTTTGCCAGTACCGCCTCCATTAACGCCACCAAATCACTACCCGAGATAGAATAGGTTTGGGGTTCCAAAAGACCCCCCTGGGCTCTCTCTTGCATTTTTACTCTCAATCTTAGAAATTTGTAAATCTTTTACTATGATTATAAGTTCATTATGCGATTTTGCGAGATTGTAAATTCATTTACTTAAGCACCGATCTATGCTATCCTTTTCATCAAGGAAAAATTTGAATCATCATGCGTGTCCGAGGGGCGTTTTCATATTTAACCGGTAAAGGGATATTGCTCGTTTGCCTGACGGTGCTGACGGTGGCATTGTTGATTACCAACTCGGTGAATATTCACCCTGCCTCAGCTCAGGATGGACCCGACCGGGTTACCTGGATAACGGTGGACGACAGCCAATACGATTGGTGGCTGGCTCGCTGGAGTGACAACACCATCGTCTGCCAGTTCACGACTGCTCACGCTGGCACCCCCTCGGAACTGGAGATACAAAAGTTCTGCGGTGACCAGGTGTTAAACACCTGGCTCACCACCCCGCCCTGCACTGCCGGAGAAGAGGGAAAGGACCTCAGTTCATGCAGCGGTTTGTACCTGCAAAATACGCGTTCTTCGCTCTCCGCAAACGAGATCATGGTCAACCTGCCTCCTCCCGTCGTGTGGATCACGGTAAATGGCTCTGTCTTGCCCGGCACAACCAACAAGTGGGAAGGGCGACCGGAGGTCGTGCTCATCGGCGAAGAGAAACTCGCCAACGAATCAATCACCCGCATTCATGGCGTTTACGGGGGAACCAAATTCTCTTGCGCAGGCAGCCGCTGTCCGCTGCCGCTATGGCAAACAGGCGAGCAGGGAGTGATGTTGACCTTCTGGGGAGAATCCAGTTATGGCGACACCACAGAGGAGTACACCGCCTATATTCGAGTGCTGCCGTGGGCGGATATGCCAGCCGACAACGCTGGCGCGCCGGAGCGCTCAGGGTATTACGTCGATATCATCAGCTCTCAATGGCAGGCGCAGCAAATGTCCTCCTGCGCGGCGATATGGCAGTCCTTCCCCTCTGTGGAGGGGCTTCCTGCCTGGCTGAAAAACCCGGCTGATCGTGCTAGTTTGTCCACTTCGCTGCCGCTGCATTACCTGGCCGCCATGCTGATTCAGAATGGCGTGGTCGACGCTGGCGATTGCCCGTACGGCGGGTTGGATTACTACGCTTCCGCCAACCAGTGCGGCATGGAAGCCGCCATGCAAGCGGTAACCTTGTGGCAAAACCAGTTTGATGATGAGATCATCCGTACGTCAATCGAGACCGGCATTCCTTCCATCCTGTTAAAAAATATTTTTGCCCACGAAAGCCAGCTTTGGCCCGGCATCTACCATAACGCGGAAGAGGTGGGGTTTGGTCAGCTCACAGAAGACGGGGCGGAAGCCGCGTTGCTGTGGAACCCTGAATTTTATACTCAGTTCTGCCCTCTCGTTCTTTACGAAGATACCTGCGCCCGGGGTTATGGTAACCTCAGCCAGGAACAGCAGACAACGCTGCGGGGGGCGCTGGTACAAAAAACCAATGCCACCTGCCCGGATTGCGATCTGGGAATCGACCTGACCCAAGCCAATTTCAGCGTAAAAATATTTGGCGAAACGATCGTGGGCAATTGCGCCCAGGTGGACCGCATGCTGTATAACCTCACCGGGGCTTCAGCCGGCGCTGTAGCCTCTCACGATGACCTGTGGCGCTACACGCTGGTCAATTACAACGCTGGTCCTGGCTGCCTGTGGCACGCTTTGAAGCGCACCTGGGAAGCGGGCAACCGGCTGGATTGGCTGCACGTGGCCGCCAACCTTGAAGGCGGGTGCCGCGCGGCAGTGAATTATGTAATGGACATCTCCGGTGGAGACACACATCCCGTGATGGTCTATTCTACTTCGCTGCCAAGCCCAACCATCACGCCTACCATCGTGAGAGCGACAGCCACCCTCACCAAAACGCCCACCTTCACCACCACCCCGGGCACAGCCACACCCACAGGCAGCATCACGCCCACTCCCTCTCCCACCAAAACCAGCGCCTGGGGAACAGTTGGTCCTTAAACCGCTCATTGCCGCAGGCCTTTTAACGCAGACGGGTTTATTACCCCAAACAGTTCAAGGATAAGCAAAGGGTCCCGCCGGAAAACCGCGCTGGGACCCTCTCGTATCATCACATCTGACGCTGGTTAATTAGCGTTTTGCCTTCAGGGTGTTGTGAGTCGTAAATACCTCGCCGCGCTCCACGCGCCCGGGTTGCCCAGGTAGTTATACGCCCTCACGCGCCAGTAAAACCCGCCAGCGAAAGGAAAAGTTACCTCTTTGGTCGTAACCGGACCTTCTGTGAATTCATAATCGATTTCGGGCGTTCTAAAATTGTTGTTATTATCCGCCTGAATTTCATAGCGTGCCGCTCCCGCTGCCGGGAACCAGTTAAGCTCTACCGTTACGCCGGGATGAACGGAACCATTGTCCGGGGTGTCCAATACCGGCGCGGGCGGCAGCACCACCAGCAGCCTCCAGGGGGTTTCCTCGCTGCCCGCCGCGGTGTACACCCGCAGCCGCCACTGATACGCCCCCGGGTCCAGCGCTTTGATGGCGGGGATAACGTGGCTGGTTACCGTGCCCAGGTATACGGAGTATTCACGCGTGGCGGTGTTGCCCTCCTCCACAACTGGTTTCACTTCCAGCCGATAGCCCCTGGCGCCTCTCACCGCGTACCATGAGAACCCAGGGGTAGCGCTCGCCGTTGTCGCCGCAAACCCGGGCTGGTTCTGGAACGTGAGGGTGAACACGCGCGCCTCCGACCACGAGGATGCGTTGCCCGCCGCGTCGACCGCCTGCACGCACCAGTGATACTTACCATAAGCCAGCGCCTGGGCAGCCGGTACTGCCCAGCTGGTGGCGGTCACATCCGGGCTGATGAATCCGTCGTTCGCCTCGCAGGTGCCTGACTGGTACACGGTAAAGCGGTACCATTTCGCGTCTTTCAGCGAATTTACCGAAAGCGCGGGGGTATAGGTCGCCATAGATGCTTCATTCGCGGGTGTTCTCAACCCCGGGGCATTAACCGGCGGCGTACGGTCCACCGTGAAGGAGCGAACCGCGCTCCACGCTCCAGCCCCTGTCTCCGCCCCAGCCGAGTTCACCGCCCGCACCTGCCAGTAGTACCTGGTATTATCCAACAAATGCGCGGCAGTGTCAGTCAGCAGATACGAAGTTTCATTTCCCGACGATTCCGAATATGCAGGGGAGGTAAAGCGCGGGTCGTCGTCCACCCTGAATTCGTAGCGCTGCGCGTAAGCCGTCACCGGGTTCCAGCTCAGCACGATCTCCGTTTTCTCATCATTGAGAAATACGCCGTTGGCAGGCCCGGTCAGCACCGGCGCCACAGGCTTCAACGGGTTGACCGTAACAATCCAGCCCTCGCCCCCCTCTGATTCATTGCCCGCCAGGTCACTGGCAATCACCCGCCAGCGATATCCCCCTTCCATGATGATCGGAGGTTTGTGGTTCAACGTCGTCAGCATTGATTTTTTATAGACCGGGTCTGAGAAATCGCCGTCCGCTTCATCAACCCATAATTCGTAGTACTTCGCCCCAGGCACCGCTTTCCAACTGAAGGTCGGCGTGCCCGGAACGGTTGTGCCATTTTGCGGTAAGTTCAACCCCGGCGCTGGTTGGATGGTGTCCACGATGAATGACCAGACAGCGCTCCAGGCATTGGAGATCGCATTACCCCGGAAATCCAGCGCCTGCACCTTCCAGTAATACCTCCCATCGTTCAGCATGCTGAAGTCTGGAGGCTGCATCGAAATCACATCCGTCCCTAGCGTGTGAGTGGTAGTGCCCACCACCGCGCTATATTCAGGGGAGGAGAAATTGCTGTGGTTATCCACCACAATCCGGTAAGCCGCCGCGCCTTCCACCGCGGTCCAGGCGAGCGTGGGCGTGTTACGCATGGTGTACGCGCCGTTGCCCAGGCTGGAAAGAGAAGGTATCCCGGGCACGATCATCAGTTGCCGCCAGGGGCTCACCTGCTGACCCGCCTTGGTGTGCGCGGTCACCCTCCACTGGTACAAACCCGGGTCCAGCGCTTTGATAGCGGGCAGTGTGTAAGCGGTCACCGGCCCAAGCGGCACAGAGTAAGCCTGGCTGGCGGGGTTGTTTTCCTCCGCCACCGGTTCCAGCTCCAGTTCGTAGCCCAGCGCGCCATGAACAGCGAACCAGCTGAAGGCGGGTGTTCTCGCCATCGTTTCCGTGCCGGGTTTCGGCAGATTCTGGAGAGTGATGGTGATCTGGCGCGCCTCTGATTCAGACCAGGGCGATTCGTTCTCCGCCGCATCGACTGCCTGCGCGCACCAGTAGTAAGTGTCGCCATAGGGCAGTTCCGGGGTCATCGTGCTCCAGCTGGTCTTGTTGAGTTTATCGCTGGTTAGCACGATGTTCTGTTCACAGGTTGCTGGTTCGCCTTCTGCTTTGGTCACCACACGGTAGCGGTACCAGGTGGCGCCAGGCACGGCTTTGATCGCCAGCGTGGGAGTGGTATCGTAAGTGTAGGCGCCGGCTAACGGGGCAATCAGCGCTGGCGCGGCAGGCGCGATCGTGTCTACAGTGAAACTACGCGTCACGGACCAGCTGCCCGCCACATTCACATCATCAATCGCCCTGATACGCCAATAATATAGCCCGTCTGGCAGGTCAGGCACCGTAAACGGCTGGTCACCTGGTTCCAGGTTGTCGATGTCCAAGACCAGCGGCTGGTTAAAAGCGGTTGTTTTACTGATCTGCAGCTGGTAGCGGGCGTCATTGTCCACATCCGTCCAGTCAAAATCCACATCATTCACCCGCAAGAAAGCGCCAGCAGCCGGCGCTTTGAGCGTGGGCGCCAGCGGCGGGTTCATGGAAAGGAATTCCAACGGTTTCTGCTCGCTGGTTTTCACCGTAGACCAATCCCCCCAGGAGGTGCCGAAGCGCGGGCGGATTCGCCAGTAATAGGTTTTCCCATTAGTAAGGTCGCTGCCGTAGGTAAAGCGCAGGCCCGGTGTGGTAGCGTTCAGCAGAATTCTGTCAAAAGTGTCTGACAGAGATAACTGAACGTTATACTGGTTGGCGTTCGTGATACCCGACCATTCGAAGGTCACTCTTTTACCAGTCAGCTTCTGCCCCACGGCAGGGGTAACCGCGACGACGTCAAAGTTCACCGGTTGCTCGGCAAACAGCCCTTCAGGGTCTGTGCCCCTGAAAGTGATCGTCTCGCTGCCCCACCAGTTCGCCTCGCGCTGGGTGATGGTGGCCACGCGGTCGATGATCGTGACCTCGAGGTTGGTGTCGCCTGAAACAGACCAGTTTATCTCATCCGCGCGATTATCCACATCCGAGAGATAACGATCCAGTTCGATGGGCGCAAAACCAGCGCCGTGTATCACCCATTGGTCCGGGATGTTCTCAACCATCACCGGCGCGTCATTGACCGGGGTCACGGTAAAGGTTACCGCGTCTTCGCCATACAGCCCATCAGAATCGGTGGCTCTGAAGGTGATCACCTCCGATCCGAACCAGTCAGCGTGCGGGGATGTGATGGTGGCAACACGGTTTGTGATGTTCACGTTTAGGTCGGTGTTTCCCGTGTACGTCCAGTCGATTTCCTCAACTGGGTTGTCGACATCCACGACATAGTCATCCAGGTTGATCGTCGTGAAGGTTTCGCCCTCGACGATCTGCTGGTCTGGGATATCCAGCACCAGGGGCGGGTCATTCACCCCCAGCTTGTCGGCGGAAAAATTCATCCCGGGCACATCCACCGCGGAAAGGGTCACCTGCCGTGAGCCCGGTACGAAAGCGTATCCTTCCAGCGAGGGGGTGAGGGTGTAGACCTCAGGGGTGAGGTCCTCGAACAGGTATGTGCCATCCACGCCGCTCAGCGCCGTGTGCCCGAGCGCGTCATCCACGGTCACACCTGGCAAAGGCGCGCCGTTGTAGGTAATACGTCCGGAGATCGAATGCAGCGGCAGACCGGAAAAGTTGATATTGGTTCGGCTCACGCCGCTGATGGTGACCGATTGGCTGGGCACGGGGAAGAGATAACCCGCCCGCGAAACGCTCACCTGGTAGGTGCCCAGGGTCAGTTCGCCAAAAGCGTACTTACCATCGCTTTGCGTGACCACGGGTGCCTGCCCGTTGTCAATGGAGACGGTAACGCCATCGAGCACCTGCCCCTGGTAGTCCTTCACCGTGCCTGAGATGGAAAAAATCGGCGCCAGGCTGGAGGTGAAATTCACGCCGCTCAGGTCGCTGTCGTCCAACACCTGCGGAGCGGAAGCGGCAGGGTTAAAGTTGTAGCCGGTCATAAGAGGAGTGAACACGTACTCACCGCGCGGCAGCCCGTTGAACAGGAATTTCCCGTCAACGTTGCTCGTCGCCTTGCGGATCTGGCCGTTTGCCAGCGTTGTGGATACCTCCACCCCGGAGAACGGTCCGCCTGAGGGGGTGGTGATGTTGCCTGAGACTTTGAGCGCGGGAACGCGGTTGACGCGCAGCGCAGAGTCGCCAAACAACAAGAAGGTCTCCAACAGGTCGTAATTCGTCCCTGAAGCCCAAAGTTCAGCCTTGCCGGCGTAAGTCGCCTGGCCCAGGGTTTCCACACCGTCGGTCAACAGGGCGTCAAAGAAGCCGCGGTTAAGCCGGTCATGCCCGCTGGCCACGCCCAACCCGCTGGGCGACCAGCTGGCCACCGCGCCTTTGTCCTCCGCGCCATCGAACTTCGCGCCGCGGGTGACCACCTCGGCAGTGGCGAAGTAATCGCTTAGGTATGGCATTTGATAATAACCATCGTAGCAGGTCATCCCCAGGATGATGGGCTGCTTGCTGCCATTTGCCAGGTTTTTGACATCCGCCACGCCGAATAGTTTTTCGGTCGCCCAATCGGTTCTAGAAGCGTGACCAATATAATTGACCAGCAGTTTGCCCGAGTTGATGCCGGCGAGGATCGCCGTTTTAGCGTCGGCTGCCGTCATGTGGGTCACATTGAGGTACACCTTCTCGGCGGTGTACGGCGCGGGCAGGTGCCCGGCGAGCAGGCTGTCAGAAAGCAGGTCAAAGAGACCGCCGCTGTCACGGTTATCGGCCACCGCCAGCACCTGCTGCTGCCAGGGCTCCGCAGGGTTGGCTTCGTAGGCGATGGTCTTGTTCACCATCGCCGCCGCTTCCGCCGCGCTGTTCACCGCCATCCTGCCCAGCATCATATCCGGCATGGCGTCGCGATTGCCCATCCCATCCTTGAAGGTCACATATCGGTTATCCGCCGCTGTCTCTCCCAGCCACGGATCCACAAACGCCAGGTAGGGCGGAATGTAGTTCACCTTCCCAAGGTTTTGATAATTCTTCGCGTCAAAATGCCCATCCCCCATCAACACCACGTACGACGGCGACGGCTTCACCCACGCGTTGTAGGTGTATTCCAAAAAGTCGCGAATCGCCTCCGCCGAAGCAATCCCATAATTGAATTCATCGTACACGTCCTGCAGGTCCACCTTCACCGCCCGCAGCCCCTGCCCAGCGCGGTACGCCCGCAGCGTCTCCGCCTGCTCCCAGAACGCCCGCGGCGTGATGATGATGTGATCCGCCCCGTTCCCTACCCCCCTCAGGTTCGAGGCCGTGTCCACCGTCTCTATCCCCTGCACCGCCTTGTAACTGCCGGCCGCCTTCGCCAGGTACTGCCCGGCACCGCCCGCCACGTCACTGAACTCCACCATGTAAGGGTTGCTGCCGCTCACCGCCAGGTTGCTGATCTGCTCCACGTTCTCCGCGTCCGTCACATCGTACACTTCCACCTGGCCCGTGGTGAACCCGTTCAACCGGTAGCGGTATACCCCAGCCGCCCCATTCTTGAACCACAGTTCATCGCCCACCGCGGTGAAGGTGTTCGCGTACTCCACATCCACTGCATCGATATACAGCATGTCTGAGCCCACGCCCGTGTCATTGACCGCCGTCACCACCAGCGTGTTTTCGCCCGCCCTCAGCAGCCCCGCGCGCAGCGGCATGCTCAGGTTGCTCCAGGTGATGCCGTCCCAGTACACATCCCCGATCTGCTCCCCGTTCAGCGTCACCCGCACATGATGGTCAGGATTGATGGCGTTCGCCAGGTAACCAATCATGGAAATGGTCATCTGCCCCGCGGCGTTGGCGGGCGCGTCCAGGGTGAAGGTCTTCGTCCAGCTCGGTATTGTCGGCGGGAAAAGAAATGCGCCAAAGTACCGCTCCAGGTCATCGCTGCCAGGCGCGTTGCTGAAATAGTACGTGTTTTCTTCTATATGCAGGCTCGATACATGCCAGCCCGGCGTGCTCCCCGCTCCAGGGCTGCCATCGCGCGCCCCCATCCTCCGCCCATTATCCCCCCCATAGGTCAGCCAGTAGATGTTGTCCCAGGTGTATTTCGAATCAAGCCCTTCTCCATAAAATACAATGTAGTCTGTGCTGTTGAACTCCCCATCACCTTCTCCAACTACCCGTATCGCCAGTTCTTTGCCCAGGTTGTACATTTTTATCGTGCGGGGATCCAGTGAACTCACCGGTAACCCAGCCGTGACCAGTTCAGCGTATGAAAGCCGGTAGAACCCGTCGTTCCTCACTTTCACCCGCCAGCCAGGTTCCGGCGGCGCCCAGGGTACGCCCGCGCCCGTCAGCCCCAGCGGCGACATCCTCCCCTCCGCTTCCAGCGGCACCGCCCGCCAGCCCTGCGCGCCCTCGTAGTTCAGCAGCTCCCCTTCCAGCACACTCTCGTACGCCGCGGAGTCTTCCGCTTCTCCCCCTTCAAACCCTCCCCCACTGAACCTTACCTCCACTTCCAGCGTCTCGTATACCGTCAGTTCCTGCCTCTGCGCGTTGTACTGCACCGGGTACACCACCACCCCCAGCACCCGCTGCTGCCTCACCATGCCATCATTCATCACCACCGCCAGCGACCCCGGGTACTCTCCTCCACCGTACACGCTCGCGTCCTCTTCCACTACATACACCATCTCCGGCAGCAGCGGCTCCCCTTCCACTGGCGGCTTCATTTCCGCCCTCTGCGTCACCACCGGCAGCACCGGCGCACTCAACCTCTCCACCCGCGCCTGCCCAGGTACCACGTACAACGTCACTTCCGCCCCCAATGGCGCTCCCACCTGCTCCACCACCAGCGGCAGCGACGGCGCTCCCGCCTGCGCGGTCTGCGACCACCCAGGCAGCCCTACCCTCGTATAGGTCTTCCCGTTTTCCTCGATTTCTTCCAGCTCCAGCTCTTCCACCGGCACCGTCACCGTGAACCTCACCCCCGTGCTCTCTTCTCCCAGCAGCCGGCTCGCTTCCGCCGTCCTCACCCCTTCTCCGCTTGCCTTCGCCGGCAGCATTAGGCCAATCACGAAAAGCAAGGTGACCAAAGTGAGAATCCATTTTGTGTTCTTTATCATTAGAGAAATCCTCCGTCAAACAATTAACACCGATAAATTCCTGAAGCAATCAATGCTTACTGTTCTTTTTGATTACCGATTAGAGCGATCATTCCCTCCATCATTCAAGGATGACGCCCTGGCAATTCCTCCGGCCACACCCCTGCGGTTCGAATCAAAATCCAGTGGCTGCCAGCGGAAATCCCTCAAGGCTCCTTGACCATCTGTCGTTCTGGTCAAGGGCTTCAAAGGATTCAACGCCAGCGAATACCCTGGTTTACCAGCCTTGACCTGCAAACCGCGAGCATTCCACCATTAATGATTATACAACAGTTTACCGTTCAACCTGCCACGCACCAGCCTGTTTTACCCAGCGCAACGCAGGTTCAGGCAGGGGCTCCTTCGTCGCAACTGGCGTCGTTGTAAAAGCCTGATTCGGCTTACTCCCTGCCTGAGAGGGCATCTCCGCTGTTGCACAATAACCGCGCGAAGTTCAACTACGGTAAAACCTCCACGGCAAGCGGGCCGTGCAGTTCACTGCCGCCAGTGATGTTCAGGTCCTCCAGCCAATAGTAGTAGGTTTGTTTGGGCTTTAGTCCGCCTTTAAGATCAGCCCCCTTATCCGTAAATGAATAACTGGACCCCACCATACTGCCAGGGTGGGTGCCTGTGGGGATCATCAGCGAATTGATTTTCACCCGCGCGCCTTTGAGATCGCTGGCGCGGTAAACATTAAAGCCCAGGTTATCCACCTCATTTTCAGTCTGCCAGGCGACGGTGACGGTTTTTCCGGCTGAAGTCACATTGAAAGCGGAAAGGTCAACAGCAGTTGGGGCGCTCGGGAATTGCAGCGCGGGGTCGCCAAAGAGCAAAAAAGTATCCAGCGACTCAAGGTTTCCACCACTGGCCCACAGGAAGGCTTTGCCAGTAAGCGTTGCCTGCCCCACTGTTGGTGTATTTAAGGTGGAATAGGCGTATAAGAATCCTCTATTCAAATACTCTTGCGCATTGGACATCCCCATTCCAGTGGATGACCAGCTGGCCACAGCGCCTTTGCCCTGCGCGCGGGTGACCACCTCGGCAGTGGCGAAGTATTTGTTTGGATACGGCATGTGATAATAGCCATCATTGCAGGCCATCGCCAGGATGATGGGCTGCTTGCTGCCGTTTGCCAGGTTTTTGATATCCGCCACGCCGAATAAGTCTTCATCAGCCCATTTATCCTTATAAGCGTGTCCGATGTAGTTGACCAGCAGTTTGCCCGAGTTGATGCCGGCGAGGATCGCCGCCTTGGCGGCGGTTTGCGTCGTGTGTGTCACGCCATAATAGACCAGGTCAGCACTCAACTGGCGCGCCATGCAGCAGTTCATCAAGTTGTTGGATAATGCGGGGAAATTACCTCCGGCATCCGGGTCATCCGCAACCAACAGCACCTGCTGCTGCCAGGACCCCACAGGGTTGGCTTCGTAGGCGATGGTGTTGTTCACCATCGCCGCCGCTTCCGCCGCGCTGTTCACCGCCATCCTGCCCAGCATCATATCCGGCATGGCGTCGCGATTGCCCATCTCATTCTTGAAGGTCACATATCGGTTATCCGCCGCTGTCTCTCCCAGCCACGGATCCACAAACGCCAGGTAGGGCGGAATGTAGTTCACCTTCCCAAGGTTTTGATAATTCTTCGCGTCAAAATGCCCATCCCCCATCAACACCACGTACGACGGCGACGGCTTCACCCACGCGTTGTAGGTGTATTCCAAAAAGTCGCGAATCGCCTCCGCCGAAGCAATCCCATAATTGAATTCATCGTACACGTCCTGCAGGTCCACCTTCACCGCCCGCAGCCCCTGCCCAGCGCGGTACGCCCGCAGCGTCTCCGCCTGCTCCCAGAACGCCCGCGGCGTGATGATGATGTGATCCGCCCCGTTCCCTACCCCCCTCAGGTTCGAGGCCGTGTCCACCGTCTCTATCCCCTGCACCGCCTTGTAACTGCCGGCCGCCTTCGCCAGGTACTGCCCGGCACCGCCCGCCACGTCACTGAACTCCACCATGTAAGGGTTGCTGCCGCTCACCGCCAGGTTGCTGATCTGCTCCACGTTCTCCGCGTCCGTCACATCGTACACTTCCACCTGGCCCGTGGTGAACCCGTTCAACCGGTAGCGGTATACCCCAGCCGCCCCATTCTTGAACCACAGTTCATCGCCCACCGCGGTGAAGGTGTTCGCGTACTCCACATCCACTGCATCGATATACAGCATGTCTGAGCCCACGCCCGTGTCATTGACCGCCGTCACCACCAGCGTGTTTTCGCCCGCCCTCAGCAGCCCCGCGCGCAGCGGCATGCTCAGGTTGCTCCAGGTGATGCCGTCCCAGTACACATCCCCGATCTGCTCCCCGTTCAGCGTCACCCGCACATGATGGTCAGGATTGATGGCGTTCGCCAGGTAACCAATCATGGAAATGGTCATCTGCCCCGCGGCGTTGGCGGGCGCGTCCAGGGTGAAGGTCTTCGTCCAGCTCGGTATTGTCGGCGGGAAAAGAAATGCGCCAAAGTACCGCTCCAGGTCATCGCTGCCAGGCGCGTTGCTGAAATAGTACGTGTTTTCTTCTATATGCAGGCTCGATACATGCCAGCCCGGCGTGCTCCCCGCTCCAGGGCTGCCATCGCGCGCCCCCATCCTCCGCCCATTATCCCCCCCATAGGTCAGCCAGTAGATGTTGTCCCAGGTGTATTTCGAATCAAGCCCTTCTCCATAAAATACAATGTAGTCTGTGCTGTTGAACTCCCCATCACCTTCTCCAACTACCCGTATCGCCAGTTCTTTGCCCAGGTTGTACATTTTTATCGTGCGGGGATCCAGTGAACTCACCGGTAACCCAGCCGTGACCAGTTCAGCGTATGAAAGCCGGTAGAACCCGTCGTTCCTCACTTTCACCCGCCAGCCAGGTTCCGGCGGCGCCCAGGGTACGCCCGCGCCCGTCAGCCCCAGCGGCGACATCCTCCCCTCCGCTTCCAGCGGCACCGCCCGCCAGCCCTGCGCGCCCTCGTAGTTCAGCAGCTCCCCTTCCAGCACACTCTCGTACGCCGCGGAGTCTTCCGCTTCTCCCCCTTCAAACCCTCCCCCACTGAACCTTACCTCCACTTCCAGCGTCTCGTATACCGTCAGTTCCTGCCTCTGCGCGTTGTACTGCACCGGGTACACCACCACCCCCAGCACCCGCTGCTGCCTCACCATGCCATCATTCATCACCACCGCCAGCGACCCCGGGTACTCTCCTCCACCGTACACGCTCGCGTCCTCTTCCACTACATACACCATCTCCGGCAGCAGCGGCTCCCCTTCCACTGGCGGCTTCATTTCCGCCCTCTGCGTCACCACCGGCAGCACCGGCGCACTCAACCTCTCCACCCGCGCCTGCCCAGGTACCACGTACAACGTCACTTCCGCCCCCAATGGCGCTCCCACCTGCTCCACCACCAGCGGCAGCGACGGCGCTCCCGCCTGCGCGGTCTGCGACCACCCAGGCAGCCCTACCCTCGTATAGGTCTTCCCGTTTTCCTCGATTTCTTCCAGCTCCAGCTCTTCCACCGGCACCGTCACCGTGAACCTCACCCCCGTGCTCTCTTCTCCCAGCAGCCGGCTCGCTTCCGCCGTCCTCACCCCTTCTCCGCTTGCCTTCGCCGGCAGCATTAGGCCAATCACGAAAAGCACCGCCGTCCAAATAATCAGGATTGATCTACCTTTATTGAACATGAACCTACCTCCAAAAAATGAAGCCATTTGCTGCGAAAATGATGCATTCACCTGGTGATTTAAAAAAACGGAATGCGAATGAGCTTTGTGAACCGCGTTCTCATTCTAAGAGAAATCAATCGCCCTATTCTGCGTCTTGCACATTTGAAAAGTTACCCCCCGTCGCAAGGCAAGTTCAAATTCCCGGTTTTTCAATTTTTTTTGCAGATTTGAAAGGTAATCAGGAAAACCACGCAGACCAGTGGGCGCTTTCGTACGAGCCGCTCATCTTCTTCCCGTGGCTGCTTGATTTCGCGATTATCGATTCGGTTGTATGAAAAACAGGTGGAATGTTTAGATCAGGTATCTAAACCAGGTCTTATTGGGGGTGCAGAATACGGTCTAAAACGCTGGTACCCAGCCGGTAACTCAGCGAATAAAAAGGGATCTGTTTTGCCAGCAGCGAGCAATTTTCCAGGATGCGCTCCACTGCAGCGGGGCGATAGAAGGGAATGAAAGCGGTCTGGAAGAGCCGGACAACTCCCTCAACCGGGGTCAGAGCCGTGATTCCCTCTTCTTTATCGCGGTCCAGGAAGAAACCGCTGTGCAAAGGGGCGCCCAGCGGTGAACATAAAGTTGGGTTGGTATGCCAGGGTGTGCCAAACAACCAGAATTGACCACGAAGAAAGCGAATGATCACCTGGTCTTCCCCCAGCGCTGTCACGCCAGGTTTTCCCACAAGCGCGCTGATCAGGGTGGACTTGCCCGCGCCAGATTGCCCGGCGAAAAAATACCCCTTTCCATTAATCACCGCGCCGGAAGCATGCACGACCATATCGCCAAAATTGGCGAACCAGTTGATGAAGATTCTGATGCCCAGGTTCTGCAGCGGAAATAACTTCTGCCCTTCCGCGCTGGAAAAATCGCCGTAAATTTCACCGCACGAAAAATCCCTCTCAATCGCAATGCGATAGGAAGGTGTCTCCTGCGGCGCGATGAAAATGTAGCGCTCGCGGGCATCCAACCATAACTGCCAATTGGCGCCGTTGAACAGGGCTTTGCTAAACCCGGGCTCAACGGACGTACCCTGCTCGACCACTTTCAACCACAGTGTCTCCCCTGCTCTCGCTGTGGATGCCTTTTGCCCGGCAGGGTGCTTCAAGTGGTTCTCGCCTGGCAGTAAAAACTCACGATAGCACGCCGGGAAGGCGAAGCGCCGTGGCAATTTTCCATAATCTATGCATATGTTTAGCTCAGCAACCTTGAAACCACACACTTCACAGCCCATTCTAATAAACACCATCCTTATTCTTAAAACAAGACCCCCTAAATACATTAGAGGGTCACCTTGCGCCGTTATCAGGCGCAGTTGTTGAGCAGGCTACCTTTTTCCAGGCGAATCGAACATCAGAGCAAGATTACGTAAGGCAAAGGCTACCCGGGGCTTTACAGTTTAAAGGAAACTCCAGCCTGTCCCCGCTGGTGCTCGTGCGGCAAGTGCCTAAAACCGAAGCGCTGATATTCAGACGAACCTTCTTGACTGCCGGTGATTGATAAGTTTTTTTATTCATAATGCCTTTGCTCCTTAGTTGATTATAGCAGATTGTTGAATACGTTCAAGTCTCAAATGCGCCAACTTGCAGATAAATTCCACCTGGCTTTCATAATCATGGTGAACCGATTTTGACCAACCGGGACACTGGTCGCACAAATTGCCAAGCGTGCAATCCACGCAGGGGGTATGAAGCTGTCGTTTCAACTCTCTTTCTTTTCCCAACCGTTCCCAGGCTTCATTAAAGTCCATCTCAAACAGGTTAAAAGATGGGTCACGCAATGAAATGCAACCGCTCATCCTGCCCGCGCTGTCAATATGGAAGGATTGAAAACCTGCGCCACAAATGAATACCTTCTCTGCGCGGTTCTTTTTACCGTTGTTATTCATCAATGCGACCCATTCGCGTATCTTTTCAGGTTCAGATAATTCGATATCCACAACCTGCTCGAGCGAAAGCTGGTATTGCATTGGGCTGGTATTTCCGTCCAGGCGCGGCCAGACGATACCATCATAACGGTATTCAACCCCCAGTTGTTCTGCCAGCTTCTGCATCTGCGGCAGTTCGTGCCGGTTGATGGTAATGACAAAGGTCTTTAAGCGTAGCTTCACCCCCCGTTCCATTAATAGCCTGATGCCGCGAAGGCAGCGCTCATAAGAACCCGCAACCCCGGTTACCCGTTCATAGGTCTCCTGGGTGGCGCCGTATAAAGTAATTTCCACCGCGACAGGCGGTATCTCAGCCAGCAGGTCGGCAATTTCAGGCGTCAGAAGGGTGCCATTAGTAAACACCGAAACGAGAAATCCGCGCTGCCTGGCATAACGGTAAATTTGCGCGAAATCAGGTCGGAGTAATACCTCTCCGCCGGTGAGTGTGATGAATAAACAGCCAGCTTCGGCAAGCCTATCCAACAACTGCATCACTTGCGCGGTATCCATTTCCGACGACCGTGATTCCACGCTGCCCGCCGGCTGGTTGATAAAACAATGCACACACCTGAGGTTGCATCTGTCGATCAATTCGAAGGTGCAGCTGAGCGGATACCGTTCTCGCTGCATGGTTGTTGCCAGCGAGCCTGTCCATTCGCTAAAATCTATTACTGGCAGCGATGAGCATTCCATTATGGCATCTCTTTTGCGGCGCCGATGGTTTTCATTTCGACCAAAAAACGGTCAAGATCAGCGTCAATGGTGTCAGGGTCAGCCTCATACTCCGCGAAAATCGCGGAGCGGAGTTCCGCGACCGAACTCGGTTGCTCCAGCTTTTCCCAGATGAAAGCACCTATTCCATTCAATGTATAAATACAATTCTCCTCGTTTTCTTGCTGGTACAGAGGAACCAGAACTCCTTCATCCGCGATCCGTCGAAAAATAAAATCGTTATTCCGTTCAATGATCGCTGCGTTGCCAGCCATTATGAAAGCCCTCCTCATCAATAAATTACCAGCCATTCGTGATAAAACCCCTGACGTAACATAAGGCTATATTACCATATTAAAATTGAGAAACCGCTAATCGCGTAATCTCGCGTGTTGACTGGTCTGAGTGCTTGATAAGCCTTTTTCTTTAACCCCATCGGCCCTTTTTCTTCTCCTGTAAGTTCAGCCTGTCTCTTCTGTTCCTGCTCCTGGCAGGGTATTCGCCCTGCCAGGAGCCAGGAATCATTTTCCTTGAGCCTTTCAGGCCATAACAGGCGGTCAGCAAAAACCGCTGTCCGTTCGGTTATTTCACTTTCACCGCCACCGGGTCGTTGATGTGAGCGATACCGTAGATATCCACATCCTCAAGCCAGTAGTAGTAGACCTTGCCCCGTTCGAGGTTATCCAGGTCAGTAAATTCGTAAACTGAACCGACCATACTGCCGGGAGGCAGGTTGGTGGGAAGCATCAGGTTATTCAGCCTGACCTTCACTCCAGCCACAGAGGTGGAGCGCAGGATATTGAACCCGAGATTGTCCAACTCGCTGGCGGTTTCCCAGGTCACTATCACAGTTCCATCCTCGCTTGAAGCGCTGAAGTCCATCAAATCTACCGCGGTCGGCGTTCCCCAGGTGAAGAGGTAATCTTCCACCTCTCCGCCCGCCTGGTAACCAGTGGGTAGAATATTCGGTTCGCAACCGCCGGCCACCGGTGGAGTGATGCGGAAGCGGAAGTAGTAGCTCTTCTCATTAAAGACCATGGGCGGGTAATCGACGTTCACGATATTGGTGGCGTTAGTGAGCAACAGATTGCGGATCACATGCTCTGATTTTCCGTTATAGGTATCGTATCCGCCACCGGCTTTTGTGAAGTTGCCATCAACGTAATTGTTCAGCCCATCGTAGCCCACGCCGGAGCCCGCGTCGTCGGTAAAGTCCATCCAGGCGTCCAAGCAACCCGGCCCGCCAGTGACAGTCACCAGGAATTGACCGCTGCCGGCTTCCCAGGTTGAGGCGTTGCCCACAACAGCCACGCCGTCCTCGTCATCCGGGAAACCATTGAGGTCATCGCCATTTGCCAATCCAAGCCCTGGCTGACCCTGCGCTTCCAGGTCCCAGTACACTCCCAGCATCAACCCGCTGTAAGAATGGCGCGGGCCGTCAGTAGCGGCGGTGGTACCGTAAGAATCAGGCAGGTCGCCCCAATCGCGTGTGGCTACCGGGTTCACCACGCACACTTCCAGGTCTCCGCCACTGGTGAAGGTTTGTTCACAGTTGGTGATCACCTCGTAATCGCCTGGCAATATTTCGATCTTGAAGCGCACATAATATGTGCTGCCTACAGCCAGGTCGCCCAGCAGAACCCCTCCATCCGCATCCAACGGGAAGCCGTCGCCCACCAGGTCATCCGGTATCTGAGCCCAGCCTCCAGCGTCCAGTTTATATTCCGTCGAACCCGGTACATACGCGGTGTGCAAGGGGATATCATCCCACACATACACATTGTTTACCATGGTGGAACCGGTGTTCTTGACGGTGATGTTGTAATACACGATATCTCCGGCGTTGAGAATGCCCAACGGAGCGGTGTCCGTCACGACTTCCAAGGCTTTGGTGCCTTCGATCAAGCGCAGCGGCGGGATGGAAGTACCGACATCCAGCCCCGGTGCTGATGCAGTGGCGTTCGCGGGGTCTTGTCCCCACGCCAGCGCCAGCAGGCAGCCCGGCGTGCCGCCATGACCAACGCCGCTGGCTGTACGGCTCCAAACCCTGGCGCCGCTTTGGTCATATGGCTCAACATCTTTGACTGGTTCGAATAACCGTAACGACTGCAGGCGGTTGAGCAGGATGCCGTTTTCTGAGCCTGGTTCCGCTGTTCCGTCGCCGTTCGTGTCGATCGGGTCCGCGATGCCGTCATTGTCCCAATCCACGTACACATAAGTCCCGCCTTCGCAGGTGGTTGTGACCCAGATGGGGTTGCCGTTCTCCGTCTGGTTGGTTGAGGATAAGGGATCCCGTCCCAGGCCCAGACCCACCAGTCCTTCGGTGGTCAGGAAGTTATCCGGGTAGGCCGTGAAGCTCCAATCATAAGCCGTGCCCGTCGTATCAATGGTGCCGATCATCTGGATCTTCCCATCGGTTTTTGTGCCATCCGCCAGGGAAGTGTAGCAGTTGGCGCCCTGACCGTTAGCCAGGTCGGTGGTCCAAACACCTCCCGGCAGGACAGGACTCGGTGATGTGACGTTGGCAGCGCCATATTTCTCACAGGTGATGTAGGTGCTGCCATTGCTGCTCAGGTTATAAATGAACAGGCGGGTATTGTTAGTGCTGTACACAGCGCCTACCGGGCTCCAATAGGAATTACCCCACTGTTCCACTGGCAGCAGGTTCATATCACGCGAAGCGTAAGTGGAACCAATATCGCCGGTGACCAGAACCACCTGCAAGGGTTTATCAGCGCTCACTCTCGCCCCCTGGGATACGCCCTCCACCAGGTAACTGCCGCCTTCATTAAGGGTTATGGTCGTTTCAAAGGTGCCGTTCGCGTCTTTATCGATGTTCACCGTGGTGCCATTTTGCGAGGCCATGATGGATAAACCGGCGTATTCAAACATCTGACCGGCGTTAGCGGTATTGGTGCCCACGGGAGACTCGTAATATTTCCCCCATTCCGCGGTGGCGTACATTTCATGCCCGAAGGCGTTGAGCGTGCCCGATCCAGAAGCCCAGACAGCGCGGGTCATGGCGATGGCGTGGGTCGCGCCGACTTTATCACGCCCGTCAAAGTAAATAGCGTTGCGATCCCGTTCAGGCGCGCAGCCGTAAGAGACCTGCACGTCATCGATCGTCCAGTAGTCGCCTGATTCAAGCGCATCTTGCGATCTGAACTGCAGCCTGGCGTTCGCCGTTCGATAGGTGGCGGGTATATTAACGGTTTTAGTACCCGCGGGTTCATTTTGGTCATAACTGACAAGCGAGTTGTAACTTCCACCCGACGACATCCGTACCTGTAATCGATCATTACTGCCTATAGTGGATGATTTCCCTAGGGTAAATGTCAAGGTAGAGCATTCCCCGGCTGCAGAAAGGTCCAACCCGCGGTCAATAGTGTTGCCCGAAGCAGTATTTGCAAAGCGCAGCTGGTTGCCAGTGATCAGGATTTTCCCTGAAGCGGGGTTCCCGTCATCACCGGTCTCCGCCCAGTTGCTGGTCCAGTTGGCGTTGCCGTCTTGATTGTTGTAGGCAACCGTGTTGAACCGGTCAAGCACGTTGTAGATCGGTGGACCTGGCGGGAGCGGAATGGCATTGTTCGGGATGATCACATCTCCCGCGTGTAGCACATCCGCCGCGTCTGTGCAGGTAAAAGGAACGCCGTTAATGTTCGGCGCGCAGCCATCCGCCGCACGCCCGTTACCCCAGATCTGCACACCGCCGATATTGCCCGCGCTGTAAATCTCCGCCGGGGTGGGGTTGGCGATATCCAACGCGTAACCGTTCTCCCATTGATCATAGTAGATGAACGTGCCATCCACCGGGATCGAAATGGAGAAGTAGGTGTACATTGGCGGTATCGCGGCACTATGAATACCGCTCAATACGCGCAACCCATCGATCTCAGGCAGTGTCACATAATACAACTGCACCGGCGCTGGGTTGGCCGCCGCCTCAACTGGCGAGACGGCGCTGAGCGTGCCCGAAAGTAATAATGCCAGGACAATAATGCCTGTGATTGAGTAGTGCATCAAACGTTTCATCTTTTTCCTCCCAGAATAAAAGTGAATAAACAACTGCCCCACGCTAACGCAGGGGATCAATGATCGAATTAGAGGTACCAGTTGGTTCTGGCTTCGCTGACCATAATCATAGCAAACCTTACAATTTTGTCAAGTAGTTTTAAAAAACTGTAAACTGAAGAGAAAATGCCCTTCAGCTTTCTATAGCGATAAACATGGCGTATTTCATCAGAACAACCCCAAAACAAGCGCTGGAGATGGCTTGACAGACATTGCCAGGGCGATGCAGGAACCTGGCATTGGGATCATCTGTGCCAATACCCCTCAAGCCAAGGGCAGAGTAGAAAGGGCCAACAAGACACTGCAAGACAGGCTGACCAAAGAACGAAAACTGCTAACTATTTCAACATGCATGCAGCCAACCTTTGGCTGCCCAAGTTCATGGAAGATTACAACCAGCGCTTTGCCACTGTACCAAGAAGTGAGCACGACTTCCATGAACCCCTGACGGATTCAAACATCCTGTGCTATATCCACAATCGTAAAGTGACGCGCATCCTCTCCAGAAACCGAACTTTGCGGCGGCACAAGAGGATTTATCAAATCCAAGTCGATCGACCTGGCTCAGCAGAATGCCTCCAAAGCCCACGTCCCTGTCCCAGACCATCCTTGGAGAAAATTCAGCCTTAACAAAAATGCACCCAGAAAGGTGACATCTTAACTTAGTCAGATGAGGTGAGATTAAACTTCAGGCTAACAGTGGTTTTAAGAAAGTGGTTTTTATCCCTCTCTTTTCTTGAAAAATTAAAGTGACTGCACCGCGCGCCCATCCTGCCCGGTCAGAGAATTAAAAAAAAACCTCCCGGAATTGCCCGGGAGGTAGGATACTCCTGCTTTTCTTTTATGGCTGCTTGTTGAAAACCCGCACCTCAACCGGGCCGTTCAGCTCTGTGTCGCCGCGCACGCTCACAGTTTCAAGCCAATAGTAGTACGTGCGCCCGTTCTTGGCCTGGTGCAAAACCGTCCCACAGCCCCCTCCGTTGCCAGGTTTGACCGTAAAACCAGTGTCCACGTAGGTATAGAGAGAGCCCACCATGCTGCCCGGCGGCTGCTTGCTGGGAATCATCAAGTCATTCACTTTGACACGTTTCCCATTCACAAAATTGGCGCGGTAAATATTAAACCCGAGATTATCCAACTCGTTGGTCGTTTCCCAGCGTAGAGTGACGGAACGTACCCCGTCTCTGGCAGTGAAGTTCGTTAAATCAGCCGAAGTGGGGTCACAGGCGTTGGTGTAAAGCATGCCATCCGCAGTTGTGTAAGGCAAATTGAGTATGCTGGAATCCATTAGCTCTGTCCCGGAAGTGATGGTCAACCTCACATTTTTATTCAGCTGGTCAGGTTTTGGGCGCATCCTGATCGTAAGCAGCGTTCCCGCGCCGCTCTTGGGGGTTTGCGGATTGATTTGTGACATCGCAAACTTAATTGTCCCAGCGTCATTATCCCAGATCCTGTGACCGTAAATTCCGTCCTGTAAAAAACTACCGTTTTTCACTTCCAGGATATTCAGTGCCTTCGGGTCAAACGATAGCTGCAGATCATACGCCCACAGGTTGACAGCGTAACGGACGTTGACATTGACGATGGTATCCCCTCCGATTTGGCAGACGAGCGTTTCAGCCGGGTCGATGGTCAGCGCCACTGGCGGGCAATCATCAGAGAGGATGACCGTGCCGTTGAAAATTCTATTCGAAGGAATATCGATAGACTGTCCGTCGCCTGTTGCCAATTTTTGATACGTAATAGTGATGGGCACCGTTTCCCCGGTCGTTAAAGCCCGCACCCGGATGTAAATCAGGTCTCCGTCACCCATTTTAGGGGTGGATGGCGCCAGTTGGGTATACGCGACCCAAACCTGGACGTTCCCTGAGATCACATCCACTTGATTGCGGATGTAATACCCCGTGTTGTCCAAAAAAGTGGCGTTGGACACTCCGATCACCTCCAGTTTGCCCACAGGGAACGACACCCTGACATCATACCCATACAGACCAGGAGCGTGGATATCGGTCACTCTGATAGCGATGACAGATTCCTCACAGGTCAGCACCGTCTGGCTGGCAGGAGAAACGAACATACTGGGAGGTGCCGCGCTGACCGGTGTGATATTGACCGAAGCGATAACGAATGTGATCACGATAAACGTGATCAGGCCTTTAAGGAACAGGTTGTTTTTATTCATGATTTTCCTCCACTTTTTTGCGCGTTTTCTTTTTAAGCATAAAGGTTACTCCACCCGCCAGCAGCACGATAAAGACGGCTATCAGCGGCCAGCCATTGGCCAACCCTGAGCCCTTCCCGGCTGTCGCCGGCCTACCAGGCTCACTTCCACCGGTTGCAGTTGAACCTCCATCTCCATTTCCGGCCTGGTTTTCGCCCCCTGGAGACGGTTGTGGTTCGGGCGTTCGGGTCGGTATCGTGGTTGCCGTTACCGTTGGTGTAGGCGTGTCTTTGGGCAAGATGATCAATCCCGTCGCCTGGGCAACGGCAATGGTGGCTGCCTGGGTCGCCGCCCCCGAGATGACCTGGATGTTGGAATCGAGCACTTTCGCCTGAATGGCGGTGATCTCGCCGCTCAACAGCTCAACGCCAGTGAAGTGAATGTTCGATTCGCCCGTAGAGATCCCTTTAAATGTAAGCACCACGATATTGCCCTCGCCCGATTTCGGCAGGCTGGGGTTGTACTGTGACATAACAAAACGGTATTCACCTTTCTGGTTATCCGCGGTGTTGAACACCAGCAAGCCGGGGTCCAAAAAAGTCCCCAACCCCGCCTGAATACCCGGCTGGATGGCGTCTGCGTCCACAAGCTGCACAATTGTGGGGTCATATTCCAGCGAAAAATCCACAGCGTACAGCCCTTCTACATCCTTCACCGCCACTGGCACCTGCACGGTTGCTCCGGGCGCCACGACAGCAGGTTCCATCACCCCAAACAGCGTCTCTAACTTCTGCGCCCGGGCATTGGTGAAGCCCATCAGTAGCAGCATAAGAAAGCATGCCTGGAAGATCGTTTTTGTAATAAACTTATTTGAAACAGAATTATTCTTCTTATACAAGGTCACATCTTTCTCCAAAGGTTGAAGAATAACACGGTCAAACCCGTGATAACCGCCAGAAGCAAGAATCCCATTCCCCACAAAGCCCCGTTGGCGTTCCGGTTTTTGTGAAGGAATTCATCCAGCCGGGTGGCATTTTTCCATTCAGCCGTCAAGTGTGCGTATTCAGTCGAACGTTTCATTTCAGTGGTCTGCTGCAACGCGCCATCCGTTACGGTTCCATTGGACAGCACATTTTCTGGTATACCCGCCGCGCCACCACCCGTGATCGCGTCTTCCGGGCCAGTAACAATTGAGAAGGGGGTGGCAGTGGTCACCTGTCCAGCGGGCGGCACCACAACCGCCGTCCCCGGGGTGCCGGTGCGCGTTATCACAATGGCGTAGATCGGCGTGATGGTCCTGCCATAAATCGCGGTAGGGGTGCGTGTTCGCGTGGGCGTCCAGGTGATGAAGGGGTTCATGGTTGCAGAAGCGGTCGGGGTGTGAGTGCTGGTCGCGCTGGCTGTATTCGTGGTCGTGTGGGTCGCGGTTGCGGTATAAATGCTGCCTTGCGTGCTCACCTCCACCACGCCATTTCTGGCCGTTGGATAGATCCTTTGGTTGGCAATGTTTACCAGCTGCGCATCCTGTATTTCGATGGTGGTGTGCCCAAGGCTCTTCCCTCTAAACCTCAGGTTGAGCAGCGTGCCATTGCCCGTAGCCCCGGGAGATGCCAGCTGCGTCACGGCAAGCCGCAACGAACCGGGCTTTTCATCCCTGTAGACGACAGCTACGTTGGAAAGAAAAACACCATGCGACCAGGATTCCAGCGTCAGCACCTCCTTATCATAAACGACTTTCAAGTCGTATGCGTTTAAATCAACCGCGTTGGCAACATTGACCTTAAGCTCCACCAATGCGCCAACAGTGATGTTGTTCTCGACGGGTTCAATACTGACCTCGGTATCCCCCTGCGCCTGGGCAGTATATTCCCCGGTATCAGCAACGCCCAACAGAAAAGACAGCGTTATGGTCATCACGAATAAGATACGAATAATGCGCTTACTCATGTCCTCTCTATTCTATCCTATCAAGGACATTTCCAATAAATATCACCGGGCAACAGCCTTACAATCTCTTTAAGCGCTGTTTTGTTGGCTTGCCTGAATGGTAAAGTGCTGTTCGTCTGCGCATAACCGCTGCGCGTGCATGCTGCAGGCCGGACAGGCCGGCCTGCAGCATCAGTCGATTTGTTTACGGCATCCAGGTGTAATTGACCGCGGAGCTCTTCCCGTAGTTCGAACCAACAATGGCGAGGTCTGAGAGACCCACTTTCAGTGAGAAGTCCACATCCGCATCGGTGTCTCCCTGAGTGGATACGTCCCAACCATACTTATTGCCCAACAGGCTGGCATCCACAATGTCGATTACGTTATCCGACCAGTTGGCATTACCGGCGATCAGGGTGAGCGGGGTTGAGAAGGTGACGTTGCTGCTCACAACAGTGATGGTTTTCGCCAGGTCTTCCGTGATGTTCAAGTAGCGTGGTTGATTGGTGGTGAATGTGTAGGTTCCCGGCGCCACGTTCAAGAACTTCATGTTGTACGGGATCGGCTGAACAGAGTTCGCCATATACAGGCCATAGGTGCCACCGGTCAATGTTCCCGGAATTCCGGACCTGACATTCATATAACGATATTCCATGGTCAAAGTTCCCTGGACGGTGTAACTGTTGGTGGTAACCAGCGCGTCGAGGAACCCCATATGATAGATATTGGTGGAGTAAGCGGGGTTCCAGGTTGGGTCTGCCGTTACCGGAGCCATGGTGAACTCCGCGCCCGCTTCTACCAGGTCAAGCAGAGCATCATCACCCAATACAGTGAAGGTCACTGAATAGATGGGCAGGCTCTTGCCAGAAATGGGAGTCGCCGCGGGGACCTTGCCAGTAAAGCGGATCTCGCCCGCTGTCGAGGTGTCAAAGACACCCGCGCCCGGAGCAACCTCAACAAAGCCGCTCAGGTTGGTCAGCGAAGCCGGGACAAGTTGAAGTTTGGCCGCGGGGTAGGCCAGGGTGAACCCGGCGCCCATCACATTAGCGAGGTTGCCGTACACTGTGTAAGTCACCTGACCACCAATTGAAGCCGGGCTGGTGGAGTACAGATAGAGGTCAACGTGCGTCCACGGGTCGGCATCTACACCGGTGCTCACGCCATCTCCTGCCACCGGTCCATCGATGTCACCCCAGGCGTTGAATTCAGCGGGGATGATGGCGCCATAGGATTGTATGCCCCTGCCATCATTCTCCTGGAAGAGGTTACCCTGGATGCTGATTATCCCGGTAGGCTGATCCTGGAACTCAATCGCGTCACCGGTAAGGCCATGGAACCAGTTATCCAGGATGGTCAGGTAGTCCACCACTCCGGAGAACAGAACTCCACTGACCCCGCCTGCGCTGCCGTCAAATTCAAGGTTGGCGATGTTCACATCTTGCAGTCCTGCCGCCACGTTCACCCCATTTTTGCCGGCAGCCGGCACGCACTTTGCGCCCAGTTTGCTTTCAGCCATGATAGAGATGTGGTCAGCGAACACATTGAAGCAGGCTTCGTCGGTGTTCTGGATGGTGGTGCCGTCAAGAAGAAGATAGGTGATACCCGGCACGTACAAGCCATTCGTCTCCAGGTTGACTGTACCGGAAAGCGACAGGTTGTTCCCATTCTGCGGCATCAGCGGCAAGCAAGTTGGGTTGGCCGTACCACACCACTGGATCACATCCACGTTGTCAGTGATGGGCGCTTGTGGTCCAAGGAGGCTGCCCCACCAGTTCTCTTTAAGATTCGCCGCATAGATGCCTTGCGCGTCCTGGTATACGGCATATTGGGTGCTTCCAACAATGTTGTTACGCTTGATATCACTGGTGATCGTCTTTGCCACGTATGGCGAAGGTTCCCATGAAGCAGGACCAGCGCTCAAGACAACACCTGATGCAAAACCCGTGAAGGTATTACCAGTGAAGTTTGCGTTCACATCGTAGTAACCCCAGCCTAATCCGCTGGTGGTGATATAAGCGCCAACGCTATTGTTGTTGGGTACTGGCGCTGTGGCTGAGTTATTTTGGAAAGTTGCCACAGAAGTGTTACCCGAACCCCAGGCAGAGTAGGCAACCCCGCAGCCCGTTACAGTATTGTTTTCAACTGTGATTGGCATACGGTTGACAAAAGTCCAGATGCCATAACCGCTGGCTTGGTTGTCGCAGTCCACATTGTTTCCACTGATCACTTCAGGGCCCAGGATGTTCGGGAAACCTGCATTATCCGTATGGATACCGCCAGGGGTGTGGGTGAGGGTATTTCTGAGCCATTGAGTACCTTGCGAGTAATTCGCTCCAACTGCCTTACCATAGTCGATGACGTTGTCAGCGACAGTTCCTGTGCCGTTATAGACCATGATGGCAAATGACTGTCCAGTCCCTTGAGTGTTGCTGACATTGTTGTGATGGATATTGAATGTTGCACCGCTGGAAGCGCTGGAAGCGTAGATTCCGCGGAAGTAGATGTTCTTGACTGTGACATATGAAACTTCCAACCCGGTGAACACTCCAGCCGTGTGGTCGGTGATGATGCCGTTGCGCGCATCCAGGTCCGCGCCGCCCACGACGACCCCTGATACCAAGGCGGGGTTATCTCCGTCAATCACCAGGTCTGTGATTTTGACGTTATGGGCTTTCACCAAGAACACGTTGCTCCCGCCCAATGAGCCAGGGAGACCAACACCCGGGTTTGAAACAGCCGGCATCACAATCGTGCCCGCTCCAGCGCCATCGATGGTCACTGATTTGTTCACGACCACATTCTCCACGTACGTGCCGGCGCCGACATGCACTGTTCCACCAGGCGTGACCGCATTAATGCCTCTCTGAATGGTTAGGAATGGTGCGCTTTCAGTGCCAGGGTTCAAATCATCACCTGTTGAGTCAACATAGCAGTCGGTTGTACAGGTAGCGATAACATATGTGAATGGGTCCGCAGCAGTGATCGCCATGGCTTGGTTGCCAGCGCCGTAAAGCTGCGCGAACATAGCGTCCATTTCAGCCTTTTCAGCCGAAGTTGCTGCAGCAGGCAGGTAAATGATCAACCGGTGTGTAGAAATATTGTTAAATGTGTTTCCGCTGAATGAGTAATCAGCATCCCTGATATCGTTATAACTTTGACCCGGATTACCGTGCCCTATTTGTACGCCATACTTGCTATCCTTGATCGTGTTGCCAGAGAAATTGAACAGAGGATAGTAATTGTTGGTAAAGGCATACATACGGACTGCTGCTTTATTGCTTGAGGTTGTGCTGAAGGTATTTCCGCTTATTGCGAAGGTACCAGCGTTCCACTGCGCGATTTGCAGAGCAGGTTGGGCAGCTCCGGTAACGATATTGCCAGAAAGGGTCATCTCCTTACATCTCGCGAGCTGGATGCCGTTGTACGCGGCTGAGAGGATCGAGTTGCCGCTGATCGTTGAGTTTTCCGCGCCATATACCACGATTCCCGTTCCAGCGTTGTAATCAACAGAACCAGCGCTGGTAGTTGGGTTTATTTTATTCTTGGACACAACGACGCCGGTGGAATACTCACCAGGAGCATTTCTTCCGTCACGCAGGTAAATGGCTGTGCCGGAGGTGTTTGTGAAAATATTGTTTTCGATTACATCTCCATTGATCGACTCTTGCGTGCTGCTGTTATAGTTGTCAATCCTCAGGTTATCAAATGTGAAACCCTTGATTACCACATTCTCAGCCTCGATATTGACAAACTGGCTCAACCCAGAAGTAGTTGTGCCTTGCAGGACAGATTCCGGTTCCCGAGTTCCGGTATTGGGATCGATCAAGGCGTTTGGTCCAAGCAGTGAAACTGATTTGTTAACCGTAATTGGGCCGGTATACGTCCCTGCCTCTACAGTGATCACATCGCCATCCACGGTCGCCGCGTCATCAATCGCAGCCTGGATGGAGCCAAAGTAGGTATCTTGGGTCACGTTATGAACCGGGCCATAGAACGCTGTGCATTCCGGGTTGGTGCACCAGGGGGCGTATTTGAGGTTGCTCACAACATACCCAGCTGCAGGACCTGACGCGCTGCCCCACCAGTTCGGTGACGCGTTCTGGTCGCTTGCCGTATCCTGCTCCTCATACCCAATGTCGTTATCCGCTAACTGGTTCTTTTCGCTGGTGATACCCGTCGGGTATACCGGTTGACCCCAAGTGCCAGATAGCCAAATGCCGCGATGAGCGTTGGTAACGATGTTTTTTCGCAGGGTGGTATCGCTTACCGGCCCAAGAAGCCTGATTCCCTTTGAGGAAGAAACGCCAGGGGTTGCGGTTAGTGTGTTATTTTGAATCACACCGTTGAAAGTGCTGTTCGTGCCATCCACTTCCACCTGGATTCCCACGCTTTGGAACCCTTCGACCTTGTTTTTCTCGATAAGGGCATTGGTGTAGGAGCCATACTGACGCACATTCCAACCCGACCCCCACGCCGGGGCAATTGTAATCCCCGACCAAATGGAGCCCCCCGCTGCTTTGGGGTGAATGAAGTTGTCATGGTACCAATGCAACCCCGTGACCGTGTTTGGTACCGAGGAAGAACCGTAGGCCATACTCCATATGGCAGGTCCACCGTCATTTGGCACCAAGAATTCATTGTCCCCAATCTCAACGGCACCAGTGGAATTTTCCACCATGATGGAATTACCACCAATATTATCAAACAGGTTGTCGTTGATGGTAAAGGAGCAGGTACCGTGCTGCGCCAGCAATCCCCAATCTTTATCAGTATCACCCGTGCCCAAGACCGTGTTATCGGTGAAGCTGACTGCAGCAGGGCTTTGGCACCCGCCGAAAGAAACAAGGTAAGTCATCGCCGCGTTTGGATCCGGGTCATCCTTGAACGTGAACCCGCTTATATCCAGCACGCCACTGGTCAACCCGGCAGAACGAAATAGTGTTGCATTGCTCAGGCCGGTCCCATCCACAATGGTAGTCTCTTTACCGGCGCCGATCAACTTGAGCGCTTTATTGGCAGTAACCGCTTCGTTGTAATTCCCTGCCGCCACATACACGGTGCCGCCCGGTACCACCGCGTCAATGCCCAGCTGCATGTACTTGAAGGGTTCATTGAAGTTCCCCCTGGATTTATGCGCAGTATCGAAACTGCTGTCATCATCAACAAAAACGTGGCTGCGGTTGTCTATTGATCCAGTGGTCATCAGGCTGATGGTATAGCCGTCGTTGTTTGCCTGCGAGACCTGTAAAACGCTTTTATTCATATCCATAGCGTAAGGGCCGCCACCAGAGTTCCAGACAATATCCCATTCATTGTGGATGCCATTCCAGGAATTACCAGTCATCACCCTGGCATCCGCGTCCGCCTGGGTGCCGGTGTAGTTCATGATGCCGCCCTTGGTGTTGTAAATCACATTGTTGCTGATGGTAAGAGCGGAATTGTAATGAACCACAATGCCGCCGCGAGTATTGTAAATGGTATTGCCGGAAACATTCGAGCCGGTGATATACCTGCCTAAATACACCGCCTGCCCGTACCAGGTGCTCATTGCTCCAGGTTGCGGGTCAACATAAATTTTGTTGTCGGTGATATTAATATTGGACCTTGGGCCATCAGGCACATTGATCATGCCAATATGGGCTGAGGGCGCGTTGGCGAGTGTGATGGTCAATTTTGAAATGGTGACATCACTGGATGTAATTTCAAAAACTTTCACAGTTGAACCACCCACACCGTAGACCTTCGCTTCACCGCTTGCCGGGCCCAGGATGGACATAGCCTTATTCACATTAATGACCGCCGGAGGATAGTAACTGCCATCCGCCACATGCACCGTGCCGCCCGGCGTAACCCGATTGACACCTTCCTGTATGGTTTGGTAAGGAGCCTCCTGCCCACCATTTCCGCCGGCAGGCGCATCATCATCCACATAGACCACAGAAAGCAACGCGGGTGAATGACGCTGGTCTTCAATGACAGCCCCGTTATTCGCGTTGCTCATGGCCACGATGTCAGGGTAATAAGCTGCAGGCATTGCGGACAAAATGGCTACATCGAGAACATTGCCCGCCCAGGTGTTATTGGAGAAGGTAAGGTTTCCACCTTCAAGCACCCACCCCCTGGTATTGTGAACGTAATTATTGGAAATGGTTCCGCTGTGCGTGCCGCTAATGTAAGCCGGCTGCCGCAGGTCGTAGATCTCGTTTTGGTCGATCAGTAGATCGGTAAACACCCCGGAATTAATGATCATCGCCCGCGACACATCACCATCACCGATCGCATAGCGACCCCAGATCTTGTTATTCTGTATCGTAATGTCGCTTGCCCGAATTCTGATGATATTTTGTTCGCCTGTTTTATCGGTTTTTTCAATTTGGCAGCCTACCAGAGATGCACCATCGGCGCTGAAATCGAACCGATCGCCTGTTCCAGAAACCTGAATCAACGCGCCCGGGTCGCAGCTCAAGGTGACAGCTTTATCAACATTTACCATGCTGCTCAACACATGAGTGCCGTAAATATTGATCGTATCGCCGTCAGTTGCCTCGTTTATCGCGCCTTGAATTGTGCCAAGGATCGAGTTCCCGCCTGGAATCAAAGCAACCGGTCCAAACGTGTTCGCCGAGAAAATGGCGTCCATATCAAGTGAGGATGTATTATCGTAGATATTGATTTCATTACCGGTGAGCGTATTGCCTGAAACAGATACTGTTCCACCTCCCACACCGTAGACAAGAATACCTGTCGCTGCGTTATTCGTAGGTGTGTAATCAAAACCTGAGATGGTCGCTCCGGAGACTGACAGGTCGATCGACCCGCCACCTCTGTTCCACGCCCCGATGCCGTTTTGCGCAATAACTGATGTAGGACCCGCACCGGTGAACGAGCCGCCAGTGATAGAGAGGGAGATTGTTCCCGCGTTAGGAGTGGATGCCTTACCATCCACAACATCGATCGCGTTCTTCTGCGCACCGCTGATATCGGTATTGATTAACGCCAGGGATGTCGTCTCACCAGCGCCCGCGTCAACCGCCAATCCCTGCCCGGTTTGATTGCCGCTGATGGTGTAAATACCCTCGATGCTGCAATCCTTAATCGTCCCCGTCGAGGCGTTCCAGAATACAATCGCATCCGCCCCGCCGGATCCAGGTGTCGCAGAAGTGCTTTTTACCGTCAATCCCTCAATGGTCACATTGTTGGATTGATTTACAAATACGCTCGCCAGGGTTGGCGTTACGTATTTGTGTCCAACACCTGTGTTAATCAGAGAAGTTGGTTCGATCAAGGTCTGGCCTTTCCCAGCGCCGCTGATCGTAATATTGCTTTTCCCAACGATACTGAACCCTTCGTATGAGCCAGCTCTGATGGAGATCACGTCTCCACTCACTGCTACATTCACAGCGTCCTGAATGGAACTGTAGGTACAACCGCTGGCGCAGACATCCAGGGTAGAGGCTTTCGCTTCCCTGGCAGAAACAAGCCCAAACACGAACCCAAGAATGACAACAATTACGAAAATCTTAGAAATGGTTTTCATGATTTCTCCCTTTTAGATGGTGATAGATGATGAGTTGTGATTTGTCGGCTTCTTTTATCCATTTCCCTCCTGTTTTGGATGTCTTTTATCATGTTAAATATAAATAACCCTGCTTACACAGTTGAGAGCACTATCTGTCGTTACAGCAATAACAAGCCCCATTATCCCCTTCACTAGAGCATTTACTCTAACAGGTACAACAAAAAAGTGGATTGAATTTTTTTATGATTATTTGCCTATGAAAAATTATAGAGCAAAAATAAATTTTGTCAACATTTTTTCTATAGGTTTCCCCTGTTTTCCCCCGCTGGTTGAAAACTTGCCTTTCTGTCTTAGAGCGAAACCCTCAAAAGGCTATTGTTCGAAATAGATACCGCACGCTTCCGGTTTCGGCAGGTTGCCTTTTGAGCCGCAAAATTGCCGTGACCCTGCCATATTCCCGCCAAATTGCCCGGGGCCATACAACTGCCAGAAGAAAGGAGCGCTAACGCCGTTAAAAGAATAATCCCCGGTCACCTGCTGCCCGTCTGCTGAGATCTCTCCGCTGATGGTCATGCGCCCATGACTGAAGTCACCAACTGCATTCAACCTCGTGCCTGAGACGGTCACATTCACTTCGCCGATGGTCAGTTCTTCCCAGTCAGCGCCAAAATACACCGTCCATTTGCCGTTCCACCCTGCGAGCGGGTTGGCGCTCGGCGCAGGGGTTGCAGTGGCTGTTCGATTCTGCGCGGGGTGCCCAGTCGCCGTGGCGGTGAAAGGCGGTTGCGTGGATTGCGGTAGAACTGAATCGCTCAATGGCAAGCCAGTTTGCGCAGGCTGTCCCAATCCTCCTTCAGCAACTCTCCCATCCGCATTATTGGCTGGGTTTAAAGTGCCAAACGGTTTTCCTAAAGAACCACTGGTGGGCACAATGAGAGGGGTTTCTGTGGGGAAAGGAACGCCCAAAGTGAGGTACAACTCAGCGGTGCTGGTTCTGGCAACTTCAGTCTGCTTGATCAAGATATGGAGGGAGATCCGCGTTTGCTCAAGGGCGATTTCTTTGCTGGTGAGCATGTGCGCCGGGCCGTTAATGACAAAAGTTAACATCACGATGAGCGCCAGGATTACAACAGCCGCCGCCAAAACAACTCCAATCTTCTTCAGTGTGGATTTTTGGTTCATCGTGGGTTTAATGTATCATAAAATTCCAAACTGGTCATCTTAAAACTTACCTGTCCCCCTCATCCATTCCCTCAGACGGGTGTTTTGCTGCTCAAAGTCTGCCCCGGCAAGGGCTTCCTCCTCGCCTGCAACCATGCGCCAGCCGGAGCGCGCGTATCTGCGCCACAAATCGCGCACGCGCGCCAGGTAATAAACCATGATCAGCGGTGAAGCCGGGTTGATGTTATACTCGCGCGCCAACACCCTGTGGGAGATGAACACCCGCTGGATCAGCAATTTAATCTTGCCAAAAAAACCAGCCGCGGAGAACGCAGCCAGGTCCGGCGTCAGGCCCGCCCATGCGTCATCTAAACTGCCTGCTTGTTCAAAGGCAGCGCCCACAGCAGAAGAATCCGCCCCTTCGGGGAGCAGCGCGGTCATCACTTCTTTCGGGGCAGTCACCCTGGTGATTCCCTCAACAAGCTGAAATGTGAGCCAGGTCACCCGCTGCGCGCCCCATTGCTGCGCTGTAGCCAGCAGTTTCTGCCAGTTCATCCTCGCCATGCGCTGCTCCAGCACTTCGGCGATATCATAAAGGTTGCGCAGCCCTCCGCGCAGCCTGTGCTGGTAGGTAAAATGCAACGCCAGATGCAAAAGAAAATCTTCTGAGTCGAGCGCCCGCGTTTTTACGCCGGCGATCGTCGTCTCCACCGCGCGCTCCCATAACCCTGCCGTTTCGATCTCAAAAGGTTCATCCTCTTCCAATATGGACCAGTGCAGTTCGAGGGTGGGATGCTGCGCCTTTTCCAGCGGCGGCAAATGCTTGATGTCAGTGTTTTGCGCCTGCGGGTCATACCAGGTAGAGAGCCTGTACCCCTGGTTCTGCATCAGGGTTAACGCGTCCGCCAGTTGTTCCCGACGCACCAACAAATCCAGATCACTGAAGGTGCGCAGCCCGATCTCGGGGTACACCTGTTCAACCAGGTACAGCCCTTTGAGCACGATCACTTCGATTCCGCGCTCTTGAAGCGTTCTAAGGATCCCCGCGGCGTGGTGCAGCATCACCATATTGCGGGCGGTGGCAGCCAGGTAAACGGTCTGTAGATGTTCCCACACCCATTCGGGAACAAGCGCCTCGCCATGCGCAACGCGCAGACGATAGTAGAGCGTTAAGGTCAGTGCGCGTTTTTCGGCTTCCTCCAGGAGGGCGCGCCAATCTTCAGGCGCGAGCGGGGATGTTTTTTCCGCCAGCGTGCCTTCCCAGGGGTAAGCGAGCAGGTTGATTAAGGACATCGTTGGTTGAGAGAAAGCCATCTCCATACTGCCAGGCGCGTTCAACTCTCCAGCGCCCTGGCCGCAGCCAGCGTCACCAACTGAACCTGGTCCTCGGTCATTGTGGGATAGAGCGGCAAAGTCACTTCGCGCGCCGCCACCTCGTCGGTGATTGGCAGGTTGAACGCGCCGGTTGCCGTTTGCCGATACGCGCTGAAGGTGTGCACCGGCGGGTAATGGATGCTGGTTTGAATGCCCTGCTCTTTCAAGCGCTCCATAAAACGTACCCGCTGGGCGCCACGCGGCAGCAGCACCGGCATGATGTGATGCGCTGAAATTCCCCGGTGTCCTTCAAAAGGCAACCCCAGCGCGGGACACAGTTCCGCCAGCAGTTCGCGGTATCGCGCGCTCAACGCGCTGCGGCGGGCGTTGTTGCCATCCAGTTTCTCCAGCTGCACCCTTCCGAGCGCCGAACGGATTTCATCAATACGATAGTTGTAACCGGTGGCCACCACGTCGTAGCTCCAGGCGTGCCCCTGGTGGCGATCCCAGGTGAGCGAGGTCATACCGTGCGAGCGCAGCAGCTTGAACTGCGCTGCCAGCGCGTCATCGTCGGTCACCACCATGCCGCCCTCACCAGTCGAAAGATTCTTGTTGGAAAAGAAACTGAAGACGCCCGCGTTTCCCCAGGTGCCCAGATGTTTTTCCTGCAGGAAGGAGCCCACCGCGTGGGCAGCATCCTCGATCACCATCAACCCCTGCTCCTGCGCCCACTGAAGAATCGCCGGCATGTCACAGGCGTAACCAGCGTAATGCATGAGCATCAGCGCCTTGGTGCGTGGGGTTATCGCTTGTTTAATCGCATCAAGCGATATGGTCAAGTCATTCTCACTGGTGATATCCGCGAAGATCGGTTGCGCGCCGGTATAGCGCACCGCGTTGGCGGTTGCCACAAATGTTAATGATGGAACAATGACCTCATCACCAGGGCCGATTCCCAGCGCCAGGCAGGCCATGTGCAGCCCCACGGTGGCGTTGGAAACCGCGAAAGCGTGCCTGGCTCCCGTGTAGGCTTTAAAGTCCGCCTCAAATTGCGCAGTCACCTCCCCCATGGTAAGCCAGCCGCTCTCGAGCACGGCGCGCACCGCTTCCTGTTCTTCAACGCCGAACTTCACATCCGCCAAAGGCACTATCCAGTTCATATTTTACTCCGGCAAAAACTGGCTGCGGTTTCTTTCGAAATCCGCGCTGGCGCGCTCGTAATCATCCGGTCGTCCCAGATCTTCCCAGTATCCTTTGAAGATGAAAGAATTAACCTTCTCTCCCGCGGCGATAAGGCTGCGCACCAGATCAGGGAAGTCCAGGTACTCGTCTTTGGCGATATAGTTGAGCACCCGTGGTTCAAAGACATACAAACCCATGCTCACCAGGTAATTAAAATCAGGTTTCTCGAGGTAATCGGTTACCGTGTTGTCTTTGTCCACATTGACCACGCCCAGGTTGATGGTGACCTTTCGCTTGTGAGTGGCAATAGTGGCGATGCCGCCCTGCTGCTGGTGGTAAGCGATAAGTTCTGCAAAATCAAGGTCCGTGAGCACATCGCCATTGGTCACCAGGAAGGTGCGGGTGAGACCTTTGATGTTGGCAAGAGGGCCGGAGGTGCCCAGGGGTTTCTCTTCCCGCACATAATCGATCTTCAACCCCAATCGCCTGCCGTCGAGGAAGAAGAGCCGCAGCAGATTATCGAGGTAACCGGTGGTAAGCGTCACCTGGCGAATGCCGGCGCGCTTCATCTGCCGCAGCATGATCTCAAGAATGGGCATATCACCGATGGGCATGAGCGGCTTGGGAATGATGCGCGTGTAAGGCGCCAGGCGGGTTCCCTTACCGCCCGCCAGCACCACCGCGCGTACTTGCGCGTTTTTAGAACTCATATTGACCTACCCGGTAATGGTGAAGGTTCTTCTTCACCCAATCAATGGTAAGCTGCAGCCCATCCTCAAGGGAAACACTCGGCTGCCACCCCAAGAGTTCCCGAGCGCGCGTGTTATCCGAAACCAGGCGCATTACTTCTGACTTTCGAGGTCGCAGGCGTAAGGTTTTGGTTTCAATGGCCGCCTGGCTGCCGATGATCTTGATGATCTTGCGCGCCAGTTCACCGATGGCAATTTCCTCGCCAGTGCCCAGGTTGAACACCTCTCCTGGGCTGTTTTGATTCTCCGCTGCTTGAATAAACCCGGCCACGGTATCCTCAATAAAGGTAAAATCACGCGTGGCTTCCAGGTTGCCCAGTTGAACAACCTCGCGGCAAAGCGCTTGCGTGATGATGGTGGGGATTACCGCCCGGCCGGATTGTCCGGGTCCATAGGTGTTGAATGGACGCACGGTAACCACCGGCAAATCATACGCGCAGGAGAAGCTTTCAGCCAGTTTATCCGCGCCAATTTTACTGGCAGAATAGGGTGACTGACCCTGCAGGGGGTGGTCTTCGCCAATGGGCGCCACCCTCGCCGTGCCGTACACCTCGCTGGTGGAAGTGTGCACCAGCCGTTCGACGCCTGAATCGCGGCAGGCGATTAATACATTGAACGTCCCCATGATATTGGTCGATACCACTTCAGCCGGGTGTTTATATGAGTAGGGGATGGAAATCAACGCGCCCAGGTGAAAAACCACCTCGCAGCCTTTTACAGCTGCGCGCACCGCGTCCTCATCCCGCAGGTCTCCGGCAACAAGCTCAATTGATTCGGTTTTGCGGGCATCTAACATGCGCAGCAAGCCGGGATCTCCGCGCGAGTTATAACGAACAAAGGCGCGCACCTCTGCCCCTCTTTCAACCAGCGCGCCCACCAGGTAGCTGCCAATAAACCCGCCCGCCCCGGTGACCAATACCTTCTTTCTTTGCCAGTGCTCAGGCATTGTTCTCCATTACCTCCTGGGTCTGCTTGTTCAAATAATCGTTCACTACTTTTAACAGGTCAGGGATCGCCACTAAGCGCACCTGCAGCTCTTTACAGGTTACCAGAATGCGTTCACGTTCTGCGTCGCTTAACCTGGTGATGGCCAAAAGAATCAAACCGATACTCCTCTGTTTAACGATTTCTGGGATTTCGCGAGTGGTACCCAGAACCGGGTAGCCGTTGATGTTCTTTTTTAGTTTCCTGAAATCATCATCCACCAATCCCACAATCGAGAACGCTGAATACAAGCTGCTCTTTTCCATCAACCAGATGGCCAGCTGCGCGGCATCTCCCGCGCCCACGATGAGCACACGCTCGCCAATCAGGCTGGATTGTCCGCGCCAGCGGATCCAGCGCGAAGCCAGGCCAGTGAGCAGGCGTTCACGATAGCGCGATAGCACAAACCCGGTAAAGGATAACAATCCGATATTGATGAGCAGGTTGATCGGCAGTTGGATAGACAGCAACGGTGGGCTGAGCAGCGCAAAAACCAGCAGCGCGAGTGTGGTTGACAGCGCAATATCGAACACATGTGTCGGGCTGGCATAGCGCCAACTGACCTTTTTAAGACCTAACAGCGTGTTCGTGAAGCCAAGGATGAAAGCCAATCCAACTGCCAGCAGCAACATGCGTCCAAATCCCACATCCAGGGGGATCTGAATGCGCCATAAGAGCGTGGCAATAGAGATTGCCAGGAAAGCGATGATCGAATCTATCATGAACCAGGAGATGTAAGCGCGGCCAAACCTAACCAACGGTCCTTCAAATAAGGTACCTTCCTTTACTTTACGCTGCCGCAGCCCCGGGATGAGCATTACGATGGTCATCAAGATTACGTCTATATCGCCAAAGAAATTGAAGTGCCGCACATAGAGTTGGTCCAGGCGCAATTTTTCCGGCAAGATGGATATGAGGTAATCATCCAACACGCTGCTGCCTACCAGCATATTTTCCTCGTCACGGAAGATGACCGACGCGGGGCTGGTCATCCCGGGGCGCACGGAAAGTACTTCGGTTTTAACTTCTTCGGGCCAGTTATCCACAAATTCAGGGTCTTCAGGGCGCGGCCCCACCAGGCTCATTTCCCCCACCAGCACGTTCCAAAAATTGGGTAATTCATTCATCTTTGTCTCGCGCAGCCAGGCGCCAAACGGCGTTACGCGTTCATCATTTTTCACCGTCAACCGCAAACCGCTGTTTTTTTGAGGGGTTTCGTACATGGTGCGGAACTTGAGGATTTTGAAGGGTTTGCCATAGCGCCCAACCCGCTCTCCGTGGTAATACACCGGTCCAGGTGATTCACGTTTTATACGAATAGCGATGTACAAAAACAATGGCGAGGTAATCAGCAGGCCAAACGCTGCGCCCAGCAAATCGACCAGGCGTTTAAGAAAACGCAACAAAACGCTCCGCTGACGCGGTAAAACCCAGGCTGAAAATCCCCTGGCTGCCTGCTTGTCTAAGAAATCAACAGTTCGGCTCAATTCTGGCTCTGAACTCTATCCAGCGACGCGTGGCATAATCGATAGAAAATGAAATCTGATCAACGAATCCATTTAATAGTATATCCTAAAACTTGATTGAACCTCCAGATTCAAAATGACCATAAATTTACAAAACTTCGTTGATTCACCTCGATGCTTCCATGCAGGCTAACTCTCAGGGAGTCTTGGGATCCGTTTTTTTCCAGAAGAAGAATGGCGTACCTTTACAAAATGCGCCGGCATTTCCACTGGCAGCTCTCGGCGCTCAAGCATTTGCAACAAGACGCGCACCCGTTCGCTTCCCGGCAACGTAGCGTCCAGAATGGCCATATAACCGGCGAACGGTCCGCTTTCGATTTCGACCTGATCGCCCGCATGCAGGTCCGCCGCGGACTGCCCCCCCTTTTCATTCATCGCGTCCACTTTTCGACGGATGGCATGAAGTATATTATCCGGTACATGTGAAAACTCGCCGCCAAATGAAACCAGGTTGGCTGCTCCGGGAACGTGTTCCAGAGAAAGAACGTTGACCTGCTCAAGGTCAAGGTGAATAAAAAGGTAGCCGGGGAAGTAAGGCTTGAAGCGGCGCGCGCGTGGGTTCACCGGGTTGACCCGCAGTCGTGGGTAGTAATACTCCACATTCCGAGACTCAAGCTCCCGCGCTAAAAACTCTTCGCGGTTGGGTTTGCTGCGCATCACATACCAGGAAATTGTCATCGATTTTCCTCATCCCTACAATTGCCTGCGGTTTCCCCTTCAACACGCCAATCTCCTCGTAACCCCTGTATTTCACTTATTCTTTCCCACCCCCGTCAGGCCATGGCCATTCGGTTACGATACCGCCGTCTCATTCAGCGCCGAATGCCCGCTGTAAAATTACCTCTTCACAATCCATACCCCCAAGCCCAGCTTTCCAGTCGCATGAAAGCCTGAAACTTCTTGAAAGAACAGAAATAATGATACCAGCGAATGCCTATTTTTCACGTAACGACCGGTCTAACAGTGAGAACATCTTTTGGTTGTTGTTGGACTCTTCCAGCAGGCGGAAGTTTAAAACATGCAAGATAATCCCTACCGCCAATAGAATTCCTGCAAATAACATCAATCCGGTGGCTAACACCGCTTTGGGTACACTGTAAATATATTGATACCGGATATACTCTCGAATCACAAAAGAGCCCACAAACAAACTGATGACCACCAGCCCCAGGCTGATCCCGCCAAAAAACGTGAGCGGTTTATAAGAGGGAATAATCGAAAAGATTTTATTGATCACTTTTAGCCCATCTGAAAATGTTCGCAATTTCGAGTAACTTCCCGCTGGTCTTTCCCGATAGTTGATTTCAACTTCGGTGATCTTCAGATGGCGATAAAGTAATTGCAGGGTCATTTCTGTTTCAACGTCAAAGCCTGTGGCGACTACCGGGCACTGCATCGTCACCTTCCTGTTAAACGCGCGATACCCTGACATGGGATCTTTGAGGTTGGTCGAAAAAACCGAATTCACCAAGGAACAAACCAGCTTGTTACCCAGAACATGGAGAGGAGGAAATGCCCCCTCCGTATAACTGGACAGCCTTTGCCCGACGACCATGTCCGCTTCTTCGTTTACAACTGGGGCAATCAGCTCGTGTACGCTGCTGGCGGGGTAAGTATCATCGCCGTCTACCATCACATAGACATCCGAAACGACATCAGTGAACATCGAGTTGATCACATGCCCCTTTCCCTGGCGTTTTTCTTTTACCACAATCGCGCCGTTTTCAGCCGCCAGGCTCGCTGTTGCGTCCTGGCTGTTGTTGTCAAACACATAAATATCCGCATGCGGCAGTTCTTTGCGAAAATCATGGATCACCTTGGCAATCGTTTGCTCTTCGTTATAACAAGGGATTAGAACAGATATCTTTGGTTGGGACCGATTGGGAGTTTTGACCATTTATCACCTTGAATCACAAGTTTTTTCATAACGAACCAGGAGCGACGCTGTGTTTTAATAATTATATCCTTGACTTTCACTACAGCATGGCAGTTAACCTACAGCCATTCTTCAGGATATCGCTCAAATGCTGGAGACGAAGGTTGCCTTTCCACCTTACAGGTATCCTTCACGGAATACCTCCTGGAATGAAACTGGAGCATGAGGATGAACTCGTGTATCCAGTTGCGTGTGAACTGCATTCCAGCCAGGTACCAACTGCCTGAAGAGTCACTCTTCTTTGATGGCGACTGTAATCAGAGACAACCCGATCGGCGGGTGGATTATTTTTTCAAGTCTGGAAAGGATGGGCACCAGAGAATCAAAAAGTTGAATTTGCCCTTCAGTTTGTCTGACAGAACGCCTTATCTTGGCATTAAAAAGCCAGCCCCAAAAACCCAAAAAGTTCGTGTAAAAAATGGTTTGAAGTTTCAGGTTCGTCTCTGCTAAGGCGTTTTTCATGGTGCTTGCAGTGTATCTGCGGAAGTGTCCAACCGCCTGATCGATTGGTCCAAATGCCACAGGCATTGCCGGCACCAGTAGAACCACTTTTCCCTCAGTAGAAAGGATTTCTTCAAAGGATTTAAGAACAGAGATATCATTTTCTATATGTTCCAGCACATTCATACACAAAATCGTGTCAAAACGATAATTTTTGAGAGCGGCAGTGTCACAATCTTCTATCTTCGAGTGCAGGATAATGTAATTCGATGATTTCGGCATCATTTCTTTTAATACATCGACGCAGTATGGATTGGGTTCCATGCCCACCAGCAGATCCACATGGTTGAGCATTAAACCAGTCATATTACCAATCCCTGGGCCAATCTCTAAAACTCGCTGCCCAATAAATGGTTCTACAAGTGAATACAGCCAACGATTATAGTTTTTGGCAAATTTCATTTGCTCTAAATCATCTCTGATAAACGCGTCTTCTGTTTGAGTTATTCTGCGGTCTTTTTTTTGTGTCATGTGTTTATTAATTCTTTCTGCATGATCGTTTGTTTATGGTCTAAGAATCCACGCACGCTTTACTAAGCCAGGTGAGTGTGCAAGGTAAGCGGAAAAGTTGCGTTCCTGGCGGGATTAAGCAAAAACCATCCGTTTGCGAGATATGAATCAACCCCATTACCTGGCGTTAACAACACATCCTTTTAGGCTCAACCAGAGCGATTATACCTGTAATGAAAATCTCTTTCCCATCATCTTTTTTTCCTTCAACCATTGAAGCATAAAAATTCGCTGTCTTGGAATGCCTTGTTCTTACCCTTTTTTGTTAATCTTAATTCGTCACAAGCGGAAAATTGTAACCTCGTCGACTGAAGATAGAACCCGACATTTTTGTTCCCTCAACATCTCTATAGGTACGTTTGAACCCACAGATGGACGATTTTCAGTATCGGAATTCTACCCATCTCGTGTTTTTGATGATATATTGGTCTGGGAGCGGCTTTGAACTATCTCAACCATTCCAACTGTACGATAATCCATTGATATTGAGGTTCGATGAAAAAGGTCGAGAATATCGCTTACGCTGGTCTAACCAGGTTTATCGAAAATGGAGAAGGAGAAAAAGAACTTCTCCTGTGGGTTGAAAATGACCTCTCCAAAACGTCTTTTTCCTACAGCTATTTCGAAACCATGTCTAACCGCGTCGCCGGGATTCTCCGGGAAATTGGCGTCAACCCCGGTGATACTGTCAGCTTGTTTATCCCGCGCAGCCCGATGCTGATCAGTTGCTTTTTTGCTGTGTTAAAAAATGCGGCTATTTCGAGTATCCTCTTTAGCACGCTTGGAGAAGCAGCATTACTGGATAGGCTTTCAAACAGTAACGCCCGGGTCATCATCACAAAAAAGAGCCTTCTCAGAAAGATCATCACAATTAAGCACCAACTCCCAACACTTGAACGAATACTGGTGGTCGATATCGACGAAGATCAAAACGACTATGTGCTCAGTTTGAAACGTTTGCTTTCGAGAAGTTCCTCAAATTTTGATTACCCCCATTACCTGGATGCAGAAGCCCCGGCGTTCTTACAATACACCTCCGGATCAACTGGAAAACCAAAAGGGGCGCTACATGTGCACGGGGCGATTGCTGATATCGAGAAATCGTTCAAAGAAATCATGCAGCTCCAGGCGGACGACCTTTACTGGTGTACAGCAGATCCAGCGTGGATCACCGGGCTGGTATACGGCATCATTGCTCCATTCATTACCGCGGCGCGTCAGCTTCAATATAATGGCACGTATAACGCCGATAACTGGCTGAGGCTCCTGGAGCAGGAGAAGGTGACCGTTTGGTATACCGCCCCTACAGCGCTGCGTATGTTAATGCAAGAGGATGAGAGTAAATTTTCTCAACGAGATTTTCAACACCTCAAACGCATGTATAGCGTTGGTGAACCACTAAATCCTGAAATCTACCATTGGGGCAGGCGAATTTTCGGTGTGGAGGTTTATGATAATTGGTGGCAATCAGAGACCGGGTCAATGATGATTGCCAACCGACCACCAATGACGGTCAAGCCCGGGTCAATGGGGAAGCCAATAGAAGGCGTAGAATCGTTCATTTGCGATGAGAATATGCGGTTGCTGCCGCCTGGCAAGCAGGGCCTGTTATGTCTCCGTAAAGGATGGGGGTCGATGTTTCGCGGTTATTTCCACAATGACACGGCTTATGCAGAAAAATTCCACGGGGATATTTACGTTGCCGGAGACCTGGCGTTTTCAGATAGCGATGGGTATTTCTGGTACGTGAGCCGCGCGGATGATGTGATTAACACAGCCGGGCATCTGGTTGGCCCATTTGAAGTTGAAAGCGCGCTGTTGGAAATTCCAGAAATCGCGGATGTGGCTGTAATTGGGGCGGATGACCCCATTATGCATAAACGGATTGTTGCGTTTGTGAAATTGCGCAGCGGCACTGCCTGGAGCAAAGAGCTGGAGCTCAAATGCCGCGTTCATGTGTCAAATAAAGTATCCACTTCCGCCATCCCCGCTGAATTCCACATAATTGAACAAGTGCCCAAAAACCAGAGCGGGAAAATTCTACGCCGGGTGTTGAAGGCTGTTTATGAAGGGAAAGACCCTGGCGATACCTCAACCATGGAGTGAAAGATGAATATTCAGGAAAGATTAACGAAGGTTTTCCGCGCCGTGTTCGACAATGAATCAATCACACTGACCCCTGATTTAACCGCCGATGATATTGACGAATGGGATTCTCTCTCACACATCAACCTGATGCTCGCTATCGAGCTCGAATTTGGCATTGAATTTTCACAGAGCGAGATCCAAGATTTTCGCAATGTTGGGGAACTGATTGAGTGTGTAAAAACGAAACTCGAGCCATCTTAAACCTTAACAAGCCGCAGCGAGAGAGAAGATCACCTTCACTGGGGTTATGCCCCCAGTTGAAAATGGACGATAATTCGCTATTTTTTAAGCAATGTACTTTCGGTGCCAAGGTAGGAAACACATGCTGAAGTATCTGAAAATCTCCTTTTCTTTCATTCGCCGCTATGGTGGCATTTTTTTGTTGTTCATTCCAGGGGTTGTGGTCCTTATCCATATTTTTGGTATCACCTTAACCAGAATACCAGGCGATCTGGGTGATTCCCGTATGGTCTGGTATATGCTTGAGCATTTCTACGCCTGGATCAGCGGAAAAATTGATTCCTATTGGAACGCGGGTTTCTTTTATCCTTACCCATCGACTGCCGCGTTCAGCGAGACGATGTTAGGTTCAGCTCCGCTGTACGCTCTTTTTCGATTCCTTGGGTTCAGCAAATACCTTTCCTACCAGTTCTGGTTGATACTGGGGTTTATGCTGAACTACTTCACCGCAGCTTTTATCCTGGTGAAGTGCTCTCTTAAACCACTGGCTGCCGGCGCAGGCGCGTTTTTCTTCGCCTTTGGAATGCCCATTTTTGGTCAGGAATACCACCTGCAACTGATACTGCGTTTTCTTGTCCCGGTGGCGGGTTACCTGCTGTGGCGTTTTTCACAGAAACCTCGCTTTGTGTTGCTGCCCCTGTTGTTCTTCGCGGTTGTCTGGCAGTTTTATATCTCGGTCTATACTGGGTTTTTTCTTGCCATCATGCTGCTCGTGATGTTATTCCTCATCCCGTTTATTAATGGAGGAGACACATCCCGGAATCCATTTCGGTTTTGGAGTTCCGCGCTTGTATTGTCTTTCAAGAGCACCAGCATCCCGAAGCGTATTCTTCACCTTTTCTTAATGGCCGCCAGTCTGTTCCTTTTGGTGAAGTTATTCATGCCTTATTACGTGGTTACTCAGGAATATGGATTTAAAAGGTCGATAGATTACATCATCACCATGATGCCCAGGCTCGAAAGTTTCTTCCTCGCTGATGGCTCGCAGATTTGGAACACCAAAACCTGGATCACCAAGTTCATTTCTCATCGTCATGAACAGCAATTGTTTCCAGGCCTTTCCGTTTACCTCTTGATCGCGGCAGGGCTTGTTTGGAATTTCCGGCATGCCAATAAACGGTTCGCTTTAGTCAATCTTTTCACAGTGGTGGTCATCCTCTTGTTGACAACTTACAACAATGGATTTTCACCATATGTGTATTTACTGAATTTACCCGGGTTCAATAGTATCCGCACTGTTTGTCGTATCCACCTCGTTTCAATGTGGCCAGTGGCTGTTTTCGTTGCCACTGTGCTCGACGCATTATTGAGCGCGCCGGTAAAAAAAATCAATTTTCGATGGGTTTCATTTTTGCTGATCGGGTTTATGTTGATGGAATCTCTCTATTTTGATCACCCCACTTATGAAAAAACCCAGGCTGCTGAGCGGTTAAGCGTCCTGTACAATCAGATTGAAAAGAAAGGGCTGATAGTTAAAGAAGATTCCGTCCTGTATGTCGGTGAAGTTCCAGGAGATATACCCTACGCCACCGATGTTGACGGCATGTGGCTTGGCCTGGAATTAGGAATCCCAACGCTCAACGGCATGACCAGTAATTTTCCGGATGGTGCCGTTGTCGCCTCTTCTGATTGCGGCCGGATCGATTCCTTCATCCGGAGTTATATGAAATTTGCCAGTATTAAGGAAGCTCAGTTTCGCGACCAGTTATTCAAGCGGCTGATTATCTTGAACATGGACCACTGTAACTATTGAGCTGCGGGAACGGACGATCGAGTTTTAGATCAGTTGCGTAATTCAAAGAACCACGCAGGTGTCGTCCTGCAAACTCATTATTTCCTTAATTGGGTTAGAACTTCCTATCGGTTAGATTGATAAACAGCAAAAGCCAGCGTGAAAACACTACGCCCGCTCCTCTTTACGAGTGATAGGATTTCCTTTCTTTGGCAGAAGGCAATAGGGAATGTTTGTGTAGGATAAGTGACTGGCAAAAAAGGGATCGCCGCCCTCAAAATTATCGATGATTTCCTCGCATCCTAACTGAATATCATCCCGGGGCGTTTCAACTCCTCGGGAGCCGCCTTCAAAGTGGATCAGTGTGGCGTAAGGATTGTACAGGTTGCGAAAGCCCGCATTTTCTGCCCGTAAACAGAAATGCACATCTCCAAACACCAGGCGGTACCGCTCATCATATCCTCCGAGTTGCTCAAACAAGGTTCGGCGCATCGCCTGGCAGGCGCCTGTTACCGCGTGAAAATTGCGATACCACATGACTGAACCAGTTAACCCAAAGTAGTTCTCAGGTGCGTTCAAATACAAATGACCTGAATAATTATTCATGCCGATAATAAAACCAGCGTGCTGTATCGTGCGGTTGGGATAGAGAAGCCTGGCGCCAACCACCCCAATTTCAGGATGTGACGCCCATTGTACAAGTTCGTTCAACCAGGAAGGTTCAATGACCTGCATGTCATTATTGAGAAGAACAACAATTTCAGCGCTGGTGCTCGCTACGCCGAGATTAATGGCAGTTGAATAATTAAAGTCCTGGGGATAAGGCACCACCTTAACCTGCGGGTTATCCTCCAACTCCTGATAGTAGTTAAGTAGTTCGGTCTCAGTGCTTTGATTATCCACAATCACGATCGAGTAATTTGCATAATCTGTACGTGTCTGGATCGATTGGACGAGCGTTCTAAGCCAATTACCGTGGTTCCTGCTTAAAATAATAATCGCAGCCGACGGGTTGCCATACTGCCAGTTAATTTTTCGGCCATTCCCGTCATGTTGAATTTCCACATCTCTGAAGCCAAGCTCCGTGTAGTGTTTTTTGAGTACAGGCAGCAGCGCATCCTTGCCGGCGTCATTCCTTCCCTGAATAGATACCAGGACGGCTGGGATGTGCTGGATGGAACAATGACGCGCTGCCAATTTGAGCGCGAGCGCGTACTCCAGCGCGAGCAAGTTGCTGAATTCTTCAATCTTAAGCTCCACAGCAGCCATACTTGCGTTGCGAAACACACCGCGAGAAAAATAGTTATTGGAGATTAATAATTCAGGGGTCAGCGCGGAGGGCTTAAAAAAAGGTTTTGGGCCGCCCGCAGAACTCAAATATTCACAATCATAATAAATGATATCTTTTTTTACCTCGCTGCTCACAAAGGCGTAATAATGATTTAAAAGTGATTTGTCGAAAAAATCGCCTGAATCACAAAAAACACTCGCGCCATCCTGGTCAGTTATCAACTGGCCTAGCGCGAACTCGTTCCATAGAACCGCTGGTTTTATCCTGGGGTCTGCTGATCTCTCCGCGTTTTGCCCAATGGATATTGGAGAATCCTCCAACACGGGAACAACCTGCCAGTTAGGCAATGCCAGGTTTTGCAAGGAATCGATCGTTCTGCCAGCGAGGTTTTCAGTTCCTTTTCTTACAGCCAGAAAAAAAGTAACCGCTGGCAGAGCCGGTGGGCAAGTTAGAATCGGCAGGGGGGCGTTGTCCTGCAGCTTCTTAAACCTCCTGTAAGAGTTGTTTGCCTTGCGGATTTTCTGCTTTACGATGAATCGATTCGCCATAACTTTATGGTAAAGAGTCCGCAAGAACAATTCGTGGCGGCTTCCCCGAGGGAAGAATATGTCGAAGATTTTTTTGCTTGTTTTATTTCGCAGCATATTCGTATTCAAGTAAATCCCCCAAAGGGCAAGAAAGGATGTCTTTGGGTCGTATAAAGATCCTTGGTGGAAAGTAAAAACACCTTCGTTCTGACACTGTTATATACTCGTTTTTTCTGGCTTTAGAAATTGTCCTTCTGAATGAAACAAGACTCAGTTCGTCGTCTGTGCCAAGCGAACAAATGCCTGCAGATACTGGTCTGCGATCTTCGTCCAGTTATAACATTCGTCGACCACTGAGCTGATTTTCTCCCGGTCAAGGTGAATGTTCAAAATGGCATCTGCAAAACTCGTTGCGTCACCCTCCGGCACCAAAATCCCGGTTGCGCCTGGGATGACCGCGCTTGGAATGCCATCGACATCAGTCGCTACGACCGGTAAATTAGTATAACCGGCTTCGAGGATCACAATGCCGAAACCTTCCAGATCGTTCTTGATGGATATGTTGGGCATAATAAACAAGTCAGCGCAGCGAAACATGGCCAATTTTTCATCCTCTGTGATCCAGCCAACAAGATACACACGGTCTGACCACTCTTTTTGTTCGATAATTTCCAAAATCCTCTGGCGCTGCGGGCCGTTACCGGCAATAATATAAATGTAATCTTCCGGTAAAAGAGGGAAAACCTCTTGCAGGAACCAGGCATTCCCTTTCCTTTCCACAAGCCTCCCTACACTCACCAGGATTTTTTTGTGAAGGCTGTTACTGTCTCTTATACACATCTGACGCTGCCGACGATCTACCCTGTGTAGATCTCGGTGGTCGCCGTATCCTTAACAAAAAAAAACAACTAACACAACCTAACATAACACATACCAACACAA
>ERZ1026814.70-NODE-70-length-91227-cov-15.678452_pt1 | contig 91227 bp, 79 predicted proteins | sample MGYA00520871_ERZ1026814 | MGnify/ENA primary metagenome ERZ1026814 (study PRJEB33270, sample SAMEA104284478) | anaerobic digester metagenome | biome: Anaerobic digester microbiome; feature: mesophilic sludge digester; material: Anaerobic digester biomass | place... | reverse complement strand
AATACAGAAGCGTGTTTTCTGAGCTTGAGGATCTGTATTTGATCTTTAACAGCGATAGAGTGTTTTATGTAACTATCAGTGAGAGAATGCGGAAAGATAATAAAACCTGGATAAAACTGAAGGAAGATGGTGTTTCCGAAGAACAATTTCTACACAAAGATGTAGTGATTGCCATAGATGACACGGCAATAGAGACGGAAGAAACATCTCTTAATTATCTTATAGGTTACCAGGTTATATTTGCGGGTGAGGAATTGGGAATTGTAGAGGACTTTTTTTTCAACGGAGCGCAGGATGTTTTGCAGATTGTGGATAGCAAGGGAACGGAATACCTGGTCCCTTTTGTGGATTATTATATAGATACGGTAATTGATAATCTGCGTTGCGTGATTCTGCAAAATGCTGTAGACCTTGTTGCTCTTTATAAAGTAGAAGCAAAAAAGAAATGATCTTTGAAGTCCTCTCCCTTTTTCCCGATGCCTTTAGCGGGTTTTTAAACAGCAGCATTATTGCCCGAGCCAGAGAGAAAAAACTGCTGGAAGTAAATTTGACGGATTATCGTCAGTTTTCTCTAAATAAACACCATAAAGTTGATGATTATCCTTATGGTGGTTTTGCCGGAATGGTTATTCAGGCACAACCGATTTATAGTGCTTTAATAGAACTTTTAGAGATAGGAAATGCTCCAGTTGTTTATTTCACTCCGCAAGGCAGACCTTTAACTCAAAAGATTTTAGAGAGTTACTCTTCCTATAAACGCATAATCCTGCTTTGCGGTCACTATAAGGAAATTGATCAAAGAGTGCGTGATCTCTGTGTTTCAGATGAAATATCTTTAGGGGATTATGTTTTGACCGGAGGCGAAATTCCGGCTCTGGCTTTTATTGATGGAGTAAGTAGATTACTGCCAGGAGTGCTGAGTGATAGGGAAAGTGCCAATAGTGATTCTTTTAGTAATGAAGGGCTTGGTTTTCCCTGTTATACAAGACCGGAAATTTTTATGAGCTTAGGCGTTCCGGAAGTTTTGCTTAGCGGAAATCATAAAGAAATAAAGAAATGGGCATTGGAACAGGGAAAACGCTTAACAGTAACCCGCAGACCAGATTTGAAAAAGTAAACAAACAAGCAGGAAGAAAGAAACCTAAAACAACTAATGTGAGCAAGGAATTTGCCGGTAGGGAAAATTTATTAATTTCCGGCTTTATTTTATGACAGAAATGCTCTTAATGAAGTAAATAAATATTAGAACGGGATAGAGAAAACTCCTTTTTTTAATCCGTTTAATCCTTGTTTGCATACGGTTTTTTACCTTCCGAGTATATATATGGGAGGAACCCAAATGGATATTCTGCAACAAGTTAGCAGAGACCAAATTAGAACTGACTTACCGGATTATCGCGTTGGTGATACCGTTAAAGTTCATTATAAAATTAAAGAAGGTAACAAAGAACGCATTCAGGTTTTTCAGGGTATCGTTATTCAAAAACGAGGCGCAGGTATTTCTAAAACATTTACCGTGCGTAAGGTCTCCAGTGGTGTTGGAGTGGAGAGGATTTTTCCTCAAAATTCTCCAAATATTGATAAACTTGAGATTATTCGTCATGGACAAGTAAGAAGAGCGAAACTATTTTATCTGCGTAGCGCTCAAGGTAAAGCAGGAAGAATCAAAGAAAAAAGAAGATTCACTGTATAGTTACACAGAAAAACTCAATCTTAAGCCCCTTCTTAAATTTTAGGAAGGGGCTTTGTTTTGTGTAGCCGGAGTACGCCATCCCTCCACTTTTTAAGGAAGAATGAAAATAAATTGAGGCGAAAATGATAATAAGAAAAGTGAGGAGTCATTATCGCTGAAATAAATTATACTTTACCTACAAACTCATTTAGCAATGAGGACTCGTAACGATAAAGTTAATAAATCTATATTATCTATGTAATTTGTGAGAGATAATAAGTCGTCACGAGTTATAAGCGTCTTCAAAGAAATCTGTAAGGGAAAAATTATTAAGGCGCTAATGACTCCTGACTTAAAGGAGTTTTATATGTCAGAAAGAGTATTTTACAATAGTCCGGATGGCTTTTTCCATCTGCTGCTGGAAATAGAGGAAGAGACCATTATGAGCATCAATTTTTGTCCGGCTCAAGTTTCCAGCCAACCTTCCAATGACCTGGAAAGAGAAATATTCCGCCAATTTGACCTTTATTTTACAGGTAGGAGCAAAGAGTTTGACCTTCCTTTTTTTGCAACCGGCACTGTTTTTCAGCTTATGGTTTGGGAAGAAGTGATGCGGATACCTTATGGTAACACATTAACTTATAAGGAAATAGCAGAGCGCATTGCTAATCCGAATGCCGGCAGGGCTGTGGGCAAAGCACTGAATAAAAATCCGGTTCCTATTCTTATACCTTGTCACAGAGTAATCGGTTCCAAGGGAAAATTAACAGGTTATGGAGCCGGTATCGCTATCAAGAAAAAGTTGCTGGAACTGGAAAGGAGCAATCTGTAATGATTATTGGTATTGGTTGTGATATTATTGAAGTAGAACGTATTCAAAATGCTATAGAAAAAAATTCCCGTTTTTGTGAAAAGCTTTATACTGCTTCGGAAATTGAGTATTGTTCTGGCAAAGCAAATTCCTATCAGTCCTTTGCAGTTCGTTTTGCTGCCAAGGAAGCAGTGATGAAGGCATTAGGAACCGGTTGGAATGGAGAAGTTAACTGGATAGATATAGAGGTTGTAACTTCAGAAAAGGGTTCTCCGACTATCAATCTAACAGGAGGTGCAAAAGACCTTGCAGATAAGCTAAAGGTAAATAATATTTGTCTTAGTTTGGCTCATGAAAAGGGATATGCGTTGGCTTTTGTTATTTTGGAAGGAGAATAAAAGTTTAGTTGAGGCATAGAGAATAATCCACAAAACCATACTTCTTTGGGAAACATAGTTCCTACAGAACTCTTTCTTGGAAAAAGAGATAATGATTTTCTGATTGCTTTGCACCGGGTTGAAACCCGTTGTTAATATCTGTCGTTCCTACGGAACTTTTTTCCCCAATAAATATAGTTTTGTAGGTTCTTATCTTATCACCGGGTTAAAACCCGTTGTTAGAACCTGTCGTTCCTACGGAACTCGTTTGTAGAGGAAAAAGATAGATTGATCATTCATTCTTTTGCACCAGATTGAAATCCCCTTATTGAAATCTAAAAAAATCCCGTTAGGGATGGCAGATACTAACAACGGGTTTTAACCCGGTGAAAATGGGAGAAACTTTACCACTATAATAAAAAGTTCCTTAGGAACGACAGATACTAATAGCGGGTTTCAACCCGCATAAAGCAACTAGGAGAAAAAGCAAAAGATCCAGCAGGTAAAGATACAATAAAATAGATTGGACTTATGTAGAGAAGGAAGTCATTAGCCAGAAAAAATGAAAATTTATCAGAGAAAATCATAATTCTGTCGTTCCTAAGGAACTTTTTTCCTTGCGTAGATATATTTTTCGTCAGGTTAAAACCCTTCTATAGTATCTGTCGTTCCTATGGAACTTTTTAAAGTACAATATATTGTATTTTTGCTCTCCGGGTTGAAATCTATTTTTATAAGTATGGGAAACGCATAGATATTATTTATCTTGTGTGGATTTCTGCTGAAGCAGGACTGACAAAGGTTTCTGCTTTCGGATGTAGGACAAATTGCTTATCATTCAAAAAAATGATATTACCTCGTGATTTCTGCTTCTTCAATTTTATAACAAAAAACGGTTCAAAAGTTGCTTCATTTACTTTATAATTTCATTACTTGCAGTTAAGAAACAGGGAGTTTATGATGAACAAGATAGCCAAAATAATCGTGCTAATAGCGTGTATCGCCATTATCTGGACAGGTTTAACTGCCGATGAAGTAATTATCGGTTCGGGAACTCAAACAGCAAGAATTCCTTTGGATTTCTTCTATCAAAACTCTTTATTTGAGTGCTTATATTATCAAAATGAGTTGGGTTTTGCCCAAGGAACTATTTCCCGCATTGCTTTTTACAATAATTTTGTAACTTTGCTAAACAACAAACCCACCAAAATTTGGTTGGGAACAACGAATCTTACCACCTTAAATGCCGGTTGGATTCCTTCTACGGAGTTAACTTTGGTTTTTGACGGGCAGGTTAATTATCCTTCAGGTATTCATATAATTGATATAGAGCTGGATACATTGTTTCATTATACATGTGGGACTTTGGTTTTGATGGTGCAACGTCCTATGGATAGTGGTTATTTTTCTTCCAGTGATAAATTTTACTGTCAGACGGATACTATGTTTCGTGCCCGAAATGCCTATCATGATACTCAATTATTAGATCCTGCCAATCCGCCTGCAAGCGGTTTTGTGCTTAATGGTCAATATCCTAAAATAAGAATTACTTACACGGCTCAAAGCATTGCCAGCGACCTTTCCTGTTCGCAAGTTATTTCTGATAAAGTTGTTACTTTAGGTGCTACGGAACAGGTTCAGGTGAAGATTAATAACTATGGCTATGAAGATCAGGATAATTACATTGTTAACCTCAAAAAAGGGGATGGAGAACTTTTAGCTACTGCCCTCGGAAATCCTGTTTCAGCAGGACAAACTCTTATTCAAACATTAATGTGGGTTCCCACAACTCCTGGCACTTATGATATTTTTGCCGAAGTTGTGTTGAATGGTGATCAGGATCTTACCAATAATCAATCTCCTCACATAAATGTTACAGCTTTTGAAGCCGGATTTTTCTCCTTAACCATAGGAATAGGTAATCTGAGCGGTAATCTGCCTTTGGATTTCAGTTATCACACCAGTTTATTTGAGACGCTAATTTATGCCCCGGAAATAGATACAACGGGGATTATAACGCACCTGATATTTTACAATAATTTTATTGAAAATATTAATGATAAACCTGTTATTATCTGGCTGGGTGAAACAGACCTTGTCAATTTGCCTTTAACCTGGATACCATCTTCTAATCTGGCAATGGTTTATTATGGAACAATGTCCTTTCCGGCGGGACAGAATGAAATAATTTTCCCGCTTTATCCAACTTACAATTATCAAGGTCAAAATCTTGTTTTAATGGTTCAGCGTCCTTTTGATTATAATGTTTATAATTCCAACAATGTATTCCGGATGCAATCAAGCGCAATGCAACGCACAAAATATATTTACAGTGACCAGCAGGAACACGATCCGGGAGCACCTCCACTTTATGCTTTTGATTCTTATCAGTTTCCTCAAACGGGATTTATTATGCGTCCTCCCAATACAGGTTTTTTAAGGGGAACCGTGAGAAATGGAACTGATTTAGTAATTGGAGCAACTGTTATGGCTGACGGCAGCCAAACTACTTACACCTCTTCCGCAGGAACTTATTCCTTATTATTGAGCAGTGGTTTGCATAATATCACAGCTTCCTATCCCGGATTGAATACAGTTACCAGACAAGTGAACATTACGGCGGGAATTGTTACCACTGAAGATTTTAATTTGGAAGGCAACGCGGTTGAAGATCCTCAAACACCTCATATTTCTACTTCCCTGAAAGGAATTTATCCCAATCCTTTCAATCCTGAAACAACTATTTCCTTCAGCATTTATAGGGATAACACCCCGATTGTAATAGAATTATATGACCTCAAAGGACGTAAAGTGAAAACTCTTATAAATTCCGTCTATAACAGGGGAGAACAGCAATTTCATTTCTCTGCAAAGGACGAAAAGAACCAGGACCTTGCCTCGGGAGTTTATTTTATCCGGCTTGCCGCACCCGATTATAGTAAAACCGTTAAGGCACTTTTGCTGAAATAGGCATTTTGTGTAAAAAAGATATTTTTACAGTATCTAATATCGGTTTCAAGTGGAAAATTATGTCTTAAAAATTCTGTAAGACAAAGTAGTTTTATTCCAAACAAGGCAGTTGAGGACAAATGGGTTAGCAAATTCCAACTTACCAAAGAATTCGTAAAACTCTGAAAAATAAATGTCAGTTACTTAAGCGGAATTAGAAACTGCTAAATCAGTTGCCATATCTACTATGAAAGGAGTGCTATTGTATTTTCCCTACGGAACTTTTTGCAGGAAAAAGAGATAATGACTCTCCTGATAGCTTTGCACCGGGTTGAAACCCGTTGTTAGTATCTGTTGTTCCTACGGAACTCTTTCTTGGAAAAAGAGATAATGACTTTTCTGATGGCTTTGCACCGGGTTGAAACCCGTTGTTATTATCTGTCGTTCCTAGGGAACTTTTTTCTTCATAGAAGTGTAGTTGAGTGGTTTTTCTCCCCTTACACCGGGTTAAAATCGGTTTTTATAAAATATCGGATGGAAAACGCATAGATATTATTTATCTTGTGTGGATTCCTGCTTGCGCAAGAATGACAAACAGCTTATCATTCAAAAAATGACATTAGATACTTGCAATCCTTAAGGGTATTTTTATCTATAGCTTTTCCAAGGGGAAATTATCTGATTACTTATATTTATTTAAAAGAACAACTCATTTTTTCCTAAGTGCATTACTTTAGCATTGCTCACCCATTGCTAATGCCATCCGTAATGGGTAAGCAATGGGTAAGCAATGCTATTAGGGAAGAGATGATATTTTTGGCTAATTGTTTATGTAAGTATGCATTATAGGTTAATACAAATTACGAGGGCTTATTCTATTATAAAGCAAAATATTTCAATTTGTAAACCGATATAAGTTCGGTTGTAAGTGAATTAGTTCTGGGGGAGTATTTTCCTGGAAGACAAGTGAAAATATTTAGTAAAAACCCTCTTGTCCTCTTGTTTTCTTGTCCTCTTGCCCCCTTAACCTCTTGCTATTTTTCATTTCGCTTGACAGAAGAATGTAATTGCTTTTTTTTGTAAAAAATGAGGTAAAAAATGTTAGATGTAATCGTCTTTTTGGGAATCCAGGGAAGTGGAAAAGGAACTCAAGCGGAACTTCTGGCAGAAAGAACCGGATTTCAACATATTAATATTGGCGATTTATTCCGGGAAGAAGTTCATAAACAAACGGAACTCGGGAAAAAAGTGCAGGCAATTATTGCCAAAGGTGAGCTGGTTCAGGACGAACTGGTATTTGAAATTGTAAATGCTTCTTTAACAGCTGATTGTGCTGGTGTAGTTTTTGACGGTTTTCCCCGCACTTTGGCACAGGCGGAATATCTGTTAAAAAATTATAATGTGAGAAGAGTTTACTATTTGGAACTAAGCGAAGAAGAAGCAATTGCCCGCATTGAAGCCCGCCGTCTTTGCAGTTCTTGTGGCGAGACCTATAATATTTTAAGCAAAAAACCAAAGCAGGAAGGGATTTGTGATAAATGCGGTTCCCCTTTAGTTCAGCGCACGGATGATTCCGGAGAAGCAATTCGGGAACGAGTTAAGGCATTTTATGAACAGACCTTCGCGTTGAAGGAATATTTTGCAGAAAAGGGTTTGCTGAAAGAAATATCTGCCCGCAAATCAATTGAAGAGATTCAACAGGAAATAATAAACGACCTGAAAATAAGGTAACAAAATAAACTAAAATGCCCGCAGAGAAGAAATCAGGAACTTTTAAACACATTGAACTAATTGCCTATATACTGGCTTTCTGGAGTTTTTTCGTTCTTTTTCTGGAGCCCATATTTGAATATTACACCAGTTCCTATTCTACTATTGAGTTTATAACTGCTCTAGCAAATTTAGTTCTATTAGTGCTTACGATTCTTTCCAGGGTGCTTTCCCGGGAGGTGAAAGAAAACAAAACGGTTGTCTATTTTGATTTGGTGATGTTGATTTTGGGTTCATTACTGCTCACCTATCAGGCAAAGTTTGTAATCTTTTTCCTTTTAATCCGGCAGACCTGGTTTATCGTCCAGTTCATTTTATTCAGAGCTTTTGAGGGTAAAATATACAAATTGCTGATGAGGAATCCTCCTGTTTCTTTGATGTTCAGTTTTGCAGGCGTTATTTTAATTGGAACAATTTTGCTGATGTTACCTGCTTCTTCTACTGAGGGTTATATTACAAACTTTGTAGATGCTTTGTTTACAGCCACATCTGCCACTTGTGTTACGGGTTTGATAGTTGTAGATACAGGAACTTATTATTCTTTGTTTGGTCAAATCGTAATCTTACTCTTAATTCAAGTTGGCGGTTTAGGAATTATGACTATATCTACTGCCTTTGCTTTAATGCTGGGGCAAAGAATTTCTTTAAATGTAACAAACTTGATGCATAATGTTGTAGGTAAGACCCCTGTAATTGATGTTCTGAAATTACTTAGAAGTACCGTGTTGGTTACTTTGATAATAGAAATAACAGGTGCCTTATTTCTTTTTACCTCTTTTGCTAAACTAATGCCTGCGGGTCAAGCGATATATTATTCTTTGTTTCATTCTATATCGGCTTTTTGTAATGCGGGTTTTTCTTTGTGGAGTAATAATCTTGCCGGTTTTGTAGGGTCTCCTTTGGTAATTTTTAGTTTTTCTTTTCTGATTATTTTAGGCGGATTGGGTTTTGCCGTCCTGATAGATATTTATCATTATTTCTTTTCTTCCAGGAGGGTTCGTAAGTTAGCTTTGCATTCCAAAATTGTTCTTTCCACTACCGCAATATTGATAGTTACAGGTTTTTTGGGGCTTTATATAGGTGAATATAACAATTCAATGAAAGGTTTTTCGGTTGCTGGCAGGGTTTTAAGTTCCTGGTTTCAATCCGTAACTGCAAGGACAGCTGGCTTTAACACGATTAAAATTGGTTCATACAGTTCCGCGTCTGTACTGTTAACTGTTTTATTGATGTTTATTGGGGCTTCTCCAGGTTCTACAGGAGGAGGAATAAAGACCACAACATTTTCCACTTTAATGCTTTCTGTCCTTTCTATGCTTACCGGAAAAAGGGATCTGGTAGTTTTCAAGCGCAAAATATCTCTTGCTAATGCCCGAGAAGCAACAACTTTGGCAACATTAGCTTTGGCGATTATTTTAACGATTATTTTTATTCTGATGCTCATTGAGCCGTTTCCTTTTGAGAAAATACTTTTTGAGGCATTTTCCGCTTTTGGAACAGTTGGCTTAAGTTTGGGAATAACATCACAGTTATCTTATGCGGGTAAACTGCTGATAACTTTATTAATGTATATTGGAAGAATCGGACCTCTAACCCTGGTATATGCCATTTCTATTCGCAAAAGACAACCCCATATATCTTATGCGGAAGAAAGAATTTCCATCGGTTAGATTAACCTACTTGAAATAAGGAGAAAAATATGGCAAGATATGCAGTAATTGGATTAGGCCGGTTCGGAATGACTGTTGCCAAAATCTTGACAGAAAACGGTATGGAAGTAATTGCCATTGATAAAGATCAGGATTTGGTAAATGAAATCAGTTCTATAGTTACTTCTGCTGTCTGTATGGATAGTACCGATGAAGCAGCTTTAAGATCGCAAAATCTGAATGAAGCGGATGCCGTTATTATCGGAATTGGAAGCAATATTGAAGAATGCATTCTCACTGCTGCAATCCTGAAAAAAATAGGCGTAGGAATTATCTATGCCAAAATTGAATCGGAACTCCATGGCAGAATTCTGAAAATGCTGGGAGTTCAACATACTTTATTGCCGGAAGAAATAGTTGGCAACCAGCTGGCTAAAACCTTGATTTCCCGTAATGTTTTGGACTATATCAATCTCTCCAGCGGTCATATTGTAGTGGAAATGGTTGCTCCTAAAGAATTTGTAGGTAAGCCGTTACAGGAACTTGCCCTTCCTACAAAACGCGGGGTAAATGTTATAGCTATCAAATACAACTATCTCTCTGTTACGGAAGACGGTCAAAATGTAATAGAAAAACGGCTGAATGATATGCCTGGAGCCAATGATATTATCAACGAAGGCGATGTTTTAATTTTATTAGGACCAAAAGGCAATATAGATAAACTGATCTATGAAACAGCCGTTAAGAAGGATTGAGAAACAATGAAACGCTCTTTTAAAGCACGATACCATATTTTGATTGCCATTCTCTTTGGCATCATAGTGTTACAAACTCTTGCCCTGCTTTTTTCTGTAGCTCGGGCACAGGACTTAACAACTCTTGCTAACGATATTCATTCAATTGTGATTATCTTCGTCTTTATCATTTTTGTGTATATCGTAATTCTTTACAACTATATACCTTTCCGCCTGCATAAAGCAATTCGTGAAGTGGAACAGCTGATAGAAGAAATTTCCAATGGCAACTATCAGATTGATATTGATAGCTCTATTTATGACCAGGATAAGGATTTTCAGGAATTGATTTATGCTCTGGATAAAATGCTGGGAATAATTATCCGTTTTGATCAGGCAAAGGCAGATAAAATATTTGAACACCATCAACGTATCCAGCTTTTGATTAACCTTCTGCCACAAAGTATTTTAATTACCGGAGCTAATGGTGATGTTGTCTACTGTAATGAACCCCTCAGAAAACGCTTTCCGATGATTTCAGAAACGGTAAATTTGAATGAATTGATTTGGAAAAACGATTACCATAACCGCATTTTTTCCGTTATCTTAGATTCCCTGCGCTATGGCAATAATATTTACGATATAATTGTTGAAGATGTAGTGTATTTGGGCAAGGTTAAAATTAATGGTTCCATAGTGAGAAACAGAAAAGGTCTTTCTACCGGCGCTGTTTATGTGCTGGAATTTTATGATAATGAAAGATAAACTGAAGGTAATCTATACTTTACAGGAAATGCAACGCTTGGATAAGTTTCTGGCGGAATTGAAGATACAGGAACTTTATTCCCGCACTTTTATTGAACACCTCATAGAAGAAGAGCGTGTTTTGGTTAATCTTACTCCCGTAAAAAAAAGCTATCTTCTTAAGGAAGGAGATGAAGTTATTATCAATCTTCCCGAGCCGGAACCGATGAATGTTTTGCCTCAAGATATACCCTTGGATGTGGTTTATGAAGATGAACACCTCGCTATTATCAATAAAAAAGCAGGAATGATTGTGCATCCAGGTTTTGGAAATCCCGAAGGAACTTTGGTGAATGCCATTCTTTATCGCTTTGGAGAAAACCTTTCCAGCGGAAAAGAATTTAACCGTCCGGGAATTGTTCATCGCTTGGATAGAGGTACTTCGGGACTGATTATAATAGCTAAAAATGATCTTACCCAGGCAAAGCTTTCCGATATGTTTGCCAGAAGAGAGATTAAAAAGACCTATTTTGCTATTACTACAGGAATTCCCGAGCCCGAAAAAGGAGAAATAGAGACCTATCTTGCACGCAGTAACAAAAATCCCAGAACTATCTGCGTTACCAATGAAGGACGCTATGCACTCACTCATTATAAAACAATAAAAACCTGGCACTATTTTGCCCTGGTAGAAATAAATCCGGCAACAGGAAGAATGCATCAGATTAGAGTGCATTTTGCCCATATCCGTTATCCTATTTTAGGGGACTTATTATATAATAGCAGACGCTATGTGCAATCCCTGGTGCCGCAAAATATGAAAAAAAAGGTTACCGAACTGCTGTTGAACCATTTACGCAGACAAGCATTACATTCCTGGAAACTGGAATTTTTACATCCCATAACCGGTTATCCTCTATCTGTTTCAGCTCCCATACCTGATGATATACAATATACTTTGAACTGGTTGGATAATAATTTTAGTATTGACACAGATACCAGTGATGGCAATCTGATTTTGAATGAGGAAATATATAATGACTAATCCAGAACAAGAAGTGGATAAAACTATTTTCGCCTCTATTGAAGAAGCAATAGAAATTATCCGCAAAGGTGATATGCTAATCGTTGTGGATGACGAAAATAGGGAAAATGAAGGTGACCTTTTAATGGCTGCTGATAAGATTACTCCGGAAAAGGTAAATTTTATGATCAGCCAAGGCAAAGGTCTGCTCTGCGCTCCTTTGGATATAGAAATAGCCAACCGTTTGGATATTCCTTTGATGACTAATAAAAGTAGTGATCGTCAAGGCACGAAGTTTGCTGTTTCCGTGGATGTTATTGAAGGCACGACAACAGGAATTTCTGCAATTGAAAGAGCTAAAACAATTAAGACATTGGCAGACCCGCAAGCCAATGCCTCTATGTTTATGCGTCCGGGTCATATCTTTCCTTTAATTGCAGAAAGAGGTGGTGTTTTAAGAAGAGCAGGTCATACTGAAGCAGCTGTTGATTTGGCTAAACTTGCTGGTTTGAGCCCTGTTGGCGCTATTTGTGAAATTATTCGCGAAGATGGCGAAATGGCTCGTTTGGATGATTTGCTGCCTTTTGCCAAAAAGCATAACCTGAAAATTATTACTATTGAAGCGCTAATTCACTGGCGGAGAAAAAAAGAACGCCTTGTCCATCCTGTTTCCAAGGCACAATTGCCCACAAAGTATGGTCAATTTGATATTATAACCTATATCAGTGATATTTCGGATGAATACCATATTGCCTTAGTGATGGGTGAAATAAAGCGCGATGAACCTATTTTGGTAAGAGTCCATTCCGAATGTTTAACCGGCGATGCTTTATTCAGTTTGCGCTGTGATTGTGGAGAACAATTGGCTCGTGCTTTTCAAATGATTTCGGAAGAAGGAAAGGGTGTGATTTTGTATATGCGTCAGGAAGGAAGAGGAATTGGTTTACTGAATAAAATTAAGGCATACCATCTTCAGGATGAAGGTGTAGATACAGTTCAAGCAAATATCAAACTTGGTTTTCCTCCCGATTTAAGGGACTATGGAATCGGTGCACAAATTCTGAAGGATTTAGGAATAAGAAAAATGCGGCTGATGACTAATAATCCTAAAAAAATAGTAGGTTTAAGCGGTTACGGACTGGAAATTGTAGAACGGGTGCCAATTGAAATTAAACCCCAGGAAAACAACCGCGAGTATTTAAAAACTAAAAAGAACAAAATGGGGCATATTCTGAATGAAATATAAACGGTTCTGTGCTGTTTTACCGTTTGTTTTCCTAACAGCATTACTGTTTAGTGTGGTTGTTCCTAAACAGGTGGGTTTCGTAAATGACTTTGCCAATATTTTAAGTGCTGAAACCCGCAATAAAATTAATGACTGGGCAATTGAACTGCGAGAAAAGACAGATGTGGATTTTGTAATTGTTACTCTTCCTGATATCGGAGGAGAAGATATTGTGGATTTCGGGGTTAAACTTTATGAACAATGGGGAATAGGAAGTAAACGGGATGAAGGTGTTTTAATTCTTTTAGCTCTTAAAGAAAGAAAATTGCGTTTTGAAGTTGGCTACGGCTCGGAAGGATATTTAACCGATGCCTATATCAGTGAGGTTTATCAAACAATGAAAAGCTACCTCACCAAGGGTAACGAAAAATGGGATGATGCCTTTATTCAGGGCTCGCTAATGTTGCTTTCCACTATTGCCAAAGAAAAAGGAATTACTTTAACCGGCGTTTCGGAATATTCACAAAAGAAGAAAGAAAGTTCAGGCGGTGTAGGTTTGCTTGCTTTTCTCATTCTTTTTATTATTTTAATTATAGCTACTCGTGGCAGAATTTTGGAATGGCTTTTTTGGATGAGTATTTTTGGAGGACGCGGAGGTGGAGGAAATAGCGGTTCCTGGAGTAGCGGAAGTGGCGGTTTTGGTGGTTTTGGAGGTTTTGGAGGTTTTGGAGGTGGACGTTCAGGTGGTGGGGGAGGTGGAGGAGGTTTTTAAATGATTTTCTTAAAGTCACTCACTTTTATCTTATGGAACATAGCCCTAGGAACTCTTCTGGTGCTTCTTTTAAATTGGCTGTTGTTCAATCGCAAAGCCAGGTATCTATTTGGGAAAAAGATTCCGTTAACTCCAGGTTTCTTTGTTGCCAAAAGGGATTGGCTGTTTGACAAAGCGCGTTCAATTTTACACGATTATCTTGATCAGGCGGCTCATCCTTACCTAAAAGACGGCTATCTTTACGGTTGGATAAAAAAGGTGCGTCAGTATTTGTGGGAAAAAACAAGCTTTATAGATGAATGGCGTTTTTTACCTGCAAAGTTAAAGCTGTTGGTTAGAAACAAAATTGTGGATGCCTTTACCGCAATAGCAGAAAGCATTTTAAGAAAGACAGTTCCCAGATTGGTGGAACAGCTGCAAATTGAACATCGGATTGATGAATTTGACATTCAGTTCAGTGTGGATTTTTTCTATGGCTATTTCAAGCGTTATGTTTATAAACCGATGTTACTTATTTGTGCCGGGCTCAATCTGTTATTCGGCATTCTGAATATGGTTTGGTTCCTGATTATCGTATAAAAAATGAAGCTGTTCCTGCATCCCTTTCGGAAAATTTCAGACCGCTTGTCTATTCGCGGTGAGGATCAAAAATTATTTATCCGTTTTTTATGGGTTTGTTCCTTTATAGCTATTCTGCTTTTAATTTCGGCTTTGCTGGCTTGGGCTTTTGAGCAGAAAGGAACTCAGGAAAATACCATAAAATCATTCTGGGATGGAATCTGGTGGGCAATTGTTTCTATAGCCACAGTAGGTTATGGAGATAAATATCCTGTCACTTTTCAAGGTCGGTTGGTAGGCATTATATTGATTATAGTAGGTTATTCTTCATTATCATTTTTTACCGGTCTGATTGCTTCTCTTTTTGTAGAAGACCGGCTGAAAGGAGCTAAGGGTTTGAAAACGATAAGAACACATAATCATATCGTGATTTGTGGCTGGAATAATACTGCCGAGTTTTTTCTGAAAGCACTTTTGGAAAAACAGGTCTCCGAAATGGATATTTGTATTGTTATCAATGCCACGCCGGATTTTTTTGAGCGGTTGGAATCACGCTTTCCTACATTATCCCTGAAATTCGTTAGGGGTGACGCAATTCAGGAAGAGACCTTAAAACGAGCTTCGGTGGACACATCTGCTCAGGTTATTATTTTGGCTGATGAAGAGTTAGACCCTTCTGTTGCTGATGACCACAGTATCATTGTGGCAAATGCAGTTCATTATTTAACCAAAAATGATAAGATAACCGTACAGCTGGTGAATCCAGAAAATCGTTCTATGCTTCAGCGTTTGGGAATTCGGAATATTATTATCTGGGATGATATTGGGGGTTACATTTTGGCGAATAGCATAGCTGATAATAATTATTTGGCTGTGTTTTGCCAGCTGGTTCAGGATAAACAAAATCATCTGCAGACGCAGAAAATTCCTTCCGATTTTATCGGAAAAAGTTTTGGGGACTTATCCGATTATTATTATCGGGAATGCGGTTATTTACTTTTAGGATTATTAACCAAAGAACCGGGACTGGAACTTTCTTCAATTTTTACGGAAGATATTAGTGGAATTGATCAATTTATTCAATATGCGCTAACCAAGTCCCAAAAGAAAATTCGGGAAGAAAAAAGCAACATTCGCTGGAAACCCGAGAAGGATGTTCAACTGCAAAAAAATGATTATGCCATCCTGATGATTTAAAAGGACTTATTATGATAGAACTGGAAACACTGGCAAAAATTCCTTTATTTTATGATGTCAATTCCGAAGCTTTAGCTTATTTGCAACCCCGTTTTAAGCAGTTACTGGTTAATAAAGGCACGGTAATTATCAAAGAAAATACCGAAGGCGATCAGATTTATATCCTGGTGAAAGGAATTGTGCAGGTTACTAAAGACCTTGTAAAGGGCTTTGACGAAGATCAGCTCTTAACGGAAAAGGTTCTGGCAAAGCTTAGTGCCGATTCCCTTCCTACTTTTGGAGAGAACGGAGTTTTAGGTAATGGAACCAGAATGGCAAATATTATTGCTCTCAGCGATTGTGAACTTTACACACTTTCTAAGGCGGATTTTGATAATTTTGCCGAATATAATTACCAAGCCGGTTATATAGTGATGAAAAACATAGCCCGGAAATTATCGGAAAGTTTGAAAGACACCGATGAAAATTTAGTAAAGCTGGCAACTGCTCTTTACATCGCTGTTCAGGGGTGATATTTCTAAAATTTGCTTATTGCTGTGAATTGATTATTATATAGTTGAAAAGAATGAATGTGAATTTGTATCTTTTTCGCAAACACTAAAAGTAAAAAATCATTAGGAGATGAAGTGAATTACACGACTAAAATACCCCGAACTTTACCGGTTCTGCATATGAGCAATGTAGTGATGTTTCCCTACCTGCTTATGCCATTGGTAGTTTCGGATGAAGAATCAAAGCTGGTGATTGATTATGCACTGGCTAACGATAAATTGATGGCTTTTTTCCTTGACCAGGAAAAAGACGATACAGGAATAACTGAATTGGCTAATTTTGGCACAGCAGTTACTATTTTACGTATGCTGCGTAATCAGGATGGTTCAATCAGTATGCTCCTGCAGGGTTCAACCCGCATTAAACTTCAAAAAATTGTGCAAAAAAATCCTTTTATAATGGTAGATGTAGAAGCAATACCGGAACAATTTGAAGAAGATACCGAAATTCAGGCATACAGAACCGTAGCTTTAGAATTGCTGGAAAAAATAGCTCAGGAAAGCAACATTCTCAACCGGGAAATGATTACCGGGCTTAGTAATATAAAACAAGCAGGAAGAGTGGCTGATATTATTGCCGGAAATATAGACCTGCCTATTTCTGACCGCCAAAAAATATTGGAAACAATTGACCTCAAACAGCGTTTCCGTTATTTGAACAATTGTTTGGCGGAGCTGATTAAACAAATGAAGGTGGAAAATCATATCCGCAGTAATATTCAGCTGGAAATGAGTGAAGACCAGCGTCGTTATTATTTGCGAGAACAAATGGATGCCATTCGCAGAGAATTGGGTGAAACGGATGAAGTTAGCAAAGAAATTATGAAATGGCAGGTACTTATTGAACAGAAAAACCTTCCGGACTATGTGAAAGAAACTGCATTGGAAGAATTAGAGCGTCTTGCCACTATGCAACCTGTTTCCAGCGAATACAGCGTAGTTAGAAATTATCTTGATTGGATTGTTAATCTGCCTTGGAGAGAGTATAGCAAAGACCGTTTGGATTTGAAAAAGATTGAACGCATTCTGGAAAAAGACCATTACGGCTTGAAAGAAGCTAAAGAACGTATCCTGGAATTCATTGCCGTAAAGAAATTGAAAGGTAACTTAAAAGGACCTATTCTTTGTTTTGTAGGTCCTCCAGGAACAGGAAAGACCTCTATTGGCAAATCAGTTGCCAGAGCTCTTTCCCGCAAGTTTATTCGGATGTCCTTAGGCGGAATTCATGATGAAGCAGAAATTCGCGGTCATCGCAGAACCTATATTGGCGCTATGCCAGGTAAAATAATAATGGAAATCAAGCGTCAGGGAACTGCCAATCCTGTTTTTATGCTGGATGAAATTGATAAGGTTGGCAGGGATTTTAGAGGTGATCCTTCTTCCGCTTTATTGGAAGTTCTTGATCCGGAACAAAATAACAGCTTTGTGGATAACTATATCAATCTGCCTTTTGATCTTTCGGAAGTGCTGTTTATTACCACTGCCAATACCTTAGATACAATTCCTCCCGCCTTAAGAGACAGAATGGAGATAATTGAATTTACCAGCTATCTGGAAAACGATAAAATTGAAATTGCCAAGCACTTTCTGATTCCTCGGGAAAAGGAAAATAACGGTTTGGCAAAAGAAAAAATAACTTTTACCAAAGCAGCTCTGCAAGAAATTATTCGTTATTATGTCCGAGAAGCGGGAGTGCGAAATCTACAAAGAAGAATCGGCTCAATTTTCCGCAAAATAGCTAAAGAAGTAGCTATGGGAACACATCAGAAATGGATAATTAAAGCGGAGGATATTGCCAAATACTTAGGTCCGCGTAAATTAACTTTGGAAATGGCAAATCGCAAACCTGAAATAGGAGTGGCTACAGGCCTCGCCTGGACAGGTTATGGGGGTGAAATCCTTTTCTGTGAGACCTTGCGTATGCCGGGAAAAGGAAATATTATTTTAACTGGACTTTTGGGCGAAGTGATGAAAGAATCGGCACGCATTGCAGTTAGCTATTTGAAAGCTAATCACAGTGTTTTCATTATTCCCCCTAAACTTTTTGAAACAAGTGATATCCATATTCATTTTCCTTCTGGAGCTGTACCTAAGGATGGACCTTCAGCTGGTTTAACTCTTACGGTAGCTTTAGCTTCACTTTTTACGGGACAAAAAGTGCGCCACGATATAGCAATGACAGGTGAAATCACTTTAGAGGGAAAGGTTTTAGCCATCGGTGGCTTGAAAGAAAAACTTTTAGCGGCAAAAAGAGCAGGAATTAAACGCGTGGTGATTCCGGAAGAAAATCGCGAAACCCTGTCCGATTTTCCTGCAGACATTTTGGCAGGAATGGAAATAACTTATGTGCAGGAAATTCAAGAGGCAATCAAAATATTGCTTATTCCCAATACGGAATCAGTTGAACAGAAACCGAAACAGAGAAGGATTGCCTAATTTTGGAACGCTATCCCAATATTAATATTCTCTTGAATCTGCCGGAAAAGTATTTACCGAAAGCGGAGTTTGTCCTCCGCACTTATTGTTATATTTTGCGTTTGAATCCTACCTTTCTTTATGGTAAGCACTATGAAGGCACGCATCTATATTACGGATTACCGGGAAAATTTGATTATCCGTTGAAAATTTATTTTCAGCCGGAAACAGCTGAATTCTTTGAAAAGAGGGAATTATACCCTCTGGAGAAAGTGGATTTTTGCAAGTTTCGCAACGAGCCGATTCCTTTTCTCTTTTCTTGTAGCGGAGCTATCTTTTCTTTTACCGAAGAGACCTGTTGCTTTCGCAAGGATATAATTGCCAGCGGGTTTTATTTTTTAACCTGCTGGCATGAATATATCCTTGCTTATTATGGACAAACACAGGGAAGGATTGACTATAAGCAAAGCTTGCAATACCGTTGGGATTTTACGGAAACACCAGTTGTGGATGTCTATTGTCAAATGTTGCTTTATGCTATGGAAATTTATTGTCCACAGTTTATCAGAGAAATCAGCTGGGCTGAAAAAAAGCGTTTTGCTGTGTCTCTTTCTCATGATATTGATTATTGGGATTATTGGAGCGGTTCTGCCAAATTGGATGTTTTTAAATATAACCTGCGGACTTTTATCAAACGACCTTTCAATTCGCTCTATAAAATTACGGGTCATCTTTTGCATAAAAATCTTATCTACAATCCCTGGAAGACAATGCGTTCTATGACACGCCGCGAAAACGAAAAGGATGTCCGTTCCACCTGGTTTTTATTAGCACGTAAAGATTTTCCGGATAAGCGTCAGAATTATATCAACGATGTGAAAGCAAAAGTTCAGATAATGGATTTACTGGGTCAGCAGGATGTTGGCTTACATGGCAGTCCCCAATCAGCATTTGATCCTTTGGTTTTAGCTGAAGAATTGGCAAATTTGAGAGACCTGGGATTTAATCCGACCGGCTTCAGGACTCATTATCTCCATTTTAATTATCAGCAGAGTTTTTCCATTTTGGAAGAGGCGGGAATAAAGTATGATTCCACTTTGGGTTATTGGGAACATATAGGTTTTCGTGCCGGTATTTCATTTCCTTTTTATCCGTTTAATATAGCCGAAAACAGACCTTTTCGCGTTTTGGAAATTCCTCTTATTATAATGGATACAACTCTTTTTTCCCAAAAAGCAATGAATTTAAGCTATATTTCTGCTAAACGTGCCTTGAAAAGATTAATAGATACCGCGGAACAATATCAATCACATCTTTCTCTACTTTGGCATAATACTACTTTTGATCCAATTGATTATCCAATGTGGGGTAAATTGTATTGGCATATTATTGACTATGCTCTTAAGAAACAGGGTTGGGTAACTTCCCTGAAAGATATTTATGAAGAGTGGGTAACCCTTAGTTATTAAACAAATTACTATGAAATCATATCATTTTTTTAATGAAGAGTTCCTTGTCCTTCCTGATGTCTTTGTCCTTCCTACGAAAGCAGGAATCCATAAATTTCAGCTAACTTCATTCTCAATATGAAAATAATATCCCTCCTTTGGGAAATTCTCTTTTGTCTTTCTTTTCTTATCTACCTAATGATTTATTTTATCTATCTTATCCTGAAACTTTTTTTACCGCGCAAGGTTTCCAAACACATTTTGCAGACAATAGCCAGGTTTTGGGCAAAAATGGTTGTGCTTTCTACCGGCAGCAAGGTTGTGGTAACAGGTAAGGAAAATCTGCCTTCCAGCGGAAATATATGTTTTGTCAGTAACCATCAAGGTTTGTTTGATATTCCTGTCATTCTTGGGTTTTTAGGAGTTCATACCGGTTTTGTGGCTAAGAGGGAACTTTTCAGAATTCCGGTATTGAGTCAATGGATGAGGGAAATACCTTGCACTTTTATTGACCGCAGAAATCCTCGTAAGGCAATTCAGACCTTTCAAAAAAGTGCAGAACTAATCAAAAAAGGGAATCCAATGGTTATTTTCCCGGAAGGAACACGCAGCAGAAGCGACAAAATTGGCAATTTTCATTTGGGAAGCTTAAAATTACCCATTATGGCAGAAGCAACAATTGTCCCTTTAGCTATAAAAGGTAGCTGGCGAATTTATGAAATTGATAAAAGAATCCATTCTGCTACTGTTTATTTAAAAATATTGCCTCCTATTAAACCTACGGATGATATCTACAAAGATAAACAGAAACTTTCCACCTATTTGCATTCACAAATTTCTCAAGCACTGGAAGAATGAAAAATGAATTTTATAAGGATATCAAGTGAGAATTGCAAATTGTAAATTGAGAAGTGAAAATTGAGAATTGCCCTGACGGGCTTTAATGTATCTAAACCCTCTAAACTTTCTCAACCTTCTAAACCTTATTTTCCGAGGGGCTTACGCCCCCATCGCTATTATTGTGTTCCCCTGATTGGCTTTAATGTATCTAAACCCTCTAAACCTTCTCAACCTTCTAAACCTCATTTTCCGAGGGGCTTACGCCACCTTCTACATCATTGTGTTGCCCATCGTGCTTTTAAAGATCTCAACCTTTTCAACCATTTTCAATTCTCAATGCTGAATACTCAATTTTCAAATTTATCATTTTTCAACCTTCATTAATTGTTTGTTACATAGTCAATTAAGTAACGACTCCGTAACACTTCCGTAACATTTCCGTTGTCTCGTTACGGAGTTGTTACTTGATTGTTACTTTGTTATAACTGGCTACAGAGAGCAGGATTCGTCCTTCAATTAAAAATTATTTTTGTCCGAATGAAAGTTTTTTGGCATTTTTGTCACCACTTCGCATTTTTTTCCGGCGTATATATTATAGAAGGACAAAATAAGGAGAACGAAAATGAAAGTAAAATTTCAATACGGATTAGCGGGTTACACAGGCAAGGCAGATGGCCTTGTATTCTGTTACAATCGGCGAATGGGCAGGGTTTATGCTCGGAAGAATATCTCGCCAAAATTGGTGGAAAATCATCATAAAATGGGTTCAATAACGGCAAATCTGCATTCGTTACTGCCCTCAACTGGTTTTAAATATGACCTTCGGCTTTATGTTATGCGCTATAACGGCTTACCAGAAAATGCCGAAAAAGAGGTGTATTCCTGGGTGAATATCTATTTGAAGATGATGCATCAACTGGCAAAATCGTTTCCGGAAATAGACCTTAAAACTATTACCCGGAATTATATATATGATAATGATCTACCTTGCATCAGTGTTAAAAGGGCTGTGGAAGCGGGTTTACTGCCCCCAGTAACGGACTGGGAACTGCTGGATAGAACTTTGTAAAGAAGGTTAATAGGTGAAAAGGTTAGCGAGTAATTTTTACCTATTTACTCGCTAACCTGCCAACCTACTAATATCTCAACTGCATTATTGTGATTAATAAGTAGCTGTTGCTTGATTTATGAGCTGATTAACTCTGGCAATACGATTATTGATATCAGCAATAGCATGTTCGTCAGTAGTTCGTGCTTTAGCATTATTGAGATATTCCAGGGCTTTACGGAAATTATTGACAGCAGAATTTCTGGCATTATCGCGTTGGGTTTTAAGAGTGCTTGCTTTTTTACCTACGGCTTTAGCAGCTTGTTTTTCCAGATCAATGAAATTGTTATAATCGTTAGTTCCCTTGCTTTGACTGATAGTAGCAAGATAAATATAGGGCAGATATAGGGTTGGGTCTTTTTGTAAGGCCTTATTAGCGTATAATTCGGCATCCTGTAATTTATTTTGGCTTAAATAGATTGCCGCCATATTCATATAAGCAATAGCATTATTGGGTTGATTGGTAATCAAAGCATTTAAGATATCAATAGCTTTTTTATTGATGGCAGCAACTTCTGCTGGATCGAATGTTTGAGTTACTTTTAGACGATATAGATTCACAGCACTTAAATATGCCATAGTGTTTTGAGGATTATTTTTGATCGTATTTTCATATTTGGCAATGGCATCATCCAGACGATTAGCTTTCTGATAGGCATTGGCTAAACGCGTAGAAACAAGTTCATTTTCCGGATATTTATCAAATATGGCTTCCAGATAAGGGATTGCTTCGTCAAAACGGTTGTTATCATACAAAAGAAAAGCCAAACGCGTTTTTGCTTCAATATAATTAGGGTTCAGTTCCAGAGCTTTTTGTAAAGCTTCTTCTGCTTTAGCAATATTATTTTGTTCCGAATACAAATTAGCTATGGTTAGCCACAATTCTTCGTTTTCATTGATGGTAGCAAGTTTTTCCATAGCATTTAAGCGTTTAGCGGCCTGATTGGTTTTTTCGTAAATATCAATTAGAATGGAAAGGGTTTGAGTATGCTGGGGATTTTTTTCCAGATTTAATTCCAGATTTTGAATTGCCTGTTCCAATTTTCCTTGTTTATAATAAACGGAACCAAGATAATAGTAGGCATCTTTGAGATCGGGATCAAGACCCAAAGCGAAGACGAGATTTTTTTCCGCTTCTGCATAATTGCCATTGGCATAATTATTGAGAGCGATATTATAAATTTTATTCACTTCGTTGGAAACAACATCATCCAGTTTGGCAATAAAAGTGGTTTCCAAGGTTTTCCAGCGTTGTTCCCGGGCATTAGTAACCTTAAAATCAAGCGGGGTAAGCTCTTCGGTTTTAGCGCTGAAAAAGCGCATTGACAAAGCAAATTCATCACTCCGAATACTATTTATACTACCCATAACGAGGATATCACAGCCAATCATTTCAGATAATTCTTTCATTTCTTCAATTTCCAGGTCTTCCACATCTTTATAACCGGACATTTTGAATTGCTTAGCTACCTCATCCATATTCAAAAGAGAATATTGGGGAAATTTTGTAAAAACATAATCAAAGTCACGGACAGTTAAAATCTTTTGGATGTTACGGCTTGAAGAATCCATTGTTTTAAGGGGTAAAATAGCTACTTTAGTAACAATTCCCGTATAAGGTTCGGTCTCTTCATTTTTAGGGACTGCGCGATTTGCTGTGCAGCCAAAGAGAATAAGCACAGCAGTTAACGCTATCAGTATCCATTTATTCATTTTTCCTCCAGAGTATAGCAATCGAAATAATTTTGTTTAACCAACTTTTACAAAGAGTGTATCTGTCAAGCAAAACCGTTTTTGGCTTATAGTAAAACGATTTTTATGTGCGTGACAAAGAAAAAATATGTTTCAATCCAGAAATTGAAGAATGGAACCAGTATGCACAGCAATCAATTCTCCCTTCTCATTTCTGATTGATAAAGCGCCATTGCTGTCAATTTCAATAATTTCTGCTTCAATGTTAATTCCCCCCATTTCCAGTAAGGCAAAGCGTCCTTTTCCAAAAAGATGTGCATTGCAATAATCAATATAGGTTTTTTTATTTTCCATAAACCGGCAGTTGTCTTCAACGGATTTAATAATTAAACGGCAAAGTTCATCATTGGAGACCTCAAAGCCCAAAATATCTTTAAGAGAAATAGCTCCGAATTTACCCAGTTCCGCATCAATTTCGTTATTGGTATTTAAGCCGATTCCTGCAATATAAGTTCTTTTAGCCGGCAGATAATTACAGAGAATACCTCCTAATTTACGATTGGAGAAAATAATATCGTTAGTCCACTTAATTTGCAATTTGCCCTGCAATGGCTCAAAAAGGGATTGTAAACATTGATGAATACAAAAACCCAGATATAGAGCAAAAGAGGGAAGTGACCTGTTATTTTCATAATCAAAAGTAAACCATAAACCGCCTGAAGGCGATAACCAGATATGATTTGCTCTTCCTAAACCTTCATTTTGAGCTCCGGCTCTCACACAAAGGGGTTCTTCACATAATTCTTTTAAAAAATTATATTCCCTCATTGTGTTGTCTAATATATCATAATAAAAGTAATTACGCATTCAATCCTCAATAAACATTGCATCGCCATAGCTGAAAAAACGATATTTTTCTTGAACAGCAATATTATAAGCTTTCTTAATTGTTTCTAAGCCACCAAAGGCAGAGATCATCATTAATAGGGTAGATTTGGGCAAATGGAAATTGGTTAGCAGAGCATCTGTAACCTTAAAATTAAAACCGGGATAAATAAAAAGGTCTGTCCATTTGGAACCGCTTTGCATTTCTCCATCCTGCCAAAAACTTTCTACACTGCGCACACTGGTCGTTCCAACACAAACAACTCTTCTTCCTTCTTTTTTAGCTAAATTTATAGCAGCAGCCGTTATTTCGGGTATAGTAGCAAGCTCGGAATGCATTTTGTGGTCTGTTATGCGCTTAGTTTTTACTGGACGAAAGGTTCCAATGCCGATATGTAAAATAACTTCGCTGAAAAGCACGCCTTTCTTTTTTAAGGCATTTAGAATTTCAGCATCAAAATGAAATCCAGCAGTAGGCGCAGCAACAGAGCCATTTTCTTCGGCATAAACGGTTTGGTATCTTTCACTATCCAAAATTGTATCACTGCGTTCAATATAAGGTGGCAGAGGAATATGACCGATACGCTTAATTTCATCCCAAAAATCGGTTTTACAGGTAAATTGAATTTCTCTAATTCCTTCACTATTTCCCTGGCTAATATAACCGCTTAAATTATCGGAAAAATGTAGCCATTGAGGAGATTTCAATTTTTTTCCCGGTTTAGCTATACACTGCCAGGTGTTTTCATTCAGTTGATGCAAGAGTAAAATTTCTATTTTAGCACCGGTTTCTTTGGTGGCAAAAAGGCGTGCAGGAAAAACCTTACTGCTATTGATGATGACTAAATCTCCTTCTTTTAGCAATTCCAGAATAGCGGTAAAACGGTGATGGTATATTTCTCTGCTTTGTCTTTTTACTTGCATCAAACGCGAATCGGTTCTTTTTTCTGCAGGAAATTGAGCTATTAATTCTTTGGGCAGGTAATAATCGTAAGTATCAGTTGCTAAAAGATCAGGCATCATATTTGAATTTTATAGGGAACCTGCTCAGCATTTTTAAGGGTGGCTACGAAACTGCCAATTGTTATTTTACTTTCCAAACGCACGGGAATTTTGTATGCATCGTTGGTAACCCAAATCAAAATCCTGCCGCTTTGTTTGAAAATCGCTTCTCCTTTGAGTTTGGGTTCAATTACCAAGCATTCTATATTGCCGAAAATGGTTTTTTGCTGTTCTTTCCGATGAACTACAATTTCGGTTGGCATATTTCTGCCGTCAGCTGTTATATTTACCATTATCGGTTTTCCTACTTGCAGATTTTTTGTTCGCACCAGGTAAAAAGCGCTTAAAAGGTCTTGAGTTCCTGGGGGAATCTCCATTTCGCTGTTTTCAAATACCTGGTTTTGGAAGCTCCATTTTTTATAGGTAGAATTTAAAGAGGAATGATCGTAAATATGAACCCGATGCTGACGGTAATGCCCTTCCTGTAAATATTTACTGAATTTGTAGGGCTGAAGATTATTTTTATCCCACCAGCTTTCAACCGTATCACGCACTTTATAAATCTTATCAAAAAAGGGATAGGTTTTGGCTTTAGTAGAAAGATGCCAAACCGGAGAACCCTGATAAACTGAACTTTTAGCTTCCAAAGTTGCTTCTCCGGCACTTACCAATCCATATTTAATAGTGAAGGTAAGTTTTTCTCCTTCCCCAAAAGGGACTTCCATTGCCGTCAAATTCACCATCAAAATCAGGAAGAAGAAGATAGTGTAGAATTTGACTTTCATTATACACCTCCGTCTATAATGATTTCTTCTCCATTGAGATTTTTTATGTTCTCATCAATCAGCAGGTCTGTCACTTTCTTTATTTCTTCCTTTGTAACTAATTTTCCGGTAGGAACCTGCGCTAAATATTCTGCAAAATAGCGCTTGCGGAAGTTTAAATATTCTCCGCTGTAATCCTCTTCCAGATTTGTTTCCACCGGAGCTGGTGAAATTGCATTGATTACAATATTATATTTTGCCATTTCTAAAGCAACGCTTTTTACCAAATTTACTATACCTGCTTTGGAAGCGGAATAGGCACTTCCATTTTGAAGCCCCTTTTGGCTAACATCGCTTCCAAACATTATTACTCTTCCAAACGCGTTTTCCTGCATTGAAGGTAAAGTCCAACGCAAAATATTATAAGCACTCATCATATTTGTTGATAAGACATTGGCAAATTGCATCGGCTCTGTTTGATAGAGAGGCAAAGCATCTGAACTGCGAATTGAAGCACAATGAATTAGGGTATCGGAACTTTGATGCAGGAATTGTTCTGCTCTAAAAACTGCCTCTTTTACAGCTTCGGAATTGCATAAATCCACAGGACAGGAAAATATGCCATCTTTATTAAATAACTCAGAAATGCGTTCCTTGCGTTTATGATAGAGTAATACAAGTTTATATCCCTCTTTGTAATATTCCTTAGCCAGGTAGCTGCCAATCTGAGAATTGGCTCCACTTATTAAAATCTGCCTCATAGTTCTTTGAGAATATTAATCAGATTATGTGCCAGCAGAAATTTATCTCCTTTCATCACCACGGAATTGATATTGGGGTCTTCTTTCAAAGGCGGATAGCCCTTAATTTTTCCTTGCACAATAAGTTCGTCATCATCCCTGCCTGCATAACGAATATCATTGGCACAAATGAGGTCCAGATTTTTACGATAGTATTTATCTATGGCACTTTGAATTAAATTATCGGATTGAGCTGCAAAACCGATTAACCTCTGATTTGCCTTTTTCAATTTTCCCAGCTCTGCTAAAATATCTATGGTAGGAACAAGCTCCAAGTTCAGTTCTTCCTGTTTGGGAAGCTTTTGGAGTATTGTTTCTTTGGGTTTATAATCCGCTACAGCAGCACAACAAATCAGCCAATCCATTTCTGCATAACGAGTTATAACGGCTTCATACATTTTAGCGGAGCTTTCACAAAAAACCGCTTCTTTCAAATAATAAGGAATATCAAGCTGAATATTGCCATAAATCAAAGTAACTTCTGCCCCCCTTAAAGCTAAAGCACGAGCTATTGCCAGACCCATTTTGCCGGAAGAACGATTACTAATGTAACGCATAGGGTCAATTGCTTCAATTGTTGCACCGGCAGTTAACAAAACCTTTATTCCCTGCAAGTCCGTTTTATAATTCAAATAGGTCTTTATAGCATAAATAACTTCCGTATTGGGTGGATATTTTCCTTCTCCTTCAATGCCACAGGCAAGCATACCTGTTGCCGGTTGTAAAATATAATTTCCCCGCTCTTTTAATTTCTGGAGATTTTCCTGCACAATAACGGATTTATACATATTTACATTCATCGCGGGAACAAAAAGCACCGGTTTATTACAGGCAACTAAAATTGTGGAAAGTAAATCATCCGCAATGCCATTTGCCGCTTTAGCTATTATGTTTGCCGTTGCCGGAGCTACAACAATTAAATCAGCCCAAGAGACAAGTGAAATATGAGGAATAGGGTCAATATCTGAAAACAAAGAAGTATGCACACTGTTATGCGTTATGGCACTAAAATTTATAGGTGTTACAAATTTCAGGGCATTATCGGTTAAAACACATTTAACTTCCCAACCCTCTTTGCTTAGCTGACTCGCTAAGTCAATTGTTTTGTAAGCAGATATGCCTCCGCTTACACAGAGTAATATTTTCTTTCCGGACATTGTTTCCTCTATATCGTAATTTGACTTTTACTTTAATTTTAATTCCTGATTTGATGTCAATAAAAAAGGTCAAGAAGTCAAGAGGGTAAGAAGTTAAGAGATTAAAAGGTCTGAAAAAAGGATTTTGTGTAAACGGAGCTCACGGAAACTTGGCATAAAGAAAAAGCGGAGGAATGAGGTCCTCTGGCTACACAACAAAAAAGGATTTGACAGATATGGGGCTTTGTTAATAAAAGAAATAAGCTAAAAAAAAGAGCAACACAATGAAAGACAACAACATACATATAATTATTAACAGATATTACTTACTGTTAAAGTGAAATATTATGACATACAAGAAAATTAAATCCCTGCTTTTCTGTTTTCTGTTTGCTAATTGTGCTATTATGAACGGTCTGGAAGTTCCTTTATTCTTGCGTTGGAAATCTATTAATACAGGTGCCTATTGTCCCAACCAAACAGGAAAGGAAATACACTGGAACGAATTTTACCAGATAGGAATGGGTATTGATTCCCTTGCTTATAAAGATCTTTTTGCTACAATGGAACTTCGCAGTAGAGCCAATTTTATAGAAAACCACATAGAAATATATAAGTTTGACCTTTCCTGGGCTAAAAATAACTGGGAAATTACAGCTGGTTCAATTCCTTGGGGTTATGGATTACCTAATAAATTATATTCATTTGCTCCTGTTTCTGCTGATGAGGATCAATACAGTTATCAGGCAACGCGTTTAAATAGAGTTTATTTAGGATACAATTTTGCCGAAAACAAGATAGCAATTGATGTTGGAGGTGATAATCATAATCAGGTAACAGGAAAATTAACTTATCAAAGACAGAAGCCCTTTGGTTATTTTCAAGCTACAGAAGAAATTAGAGCTCAAGATAATCACTGGCAAACACCTGTTTCCATTAGTTCTGTAAATACGCAAAGACAAAAAGGAGACCTTGTTTTAGAAGCACAACTGGCTTTTAGTTTTCTTCCCAATTATGATGTAACTGAAAAGCATACAACTACTTATGCTCTTCTGGCAGGAAAATATAAGATAAATGACTTAACCGAGCTATTTGGCAGTGGAGAATATTTGGAATTGGAACCGACTTTAATGAGTTATCAGCAATATAGAATAGCTTTCAGCCGGAAAATAAGTGTTTATTCCCTAAATCCTTTTTACTATCTTGATTATTATGATAAAAGCACCTTTCATAGAATTGGCTTATCCTGGGATTGGCATTTTTGCCAAACACAACGAATCGGATTAATATATTATATGGAGGGCAGTAAATTGAATAAAGCCAAACATAATTTGGGAATTCAGGCAAATCTGGAATTGGGATTATGAAAAAGCCGTTTTTTATTGTGTTTTTACTCTCTATTATACTGGGTTCCTGTAAGTTTATTACTCCGCCAGAAAGGAATACCCCAATAATTTGTCTTACTTTTGACGATCAACGGGACGGAGTTTATACTTATGCTTTTCCTTTGATGCAGGAATATGGCTATCGGGGAACCTGTTATGTAAATTCCCAATATCTTTACGGACCTAAAAATATGAGTTTAGCTCAAATTCAAACCTTGCATAATGATTACAACTGGGAAATTGGAGGTCACTCTCTGCGTCATGAAGATTTGGCTGAATTAACTTATGAAGAAGCGGACTATACTCTCAGTCAGGATTACTGGAACCTTTATAATTGGGGTTTTCATCCGCGTTCTTTTGCTATGCCGAGAGGAAAATGTCCTTTGGAATATTATCCTATTATAACTAAATATTATGAATACTTACGTGGCTGTAACGATTATGCAATGCACATTCCTCTTAATGTTCAGGGTTTGGGTTATCTGGCTTTTCAAAGTTCCTGGACAGCTGATATTTATAAAGAACGCATCCGCAGAGGTATAGCTAACGGGGAAGACCTGATAATTCTTGGTTTTCATGCAATTGAAGAGCCGGATAATATCTATGGAACAAATTGTCCGGTATCGGAATTTGCGGAAATATTACGCTATATAAATCATCTGGGATTGGAAGTTTTACCTCTTTCCGAAGCAGTAGATAAACTGAATAAATAGTGTAATCGAAGCTCGCTGAATCTTTGCATTTTTCTATCCTTTTATCTTTGTGGAAGAAAGGTGTCCTCCGTCTACACATATTTTATTAGGACTAAAAACCTCCTGCTCTCTTTTACTTCTTGATTGACATAAAACCCCTTTGCAGAAATAATGCGTTAGAAAATTGCGTCCCTGTAGCTCAGATGGATAGAGTGGCACCCTCCGAAGGTGAAGGTCAGGCGTTCGAATCGCCTCAGGGACGCCAAAATGATTAACGGGTTAACAAGTGAAGTGAAAAAGTGAAACCCGCGCTATAAATAGAAAGCAGTAATATAACTAATTATATATGTATAAATTAAATGAAGATAAATATCTGCGTAATCTGCGTGAAACTTAGCGGAATCTGCGGGAAAAAAATATGAATGAAGTCCTATTAACCCTTGAAGATGTATCCTGTCTATATGGCGAGAGAATCATTTTACAGGGTGTTTCTTTTGGCATTCATTCTTCCGAAAAAATTGGCATTGTAGGCATAAACGGCAGTGGCAAAACAACTTTACTGCGTATTATCAGCGGTTTAATCAAGCCCAACACGGGAACCGTTACAATGCGTAAGGATTTAAAAGTGTGCCTGTTAGAGCAAGACCCTGTTTATATTTCCGAGCTTTCGGTTTTGCAGCATACTTTTCCCGTAGCAGGAGAAATAAAGGATGAATATCATTATAAATCAATTCTCAGCCGTTTAGGAATAAACAATTTTGACGAAAAAATGGGAGACCTTTCTGGAGGGCAACGCAGAAAAGCCGATTTGGCAAGAGTTTTAGCTGCCGAACCGGATTTATTGCTTTTAGATGAGCCCACTAATCATCTGGATTTGGAGACCATTGAATGGCTGCAAAACTATTTGGCAAATGCCGGGAAGGCAGTTATTTTTGTTACTCACGACCGCTATTTTCTGGATGCTGTTGCCACCAAAATCATTGAAATTGAAAGGACGAAACTCTTTTATTACGAAGGAAATTACAGTGCCTACATTCGGGGAAAGTTAATCAGAGATACGGATGATAAGCGTAAAGAAACCAGGCGTCAAGCACAATTAAAAAAAGAACTTGATTGGCTAAATCGGGGTGCAAAAGCAAGAACCAGTAAGCCCAAAGACCATATTGACAGGGTAAAGGAACTGCTCAGCAAAAGTTATCTTATTTCCCATCAGGATTTGGATATCTCTTTTCAAATTGACCGTTTAGGGAAAACCATTCTGGAATTGCATCGTCTCAGCAAATCCTACTCTGGCAAAGTCCTTTTTACGGATATAGACCATAACTTTCAGAATATGGAAAGAATTGGAATTATCGGTCCTAATGGCTGTGGCAAAACAACATTGCTGAAAATTATCGTGGGAGAAGAAAAGCCCGATAACGGAACTGTGAAAATAGGTGTAAATACCCATTTTGCTTATTATAAACAGGATGAGGATAGTTTTGATCCCAATCTTACCGTTTATGAATACATCGCTCAATTTGCCGAAGTAATAAAAACCGCTGAAGGCAACAAAGTTACTGCCACGGAAATGCTGAAAAGATTTCTTTTTGACGGCAAAATGCAACAAATGAAATTGGGCGCACTTTCCGGAGGAGAAAGAAAACGGCTCTATCTCTTGAAGGCACTGATGTTTGGAGCCAATTTTATTATTATGGATGAGCCCACAAATGACTTGGATATTCGCACTCTGGAAATTTTGGAGGATTACCTGGATGCCTTTAAAGGTTGCCTGTTAATTGTTTCCCACGATCGTTTCTTTTTGGATAGAACGGTGGACTATCTCTTTATTTTCCAAGATGGTAAATTGCGTAAATTTGCCGGTAACTATTCCGATTATTTGCTGGTTAAGCGTTTTGAACAGGATGCAACAGAGGAGAAAAAAGAACCGATTATTACGCGTCCCAAGCGCATTGCCAAGGGATTGAGCTATAATGAACAACGGGAATTTGGTTTGCTGGAAAAGGAAATTGAAAAAATAGAAAGTGAACTTCTGGAACTGGAAAGCCGACTTAATGATTTTGCCAACCCTCTCTCTCCCAATGATTATTATCATATCAGCATTGCTATGCAGGAGCTGGAAAATAGACATCAAGAACTACTTACGCGTTGGCTGGAACTGAGCGATAAGCAAAATGCAGGGAATTGACAGTATTTTTTTACAGGAAGCGTAACTTTATATTTTATAGTGATTTTTGTTGCCTTCCCTAATTGCATTGCTTACCCATTGCTTACCCATTACGGATGGCATTAGCAATGAGTCCGTATTGCTATAGTAATGCTTGCGGGGAAAAGTGTTAGCAACCAGGATAACACAGCTAAAACAAATTTACACCGATTTTTTGGATAATTTATCCCAAATAATGCAGTTGAAATAAGGTTAATCTTATATTCAGGTGCATTAATTATATATTGAATTAAAAATTCCGTAGGAATGATAGTTATTAACGACGGGTTTTAACCCGGCGAAAAATATCACTAAGAAAGAGAAAAAGTTCCGTAGGAACGACAGATATTATAGAAGGATTTTAACCCGGTGAAGAATAGTCAAATTTTGTATTTTATACAATTTCCTGAATGAAAATTCCTTTGTCATACCTGCGGAAGCAGGAATTCATATTAGTTCTGACAAAATAACTGCATTTTCAATATGGAAACAATATTAGTTGTGGAATTCTAATTTGCTATAAACCAAACGCATCTATTTTGTAGAGTTCTGCGAAATCTTTGGCAAAGAAAAAATTTGCCAACCAATTTGTCATTAACTGCCTTATTTTGGTTTATAAATCATCAATCCGGTTGCTCCGGTTATCTTAGTTCTATTTTTGTTTCCTTTAGGGAATAGGGAAGGTTAATAGAAATAAGTTGGGGCTTTGATTTTACGAGGGGCTTACGCCACCTTCTACATCATTGTATCGCCCTGACGGGCTTTTAGGAAAAGGGAAAGTTAAAAGAAAAGGTTGATTAGGTCTTCTATTTCCCGAGGGGCTAACGCCACCATCGCTATCATTGTATCGCCCTTTGGGGCTTTTAGGAAAAGGGAAAGTAAAAAGAGAAGGTTGATTATGTCTTCCATTTCCCGAGGGGCTTACGCCATCATCGCTATCATTGTATCGCCCTAAAGAGTTTTAATGTATCTAAACCCTCTAAACCTTCTCAACCCTCTAAACCTTATTTCCCGAGGGGCTTACGCCTGTTAATCTATACCTATTATTTTTCTCAACTGTGCTATTTTTTGGGAAGCAAGAAGGCGTGCTTTTTGGCTGCCCTCTTTTAGGGCATTCCAGATATCCTCTTGATGATTCATCCAGTAATAATAGCGTTCGCGAATAGGTTTAAGTTCAGCATTTATAACTTCAAAAAGTTCCTGTTTTGCCTGTCCCCAACCCAAGCCACCTTTGAGATAACGAGCTCTCATATTTTCTACCTGTTCGGGTGTGGCAAAATTTTTATAGAGCGCAAAAATATTTGAGGTATCTGGGTCTTTAGGTTCTTCAATTGTTTGGCTATTGGTTACAATGCTCATAATCAATTTTTTCAGTTCTTTTTCGGTGCAGAACATCGGAATGGTGTTATTGTAACTTTTGCTCATTTTGCGTCCATCCAGTCCGACAACGGTTTTTGTATCTTCTTGAGCTATCGGTTGAGGAATTTTTAGTGCTTGCGTTTTATACACATAGTTGAAGCTTTGAGCAATATCCTGTGCCATTTCTATATGCTGAAATTGATCTGTTCCCACAGGAACAAAATCCGTATCAAACAACAAAATATCCGCAGCCATTAAAACCGGATAGGTAAAAAGACCCATATTCACTCCGTCATCAGGATCCTTATTTGCTTCCAGGTTGTTTTGCACCGTTGCTTTATAGGCATGGGCACGATTCATTAAACCCTTGGGAGTAAATGCCATAAGGATCGTTAGCAGTTCAAATGTTTCCGGCACATCACTTTGGCGGTAAAAAAGTGTATTTATGGGGTCTAAACCGCAAGCTAACCAGGCAGAAGCAATTTCCACAGTCATTTTTTTCAGTTCTACAGGGTCTTTACAGGCATTTAAAGCATGGTAATCGGCAATAAAATAACGCGCTTCACAGGTCTCAGAAAGTTTTAAAGCGGGTTTTATGGCTCCCAGATAATTTCCAATGTGGGGAATTCCGGTTGGTTTAATTCCGGTTAAAGCTATTTTTTTCATTTAGTTATCCCTTTATTGCTATTTATATTAGAGTGAAAAATGCTCATAACTTCGTCTCCGATAACATCTACAATTTCCACTTCCACGAGAGAATTATTATCGGCAGGAAGTTTATCTATATACACACAGCCGTCAATTTCAGGAGCTTGAAACCATAGGCGTCCTACATATTGTTCGCTATAGGGATCATAATCTTCTATTAAAGCTGATTGAATAGTTCCAACATATTTTTCCAGAAGTTGATTCCTTATTTGATAAAATTTATCTTCCCAAGCGAACAACAATTTTTTACTTTTTTTCCAGTCAAATTCATCGTAGATATTATCTTTCAGGTCTTTTGCTTCGGGAGAATAAGCAAATACACCTCCCTGCAAGAAAGGCACTTCGGAAAGAAATCTTTCCAGAAGTTCTAAATCCTCTTTTGTTTCATTCGGATAATCAACCATCAAAGTAGTGCGGAAAACTGCATTAGGGATTTCCTGTTGAATATGGAAAAAGAGTTCTTTCAGTTCCTGATAGCTTTTTCTTCTCTTCATTGCCTTAATGATTTTGGGGCTCACTTGTTGAATAGGGATATCAAAATAAGGCAATAATTTAGGAAACTTTTGCCAGAGCTCGGTCCATTGCAATTCAAAGTTATCCGGATGCAAATAGAGAATGCGAATCCAATCGTAATCTGTTTCTTTATGCAATGCCTCAATCAATTCGGGAAGGGCTTTTTTGCCATAAATATCGGTTCCGTAAGAACAGGTATCCTGAGCTATTAAAATAAGCTCTCTGCCATATTCCTGCATTGATTTTGCCTCTTCAATTAGGGTCTCAATCGGTTCGGAAACCTGTTTTCCTCTGATATAAGGAATCATACAATAGGAGCATTTATTATTGCAACCGTCTGCTATCCGCAAATACACATAATTGCCATCTTCCAAATGAACTCTTTGCGTGTAGGATAACCTTTTTGGGGTTTCCAGAGAAGGCAGAATATTTTCCCGCAAATAGTTTTCAAAAGCTGCAAAGTCCTTTAACGGAATCCAGGCATCCACTTCCGGATAATAATCTTTAAGTTGTTCGTAACCACGATTCATTACACAGCCGGTGACAACTATTTTAGTAATATCCTTTTTCGTAGCATCTATAACATCCGCCAATAAACAATTCAGTTCTTCCAATGCATTGAAGATAAAGGAACAGCTGTTAATCAATAATATATTTGCTTCTTCCCAAACATCAGTTCTTATCATTCCGTAGCTTTCCATAATGGCTACAAAGCGTTCGCTATCCACTAAATTTTTAGGACAGCCCAAGGAGACAATCGTATATTTTTTTATCATTTAAGTAAATGAATAAACAGTCCACTGCGTAATTTAGGTTCAAACCAAGTTGATTTGGGAGGCATAATTTCTCCTGCATCAGCAATTCCTATAAGTTCATCCATACTTGTAGGATACATAGCAAAAGCAACTTTTTCCCTTCCGCTATCAACTCTTTTAACCAATTCACCCAGACCTCTGATTCCACCGATAAAATCAATTCTTTGATCGGTGCGCGGGTCATTGATACCTAAAATGGGTTGCAAAAGATTATTCTGTAAAATGGAAACATCCAGGTCTTCCACAATGTTTTTCTCGTTCCAGGTTCCCGGCTTGGGTTCTAAACGATACCATTTTCCCTCAAGATACATACTGATGTTGTGTTTCTTTTGAGGAGCAAAATTTTCTCCTTCAGGGATGGGGGTAACATTCCATTTTTCAGCTACTTTGGCTAAAAATTCGTCTTTGGTTAAACCGTTCAGGTCTTTAACCACCCGATTATAATCATAAATCTTCAATTGATTATCCGGAAAGATAACCGCCATAAAAAAGTTGAATTCTTCGTCGCCTGTGTAATCGGGAAACTGCTCGCGCCTTTTCAATCCAACTTTTGCCGCGCTGGCAGTTCTGTGATGTCCATCTGCTACATACAAATTCGGTAAGGCGGCAAATGCATTTTGAATGGTCTTTATATCCTCAGGATCATCCATCACCCAAAGTGTATGCTGAATACCGTCATCGCTTATAAAATCATATTCTGGCTGTTTATTAGCCATAACCTTAGCTACAGTTTCATCAATAATATTTTGATGACGATAGGTAAAAAACACAGGAGAAGGATGTGCATCACAGGCATCAATATGCCGAATGCGGTCTGCTTCTTTTTCTTCTCTTGTTAATTCATGCTTTTTGATAGTGCCATCCATATATTCATCTACGGAAGTAAGGCCTACCAAACCAATTTGAGCACGGCCATCCATAACTTGTTTATAAATGTAATAAGCCGGTTTTGTATCCTGTTTCATATAGCCGTCGGAAACATATTTATAGAGGTTTTCTCTGGCTTTGGCATAAACAGCTGGATCGTATAAATCGGTTCCCAAGGGAAGATCAACTTCCGGTTTTTCTACATGGAGAAAGCTTAAAGGATTTTTTTGCACTTCTATGCGTGCTTCATCTGAATCCATAACATCATAAGGCAAAGAAGCAATTGCCTTTGCTTTGTCCGGAATGGGACGCAGGGCTTTGAAGGGTTTGAAAGTAGACATTTATATACTCCTTTATTTTTTAGTCGAGAGGTCGAGAGGTCGAGAGGTCTTGAGGTCTGAGGACATCGTTAAAATTTTGTTTGAGGGTTTTGTGTCTTTTGTGCTTTGATAAGACCTGTCAACATACTTCTTATCTGTCTAATTAACTCTTCAATTTGGTTAAAATCTTTAATGTAACGAAGTAGTTGAGCTAATGTAAATTGAGTATCCAGTTCTGAAAGTGAACCTTGTGCTATATATAAGAATTGGGTAAATTCTTTGGGGTTATTTCTACTTGAACCTTCTGCAATATTAGAAGGAATTGATACTGCACATCGTCTCATCTGTGAAGATAATCCATAAATTTCACTTTTAGGAAATGACTCTGTTATTTTATATACCTTCAAGACCAAATCAATTCCAATTTGCCAGACCTTTAGTTCTTTAAATCCGCTCATTTTTTCTCCTTCTTTTTTTATTTCTGACCTCTCGACCTCTTGACCTCTCGACCTCATTTATAATATTCCTCTAAAACTTGGACAAGATATTTATGGTCTTCAGTTCCTCCTGTTTCCCGGATGGAATGCATTGCCCAAATTGGATTTCCGATATCAACTGTCTTCAGCCCCAATTTTGAAGATAAAATAGGACCAATTGTAACTCCACTGGTGGCATCGCTACGCACTAAAAACTTTTGATAAGGAACTTTTGCCTTTTCACAAAGCTGAATAAAGCGATAGGAGCTTTCTGCGTCCGAGGCGTATCTGTTATAAGCATCAAACTTAATAACTGGTCCCTTATTCATCAAAGGAGCATAATCCGGCTCATATTTTTCAGCGAAAGAAGGATGCCAGGCATTTGCTACATCAGCACTAATAAAAAAGCTGTTGCGTAAAGCCAGGTAAAAATCTTCTCTGGAACCGCTTTGACTGAGGCAAATTCGTTCTAAAATTTCCTCCAGAAGTAAGGAATTTGCTCCCTGAGAGGTCTGCGAACCGATTTCTTCATTATTAAAAAAGATAGCTACTGCTGTTTTTTGAGGTTTCTCACATTTAAGAAGGGCGGAAAGAATAGAATGAGTCATAGCCAGGTTATCAAGACCTTGAGAAACAATCATTTCCTGTTTCAATCCCAATAAGTTCGGGGTTGTAAAATCATACAAATATAAGTCACTTTCGGCAATCTGTTCTTCCTTAACCTTAAGTTCCTCCGCGATAAGAGAATAAAGTGGATTTGTGCCTGTAGAACTAACACTGAGTATAGCATTTAAATGGGTCTGCGGATTATAAGCAAACCCACTATTTACTTCCCGATTCAAATGTATGGCTACATTGGGAATAACGGCTACTGGCTTTTTTAAGTCCACATATTCCACTTTATAACCCTTTGCCGTTTTTACTATAATTTTTCCGGCAATTCCCAATTCGCGGTCTAACCAAGTGCTGATAATAGGTAAGCCATAAAGCTGAACCCCAATTTTAGTGATTCCTTTTTCGGTTTTCAAACTTTGGGGTTTGAGCTTTAGACAGGGATAATCAATGTGACTTCCGGCAAGGTTGAAACCTGTTTTGGCGATTTTTTCACTACCTGTTATAAAAGCAACAATAGTAGTTCCCTGATGACAGAGATAATATTTTTCGCCTCTCATAATCTTGAAAGGTTTATCTTCAGGAAGATAGGTAAAACCTGCTTTTTCCAAACGCTTCCGAATTTCCAAACTGGCAAAAAAACTGCTTTTACTGCCAGAGAGGAAAGCGAGTAAATCCTTTATTAAATTATCCATTATCTAAACTCCAATATTTATTTATTTTAAATGCCAGATTTTTAATCTCCGCTTTCGTGTCAAGAAGGGCAATTTGAGAAAAAATCCAAATTTGTCACCACCTTTCATTTTTGTCACCACCTATATAAGTGAAGGCAAGATTTCCGGAAACGCCTAAAACAAAAAACAAAGGAGAAACAAAATGAAAGTAAACTTCAAGTACGGAATCAAAACCTACTCCGGCACTATGGATGAAGTAACCTACGGCAGTTATCGTAAAAATACTATCTGCATAGGCCGTAAGTATGTAAAACCCCGTCTTACCGACCAAAATGCTTTAGTTGGCGGCAAGATGAAAAACCTGGCAATTATCTATAATGATGTTTCAGAGAGCTATAAACAAGAGCTGAAACAATATGCCCTTCTAAACGAGGTAAATGTTCCTAAAGGCAAATTGCTTCCAAATGCATACGCTCTTTGGGTTAAAATGATGTTTAAGTTTGCCGATGCTGATGCGGAACATATAGACCTGACTACTCTAACCTATTCTGATCTGCAGACAGTTGGAGATGAAATCCTTTCTATCTCTTCTGCCGTGGAAAATGGGTATATGGATAATGTTCCCGGTGCGGATAAACTGACCGCTAATATGTAAAGGAGGTAAATAATGAACGGTGATAATATCCTCATAAAAGAACTCGCTACCCGGATTAACAAATTGGTAAACATCCCTTTGATCAATGAGCAGAATGAACAGGCATTCTTTGAACTGATAATCTCTATCCTGCTCGGTATCTTCTTGGATGAAGTGGATAAACAGTTACTCAAGTAACATAAATTCCTAACCATCTGTAAAAGTGCCCCGGTTTTTGCCGGGGCTTTTTCTGTGCCCTTTTTATTTCCGTCTGCTGGTGTAAACTTTCCTCGGTAAAGAAAGCAGGTAAAAAAGGAAAAGAGGGAGGAGGAAGAATTATCAATAATAATCTGTACCCCTAACGGGAACTTAATTTTTCTCTGTGCTATCCGGGAAATAGAGGAGAGATAAAATTGAAGCTCGGTAAGAAGCATAAGCACCACTAAACTTGGAGTCGGAATTATAATGGGATAGGAGCTAAGAACTTCTTGCTTACAAGGAGCTAATGCTTACTAATTTGCCAGGAGAATTCGTTCCTCCGGAAGATTTTCCTTGAACAAATTATAGGAGCTGAAATAATAGGTTTTAAGGAAAAATTAGGATGGAAGATGATGAGGATGGAATGCTGACAGGCAAACAATATCAGCTCTTAATTGCTAATTTATTTGCAGACGATAAAAGCAGTTATAGGGATAAATTCTATGGGGATTCCTGCTTGCGCAGGGCTAACAAAGGGATTTTTAGGAAAAAATAATCTACAAAGGAGCCAAAGATGAAAGTTATGGAAGGAAAGCTTATTTCCAAGGGCTATAAATTTGCTCTTGTAGTCAGTCGTTTTAACGAATTTATCAGTTCCCGATTGCTGGAAGGAGCTTTAGATTGCCTCAGGCGTCACGAAGTAAACGATGGAGATATCAGCGTAATATGGGTTCCCGGTGCTTTTGAAATTCCTCTGGTGGCAAAAGAAGCCGCATTAAAAAAAGATATTGATGCCGTAATCTGTTTGGGAGCAATAATTCGGGGTGCAACTCCCCACTTTGAATATATCAGTGCAGAAGTCACTAAAGGCATTGCTGCAGTCGGTTTGGAAACCCGCAAGCCGATTATTTACGGTATTTTAACAACGGATAGTATTGACCAAGCAATAGAACGCTCTGGAACCAAAGCCGGTAACAAGGGTTTTACGGCAGCCAGTTCTGCTTTGGAAATGCTTAATCTTTTAGCTGAAATGAAAAATGGGGCAAAGGCGTAAAGCACGAGAAATGGCTGTTCAGTGCCTTTATTCTCTGGAATTTTCAGAAGTGGAAAAGGACTATCGGGAATATGGTCTTTTGAATGAATATCCCGATATTCTGCTTTCTTTGGCAGAAGCGGAACATATTCAACCCAATTCCCCGGTCTATGCTTTTGCGGATGAACTGGTAAAAAACACGATTATCAATATTGAACAGGTGGAATCGGAAATTGATAAAATAAGCGACAATTGGGAGCTGGAAGATATTGCCCTGCTTGATCGCAGCATTTTATGCCTGGCTGCCTACGAACTTTTGTTTACAGATACTCCGGCACCAGTAGTAATTAATGAGGCAATTGAGATTGCCAAGAAATTCAGCAGTGAAGCATCCGGTAAATTCATCAACGGCATTCTGGATGCTTTAAACAAGGAAATAATTCAAAAGGGAAAACTAACAAAATAGGTAATGGAAAAAATAAAATGTTCTGTCGGAATATTTGCCCATAACGAAGCCGGCAATATCATTCCTTTACTGGAAGCAATTGAAAATCAGGAATTGCGAGAGACCGAAATCAGCGAAATAATTGTTGTTTCCAGTGCCAGCACCGATGGAACAGACCAACTGGTAAGCTCTTTTGCCGAAACTCATAAAAATGTAAAGCTTCTCACTCAGCCAAAAAGGGAAGGCAAGTCCTCTGCTATTAATCTTTTTTTAGCCAATGCCCAAGAGGATATTGCCGTAATTATAAGTGCTGATGTTATTCCTGCCAAACAGACCATAGAGAAATTGGTTTCCGCTTTTAAAAATCCTGCAATTGGGGCGACGGGAGGTCGTCCTGTTCCGGTAAATGAGGAAAGCAATTATCTGGGTTATATAGTTCATCTTTTATGGCGTTTACATCATCGGATGGCATTGATTTATCCCAAATTGGGAGAAATGATTGCCTTCCGTAAAGTGATGGATAGTATTCCTAAAGATAGTGCAGTTGACGAAGCCAGCATTGAAGCAATAATAAGAGAGAAGGGCTTGAAACTTAAATACATACCTTCTGCCATTATTAAAAACAAAGGAGCTGAAAATCTGGCAGACCATATAAAACAGCGGCGTCGTATTCAGAACGGTCATTTATGGCTGAAAGCGCATCAGCATTATAAAGTTGTTTCTCAGGATAGCGGTATTTTATTGAAAGTTGTTTTACAGGAGTTGAAAGAAAAGCCCCAGACCTTTTTTAAATTGGTGGGAGCTATTCTTCTGGAAGTTTACTGCCGTCTGCTTGGCAGTTGGGATTATTATGTGAAGGGAAAAAATCCCTTTGCCTGGGAAATAGCGCGCTCCACAAAGGACTTAAATCAACCGAAAAGGGAAAGAAAATAGAAATGATTTACCTCATATTTCGCATAATTGGTTTCTGGCTGATGAAAAACCTGGGTTTTCCTCATCTGATGCCAATGAATTATACGGTCAGTTTGCTTTACACTTGCAATTCGCGTTGTAATACCTGTAATATTTGGAAAAAGCAGGCAAAAAATTTAACCTTGGATGAATATCAGAAAATTTTCAAAAATATAGGCAAATCGCCATACTGGATTACTTTCAGCGGAGGAGAACCATTTTTACGCAATGATATTGTAGATGTGGTAACCGCTATCTACAAAATCAGTCATCCCCGCATTATTAATATTCCCACAAACGGTATTTTGGTTCAAACCATTATAGAAAAAACGGATGCTATTGCCAGTGCCTGTACTAAAGCTCAAATAATAGTTAATATTTCCATTGATGGCATAGAAGAACAGCACGATAAAATACGCAATGTTCCCGGAAACTACAAAAAAGCAATTGCTACTTTCAACGGTTTAAAAGCCCTGAAACACAAAAACCTCAGCGTAGGCATTCACACTGTTATTTCCAAGTTCAATGTAGATAGTTTTCCCTCTATTGCCAATGAATTGATGCGTCTTAAGCCCGATAGCTACATTACAGAAATAGCGGAAGAAAGAGCGGAACTGGATACGATGGGAACAGATATAGCTCCTTCCTTAGTTGCCTATAAAAGCGCTATTGATTATCTTATTCATAGAATCAAAAACAGTAAATTTAAAGGAATGAGCAAGGTTACGATGGCTTTTCGCATTGAATATTACAATCTGGTGAAAAGGATTATGCGTGATAAAAGGCAAATTATTCCCTGTTATTCAGGAGTTGCCTCTTGTCAGATTTCTCCGGATGGCGATATTTGGAGCTGTTGCATTAAAGCCAAGTCCTTGGGAAACCTGCGAAAAAATAACTATAACTTTCGTAAGATTTGGTTTTCTCCGCTTGCCGAAATGGAACGTCGTTCCATTCATAAAAAGAAGTGCTGGTGTCCTTTAGCCAATGCTGCCTACACCAATATGCTGTTACATCTGCCAACTCTTTTTCGTGTTTCCTGGCGCAGTTTTATTCATTGGTGGAGCTAAAAATGGTTTCTTTACAGAGTTTGCACTCCTCTCCTCCCCGTAGCGTATGTGAATATAAGGCATCCCGTGAAGGACGCTTTGCCTGGTTTTTGCTTACCTGGCATCCAGAGAAGGATTTTGTGCTGGAAGAAATCGTTGCCGAAATCAAGCTGGAAATTCTTAATTCCAAAGTTGGCTCGCTTTCGCGTCTGGAAATTGAGAAATGGATGAAACAGTTCTTTGCCGAACTGCATTGGAAACTCTATGGACTATTGCATAAGACCGAACTGGCAGAAAAAGGTATTTCTCTCTTTTTTGGTGTCCTCTATGATAACGAGCTTTATTTTGTTCAGTTTGGCAGAATATTTTGTCTTTTAACCGATAACAAAAAAATGAGACATATCGGAAGGGACTGGCATAATTATCAGGTTCAGTCATTGGACGGTTTACAGCTGCTTGGTTTAATGGACAGTGATCCTGTTATTAAGCCACAACGGGTGTATATTGGCAGTAATCAACGATTGATCGTTATTTCAGGGGAACTGGCACAAAAGATTTTTCCCAGTGTTGATGATCCTTCTGCCATAGAGACATTAATTGAGACCTACGCTACGGAGGATAATCCCCTTTGGCTGATTTTGGAAGGTAAAGAGGAATTGGTTAAAACAAAGCGCAGAAAGCTTTCTCGTTTGCAGGTAACCAGTATCATTCTTATTGTTTTAGCTTTGTTGGCTGCTCTGTATATGATGGTTGGAAATCGTATTCTTGATCAACTGGTGTATAAAATGCGTCTATCACTCAAAGAGGAAAAGACCTTACATTTAGAACAAATTCCTACCAATCTGAATATCAATAGCGAGAACCTGAAAAAATATATAGATAAACTGATAAATCTGCCCGCCCGCAATATTTCTTTCTCCATTGCCTGGAGCACAGAACTACCATATAATGTTAGTTTGTCACCTTCTTTTACATTAGGCACAATTTATCTGGTATCTCAAAACCGACTTAGCGCTTACGATAAGAAGTCCCGTCAGTTGCTCTGGACTAAAATGCTGGAGGATGAAATTCGCTCTACAACAGTCCATCAGGGAATGCTGATCTTGTATCTGGCAAATCAGCAAATTATCGGTCTGAATGATGAGGGAAATATTCTCTGGCAACAGCATCTGCCTACAGAAAGCATAACCGGTGATCGGTTCATTCCCTGCATCATTAAAAACAGCGATGATCCGCGTTTGGATAGAAGCATAATGGTTATTCCTTCCAAGAGGGGAATCAGCATTCTTGATCCGGTTCGGGGTGAAACCATTAGCAGTTTAACTTTTAAGCACGATTTGGATGCTCTCTCCGTTTATGACAGCTTTGCCAATTGTTTTTACGCGGTTGTAGGCAATGCGGTTTTATGTGTAGAATTAAAGATTGTGAATTAAGCTATGAAACGCTCTCTTATTTTTTTCTGCCTGTTACTTTGTCTGCCTTTTCTGGCAGTTGTAATTGATAATCCTGTTAAAATTGGCTTTGCTCGTTTGCAATATGACGGGGGAGGCGATTGGTATAACGATCCCGAAGTGCTTCCCAATCTGGCAAAATATGCCAATTTGGTTATGGGTGCAAGTTTTCCTATTGACCAAAGCGTAGTTAGAGCTTCCGATCCCAAGCTTTTTGATTATCCTTTTCTTTATTTAACCGGTCACGGGAATATCAGGTTTACGGATAAAGAAGTGGAAAACCTCAGAACCTGGATGCTCCGAGGCGGTTTTTTGTATGCCGATGATGATTATGGTATGGATGAGTCCTTCCGCAGAGAAATAAAACGCATTTTCCCAGAAAGAGAGCTTGTGGAATTAGACCCTTCTTTTCCCCTATTTTATGCCTTTTTTGATTTCAGTAGCGGACTTCCCAAAATTCATTTGCACGATGGAAAACCTCCCCAGGCATTTGGTATTTTTGACGATAACGGACGCTTGATGTGTTTATATACTTATGAAACCAATATCAGCGACGGTTGGGCTGATCCTGAAACGCATAATGACCCACCAGAGATCAGGGAAAAAGCTCTTAAGTTCGGTGTAAATATTCTTTATTATGTAATGCACAAACAATGAAAATAATTGCTCTTTCCGATTGCCATTATAAGTTTCACTGCGCCAGCAATACCGATAAAGAAAGCGCCGACAAACTAATCAGTTTTCTTAAAAGCATTCCGGGAAAATATGATTTAATGGTGCTTTCCGGGGATATTTTTGATTTCTGGCTGGAAGGAAAATTTACCGTAGTGAAACAATATTTTCCTGTCCTTTGTGCCTTATCCGCTATCAAAGAAAGTGGAACTCGCATAGTTTATATCAGTGGCAATCACGATTTCTGGTTCGGAAACTTTTTATCCGATTATATTGGTTGTGAAATTCATCCTGATGGCTTTACTCTTAATACCGACGGCAAAAAAATCCGTTTTGAACATGGCGATACCCGCACTTTTAACGATTTGCGTTATCAGCTTTACCGTAAAGTAATTCGCTGGAAAGCTGTCCATAAAATTGCCTCTTTCCTGCATCCCGATTTGGCTTTAACTATTGGTAGTCGCTTTTCCCGCACCAGCAGACAAAGGAAAGATAGCCAGGAACTTGTTGACAAAAAAAGCAAGGGCTTAAAAAATTACGCCAAATGGTTGATTGAACATAAAAAAGCCGATATTGTGGTTTTGGGACATAGTCACCAGCCCGTTTGGGAAACTATGGGAAACGGCTCTTACCTTAATTGCGGTGACTGGATAACCTATTATTCTTATGTGGAAATTGATGCAGGAAAACCAGCTCTGAAAGAGTATAATATTAAAAATGAACAAATATAACACAAAGGAGTATATTATGAGGCACTTAAACAAAAACATTATCCCGATCCTGGTTGTTTTAATGATGATTACAATCAGTGTCGGATGCCAAACAAAAACACCTTCCGGAGAAAAACCGGCGGAGCAATTGATGAAAGAGAAAGAAATTATTACTAACAAAACAAAAGTTGAAATGGAAACAAATTATGGCACTATTGAACTGGAACTTTGGGATGATCTTACTCCCAAAACCGTTCAGAATTTTGTAAAACTTGCCAGATCCGGATATTACGACGGCTTATACTTCCATCGCGTCATTCCGGATTTTATGATTCAGGGTGGATGCCCCAATACGAGAGATAAAGACCGCAGCAATGATGGACGCGGCGGTCCAGGTTATACTTTTGAAGATGAATGTTATAGGAATGGAGAAGAAATTACCGGTAAAATAGATACCAATCAGAAAGCTGAAGCTGTCTGGAATAAAATTATTGTGCCACACATTCAAAATAATCGCACTCCCAATGCGGAAATTGCTGCTATTGCTAAAGAATGTCAATCAGCACATAGTTTAGAGCCCGTAATGAAATATGATCTTAAGTTCTATCAGGAAAAAACCGGAATTATGGATAAGGTCTATGTGCAGGAATTAATTGCTCCGGTGGACTATGGGACGATTTGTATGGCAAATTCAGGTCCCAATACTAATGGCAGTCAGTTCTTTATCGTCACTAAAAAAGATGGAGCTCACTGGCTGGATGGTCAGCATACCGTTTTCGGCAGAGTTACTAAAGGAATGGAGGTAGCTCATAAAATTGAGAACCTGCCTCGTGATAAAAACGATAACCCCAACCCCGAAAATCAGGCAATTATTACCCGTATTTCTTTTCCCAAATAATAAAGAACTAAAATGAGCCGCGCCAACGAATCCGCTTTGCAACAAGAAATTATGGCTTGGATAAAACAAAATCAGTATGTTTATCTGGCTACTGTAGATAAAAACCGACCCAGAGTTCGTCCCGTTGTCCTATTTATCTACGATGACCGCTTTTTTGTTACTACCTTCAGCGGAGATTCCAAGGTGAGCCAAATTCAAAACAATAAAAATATAGAGGTCTGTCTTCCGCTTTACGAAGATGGACAAACCGGCTATATTCGCTTAAGTGGAACTGCCTCTATTGTCCATAATGCAACGCTCAAAGCTGAAGCATCTGAGCGTTGCTTCTTTTTTGATGACTATTTTTCCGGCTATGATGACCCCGATTATACTCTTATAGAATTGGATTTTGACTATGCAGAATACCTAAGACCCGGAGAAAGCTATAGCCAAGGGTGCAATCTGAAACGCTACTAAAAATGAAGAATGGATTCCCAAGGAAACCTGGTTGAAATTGAGAATTGATAAGGGTTGAGGAGGTTGAGAAGGTTGAGAAGGTTTAGAGGGTTGAGAGGGTTTAGAGGGTTGAGAAGGTTTAGAAGATTTAAAGGGTTGAGAAGGTTTAGATACTCTCTGCCTTCAGCTCTTAGCCCTATGCCAATAAGCCCTTCAGGGCGACACAATGATAGCGATGGGTGCGTAAGCCCCTCGGGAAATGTAAACCCCGAGTTCCTTTTTTCCGAAAGAATTCCACAGGAACGACAAGTATCCAAGATTTTCATTTCAATAAGAAAATAACATTTTATAATAATAGTACTTAATTATGGAGTAACCGAATCCCGATTAACCCAAAGGGAAGAATATTATCATTTACCGCACTCCTGTTAACTGCTTCACCTTTAATTTATTATCTTTTTCAGCTTGCTTCATCATCTTATAACAAAGTAACAACCAAGTAACAACTCCGTAACGAAACAACGGAAGTGTTACGGAAGTGTTACGGAGTCGTTACAGAATTTACTATATATCAAGCAAATAACTATCAAGATTTATTAGCTCAAGGTTGAATGGGATGAAAGGTATTTTCAGGATATTTATACCGGGGAAAAGTGGAAAAAGATAGATGGTTGTTTCTTTTTTTTTACGAGGGGCTTACACCACCATCTCTATGATTGTGTCGGGGCTGTCCCGATACAACGATAACGATGGGTGCGTAAGCCCCTCGGATAAAAAAGGTAAAGATTTTCCCTTTATTCCAAATCCAATCAGAAAATATTTCTAAGCGTCCCTTGCTTCAAACCCAACATCAACCCAACCTTTAGGATGGGTAGATGCTGAGTGGAGGATGGGGTAGATGATGGGTTGTAAGTAAGTAAGTAAGTTCCTATTGCTGTGCAGGGTTAAACTTGTAGCTATAAACTCAAATAATGGTGTCCAAATCAATCGGATTTGCCTGTTAACCTGAAACAGATTAAAATATATTATAAATAGGAAAAAAGGAGATATGATGAACGGAATAGTATTCTTCAAAACAAGGGAATTGGGTCTGATAAGGAATTTTTACGCTTCTCTGCTGGCACTTCCTGTCTGGTTAGAACAGAATTCCTGTGTAATTTTTAAAGCTGGTAATCAATTACTTGGTTTCTGCAAAGGTGAAAGCAGTGAAATTTGCGGCACAATTACCTTCTTTTTTGACGGTAGAGAACAGGTTGATAGCGCTTATAAAAAGCTGAAAAGCATAGCGAAAACAGCGCCGCAGGAAAATCCAGCATTTAAAATTTATCATTTTTGGGCAACTGATCCTGAAGGCAGGACTTTGGAATTTCAGTGTTTTGAACAGCAATTGGAGCCCTATCTTACTTTGGATGAGGGCTTAAAAACCCGCCGCAGTATTCGCCAATACACTTCGGAACCGGTTTCGGATGAGCTTTTAAACAAGGTTTTTGAACTTTGTCGCTATTCTCCAACTGCCTGCAATCTGCAAGGTTATTACTATGTAGTGATTAAGAATAGGGAAATTTTAGAAAAGATTGTTGCCCTGCGTGGTCCTTCCGGTAAGCCGATTTTAGCTTCTCCTTTTGCTATTGCCGTTGCCTCTCAAGGTGATATCTCTCATCGGAAAATTCAGGATGCCTGTATTGCTGCTTACCATTTATTGCTTTCCGCAAAAGCTTATGGCTTGGGAACTTGCTGGGTTACCGATATGGATAAAGATGAAATAAAAGACCTTCTTGGCATTCCCCACCAGGATTATATTGCCTGCTTAACTCCGATTGGCTACCCGGCAGAACATTTTCCTGTTCCGGAAAGGCACCAGGTTAGTGATTTTGTGAGGTATCTATGAAACCGATATTATTTTTAACCCGCCGTATTCCAGAACCCGCAATAAAGCGTTTGGAGGAAAAATTTACCCTGAAAATCAATCCTTATAACCGTGCTTTAACTCATCAGGAACTGATTGAAGGAGTGAAAGATGCCGAGGCACTTATTTGTTTATTAACCGATAATATAGATAAAGAAGTTATCTCCGCGGCTCCAAAATTGAAAGTTATTTCCTCTTACGCAGTTGGCTACAACAATATTGAAGTGGAATATGCCACTCAACGCGGGATTGCTGTCTGTAATACACCGGGCGTTTTAACAGAAACCACTGCCGATCTTACTTGGGCTCTTATTTTGGCAACCTGCAGAAGAATTTCGGAAAGTGAGCGTTTCTTGCGCAAGGGAAACTTTAAAGGTTGGGAACCAATGCTGATGTTAGGACTTGATGTTTACGGCAAAACACTCGGGATAATAGGAATGGGAAGAATTGGTCAGGCAGTTGCCAAACGCGCTACTGGTTTTGCAATGCGGATTATCTATTATAATGATGTTCCCGTTTCCAATACTTTACCTTTTGAAACAACGGAAACGGATTTGCAAACACTGCTGAAAGAAGCGGATATTATTACCCTGCACCTGCCCTTAACAAAAGAGACATTTCACCTTATAGGCAAAGAGGAATTTGCCTTAATGAAAGAAAATGCCGTGCTCATAAATACTTCCAGAGGAGCAGTTATTGATGAAAAAGAACTGATTAAAGCGCTTTCTGAAAAACGCATTTTTTCCGCAGGACTGGATGTTTACGAAAATGAACCCGATATTCCTCAGGAACTTTTGGCTTTGGAAAATGTGGTTTTACTACCTCATATCGGCTCTGCCAGCATTGAAACCAGAACCAAAATGGCACTTTTGGCGGCAGAAAATGCCATTGCCGTTATGGAAGGAAGAAAACCACCGGCTCAAGTAAATTAAGTAACACGGAATTGACTAACTACCCGGATTGACATAAATTGCATATTTATATCGGGACTTGCAAGAGAAAAATTATAAAAAATGATTAAAACTTGACAAAAAAGGGAGGGTGATTTATTATATAATATATAAGGTTAATAAAGTTAGAAGATGTGAGGTATATATATGCAGGAAACAATGCAAAAGACCAATATAGGGATATTCAGTGGCCTCTCTGAAGAAGTAGTGGAAGAACTGACTAAAGATTTGGAGCGGATTAAATTTAAGAAAGGAGAGGCAATAATCACTGAACATTCCCTCAGCGATAATCTCTTTTTCATCTCTAAGGGTAAGGTGGAAATAGACAAGGACTTAAGCAATCCCGACATACCTTTCACTCAGCTCTCAACCTTAGGGGCGGGAGATTTTTTTGGCGAGATGGGCATTATTGAAGATAGTACTCGTTCTGCCAGTGTTGTAGCTACAGAAGATGTAGAGTTAATGGTTATTCCCCGGGAGGCATTTAGTGAGATGCTCTTTGCTTATCCGATAATAATGTTGAATTTAACTAAGGTAATTTCCAGTCGCTTGCGTAATACTAATGAAAGATTTGTAGAACTGATGGATGAAATGCTGAAAAAGAACCGTTTAATGGCTATTGGATTGGCAGCCAGCAAAATTATTCACGATATTAAAACCCCCTTAACAGTTATTGTGCTAACGGCACAGTTGCTGGAGAATATTTTTCCCGAAAGTGCTGAATTTACGGATAACATTGTTAAACAAACAAAACTGATAGACCAACTGGTGCATGAAATTTTGGATTTTGCCAGAGGAACAGAAAGTCCTCCCCTGATTCAGAAAGTTAATTTGGATAGCTTTTTACAGGAGATAAGTGAGCTTTATTCCGCTTCTCTTAAAGAACGCAAGATCAATTTTGTAGTGGAAAACAAGGTTAATGATTGTGTCTATTTTGATGAAGGTAAAATTCGCAGGGTCTTAATAAACCTCATTAAAAATGCCTTGGAAGCCATTTCTGAAGCAGGTGAAATCAAGATTATCAGCAGTGTTTCTTCCGGGTGGTTACAGATTTCGGTAATTGATAACGGACCAGGTGTTTCCCAAAAAGTGAAGGAAGAATTATTTCAGCCCTTCGTTACGGATGGTAAAACACAGGGAACGGGTTTAGGTTTGGCTATTTGTAAAAAACTTGTTCAGGAGCATCACGGGCGTTTGGAATATATTCCTGTAGAACCCCATGGTAGTAGATTTGATATTCGTATTCCGCAGAACACTAAATAATTGCTTGTCAAAAACAGAGCCCTCTTTTTTTTGGTTTTTTATTATAAGAAAAAACGGGAAGTGAATTATGTCCAAAGTATGTGATATATGTGGAAAAACAGCTCAGGTAGGTAATCATCGCAGTCATGCTTTAAATGCTACCAAGCGTAGGTTTTATCCTAATTTGCACGAAATTCGTGTTGCCGGTGATGGCGGAACTAAGAAAATTAAGGTTTGCAGTTCTTGCCTGAAAGCAAATAAAGTCCGCAAAGCCGTATAATAACAATCGGTTTTTTGGCTTATAATCAAGCAGAGAAATATGTTTATCGGGAATCGCGGTTTTGCCGGATTCCCTTTTTTTTGGTTATTAAAGGCACAACTAAAGCACTAAATAACTATCTAACCAATAAACTTTTATGGGGGTTTAATGTTAATTGAGGCAATCCAAAACGAGGTAGAAAAAAGTTCTGCTGTATTGGGTAATGTGCGTTCTGAAATTGCCAGAGTGATAGTTGGTCAACAGGAAATTATAGACCGCTTGCTGATTGGAATTATAGCAAATGGTCACATTTTGATTGAAGGTGTTCCAGGTTTGGCAAAGACCCTGATTATTTCATCGCTGGCATCCGTTTTTGATGCTTCCTATTCCCGCATTCAGTTTACTCCGGATTTGTTGCCTGCAGATATAACAGGCACAATGATTTACAATCCTAAAAGCGGGGATTTTAGCGTGAAAAAAGGTCCTGTCTTTGCCAATTTCATCTTAGCGGATGAAATTAACAGAGCTCCTTCCAAAGTGCAATCGGCTCTTTTGGAAGCAATGCAGGAACGGCAGGTTACTTTAGGGGATAACACTTTTCCTTTGCCCAATCCGTTTTTTGTGATGGCAACTCAAAATCCTATTGAGCAGGAAGGAACTTATCCGCTTCCGGAAGCGCAGATAGACCGGTTTTTTATGAAGCTGAAGATTAAATATCCTGCCTATGATGAAGAAAGGCAAATCCTGGAAAGAATGGTTAATGAACAGCCCATTCCCTTGCAGAAAGTGCTAAGTCCCAAAGATATTGAAGAAATGAGGGAAGTGATGCATAAGGTGTATATGGAAGAAAAGCTGAAGGATTATATTTTACATCTGGTCAATTCAACCCGCCATCCGGAACGCTATCCGCGTTTAAACGATTTGAAGGGTCTGATTGAATTTGGTGCTTCTCCCCGAGCAACAATTTTCCTGGCAAGAGCTGCTAAAACGAATGCTTACATTTCAGGTAGGGCTTATGTAATTCCCGATGACATAAAAATGATAGCAAAAGATGTTTTAAGGCATCGTATTATTCTTTCCTACGAAGCTGAAGCCGAAGAACTTACCAGCGAAGATATCATCAATCGCATTCTGGACGAAATAGAAGTTCCGTAAAATATAGGGGATTATGTTTACCCAAAGCGTTTCTGATATCCTGAAAAAGATTCGCAGGATAGAAATTCGCACTCGCAATCCTGTTGCGGAAATATTCAGAGGAGAATATCACAGTCGGTTCAAAGGTCAGGGTTTGGAATTTTCTGAGGTGCGTGAATATCAACCGGGAGATAATTACAGAGATATTGACTGGAATGTTTCTGCTCGTTTGGGACAACTTTACATTAAAAAATATCGGGAAACCAGAGAGTTGAGGGTGGTTTTCTTAGTGGATGTTAGTGCTTCACAGGAATTTGGCACTCGCAGTATGATTAAAAGAGAAAGGATTGCAGAACTGGTTGCAGCTTTGGCTTTTTCAGCCGTTGCTAATCAGGATTTGGCGGGTCTTATCCTTTTTTCGGACAGAGTGGAAAAGTTTCTGCCACCCCGTAAGGGACGGAATAACGCTTTGGCAATCCTCAGAGAAGTTCTTTATTATGAACCCAAAAGCAAAAAGACCTCTTTGCAAGTTGCCTGTGAATATGCTCATAAAATGCTGAAAAAACGCTGTATTCTGTTTATTATTTCGGATTGGATAGATTCTGGTTATGAACATTCCCTCAAAATTCTGGCTACCAAGAATGATGTAATTGCTATAAGAGTTTTGGATGATAGCGAACTGGAACTTCCCCGGGCAGGCATTTTATCTTTGCAAGACCCGGAAACAGGAGAGGAAGTTTGGATAAACAGTTCCGATTCCAAACTGCGTAAAGCATATCAGGAAATAGTAAATAAAGAACAGAAGGACTTGGAAGAATTCTTTCGTAAATGCAATTGTGACTATCTGCTTATCCGCACTTCCGAGTCCTATATCAATTCCTTAAGAAAGTTCTTTACTTTAAGGGAAAGGAGAAGATGAAAAGAATAAAAGTAATTGTGTCTTTTCTGTTTTTATTGCTTCCCTTATTTATCCGGGCTGAATTAAGTCAGGAACTTCAGGGTGCGGATAGTTTAAAAGTAGGCACTCCTTTTCTCTTTAAAATTACTACCGATTTTGCCATAAAAGGTGTTTCCATACCCGATACATTAGAGGATTTTGCTATTCTGGAAAGTAAACGGGATGAAAAAAATCCCCGTTGCTGGATAATAAAAATAGTTCCCCTAAATACAGGTGCTTTATCTTTTCCCCGGATAGAAATACAACCTGTTGACAGTAGTGTAACTCCTGTTTACACAGATGGCTTCAGAATTTATGTGCTTTCCGTTTTAGCGGAAGGAGATACTCTTTTACGGGATATTAAGCCCCTGAAAAAATATCCCCTTCAACCGCCATTCTGGGTTTATCTATTGCTGATTTTGCTTGCTTTGGCAGGGGGAATTTATCTTTGGTTGAAGCGACCAGAAAAACCCAAACGGGAATATATTGCTCAACCGGTGATTAGAGAACCGGTTTTACCTGCCTGGGAAAAGGCATTAAAAGCATTGGATGAACTTATAGCAGAGAATTTGCCTGCTAAAGGAGAAACGGTTTTATACCATTTCCGCCTATCTAATATTTTGCGTGCTTTTTTGGAAGAGACCTATCGTTTTCCCGCTCTGGAAATGACAGGAAGGGAAATTGCAGTTAGTTTAAACCGGAGAAATATTCCCAAAGCACAGGAAATAAGGAAGTTTATTAATTATTGTGATTTGGTTAAGTTTGCCAAGCGTGAACCTTCTGCCGGTGAAATTGAAGAAAACACATTATGGTTGAGGAACTATCTGCTAAGTTTCAGTGAACAAACTCGGGAAACGGAAAATGCTTAAATTCGGTCATCCCTGGTTGCTTTTACTTTTATTGGTAATACCATTATACCTTATTTGGGAATTTGTCTTTCAAAAGAAGCGGCGTCTTTATTTACCTCATTCTCGGGTAAAACAGCTACGCTATCTATCACACAGTCAATATCCTTACCATTTTTTGTATCCTGTTTTGCGTTCTTGCATCTTGTTATTTTTATGTATTGCGGTAGCGCAACCGCGTTGGGGAATAAAAACCAGGGATTTAAGTAATAAAGGTGTGGATATTGTAATGGCTATAGATATCAGTGGTTCAATGTTAGCAATGGATTTTGCTCCTAAAAATCGTTTAAGTGCAGCTGTAAGTGTAGCCAAGGATTTTGTGAAAAGGCGTCCCAATGACAGATTTGGCTTAGTGGCTTTTTCGGAATATGCTTTAACGCAGGTTCCGTTAACTTTTGACCATTTGGCAATGCTGAATTCCCTGGATAAGTTAAAAGTGAATGAAGAAGCATCGGCAACAGCTATCGGAATGGGTTTGGCAAAAGCGGTAGCCCGTTTGAAAAATAGCACTGCCAAAAGCAAAGTGATTATTTTGATTACCGATGGAGTTAGCAATACCGGAGAAATAGACCCTTTAACCGCGGCTGAAATGGCTAAGGAATTGGGAATAAAAGTTTATCCTATTGGAGTGGGAAGTAAAGGTTTAGTTCCGTTTCCTTATTCTGACCCTATTTTCGGCACGCGTTATATTAATACCTATATTGATCTTGATATGGAGACCCTGAATAAAATAGCAGCGACCACAGGAACCGGAAAAGCGGCTTTAGCAACCGATGCCAAAGGTCTTGCAGATATTATGAATGAAATTGACCGTCTGGAAAAGACCCTTTTTACAACTCAATTTCGCTATAATTACAGTGAGCAGTTTATGCCATTTTTGTGGCTGGCTTTTGCCTTTTTAGTGCTTGAACTGCTGTTAAAAATATTTATTTTACCTGTGTTGCCGGAACAGTTATGAATATTGCCAATCCTTCTTATCTGGCTCTTTTAGCGTTATGCTTGGTATTTCTGCTATTGCTATTCGGAAGGGAAAGAAAATTAAAGCGGCGTTTTGCCCAATATGCCGAATTACATTTAAGGGAGCATTATTATCATTCCCATTCTCCTTTTTGGACGGGGTTCAAGCTTTTTCTTTCTATTTTGGCTTTGGGTTGTATCATAATAGCGCTGGCAAGACCTCAATGGGATTATGAAAACAAGGAATTACAAAGTAGTGGAATGGATATTATTTTTGCCATTGATGTTTCTAAAAGTATGGATGCAACGGATATGATGCCCAGTAGATTGTTGCGTGCTATTTTACAGATTGGCAGTTTTTTAGAGCAGGTTAAAAACGACCGGATTGGAATTATTGCTTTTGCCGGAACGGCAACTTTGCAATGTCCCTTAACAGATGATTATGAAGCAGTTAGAATTGTGCTAAATGGTTTGAACAGTAATACGGTAGAAATTTCCGGAACCGATATTGGAAGTGCTTTGCGTTTAGCAGAAAATGCCTTTCCCGAGGGCTCAAAATCCAAAACCCTCGTTTTGATTTCGGATGGGGAAGACCTTCGGCATTCTGCTCTCAGAGAAGCAAGAATCTTAAAAACAAAAGGCATCCGGGTCTATACTATGGGTGTTGGTAGCCCTGAAGGGACAATTATTCGCCATCCGGAAACCGGTGAAGAAGTGAAAAGTAAACTGGATGAGGCAACCCTTCAAGAAATTGCCCGGATAACGGATGGTGAATATTATCGTGTAACTCCTGGCGGAGAAGAAATTCAGCTGATTTTGAAACGCATCTATGAAAGCGAAAGCACTCGCAGAGGAAAGAAAGTAACCATTTTAAAGGAACAATATTACCTCTTTGGCATTTTGGCGATTATCTTATTAATGATAGAAAGTTTTATAGACCCCCGTAAACGAAAACGCGGCATTATGGCTGCGGAGAAAAGCAATGAGCACTAAAACAAGACGTAACATCATAATAATTATAGTGGTTATTTTGGCTTTGCTAATTCTGGAATTGATTTTCCGACCCAAGGTAGTGCGTCAAGCATTTGCAGAGCCATTTTACAGGGCAAAAAAATATCCCCAAGCAGAAAACCTATTCCGTAAAAATTCTACTAAAAACGATGCTCCCGCTAATGCCAATCTGGCAAAATGTTTATATCGGCAAAACCGTTTTGCTGAAGCGGATTCAGCTGCCACAATTGCCTTAAATAGCGCCAAAGATAAAAAGGATATTCTTTACGATCGCGGCAATATTGCCTATAAACAACAGGATTATAGTAAAGCTCTGAGGGATTATAAAGAAGCACTATTATTAAATCCTGAAGATGATGATTTACGAGCAAATTATGAGCTTACTTTACGCAAAATGAATAAACAACCCCCTCCAGCGGTTGGATTACAACAAAATAAGGACGATAAGAAAAAGGAAGCAATCCGTAATATTCTGGAAGGACTGGATAATAAAGAAAGTACGGATAGACAGCAACTGCGCTCTAAACAAAGCTTAAAAACGGATAAATGGTGGTAAAAATGAAAAAGGCACTTCTTCTGATTTTGCTGTTTCCCCTTGTGCTTTCTGCTTTGAAAGTGGATTTATCCGTAAATAAAAATACTATCAATTTAAATGAACAACTGGAATTGATTTTAAAGATTTCTGACGACAACCGGATTAAAGTTCAAGAACCAACTCCACCTTCTATTCCTTTATTCAGTTTTCGTAATATGACCAGTTCCTCAAGCAGTTCGGTTGTTTTGGAAGGGACAAAATTAATTTCCGAGTTTTCGGAGACCTATCGTTTCATCTATTTTCCTTTGAAGACGGGAACAACTACCATTCCTTCCTTTCAGGTGAAAGTAAATGGAAAGTATTATGCTACGCGTCCCATTTCTATTGAAGTTGTTAAAGCAGAACAAAAAACTCCCGGACAAAGTTCACCTCCGGTACCGGGAATTATACCTTTTGGCTTTGACGATTCTTTTTTTGGGGGTAATAGAGAAGGATGGGCAGGGGATACTTTTATTTTGGCTTTACCTAAAGTGCAGAAGGTCTATCGTGGTTTTCCCGCTATTGTTTCCTATTATCTTTATACGGATGAAATGGTTGGTTCTTTCAACCTGGAAAATGAAATTGATTCGGATGGCTATGGAAAAAGCACTTATGAACAGCCAACGATGTTAAATTATGAAGAAGTAACTATCAATGGAAAACAGTATAAAAGAGCTCTGATTAAAAGATTAGCCCTTATTCCCAATAGAGAAGGACGTTTACAGGCACCGATTTTAGAGGGTTATGCCCGTCTTTACGGTTTTGGACTTTTAAATAAAAATCTCCAAAGCGAAGGAGGCATCATTGATGTTTTGCCTTTACCCACGAATAATGTGCCACCTTCTTTTGGAGGTGCGGTAGGAAATTTTAAGCTAAGTCATTCTCTTTCCAGGAAGGAACTTTCCTTGGGAGAAACAATTACTTTTACCCTGAAAATTGAAGGGAGGGGTAATTTTAACCAGTTTTCCGCTCCTCAATTTGCTTCCGGAAAAGGTTTTCAGGTTTCCACTCCAATGGTTATTGATAATTTGAATGCCGGAATTGAAGGAACCAGAACTTATTATTACACTTTAATTCCGCAGGATAAAGGGGTTTATGAGCTTCCCGAACTCAATTTTGCCTGGTTTGATAACGACAGCGGCAGCTATAAAATATACCGCAGTCCGAAAGAACAAATAAAGGTTTCTTCGGCAAATGTGTTAAGTTATTTCAGCCGTTTAAGACAATCCCGCAATCCTAAAGCAATGTTGCCTAAAATAAGCAGGGAAAGCTACCCGGATTATGTTCCTTATGTAAAACAGCCCTGGTATTGGATTCTGGTGGTTTTGATTGTTTTAGCGACCATAGTTGTTTCCTTTGTGGCAGTGGAGAGAAAAATGAAAAGGGATAATCCCGAACGCTATGCCTCGTTAAAAGCGGAAAAAGTCCTCCTGCATTATTTGAAACCGGCAACCACAGCTGCCAAAAATCTTTCTCTGGATTTCTATCCCCTGGCGGAAAAGGCATTGTTTCAATATCTTGCTTCCAAATATAAACTTTCCAATCATCTTTCTACACAGGAAAAACTACAAGCATTAAGTGAAAAAAATATCCCCGAATGGTTGCTGGATGAAATTCAAATTTTCCTATCTCACAGTCAGGCAGCAAGATTTATGCCGGAAACAGACAGAGCGGTAAATTTGGAAGAAGACCTGGCTCGTATTCGCAAAATCTTTACAGGATTCAGTCGCTTAAGTAAAAATAGAAAAAACAGGAGTGGCAAATGAAAAAGTGTAGACAGAGGGCTCCGTTCCATCCCCATAATAAAAGGTCTCTCAATTTACAGAGCTGCAATGAGCTCCAACTACACAGAATTTGTAGCTACAGCAAGCTCCCACTACTCTTAGTTTTTGTAATTATCCTGTTTTGCCCAACCCTTTTTGCTCAAGCTGACTCTTTACAAACAACAAACTTTAGCGGTTCAGGAGAGCTTACTCCTTTGCCGGATACTTTGGATAAGGCAATTCGCCTTGCAGAACAAAAAAAGAATCCCGATTTGTTTTATAATTTAGGGGTAGAATTTTTCTCGCGGGGTGAAATCGGGATGGCTAATTTATACTTTTTGAAAGCATTAAATATAAATTCTGCCCATTCACCAGCAAGAACCAATCTTGAACTTTCCATTCATTATAGTCCGGATGCAGATTTGTATCCTGAACAGCTGTTTTTGGTGCAAGTGCTGTTTAAAGTGCTAAATTACCTTTCCGTAAATCGTTTGGCTATACTGGGTCTTGTTTTTTTATTTCTTTCTGCTGTATCGCTATGCTGGTTGCTTTTTTATAATCCGGAAAAGGAAAGAGCTTTGCCTATTTTAACCCTAACTTTTTGTTTATTGCTTTGTGTTTCCGCGTTTGTAACCCTGAGTATAAAACTTCATCACCAACAACATAACCGTAGTGCTGTAGTTATTGTGCGCGAAACGGAACTTCTATCTCCAGCAAATAATAATGTTATTCAGACCGTCCATTCGGGATTGATAGTGAAAATTGTTCAAGATAACGGAAACTATTATGTAGTGCGCCTGCCCAATAACCAATTGGGACGCCTGAATAAGGAAGCTGTAAGGAAAGTTATCTGAAATAAGCAGTTAGATATACAGCCATAATTTCTTCCTTAATAGCATTGCTTACCCATTGCTTACCCATTACGGATGGCATTAGCAATGGGTAAGCAATGCTTCAGTAATGCTACTTGGCAGAACGAGTTATCTCCCTTTCTATGTTTAAGATATAGTTATTTTATTCTGAATAATGCCTTTGAGGAAAAATAGCGTGGCAACCTCTTTCTTTGCTTAAGAATTCACAGAATTCTGGAAAATGAATGTCCTCTATTTATGGTGAAGCAGAATTTACCTAACCAAATAACAAATTTGATTTTTTGCACAGGGTTAAAACCCGTTGTTAGTATCTGTCGTTCTTACGGAACTCTTTTTCAAAAAAAGAGATAAGCTATCTAAAGCTATCCTTATCACCGGGTTAAAACCCGTTGTTAGTATCTGTCGTTCCTACGGAACTCTTTTTCAAAAAAAGAGATAAGCTATCTAAAGCTATCCTTATCACCGGGTTAAAACCCGTTGTTAGTATCTGGCGTTCCTACGGAACTCGTTGTTGGGAAAGGAGATAATGACTATCCTGCTTTCTTTTTCACCGGGTTAAAACCCGTTGTTAATACCTGTCGTTCCTACGGAACTCGTTCTCAAAAAAAGAGATAAGCTATCTAAAGCTTTCCTAATCACCGGGTTAAAACCCGTTGTTAGTATCTGTCGTTCCTACGGAACTCGTTCTCGGGAAAGGAGATAATGACAATCCTGCTTTCTTTTCACAGGGTTAAAACCCGTTTTTAATACCTACCCTTCCATTGTAATTCATCAAGTGATATTATATACTTTTCAGAAATGATATAAGTTACGATGAACTACAAGATGTTGTTCTTCCGCAAAGAAACAGCAACTCTCCTAATCTTCTCTGAGAGGTTCAAAATCCTCCGGAATTCTTCCTTCTAAGCTGTCAATCATAAATTGTGCGGAATCATTAAGGTCACCAGTAGGGTATTTTTGGAGAAATTCCTTAAAAAGTTGCAGAGCCAGGTCTTTTTGTTTCATTTCTTCGGCAATTAGGAATGCCTTCATAAAGGAAGCTTTATAGTCATCGGAGTTATTTTTGAAATTATTAATAATTTGGTCATAATACATAATAGCATCTTTGAAATTGCGTTGTCTGGCAGCATTATCGGCATAGTTGAAAAGTTCTTCGGCAGTCATAGTAAGGGTGATGCGTTCGGGATATTTTTTCATATTGAATTCCACGAAGAGGTCTTCCGTAACTTCTTCCATTTTCGCTTTTTCTTTTTCGGATTTTATCATTCTTCGTAATTGGGTTTCTGTTTCTTCTTTGCTTTTATAGGAACTGGGTGTTTCTTTCAGAGTGCGGAAGAAAACAATATCTCCTCTGGCGGAAGTAAAAACAGGGCTTAAATAGCCAACCGGATTATTCCAAATTTGACTGGAGAATTCGGTATCCTGTCCAATTCCGGTAATAATTCCATTATTGTATTGATGATCCAAAATGGCATTTTCCGGTTTAAGAGAATATTTTTTAATAATTTCCTGCATTTTTTGTTCATTATGTTTCTTGTATGCTTTGCTGTATTTTTTCCAGGCAGTATTGGCATCTTTTTTATTATCAAAGAAGAGCACTTCAATAGTTCTATATGCAGGAGTGGAAAATCTTTCTTTTTCGCGTTCATAGCGTTCAGCAATTTCTTCGTCTGTAATTTCTATGGTGTCGGAAACCAGTTTTTCAAAGGCACGGCGCAGGACATAAGATCTTTTTGCTTGAAGATAATCTTCATTTTCGGAAAAATATTTTTCATAGCCATTGGCTTTAGCTTCCAGATACATAAGACCCTGTGTAAGTTCTTGCTCTATAAGCAGATTAATTCCCCCACCCTTATTTATAAAAAGCTGTTCCTGAGGAGAAAGTTTATCAAAATTCTGCAGTAATTGACGCACAGTATATTGTAAACTCGGTTCGCTGGAACTTACGATGATATTATCCAGAATGGGTTTATTACTGTTTCGTTTATTAGGATCCAAGCTAATGGTATTTACGATAGCGCTGTCTATAATTACAGCATACTTTATTTTCAGATTATCCGTTAAAGCATTTAGCAGCTCTCGTTCTTTCATAGGACGAACACGCTGTTCAATTTCGGGCTTAACTTCGTTAAAATCCTTTTGGTAACCTTCAATCCAGTCCACTATTCTTAAAATATGCCAACCGTAATCGGTTTTTACGGGACCAATAAAGTTAAGGGTATCCACTTGAGCATTGCGAATAATGTTTTCCAATTCAATATCGTTGCCAATACCTGGAATATTACCGTTTAAACGGACATTTTTAATTCTGCCTTTTAAGCCCTTGGCATAACTATTTTGGTTATATGTATCGGAGACAGTTGCAAAAGAGATACCTTTTTTCAATTCTGCCAATGCCTTTTTGGCAGCATCTTCGTTTTCGGCTTGGATATAATCAATAGTGACATAAGGATATTGGTAGAATTGTGATAGATTTTGATTATAATAGGAAAGCAAATCGTCATCAGTAATAAATACTAAATCAGATACATTGCGTTTATAATATTCCTGAATATAAAAACGCTTTTCTATGGCAGAAATATGTTCCAAAACAATAGGATCATTTTCCAAACCCATCTGCCTGGCTTTTTGGTAAAAAACCTCTTCGGCAGCAATAGCATTTAGCACTTCCATCTGCCCTCCCACAGTTTTATACCGTGATTGATACTGAGGAGGCAGTTTGGAAATTTTGAGTTCAATATCCTTACGGGTAATAACTCCACCGTTATATTCTGCTAATATATCCGAATCGTTATTTGAGTTATTTTTACTTAATGTAACGGGTACATTTTCTGCTGTCAAAAATATACTGACGAACATCAATACAATTCCCAGGTAAAAATGTAGATGACGGGACATTCTTATACTCCTTATCATATTGCTTAACATAATAGATGTCACATTTATAAAAGGGCAGAAGAAGTCAAGACATTTATAGAAACATAAACTGATAACAAAACATCGGTTTTAATTTTTGCTGAGGTTTTGGCACGCATTGTGCATTATAGAAATAATAAAAAAAACAATCCCATAGGAGGATAAACAAATGCTCAGGAAACTGAAAAATCAAAAGGGTTTTACCCTGATTGAAATCTTAGTGGTGGTTATTATTGTAGCCATTTTGGCTGCATTGGCAGTTCCTCGCTATCTGCGTTATGTAGAAAAATCCCGTAGTACAGAAGCACAAACTGCAATAAACACCATTCGTAAAACCTACGATATCTATATGCAAACCAACGGAACCACAGAAGGTTTTTCTATGGAACAAGCATTAAAAGAAGCCAGTTTGGGTGAAAGTACTCTTAAAAACTGGAAATTTGAAGTTGTAGGTAACCCCCCGAAAAAATTTATTGCTACTTCCACTCAGGACTTTGCTGGTGGTGAAGGAAAACAGGTTTGGTACGATGTTACCGATGCCAAATTCCATGGTTACGGAATTGATACTTGGACTAATCCCGAAACCGGAGGAATGGAAACTGACTAACTCTTAGGAGGACAGTAAATTGACAATCCATGAATTACTGCGCTTTACTGCAGAAGCAGGTGCGTCTGATCTTCATATAGCAGCTGGCTCACATCCTATGGTTCGGGTAAATGGCAGAATGAAAAAATTAAATCTGCCAATTCAAAGTCCGGAAGAGGTGGAAACACTTGTTTACGGAGTGATGAACGAATCACAGCAAGCTCTCTTTAAAAAGAATCTGGAAATTGACTTTTCCACGAAATTGAGCAATGATGTCCGATTCAGAGTGAACGCTTTTCACCAGATAAATGGTGTTTCCTGTGCTTTCAGAGTGATTCCTAATGAGATAAAAAGTTATGAGGAACTCCATCTGCCCGATATCTTAAAGCGCTTAACTACAAAAGAAAAAGGGCTGATTCTGGTTACAGGACCTACGGGAAGCGGAAAATCAACTACTTTGGCTACAATGATTGATACTATAAATGATAGCCGTAACTGCCATATTATTACTATTGAAGACCCTATTGAATTTGTCCACCGCAGTAAAAACAGCTTAATCAATCAGCGTGAACTGGGTCATGATACCTGGAGCTTTACAGCTGCCTTAAGAAGTGCCTTGCGTGAAGACCCGGATGTGATTTTAGTCGGTGAAATGCGTGATCTGGAGACGGTATCTTTAGCATTAACAGCTGCTGAAACAGGTCACTTGGTTTTTGCTACTTTGCATACCGGAAGCTGCACAAAATCCATAGACCGGATAATAGATATGTTTCCTAAGGAACAACAACAGCAAGTGCGTTCAATGCTTTCGGAATCTCTGGAAGCGGTTATAGCACAAACTTTGTTACCAACTAAAGATGGTAAAGGTCGTGTTCCGGCTGTAGAAATAATGATTGCTAATGCTGCTGTGCGAAATCTGATCCGTGAAGAAAAAACTTACCAGATACCGTCTATAATTCAAGCAAGCACTAAAGAAGGAATGCAAACCAGAGATCAATCGTTGTATAACCTGGTAATGAATAATCTGATTGAAAGAACAATTGCTGAAGAATTTGCGGATAATCCTAAACAATTTGCTACAGGAGCAGGTTTTTAGGTATGCCGAAAGATATTTATATCCTACCTGAGAACAATAAAACAAAAAAAGCAAACGGAGTGTTTAGTTTGCTGAGTTCTCAGGGAGGGTATAGTTTGGCGGAAGTCCTGGTTGTAGCAATAGTGATGGCTGTAATGATTATAACGATATATATTGGAATAATGTATGCCGATAAGCAAGTAACCAAAAATTATCGTCATAGAGTTGCAACTCTGATGCTTACAGGTGAACTGGAAAAGCAATATACTCTCTATATGAAAGAGGGTATCTTTCGCCCCTTCACAAATATGCCCGTAATAATTGAACAGACGGATGAAGTGACTGTGAATGGAACTATCTCCATATCAGTCGGTAAAGATAGGGAAAATTATATGAGCGGAAATTATGATTTTACCTACTTGATTGGCGAAATCAGATGGATTGATCCTGCAACGGAAAAAGAACACTATGTCCGTTTGCGAGAAGATTTTTACGAATAGGGGATGGATGATGAAGCGAATGATATTTAACGAGAAGGGATTTACATTAACAGAAACGGTTGCAGTTATTGCAATTTCTTCTTTGCTGATTTTAACAGCCGCTGTAGGAATTGGCGTTTTCTTTCGTAAATATCAGGAACTGAGTGCTTATGTGGATTTACAAAAGGATATGGTTTCTTTTTTAAATGTCTTAAAATACGGTCAACATATTGGTTCGCGTTCCTCGGATATTGAATTTATGGGAATTACCAGTGCCCGGGAGCTTAAACTTATTAGAATGACAACTATTCCAGGTGTCAGTAAAGGAATAGAAATTAAGCCCCCGATTTCAGACCTCTATCCTAATGATTATGTGAGATATTATTTGCATGACGGTTTTATAAAAATGGAATACAGACATCGGGGAACAGATTCATCATCGCCTACTATTCTTTTTCCCGAAAAAGGTTTGAAAGATAGGGTGATTATTGAGGACTTTTTAATTAGTGATGCCAATGCTAATAACGCGATTTTTAAATATAGACCGAATGAAAAGCTCTGTGTAATAAATGTTGATTTCAAAGCCAAGGTTAAGATTCGCCAAAATGAATTTAAAAGTGTGCATTATAAAACAGTTATGGCGATGAAAAATATGGAAAGACCATCTCCTACAAATTAAATTTGGGAGGTTTAATATTATGATAAACATCCTTAAAAGCGAAAGCGGAAATATTGCCATTGCAATGCTCCTGGTTGTAATTGGAGCAATGAGTGGCTTAACTATGTCCAGTATTGCATTTCGTGATACTATGGCTACAATGGCAGAACTGGAAGACATTCAATGTATTCATTTTCTTCGGACAGAAGCAAGTAGAGGTGAAGCATATCTGAAAGTAGCTGCTAAGCGCGATCCTGAAATTGTAGGAGGAGTTAGAACACCGGAAAGAAAAATTGGGATGAGAGGAAGCGACTTCCAAAAAACATACAAAATGCAATCCCTTATTAATAAAATATATAAAGAGTTGGAGTCAGAAGTTGTAGAAGTTGGAGGCGAAATCCAGGCGAGCCAAACAGGTGCCAGTACTACCTATTATAAAATTAGGTCTTTGGTAGAAGGAAAAACGGGAACTTCCGATGTATATTATGGAAGAAAAAATCTGCCGCTAACCCGTAAATATGGAGAATTATCTTTAGTTCAGGATACGGGACCTGTCTTTATGTATTTTACTGATAATGAAATGTCTCCCAATGATACGAATGTCTATTTTTATGGCTATGATGTAATAAACGGTCCTGTCCATAGCAATACCGATATTCAGATAAAACAGTTAGGAGGTGGAAATAATAATAGCTGGCCTACCTTTTTAGCTTTAGTAACTACAGCAGGAGAAATAATCTCCACCCCCAGTTCCTATCCCGAAGAAGCTATCTTTCGGGGTGGTTTAATTGAACATTATGATGAATATGAATTCCCGGAGAATATGGTTGAAATCCGTCAAAATGGACAAAGAGTAGGCCCATCATATAGCGAAGACAGGATAATGGTTATAGATATTGATGACTACAATGTATCTGGTTGGCAGGGTAACATAACTCACAGGCGCCAACAGATTCCTTTATATCTGAATAATTATCCCAATGGTTATCCTTATGCTCCCGGTTCAGAAACTGCCATAAATCGTTTTCCTACAACTGATACAACCTGGGTACCGTTAGCTCCATTTAGTGCACATAACGGAAGAGCTTACTATGTAGAAAGTAAACTTTGGATAAAAGGGACAATCAGGGGTTTTCAAACCTGGGCTTCTGCGGATACGATGTGGTTGATTGGAGATTTATTATATGCAGGTACTCCCCGAGGTAGCGATCCATTGTCCAACACCAGGGATATGTTAGGTTTAGTATCGGAGAAATCCATTATTATAAAATATGCCTATCGCAATCCTGCTGATTCTCTTCGTATCCATACTAATATGGGTTCTGATAGTTCCAATCCGGTAGGCGGAATCTGGATTTATGCTGCTATGGCAGCTCTTGGAAAAGGAAATGGTAATAGCTTTGAAGACGGGGTCTTTACCTTTGAATATCAACATCCGCATGGCTCAATTCCGGCTGTAAAATTCAATCCTTCAACCGATGATCCGGATGTAGGACCTATTGTATTTGATATGATTGATCTGCATCGTCATTATTGGCCCCAGTCAACTGCTCATCCCTGGCCCGCCGATTTGGATTTTCCCTGGTACAATCCTATTTGGCCTGAAGCAAATCCTTATATGGAAAGGGGAACGATAAGTATTTGGGGAGGAGTTAATCAACGCCGTCGTGGTTTTGTTCATAGAAGTATGAATGATACCGAATATCCTTCCAATAGCGGTGTTTGGAAACCTTCTATAGATATGTGCGGTGGGCCTTGTTCCACTACGGCAACCGTTGTTCAGCTGTTCCAAAATCCCACTGTGAATGTAACTTTGCAGTGTCGTCACTATCCTGGAGCAGGAGGAGGGCAAATTGGTTATAAAAAGAACTATAACTATGATTCCCGAATGTATAGAGTTAAACCACCTTTTTGGCCCTATTTCAAAAAGCAGGGAGAACGGTTACCCTTGGAACAGGGAAGCTGGTATTTGAAGAAACCGCCTAAGAGCTTAATATAGAAACAAATAAAGTAATAAATAATGAAAGATAAAGAGGAAGAATGAAGAAAAAAAAACAACCTCGATTCAAAGAAACCGTGGGAATTGACATTGGAACTCACAGCATTAAAATTGTTCACCTGAAGAAATTGCATGAAGGATTTAAACTGCTGAACTATGAAATTAGCCCCACGGTTGCTACCGGAACTGAATATATTCCCAGTGATTTACTTCCGGAGCGTTATGGACCCGTTCTCTGTGAAATGCTGAACACACTAAAAATTAATCCTAAACGAATTCAGCATTTGGTTACTTCCATCGGAGGTGATAACACGAGTATTAAACAAATCAAAACCATCTTTCTCCCCGATGAGGAACTGGAATCGGCTCTGTTTTTTGAAGCTAAGAAACACATTCCTATTAGCGGGACAGATATGATTCTGGATTATCAGGTCATTAGTTTGGAAGAAAAAACCAACAATATGAATATCCTGCTGGCTGCTACTTCCAAAGATGTATTGAATGAACATACCAATGTTTTAATGACCGCGGGTTTAGCACCCAATATTGTAGATATAGATTCTCTGGCTGTTGTAAACAGCTTTATTCTGAATACTTTTGTGGAAGATGGAGTTTATATTTTGTTAAATCTTGGTGCGCATAGAACAAATATGATTATCTGGGGACCAGGAGCCAAATTATTTGCTCGTGATATTCCTTACGGCGGTTATAATTTTACGCGGGATATTATGCGTAAGAGACAGCTGGAATGGGCTGAAGCTGAACACCATAAACTGGAATTTGGTTTGGGGGATAATCCTGCCGTAGAAAATGTTCAAACAGTTAGTATGCTTGATATTACCGAGAAACCTACCGAGGATTCCATTGTGGATGAAGTTCGTCGTTCCTTGCGCTTCTATGTTAAAGAAGCAGGTAACAGTGATTTCCGCAAAATCTATTTAATGGGTGGAACTGCTAAACTTAAGGGTTTAAAAGAATTCATAGAAGAAAAAGTAGCAATTCCGACGGAGATTTTTATGCCCTTTATCAATGTGGAAATGCCGGAAAAATTCCAGGACAAAAAAGACCCCCAACTTGCTTTGGCAATAGGGCTGGCTATGCGGTTGGAATAAGGGAGGATTTTTCTGATGGAAACTACATTTTATTTTAAAATCAACCTGAATAAATATGGTGAAATGCGTTTGCAAGCCGAACGCGAAAAAAAGCAATTTATTAATGCTGTAATAATCTTTGCTGTTGGGCTCGTTATTCTTATTGCGGCATGGATTTACATCAATGGGATGATTAATACAAGAGTTGAAAACCGACAGAGATACCTGAATGAATTGCAGAAAGAATTGGCAAGCTATGAAACAAGTGAGGACTATCTTTCCAGTAAAGACCTTGATAAGCTTGCGGAAACATTTAATAATCGTATCTTCTGGGCTAAAAAAATGGTTGCCTTAAGTAATGAGATAAATGAAAAGCTGGCGGTGAGAAAATTCACCTACAATAATGGTGTCCTTACTCTTAACGGCATTACCGAAGTTGATAAAAATGTAAAAGAATTAGATTTAATTCAGAGTTTTATTGATCGGTTAAAAGCCAATGAAGAAATCAGTAATGATTTTCCCAGAATCAAATCGGGCTTTATAACCCGACAGATTATTAAAGATACTGCTATTCTGGAATTTGTAATTGAATGTTATAGCAAAGAAGCATCTGGGGGAGGAATACGATGAGAGAAAGATACCTGATATTCATTCTGTGCATCTTGCTGATTACAATACTGTTCTTTATGTTTACCATAAACAGTGTTACTGCAAAACAACATAAGATTAAAGAACTGGATAGAAAAATAAAAACTGCTCAGGAAAAACTAAACAGTGCACGGATTATGGACCAGCAATTAAGCCAGTTTTCCCGTATTATAGATAATAGTTTAACCAGGGAAGCCAGTTTTAGCTTTGATGAAATTAATGCTTTTAAGACCACCATTGGCCGTTTGGCTGACCAGCGAACTATTACTATTAATAAACTTTCCGACAGCAATAAATTCTCACTTCCAGGTTTGGTAGAAACAACATATAATCTGGAACTGGAAGCTACTTATGTGCAAATCGGGCAGTTTATATCCGATTTGGAATCTATGGATAATATTATCAAAATTCAAGCATTGGATATCAGCCCGCTTGCAGTTTCCGATAAAGAGGTTACTGCTCCCAATGCTCCAAATCGTTATAGGGTTACCTTAGAACTCTCTGTATTCAAGGTAAAACGGGAGGCATAAGATGCAACAGAAATTTATAAAAGACCTGGCAATAGCCCTAATCGTTCTCTCGCTTTTTGCTATGGCTGTTCGTCTTGTAAGTTTATACAATACTTGGAGCAAAATTCCGGAAAAATCGGTTCATACAAAAGAATCTGTTTCGGATACTCTTTTAACCAAAATTAAGTCCATAGAAAATTCTATCCAAGACCGTAAAATGTTTGTATTCAATTCGTCTAAAGACCCCTTGCGTCAAGGAAACATCATCAAGGACAAAGTGGATAGAGAGAAAGAATACCAGGAAATGTTGAAAAACACTTTCCGTTTAGCCGCTACGGCTCGTGATGAATATGGCAATAAAATAGCTTATATTGAATATCAAGGTGAGCTTCTTGAAGCACACATAGGAGATACCGTGAAAGGACGCCATATTTTAGATATCCAAGATAATAGTATCCGCTATAGTTATAATGGAACAATTACTACTACAGAACTCGCTCCCCGACCTGCCAGACCAATTGAAGAAACGACTTATGGTAGTGGCACAAGCGGGAATTGGTAATTAAATATAATGATACTGGGAGTAAATATGAAACACATTAGAAAATTCAAAAGTCATATTGCACTTGTCCTCGTGCTATCTTTTTTGGCTTGTATCACACTTAGTGCTCAGCAAAGAAGAGACCCTATCCTGGATACAAAAGTGACTTTTAACGCAGATGATGCAACTCTTTCCTCGGTGTTTAAAGCTCTTTCCAGATTGAGCAACACCAATATTGTTTTGGCTATTGATCAAGCAGGAACCGCAGAGAAAGAAGAAAAGAGGGTTACTATCAATATTAAAGATGTACCTATTGAAACAGCCGTCTCTCTGGTTGCAAGCTCTGCCGGTTTATCTTATCGGGTAATTGGCTCCAACACTTTCCTTGTGGGCCAAAAACAGAATATTATGGAAGAAATCGGTGAACGCAGTGACATCATTTTTCTAAACAATCTGGATGCCAAGAAAGTTAGCGATGCCCTTCAAAATACAAGCGGGAAGATTACCCCCTTGGAAGGACAAAATGCCTTAATGGTTTATGGCAATCCGGAGACCTTCAAAGAAATAGAAAAATTGGTTAAATCAATTGACATACAACAACAACAGATAGAAATAAGAGTCCGGTTAATTGAAGTTCACCTTAATGAAGCAAAACAAATTGGAGTTGACTGGAGTAAACTAAATCATTTAACTACAATTCTGGCAGAAGATCCTGTAAACCAATATGGAACCGGCTTGCCATATAATTATGCTGACGCCACAGGTTATTTACCACATGGTGATCCTACTGATTTTGGAGTTATTCCTGATGAACAATATTTTCAGCGTATAAACGGTTTTAATGATATTGGACATTTCAGCCGTCAGCTAACTGCTTTTGATGTTACTATTGACTGGTTGCTGGAAAATAATGCTGCTCAATTGCTTACTGATACAAGGGTTACAGCTTTAAATGGAGAACTTGCCACTATGCATATTGGAGAAGTAGTTCCCTTCGTCGTTACAGATAAGGAAAATCAGCTGCAGGTAGAACGTTCTGAAACAGGTATCATTCTCAATGTTACACCTAAAGTAAATAAAGACGGTAATATTACAATGAACATCAATCCAGAAGTAAGTTCAGTTACAGAACTGGTTGGAGGGTATATACCCCGCACTAAAGTCCGCAGAGTTTCTTCGGCAGTAACTGTTCCTAACGAGCATAAAATAATTGTTGGTGGATTGCTAAATTCCAATATTACGCAAAAGATTAACAAAATTCCTTTGTTGGGCGATTTGCCTTTAATTGGCAAAATATTCCAGCATAGATATGAAATGGTAGAAAACACCGATTTGATCATAGAAATAACTCCTCGGCTTGTTTCTATGCAGGAAACCGCTCCAACACCAAAATTGGATAAGCGTTTAACCCGAACTCTAATTCAATATGAAGAAGAAGAGGAGGAGTAAAATGAAAAAGTATAGCTCCTTAATGTCAATTCTTACACTCCTGCTGATCATCCTGGTCAGTTTCAGTGCAAGTTGTGATAAACGAAATCCTCCACCAATTTTAGCTCCGGTTCCCTTACCTCCGTCCGCATCACAGGAAAGGTATATAACCAGAATGACAGCTAATCCGGATAGAATTTATGCCGATTACAACATCACTTACTCTATTGTTTCTGCGGAAATAAAAGATGGTGAGGGTTTTGGAGTTCCTAATCAGATGGTAAAATTTAAAACCAATCTGGGCAGGATTATTTCTGATGTCCCTACCGATAGCAGCGGTGTAGCTAAAACTACTTTCTATGATGACGGAGATATCGGTATCGCTACTATTTCAGCCATAGTTCGCAATTATGATGCCAGTGGTGATACTTTAATCTGGCAGGATTCCACTGCAATAACTGTGGAAATCAAAGAAATTCCTCCGGTTGAAAATGTTGAACTGAAACTTAAGGATCTTGCTCCACCCTATACAATGTCTATTATGCAGGTGATAACTGTAACTGCAATTACTACGAATGCAGAAGGGCAAGAGGTTCCCAATAATACATTAGTAACTTTCAGTTGTAACGAAAGGGGTTACTTTGTAGATAGTGGCGGGAGTGAAATAGGCACAACTACGATAGCAGGAACATATAATGGACGAGCTACGGTAAAATACAATTCCGGAACTCGTGCCACAACTATGCCGGGGGAAGAACCAGCAATGATTACAGCAACAGTTGGAGGTGTTTCCGATACTAAGGAAATAGTAATTGAACCAGGAAATCCTGCCAATATAAGATTAAAAACTTATGTACAGGTGGATAATGAACTTGTAGAAACAGATACAAGTTCTGTTAACAGTCCTAACTGGATTTTTGTTCAAGCGAAATTAACAGATATTTACCATAATGCTTGTCCCTATCAACCGGTTAAATTTTCCACAGATATAGGTTCTTTTTTGAATACTACGCAGACAGTTACGCAAAATACTCAACTTGATGGAATTGCTTCTGTTAGGTTTACACCGGGATTATCTGCCGGGGCTGCCTCCATTCAAGCAACTGCCAATAATGATACTTTAAGGGCAGTTACCATTTTTATGATAAATTCCAGTGAATTATACTCGTTGGATTTTACTCAATCCAGTCAGCTTAACTTGAATGTAGCAAATACGGGTGGTTTGGAATCGGCAATATTACGGGTAAAATTAAGAGATATAAATGGGAATCTGATTGATGCTCCTCAAAAAGTTTACTTTAGAATAGCCAATATAAATGCGCCTGCCGGTGCCAATATTAATGGTTATCCTCAGCAGGATTCTGTGGAGGTTATCTCCAATGGAGGTGAAGCCCAGGTTTCAGTAAATAGCGGAACAGAATCCGGTATTGTAAAAATTAAGGTCTCCTGGGTAAGTGAAAATGGAAATCGTTATATTTATGCCTTGAAAACGAATATTGTAATTCATTCAGGACCTCCGGTTCCAGGTGGAATTATTTCCTTCGTTAGCGGATTTGATTCCGGACAGGAATTAGGGGGTGGATTATGGCGTGTCCAATGTGGTGCCATAGTTAAAGATATATATAATAACCCTGTTGATTGGGGAACAACTGTATGGTTCTCAATTGTGGACAATGCAAATTGTGAAATAGAAGCGTCGGCGCGCGTTGGTAACCAGAATGCTGAAGGTGATTCTACTGCCGGTGTTGCCTACACTTATGTAACCTACGATGGAACTTTAACATATCACACAATAACTATTCGTGCCAATTGTGGCGATGATCCTTATGGTGTTCCTATTTTTGGTGACACACCTTGTATTTTACCCTTAAATGGTCCTGAAGCATATATAGAAGCACAACCGCTAGTATTGATGTTTGATTTGAACCAAACAAACTATGAATTTTCGGATATCTACTTTTATCTTACGGATGCACAAGGTTGTCAGATAAGCAATGCCAAGGTAATGTTCCTGGCGTTGGATGGCGGTCATTTTATTTACAGTTCTAATGCTATCTATGATCCTGCTTCTCTCCCTAACGAATATTGGCGATTGTTAACCAACCAAAATGGATATGCCATTGCCAGAATTGCCTTTAGTCCTGTAGAAGCTCCTCCACCAGTGGAAGAAATTCCCCAACCTGTTCCAATGAGGGTAAGAGCAACATTAGTAGAAGCTTTGCTCAATCGTGAAACTGTTGTCACTCTGATCAAATTCCCGGGTACTGCACCCTGGTAAAGAATACATAATAATTTTCCCGATTTGCGGGTTGGAATATTCGGAACTTTAGTTCTGAAAAAAACAACCCGCGAATTGAGAATAAACTGAATAATTTTGTTATAAGGAAAAATAATGGTTTATAATCCACAATTTGCCCGTCTGGGAGATATCCTGGTACACGAGGGATATGTCACAGAAGAACAAGTGAAAGATGCATTGCTCAAGCAGGGAAATTTCGGCTTGAAATTAGGTGAGACACTTATCAAGCTGGGTTATCTAACAGAAAATGAACTTCTTGAAGCATTACATAAACAACTTGGCTATGATGTTGTTCAAGATAAAGAATTAATGGACCTGGATATAAATATTGTAAGTTCAATTCCGGAGCCCTACGCCAAAGAAAATAAAGTTTTAGCTTTACGCGAAGAGGGCGATGGAGTAGTAGTAGCAATGACAGATCCGGAAAACCTGATTGTTTCGGACAGCTTGGAAAAAATATTGGGCAAAAATATCAAGCCGGTTTTAATTGGCAATTCTTCTTTACAGGATGCCATAGAAAAGTATTATAAAAGTATTCGGACAACAACTGAGGTAGAAGATGCCGTAGGCGGTTTTGAATTTGTAGCAGTGGATGAAGACGAGAACGAAATCACTATTGCTGCTGCTACGGAAGATGTTAATGCACCAGTAGTTAAGATGATCAATCTTATCATCAATGAGGCAATTAAAGCCGGAGCTACTGATATTCATATTGAACCTTTAACGAAAATATCACGGATTCGTTATCGGGTAGATGGTGCCTTGCGCGAAGTTATGACGCCTCCGATAGGAATGCATGCCAGTTTGATTTCCCTGGTTAAGGTTATGAGTAAATTGAATATTGCCGAACGCCGTTTGCCTCAAGATGGTCATATTTCCCTAAAAACCGCGATGAAAAGTGTAGATGTTCGTGTTTCCATTACTCCTACTGTTTTAGGTGAAAAAGTAGTGATGCGTCTTTTAGATAAGGGAGAATTTGGATTCAAACTTACCACTTTAGGATTTGAAGAAGACGATATGGATATCTTTAAAAAAATTATCCGTCGTCCTTATGGCATTATTATTGTTTCAGGACCTACAGGAAGCGGAAAATCCACTACTCTTCACGCGGCACTAAAAGAAATAGAAAACATAGAATCTAATATTATAACTGTGGAAGACCCCGTTGAATACCGTCTGGAAGGAGTTACGCAAATTGAAACCAAAGAGCAGATAGGTCTCACCTTCGGTTCTGCTTTGCGTTCAGTTTTGCGTCAAGACCCCGATATTGTTCTCATTGGAGAAATTCGTGATGAAGAAACAGCTGATATTGCTATTAAATTTTCATTAACCGGTCATCTGGTTTTTACTACTTTGCATGCCAATGATGCACCTGCAACTATTACCCGTATGATAGATATTGGCATTAAACCCTATCTTGTTGGTTCTTCCTTGTCACTGGTGATGGCACAACGGTTAGTGCGTAAAATTTGTAAATATTGTATCAGGGATTATATCCCTACGGAGCAGGAAATTCAGGATGCCGGTTTAACGCCTGAAGAAGCAAGTAAAATCAATTTTAAGATTGGAGCGGGATGTGTTCATTGTGATAATACCGGTTATTCGGGAAGAGAAGGTATCTTTGAATTGCTGACCATAAATCCTGAAATCCGCAGGATTATTTATGAAGGCGGAAATCAAGACCTTATTCGGGAAGCAGCATTAAGAAATGGTATGCGGACTCTTCACGATGCTGCTATCACTAAAATGAAAAAGGGAATAACCACAATCAAGGAAGTCATCAAGATGACTGTAGTTGAATAATAAATTTGAGGAAGGTAAATCGCTATGCCCAATTTTGCCTATATAATTAAGGATGCCAAGGGAGCCAGAATTGAGGGTATGATCAAAGCTGAAACCCTTGATATGGCTGTAGACAAACTTGCCAAAGAAGGAAACACTATTATCAGCGTGAAAGCTGCAGCGGAAGGTGCTTTTAAAGGAAAACTTTCTCTCTTTGACAAAGTTATGCTGGCTATCTATAAATTCAGAACCGGCGTAAGCCTAAAATCCCTCGTCTTTTTTACGCGTCAGCTTTCTACTATGTTTTCAGCAGGTCTTACTATTGAAAAAGCTATATCAGACCTGGAAAAGGAAGAGAAAAGCAAAAAATTTGCCAAAGTCCTGCGTAAGCTCTCGGATGATATCCGTAAAGGATATTCTCTTTCTGAAGCAATGCAACAACATCCGGGAGTGTTTAATCCGCTATATATAGCTTTAGTTACTGCAGGAGAAGTTTCCGGAACCCTGCATACGGTTTTGGATGAATTAGCGGACTATTTGGAAAAGATGGAAGATACCAGGCGTAAGGTTTACAGTGCTTTAGCTTATCCAATTTTCATTGTTATTTTCCTCTTCTTTGTGGTTTGGGGAATGTTCTATTACATTATTCCAATGTTTGCCGATGTGTATGCCAATTTCCATGCTGATCTTCCGGCTCCAACTACATTAGCTATAAATATCAGCCATTTTATCACCAATAATGTATTTATGTTTATAGTTATTGTGCTGCTGGTAATCTTTACCTTTTTCCTGATAAATCTTACCGATAAGGGACGCTATGTTTTTGATTCCATAAAACTGAAAATTCCAGTAATCGGGAAAGTTATTTCTAATTCCATTATGAGTAAATTTTCCCGAACTTTCAGTATTCTAATGGCTGCCGGAGTTCCTATTATGGATACGATGGAACTAACCGAAAATGTTGTTCAGAATGCCGTTATTGAAAGTGCAGTTAGTAAAGCCAGAGTGATGGTGAAAGAGGGTTATGGCGTGGCTAATGCTTTCCGCAGAACAGGAATGTTTCCTCCTACTTTATTGCAAATGATTGCTACCGGGGAAGAAACAGGAGATATGGATAAATTATTATCCAAAGCTGCAGAATTCTATGAAAAACTTGTGGATTCCGTTATAGACCGCTTAACTTCGCTAATAGAACCACTTTTAATCATTTTTATGGCTGTTATCGTAGGAAGTATTATCGTAGTTATCTATCTGCCAATCTTTGACTTGGGAGAGGCAATGTCCCAGGGACTACGTTAAGTTAAGAAAATAAAAAAAAATATTGTATGCGGAGGATATTGTTCCTCCGCCTTTTTTATAGCCGAAAGAGCTTTATTTTTCGGAAGGTTGGCATCCTTGTTAACCAAGCGCAAAAAAGAGTTGAGAAGGTTGAGAAAGTTGAGAGGGTTGAGAAGGTTTAGAAGGTTGGGAGGGTTTAGAGAGTTGAGAAAGTTGAGATTCCAAAAAGCCCGAAGAGCGAAACTTCTATAGCGATGGGTGCGTAAGCCCCTCGGGAAAAAAGGTTGAGAGGGTTGAGAAGGTTTAGAAGGTTGAGATTTCATCAAATCCGGAAGGGCGACACAAAAATGTAGATGGGTGCGTAAGCCCCTCGGAAAATTATGCCAAATCGGAAGTTGCCAACCCCTTTTTCCTCAACTGCATTATTTGGGTTAAAATTAGATGTATAACTTCTTATATTTTAATGCCTTCCTACTTGACTCCGTAACACTTCCCTAACACTTCTGTAACACTTCCGTAACACTTCCGTTGTCTCGTTACGGAATTGTTACTTAATTGTTACATAGTTTTTACACCTTCAAGAAAGCAAGTGAAAACTATTATAAATTTCTGTTTGAAAATGCATAAATGTTTTATGACACTATATGAATTACTGCTTTTGCAGAATTGACAAAGGACTTTTCATCCATAAAATAAGATAATGACCAAATAAATGCGGAATTAAAATTGCCCAGTTCCGGAAAAGATAACATCCCTGCTACTTCTTTTTCTATAAACTTCTCTATTTATTTACTCCTGGACTTCATACCCTCTTAACTTAATGACTTCCCGACCTCAAGACCCCAAAATCTCTTGAACTCTTGATTTTATCCTTCAATAGGTATAATAATTGCTTTATTTATACATAAGGAGATAAAAATGAAAAAATATCTGTGTATCTTGGTAAGTATATTTCCCCTTTTAAGTTTCGGGGCTCCTTTTTGGAATATTCCTTCTTCTGTAAGTCAACCTGATGGTTCCGTTTTAAACCTTTTTGCCAGTGGTGATGAATATGCCAACCGTTTACACGATGCCAACGGCTACACGATTATCCAAAGTGCTGTTGACGGCTATTACTATTATGCGATTTTGGAAAAAGGTGAACCTGTTCCTTCTGCCTATCGTTATGGCACAATTGACCCTTCTGCTTATGGTTTAATTCCCCATATCAATATTTCCAGGGAAGCAAGGCAGAGAAAAATTGATTTTATGAATGCGCAAAAAAGAAGAAATGAACGCGGTCCTAATATCGGGAATGTAAACAATTTATGCATCTATATCCGCTTCAGTGATCAAACCGAATTTGAAATTCCCCGCTCTGTTTATAATGCCCGTTTTAATGAAGTTGGAGATAATGCAGTCAGCTTACGGAGCTATTTTCAGAAAGTTAGTTACAATCAACTGCAATTTATGACTTATCACTATCCTGCCTGTGCGGATATAATTAATCTTTCTTATCAGGATACTCATCCCCGTAGTTATTATCTTCCCTATAATGCAGTTACCAATCCTAATGGTTATATTGATGATGATACAAGAACATATAGAGAACACAACTTACTTATGAATGCTGTTTATGCTGTTGCCTCTGAAGTTCCTGCCTCTTTAAATATTGATGCTGATAATGATGGACACGTGGATAATGTCTGTTTTATTATTCGGGGACCTCATTCTGCCTGGTCTGATCTTTTATGGGCACACCGCTGGGTTTTGTTTAGCTATAATGTTTCTATACGCAATAAACGGATTCAGGATTATACATTTCAACCGGAAGACCAAAACGATGTAACAACTCTTTGTCATGAAATGTTTCATAGTGTTGGCGCTCCAGACCTTTATCATTATGAATATGATGGCTTAACACCGGTTGGTTGTTGGGATATAATGGAAAGTGGGGAAGGTCATATGTGTATGTTTATGAAATATTTTTATGGTCAATGGATTAGTTCTCTTCCGCTTGCTCAAATTGGTAATACCTATACCTTAAATCCTGTTACATCTCCAACCAATAATGTGTATATGTATCCTATTCCCGGCTCCAATTATGAATTTCTTGTGTTTGAATACCGGAAAAAGGGGAGTGATGTTTTTGAAGAGAAATTACCCGGCTCGGGACTATTGATTTATAGAATTGATCAAAGGTTTGAAGGCAATGCTGATGGACCCCCTGAGGGAATTTATGTTTATAGACCCAATGGAACTTTAACCCATAATGGACTGGTTGCTGAAGCCCCTTTCAGTGCTGATAATTATAGAACTGCCTTTAATGTTTATACCAATCCTCAGTCCTTTTTAAATAATGGAAACACTTTTCCGATTAATCTTAAAAATATCACTTCTACAGGAGAAACCATCAGTTTTACTCTGGCTTCACCAACTGAATCAATGGCTCCTGTAATTAGTTCTATATCTCCTACCAGTGGTTCTATTTTACCTGCAGAAACAATTCAGCTAAATCCCCAGATAACTGATCCCGCAAACGCTTTGTTAAGAGTGGAATATACGCTTGATGGTGTTTTAGTTTATACGGCAAATAGCGAACCTTTTTCCGGGGAAATTAACGGTAACCTTTTAACTGCAGGAGTTCATAATATAGGAATAACCGCTATATCCTCTTCGGGATTAACTACAAACCTGAATGTTTATTACCGAATAATTGATCCTAACTTGCAAAATTGGTTTTCCTGGATTTCTCCTGAACCGCTTTGGACAGAATACTCCCGGGGTGCTATTCCAATAAAAGTTGCCGTAAATATGGATTTGGGAACTCAGGAATACCTTGTAAAAGGTCTTCGTTTTAAGATAACTCCTGATCCCTGGGGTGAACCTGATATTCCGGGACTTGTTGTTGCTCAAATAAATCGTTTTGCCAATGGGGCAATTACGGAACAGGTTTTATTGAGCATCGGTTATATTTTTAATCCTGGTTATGATCCCAACTTTATATACACAATATCTGATACAACAAGCATTTCAGGTCAGATTGTCGTAATATTAGACCTTTTTGAATATCAAAATATCTGTTTTGACCAAAATGCCTCCTGTGGTAACAGCTGGATTACCGAGCCCAATAGAATATGGACTGATGCTTTAGGTAGAGGCGTTGTTGGCTCTGCAGGAATAGAATTGCTTTTACAAAAACCTAATGTTGCTTCCGATGATCCTTTTATGCCTGCTGTAAATTTATCTCTTTCCAGCTACCCCAATCCCTTTACCGAAACCAATAAAATCAAATATTCCCTGCCCGCAAGCGGTAAAGTAAATCTATCCATTTACAATATTAAAGGTCAGAAAGTTACAACTCTGCAGGCAGAAAATAAAAAATCCGGATATTATGAACTGGAATGGAACGGAAAGGATTCTTCAGGAAATAAAGTAAGTAGCGGATTATACTTTTGCCGTCTGGAAACAAACGGAAAGATTGTTACAACAAAACTGCTGAAACTGAAGGGAATGTAAAATGAAGAATTTAAAATTAAAGAGGGTTTAGAGGGTTGAGAAGGTTGAGAGGGTTGAGAAGGTTTAGAGGGTTGAGAAGGATTAGATGCTCTCTGCCCTTTGCTCTCTGCGTTGCTGATATAATAGCATTCTAAAAAGCAATTGACATATTCAACGCTTTTAATTTTCAAGTAAAGAATAGAAAGAAATGTAATTAACATAAGGAGCAATAATGCCCTATATATCTAATACTGAAAGAGATAGGCAAAAAATCCTGAAGACAATCGGCGTAAACAAATTTGAGGATTTGCTTACAGCAATTCCCGAAAAATTAAGAATGAAAAAACCGCTTGCCCTATCTGAGCCCCTTTCAGAACTGGAAATAAATAAAAATATCCAAGCTAAAAAGAGCAAAAATATTTCCTGCGAAAAGGTAAATTCCTTTTTAGGCGGTGGAATTTACGATCATTTTATCCCTTCTGCAATAGAGACAATTGTTTCCCGTCCCGAATTTCTTACTGCCTACACTCCTTATCAGGCAGAAGTTAGCCAGGGCACACTTCAGTATATATTTGAATATCAGACCTTGATTTGTGAACTTACAGGGATGGAAATTGCCAATGCTGGAATGTATGATGGCGCAAGTTCAATAGCGGAAGCAATTTTAATGGCTGTGCGTAAAAATCATTTAACCAAAGCCATTTTGCCTGCAACCTTAAATCCGAATTATATTCAAGTAATTAAAGCATACACTGAAGGTAATGGAATTGAACTTTTATTTGCTCCCGAAAAAGATGGAGTAACGGATTTATCTGCCTTAGAAAGTATGCTAAATGATACAATTGGCAGTGTAGTTATTCAGACCCCTAATTTTTATGGCAACATAGAGGATGCCAAGGCAATTGAAAGTATCGTGCATAAAAACCCTAAATGTTTACTTATTGCTTGTGTTGATCCTGTTTCTTTAGCTATCCTTATGCCACCTGCAGAATATAATGCAGATATTGCAGTTGGAGAAGGTCAGGCGCTTGGCAATAATATGTTTTTTGGGGGTCCGCTCTTTGGTTTTTTTGCTACTAAACTGGATATGGCTCGTTTAATGCCTGGCAGAATTGTTGGCGGAACCATAGATAAGGATGGTAAAAAAGCTTATGTTTTAACTCTGCAGGCAAGAGAGCAACATATCCGTCGGGCAAAAGCCACTTCCAATATCTGTTCCAATGAATCGCTTTGCACTTTGGCAGCGGTTGTTTATTTATGTTTATTGGGGAAAGAAGGTCTTGTTGAAATAGCCACTCAATCCGCTCAAAAAGCACATTATACGGCAAACGAGCTCTGTAAAATCCCCGGTTTGGCTCTTGCCTATCCAAAGACATATTTCTTCAAAGAATTTGTGCTTAAAACTCCGAAAAAAGCTGAAGAAATAATTAAAGCTCTATTACCCAAGAAATTCTATGCCGGAATTGACCTTGCTCCTTACGGAAAACCTGATGAACTGATGATTGCCGTAACGGAAAAGAAGACCAAGGCAGAAATTGACAGTTTCGTCCAAGCAATGCGGGAGGTTGTAAAATGAGCAAAACCATTTTTGAACATAGCACTGCCGGCAGAAAAGGGGTAACTTTACCCAAGCGGGAAATAGATATTCCTGTGGCAACAATGTTTCCGGAAACAATGCTAAGAACCAAAAAAGCTCGTCTTCCCGAAGTTAGCGAACTGGATGTGATGCGGCATTATATTACTCTTTCCCAGAAAAATCATTTTATAGAGAAGGGTTTATATCCTTTGGGCAGCTGCACAATGAAGTATAATCCCAAGCTTCACGAAACCTTAATTAGGGATTCAGCTTTTACCTCTTTGCATCCTTATCAGCCGGAAGAAACACTGCAAGGCGCTTTGGAACTGATGTATGAACTCCAAAAAGACCTGGCTGAAATTGCCGGAATGGCAGGTGTTACATTACAACCCTCTGCCGGAGCTCAAGGTGAATTTACCGGTATCAAAATTGTTTCTGCTTATCATAAAGCCAAAGGAAATACGCATAAAGACACAATCATCATTCCTGATAGCGCGCATGGAACTAATCCTGCCACCTGTAGTTTGGTGGGCTATAAAACAGTGGAACTTGCCTCTAATGAAAAAGGTCGTTGTGACATTGCCAAATTGCGGGAACTGGTAAATGAAAATACAGCGGGAATTATGATTACCAATCCCAGTACCTTGGGACTTTTTGAAACCCAAATTGAAGAAATAGCTGATATTATTCACAGTGTTGATGCCTTAATGTATATGGACGGAGCTAACTTAAATGCCCTTTTGGGAATAGTTCAGCCCGGGAAAATCGGTTTTGATTTGATGCACTTCAATTTGCATAAGACCTTTGCCACACCCCATGGAGGGGGAGGTCCCGGTTCAGGTCCTGTAGCTGTAAATGAAAATCTACTGCCTTTTTTGCCTGTTCCCGTTATTACTAAAGACGAAAAGGGCTATCATCTTTCTTTTGCAAATGAAAAGACCTCCATTGGCAAAGTGCATAGTTTTTATGGTAATTTCGCTGTTTTAATCCGTGCCTATATCTATATTAAAATGTTAGGAGCGGAAGGTTTACAAAGGGTTTCCGAAAATGCCATATTGAATGCCAATTACCTTATGAAACGCTTGAATCCATATTATCATATTGAACATCAGGAACCCTGTATGCATGAATTTGTGATGGATGGAACCTGGCAAAAGAAGGAATCGGGAATTACTACTTTGGATATAGCCAAACGCCTTTTAGATAAAGGGTTCCATGCACCTACTATATATTTTCCGCTCATCATTCCGGAAGCAATGATGGTGGAACCAACAGAAACAGAATCCCTGGAAAGTTTGGATGCCTTTGCCACTGCAATGATAGAAATTGCTGCAGAGTGCAAAGAAAATCCAGAACTTGTTAAAGAAGCTCCTTTAACAACTCCTGTAAGAAGAGTGGATGATGCTCGCGCAGTTAAAATGCTGGAGCCGATCTTTCCACTTCAGGATTAACTTTATACCTTTTTCAGAAGAGGAGAAACAATGAAAAAATATATCTTAACTCTATCCGTTCTGTTAGCACTATTTGCTTTTGCTTATGCCCAACCCGTTAAGCTTGGTTTTGTAAATACCGACCGTCTGCTCTTGGATAGTAACGAAGCAGCGGAAGTAGCCAGGTTATTTGCGTTGGATAAACAGAACTGGACAAATCAAATTAAATCGCTGGATGAAGAAATCAAACAAATGGAGCGCGATTTTGAAATCCGCAAACTAACGATGAACGATGCCGCTAAAAGAGAAGCTCAAAGTAGGATTGATACCAAAAAAGCGGAAGCAGGGCGCCTTCTGGAAGAATATTTTGGTGATGGGGGAAAGGCGGAACAGCGTTATCGCGAACTTATTGATCCTTTAACCTTGAAAATCCATAACCTCATTAAAAAAATTGCCGAAGACGAAAAATACACAATGATTTTTGATGTTAGTATGGGCAGTGTCCTTTATGCTCTTCCCGCTTTGGATTTAACTGATCAGATTTTACTGGAGCTGAATAAAGATACGATTAAACCAACTGAAGGAACAACACCAGAACCTCCCAAACCGGAAGGTCAAAAACCTCCTGAAATTAAGCCACCTGAGGGTTTCGGTGATGAATTTAAGCCGGATAAATTATGAAGCGTTTTAACATTCCTATAAATAGTGAACTCCTTACTCAAATCTGCCAGGGAGAACTGAAAGGCAAAATACCATCTGTCCTTTGTAAAGTTAGTGAACCGGAAGAAGCGGATGAACAAACAATTATTTTCTTGGAGCAGGAAAAATTTCTGGAAAAAGTGAAAGCCAGTTCTGCCGGCTTGATTATTACTACGGAGAAATTTATTTCCGAGCTTCCGGAAAGAGCTTTACTACTTGTTCAAAAGCCCTATTATTCACTAATGCGATTGATTAGCTGGTGGCTGGAACAGGAAAATAAGGACTTTATTTATACAATTCAGTCAACAGCAATTGTGGCAGAAGATGTTCGTTTTGAAGGAGAAGTGGCAATAGGAGACAATGTTGTTATCGGTAGTGGTTGTATTTTAGGCAAGGGAGTGATTATTAGCGAAGGATGTTCTCTGGGAAAAAATGTTTCTGTAGGAGCGGGCACCAAGCTCTATCCAAATGTTTGCGTTTATGATGATTGCGTTATCGGCAGGAATTGTATTCTTCACAGCGGAGTAATTATCGGCGCAGATGGTTTTGGTTTTATGCTAATTGAGGGTATTCAGCAAAAAATTCCGCAGGTAGGAAATGTTGTTATTGGCGATGGTGTGGAAATTGGAGCTAATAGTTGTATTGATAGAGCTACTTTAGGCAGCACTATAATCGGCAGTGGCACTAAAATAGACAACCTGGTTCAGGTTGGTCATAATTGCATTATTGGAGAGCATAGTATTCTTTGTGCTCAAGTTGGCTTGGCAGGAAGCACTATTGTAGGTGATTATGTTTATCTTGCAGGTCAAGTAGGAATTGCCGATCACTTGCAAATAGGGAACAGAGCTATGGTTGGAGCTCAATCAGGTGTTTCCACTAATATTCCCGATGACGGAAGGTATTTTGGCTATCCTGCTCTGGAAGCGAACCTTACAAAGCGGATTATGGCTGTGCAAAAGAATTTACCCGAAATGTATCATTTTTACTTGAAGGCAAAAAAACAAGAAACTGAGAACGGAGAAAAATAATGGAATACAAACAAACAATTGGCGGAGAATCAACTTATACAGGAATTGGATTGCACTCTGGAGAAATTAGTACGATCAGATTCAAACCCGCAAAAGCAGATGAAGGAATTGTTTTTATCCGAACCGATTTACCCGGAAAACCCAAAATTCCTGCAGATATTGATCATGTTGTAGATATTTCCCGGGGCACAACAATTGGCATTAATGGCGCTACCGTAGCCACTATTGAACATGTTCTGTCTGCCATTACTGGAATGAGAATTGATAATATCTGCATTGAAATAAACGGACCTGAATCACCTGTGGCAGATGGTTCTGCCGTTGTTTTCTTAAATCTTTTACGGCAATGCGGAATTGTGCAACAGGATAGTGAAAGGGAATATTTTGAGCTGGATTCGCCTATCAGTTTTTCCGCTCCGGAAGATAATGTGGATATCGTAATTGTGCCTTCCAATGAACTGAAAATAACCTTTATGATTGATTACAAACATCCCTATCTGGGAACGCAATATACCTGGTTGCCTTCTTTGGATAATTATGAAAAGGATTTTGCAGGAGCCCGTACTTTTTGTTTTATCAACGAGATTCTGGAACTGAAAAATATGGGTTTAATAAAGGGTGGTTCTCTGGAAAATGCTTTAGTTATTGCCGAACCTAATATCAGCGAAGCAGAATTGAAGCACTTGCAGGATATTTTTGGTTATCATAAACCGATTACTGTTTCTCAGGAAGGTATATTGAACAGCCATCCTTTAAGGTATTACAACGAATTCGTCCGGCACAAAGTTGTTGATTTGATTGGCGATATAGCTCTTTTGGGAGTTCCTATTAAAGGGCATATTCTGGCAGCGCGTAGTGGACATAAAACCAATGTGGAACTGGTGAAAAAGTTGCGACAAATACAGAAAAAGCACCAGCTCCAAAAGATATACCAAAAAGACAAATCCCAAAATGTGGTCTTTGATATCAATGCCATTTTGCGGATTTTACCACATCGCTATCCTTTTTTGCTGGTAGATAAAATTATTGAATTCATTCCAGGAGAGTCACTTGTAGGCATTAAAAATGTTACTATCAACGAACCCTTTTTCCAGGGTCATTTTCCTGGTCATCCTATTATGCCAGGAGTTCTCATTATTGAAGGAATGGCTCAGGCAGGTGGAATAATGTTACTTAATCAAATGGATAATCCTCAAAATTATGTTGCTTATTTTGCTAGTATTGATAATGTAAAATTTCGGAAACCTGTTTTACCTGGAGATACACTGCGTTATGAACTGAAGGTGATTTCCCTAAAAAGGTCTTTGGCAAAAATGCACGGAGAAACATTCGTGGAAGGAGAAAAAGTTGCTGAAGGTGACTTTTTGGCTATGATTATGGAGAGAGAAAAATGACTATTATTCACCCTACTGCAATTATAGAAGAAGGCGCTGTTATTGGCGATAACTGTTACATCGGTCCCTATTGTCATATCGGAAAAGATGTTGTATTGGGTTCAAATAATAACCTGATTGCCAATGTTACTATTTTGGGAGATACAATTATAGGAGACGGCAATAAAATTTTCCCCTACGCTGTTTTGGGAACTGAACCTCAGGATTTGAAATATAAAGGTGAACCAACCCGTTTGCGGGTAGGCAGTAACAATACCATTCGCGAATTTGTTACTATCAATTGCAGTAATCAAATGGAGGAGGATACCGTTGTTGGCGATAACAACCTTTTAATGGAATATGCGCATATTGCTCACAACAGTCAAATCGGTTCCGGTTGCGTTATTGCTAATGTTGTTCAGTGCGGAGGACATATTCATATTGGTGATTTTGCTACGGTTGGCGGTTTAACGGCAATTCACCAGTTTGTCCATATTGGTGCTTATGCCTTTGTGGGTGGGGCTTCGGCAACAAACAAAGATATTGTTCCTTTTTCTCGCGGACAGGGAAATCCCTATAAGACAGTTGGACTGAATAGCATTGGGTTAATGAGAAAGGGCTTTGCCAGCGAGACAATTGCCGCTATCAAGGAAATATATAATCTCTTTTATCGTAGTGGATTAAATACTTCTCAGGCATTGGAAAAAGCACTTCAAATACCAAATCCTACACCTGAACAGATAATCTTTATCCAGTTTGTCCAAAACGCCCAAAGAGGTATTTCCAAATAATATTGAACTTACCGGGAAAATAATGCCTGCGGTCGTTCAGTATGCTTTTATACCATATCCGTATTCATAAACCCAACTAATACAGTTCAGAATAAATGGATTGGCAAATTGGAAATTGTCAGCCCATTTTCCTTCAACTGCATTATGGGAGTTAATCCCGTTAAAAGATAGAATCTTACCTGCTTGCAACTCATCCTCCACCTATCCTTTAGGTTGGGTTGATGATGGGTTATAATTAAGGATGAGGAAAAAATATACCCTCGGGCTACACAAAAGGTTGAGTTTTAAAGATGTCAGGAGTCGTCACTGCCCAAATAACTTTTACCCTTTCCACAAGTTTATTTGGCAGGGAGGACTTATGACCGTTCCCAAAAAAAATTAAGCTTCCTTAATCATCTCTCAATAAAATACTTAGGCACACTATAAGTCCCTCACCAAAAATATTTTTTCCGATTTCTGCATTTTTTTCTTGCTTTTTTCTTGTTTCGGTTTATATTATAAATTGCGTTACCAAGTTTTGGGAGCAGCGGCAAAGAATTATAAAGTTGACTTCGAGTCAGTATCTAATATTGCATTGGCTGCTCCCTTTATTTTTGTTCCTTTTTTAGTTTAGCCCACCAGTCAATCCGTTTCTGAATTTCTTTTTCAAAACCGTAAGTTCCCGGTTTATAATATATCTTTTCCGGCATCTGTTCGGGGAAATACTTCTGGTAATAATACTTATATTCATATTCGTGGTCGTAATGATAATCCTTACCATAATTCAGGTCTTTCATCAATTGCGTGGGCGCATTTCTAATATGCAAAGGAACACCGTAGTGACTTGTTTTTCTGGCATCTTCCGCTGCTTCTTCATAAGCTGTATAGAGGGCATTACTTTTAGGTGCAGTAGCCAAATAAACCACCAATTGAGCTAAAGCAGTGCTTGCTTCAGGCATTCCTATAAAAAGAACCGCTTCCTTTACTGCAATTGCCTGAACCAAAGCATTCGGATCTGCCAAACCCACATCTTCGCTGGCAAAACGAATCAAACGACGCACAATATAACGAGGGTCTTCCCCTGCTTCCAACATTCTTGCCAGCCAGTAAAGTCCCGCTTGCGGGTCTGAACCTCTTAGTGATTTATGTAATGCGGAAATTAAGTTATAATGTTCCTCGCGGTTTTTATCGTAGAACATTGTCTTTTTTGCCAGGGATTTTGCCAGTTCCTCAGTTTTCGGATGCGGTTTCTTTTGCAGATAAGGCAAAACCAGTTCCAAATCGTTCAAAACCCTTCTGGCATCACCTCCGGCATTTTGTGCCATCCAGTTTATAACTTCTTCATCCTCTTCCAATTTCAATTCTGCAAAACCGCGCTTCAATATTATTTTCAGGTCATTTTCGCTCAAGGGCTCCAACACAAAAACAGTGCACCGGGAAAGCAATGCCGGAATCACTTCAAAAGATGGATTTTCCGTTGTTGCTCCGATTAAAATTATGGCTCCACTTTCCACATAGGGCAAAAAGGCATCCTGCTGACTTTTATTAAAACGGTGAATTTCATCAATGAACAAAATACTGCGCTTGTTTTGCGTCCGATGCAGATAATCCGCTTCTTTCATCACTGCTTTTACATCACTGATGCTGGCAAGAACAGCTGAAAAACGGATAAAATTGTAACCGCTGTTTTTCTCTATAATCCTGGCGATGGTTGTTTTTCCACTACCCGGAGGACCCCATAAAATAAAGGAATGATACTCTCCACTTTCAATCATCTGCCTTAAAGGCGAATTTTCAGCTATCAGCTTCGTTTGACCCAATAGCTCTTCCAGCGTTTGAGGACGTAATTTTTCAGCCAGCGGAACTGTCTTAGTGCTTAATTCTTCTCTATCAAAAAGAGTGCTTTGATCTTTATTTGCCATTATCTAAAAGCTCAATCCTCCATCAATCCGGATAATTCGGAAGGATCAAACCACTGTAAAGCACCCTGCAAACGCTGAATTTCCGAAAGTAAAATTGACTTGTGACCTTCTTCTTCTTTGGCAAATTGCAGTAGTTGTTTCTTAATTTCCGGTTCCCTGGTCTGCTCTGCCATATTTTTATAGAGCTCAACGGATTCTTCTTCTTTGGTGATGGCAAATTCCAAGACCATCTGCGGATCATTCCAATTTACACCTTGCATTTCTTTAATCGGCTCTTCCTGTAGAGTTATTGTTTGCCCGGGAAACTCTTTAGCAAAAGCAGACCTCACCTTTTCTTCGTGCATTTTTTCTAAAACGACCAGTTCTTTGAATACATTGCTGGTTTCGGGCTTGGCAAAACTCTTTGCTAATGCCTGATACATCTTTTGTGCTCTGATCTCTTTCGCTATCACCATCCGGTAACTATCTTCTAATGTCATTTGTTTCACCTCCCTGTTAATAACATAATAATCGGATTGGGCAAAAAAAGCAAACGGGATATAATGCGAGGTGGAGAGATGGAAAATAAAGAGAAAAAGAGAAAATATTAACAAAGAGATAAAGAGGAAAAGAGAGAATATTAACAAAGAGGAAAAGAGGAGAAGAGAGAATATTAACAAAGAGGAAAAGAGATAAAGAGAAAAGAGAGAATATTAACAAAGAGGAAAAGAGAAAAAGAGAAGGATGAAGTAAGTCAGGAGCCGTCACTGCCTAAATAACTTTTACACATCCCACAAACTCATTTGGCAGTGAGGACTAATGACGACGACTTATTTCACGCATATTTCGCTGATTACGCAGATAACAGGATTGATTGGATGAGCAGGATTTATAATTATTAATTTATAATCTGTTTGAATCAGTTAAATCCTTTAAATCCGTATTGCTATTCAGTTAGAATAAAAATTTAACTTGACAGGTTCAGATGAAAAATATTAAAAGAAATTTGAAAGTTAGTTAATATAAAAAATATTATGTTTGGCTATCCGGTTTATAATTAATTAAGCAGATAGCTATTTTAAGAACTAATAACAGAGCTGTTAGCTAAAGTTGTTTAGGTATGCTAAAGTTATGCTAACAATTTTGGTCTTTAACAGTAGAAAAAGGAGAAAAAATGATCCTCCTAAATATGCTCAAATTCTCTCTATAAAAATATGAAAAAAGGAGATAACAATGAAACGCGCTACATCATTTCTTGTATTGACTCTTATTCTAAGTTCCCTGATTATTTATATTAATGCCAGTGAAGTAACTATTGGCGCAGGAAACGAAACAGGTCGTATCCCGGTAGATATGTATTATAAAAACTCGCTTTTTGAATGCTTATACTACCAAAACGAGCTGTTAATCGTGAATGGAAGTATTACGGGAGTTGCTTTTTACAACAACTTCTATACGAATCTTCCCAATATGCCTATCAATATTTGGCTGGGTATTACTACCCAAACAGATTTGAGCGGTGGCTGGATACCTTCCACTCAGCTTACACAGGTGTTCACAGGCAATGTGGATTTCCCTTCTGGAACTAACACTATTAACATCACTTTCACTACCCCCTTCCAATATAGTGGTGGTGTTTTAGTGATGATGGTTGAACGGGTAATGGATACTTCATGGCATTCCTCATCTGATCTATTTGCCTGTCAGACCATAGGGACAAACCGCGCGTTGAATAGCTTCAGTGACAGTATTGACTATGATCCTGCCAATCCTCCAACTGGAACAGCCGCAAGCGGTAAATTCCCCAAAACCACTTTCTTCTATACTGGTCAAGGTATCGGTAATGACTTAGCTTGTTTAAGCATTACCGGAAATACTACTCCCAGTGTTGGCCAATCTTATCAGTATGTTGTAACCGTTAAAAACAACGGTCAGAATGCACAAAACACTT
>ERZ1026814.58-NODE-58-length-98799-cov-7.795869_pt1 | contig 98799 bp, 87 predicted proteins | sample MGYA00520871_ERZ1026814 | MGnify/ENA primary metagenome ERZ1026814 (study PRJEB33270, sample SAMEA104284478) | anaerobic digester metagenome | biome: Anaerobic digester microbiome; feature: mesophilic sludge digester; material: Anaerobic digester biomass | place... | reverse complement strand
CTGGGACCTCTGCAGATCGTCGCTGCATGTAGGCTGGCCTGGAGGTCCGATCTGGTCTCTGATTTTTGGAACAGACCAGATCAGGGCTGCTGAAAGCTCCGGTCTTCAGGCCGGAGTAGCTTACGTACAGAGTCTACAATACGATCTCCATCATATCATGCCCTAGCGGCCATTTCTTTAGAGCCTCCTCATGGGGCGGATACAGATGGCTCAGATGGGTGAGGATCAGCCTCTTCGTTCCCAGCCTCTCCGCCAGCCCCATGGCTTCGTCTGCGGTCATGTGCTTGCTAATAGTATAGCCCGGCGGGGTTATGGCATCAGCCAGCATCAGGTCAGCGTCCCTCATCAGCTCCAGGCTCTCTTCAGGGAGCTCCATCTTGGTGTCACTGGTAATGACCACTACCTTGCTTCCATTGTCTATCCGCACTCCCACGGTCTCAATTGGGGGGTGGTTGACATTGAAGAGGGTGAACTGCATTCCTGCTATCTCGAAGGGCTGGCCAGCTATGACATCATGGCGCACTGGGGCCAGGAAGTAGAGGTAATTGAGTATGTAGTCCATAGTATTCTTCAGAGCATAGACGTCCACGTGGCTCTGCACCCGATGGAAGTCTCCGAAGCCCGCATAATGATCATAATGGGCATGGGTCCAGATCACCCCGTCCACGCTCGCTATATCCTTTTTCAAGAGCTGCCATCGCAGGTCTGGGCTCGAGTCCACCAGCACCCGGCCGTCCTCCTCGTCCGACTCCAGCAGGATGGAAAACCTCATCCTCCGGCTGCGCCCTCCCCGGAGGGCATCCATGCAGGCGGGACACTTGCAGCCGATCTTGGGGGTGCCAATGGCGTCGCCTGTGCCCAGGAGGGTGACCTTCATGCCTCAATGCTCCGCTTGTAGTCCGAAATCCTCTGGCGGAAGTCATCTATGGAGTTCAGGAGGTCCTGCTGGCATAGCCCCTTTCTGTTCTCCAGTAGTGCATTGAGCACCGCCTCTCTGATCACAAGCCGCAGATCTGAGCCCGAGTAGCCATCGGTCATCTTTGCCAGCGTAGCGGTATCCACATTGGCATTGATGGGCTCCAGTATCTTGTCTAAGATCCTCTTTCTCGTCTCCTGGTCAGGCAAGGGGAAGTTCAGCACCTTGTCAAACCTTCTCCAGGCGGCATAATCCAGCAGCTGGGGGTGATTTGTGGCCGCAAGAAGGAGGACGCCGTGCTCGACCAGGTTGATCTCGTCTATGGCCTTTAGCAGGGTATTGACCGCCCTTTTCATGGCACCATGCTCGTCTGAGGTTCTGGTCTTGGCCACGAAATCGAACTCATCGATGAGAAGGATGCAGGGGCTGAGCCTCTTGGCAAGCTCGAATACCTTGTCTATGTTCTTGGATGTCTCCCCCAGGTACTGGCTGGTGATCATGGAGAGGCGGACCTCTACAATTGGGAGAGAAAACCAGCTGGAGAGTGCCCGGGCGGTGGAGGTTTTTCCCGTGCCCGGCGGGCCGACGAATAGTAGCTTGCCGATCTCGAACAGGCCTATCTGGCGCAGGTATTCTCTGTTCTCCAGCGCCTTTCCCGTCTTTTCGATCTCCGTCTTCTGATCATCGGTCAGGATCAAACCGGAGATGCTGTCTCTTACATCCTCTGGCGCTTTGATGTAAGCCAGCTTGAGAAGCTCATCTGCCTCCTTTTGGTCCTTGCACAGCTCTTTTATGCGGGCGTCGATCCACTCGCGGTCTGCAGAAAGTGGCTTGTTGCCGTTCTTGGCCTCGGAGTAGCTTACCCCCATGGAGTCATAGTTCTCATAAAAGTAGGCAAGAGCGGGATTGGATCTGATCCTGGCAAGATCCTTCTGATTGGCAAACCACTTCGCGGCCACATCGAATACCGTGAGCCTTAGCTGCGAACCGAACTCCTCGAAGGATACAAAAGTAAGATCCTTGATGGCCGCTTTGACGTTATCTATGCCGTAGATCTTCTGAACATCGCTGCTGGTTACGTAAATCGGCCGCTTTACGCTCTTGGTATTCGCATCGAAATAATGCTTGCGAATATTGGGTGGCAGGTCGTCCTCAGTCAGGTTCTCCTTGCGGTTGTATATGTCTGCGGTTAAAAGCAGCTCTGCAACCTCAATTGCTCCGCACTTATCTAGATCATTCTCTGAGCCCATCTATTTAACTCCCCGGAACTGAACTAAAGCAGTGGACCATAAAATGAGATAAAGCTTTCTGTGGTCTGGCCGCAGAATGGGCCGGACAGGATGCGCCATATGCCCACTGGCCGCAGATCTCGCGATCCTTCGCCAGAAGAAAATCCTGGGCAAGTGATTGCTCCTGGACCGGCCTTAAGCCAAACGTACAATGCCTGCCTTCTCGCAGGGTGGCAGCGTTGGCGCCTTTTCTTCATCGAGCCCGGATGCAATTCTCATGCTCTACTCGTCGAGTTTTGCATTACAGGTAGCGCCAAGCCCCGAAAATACAGCCAATAGCAGCACGTCTCCCTTATAATTCCATAGGTCGAATCCGAAGCCATCAACTGTGTCTGCCGACTTTTTGTAATCTTTCTCATCCAGAAGACTGATTGCCAGCTTCCTCATGCAATCGTTTCGATCTTTCACATAAAGTATATTTGGCTCTACGCTGAATTATGTGGGTGAGGTCCGGCAGAGAATATAGCCTCTGTTCCTCTGTGACTCTGTGGTTGGGTCAGAGAATAGCAGCTCACAACTGAGGCTAAGCTCATGTCTACGGAGATGGAAGGACGGGCTCTGGACGGCAATTCTGGACTGTTGCGGCAGCAACAAGAGAATCTTTTTGTGGATATAGTCGTGAAAAATCTCAATGTTCCGCCCAGGGCAATATATAAACTATTAATATAAATTAATTAGATCATGGACATAAGGCCTGGAAATGAACATAATGTATAATTCTGACCGACATCCTTATAGCTTCGTCATTGCTACGTGCTACCACATGCCATATTGGTCCCTTAACGATCTAAGGGGCTGTCTGCGCAATCAGGAAATGCAAAAGCTGAAAGGTTCGCTGCATTAGCTCTGCAGCGAGCAAATAGGCTATAACAATGAGGTTGGTGTTATGCATGCTAGGCATTGAGGATCCTTGGATCTGGGGCGTTTATATTCTCTGTATTCTTAGCGCGCTTTTATGCGTGATCTACGGCACCATTAAATGGAATAAGGGCGGTGAGGAGGAGGCAGGGGAGATCTCCGAGGAAGCCGCCTGGGAATTGGAGGAGGAAGAGATGCAAGAGAAAGAGCTGGGGCTGTGATCGGATGAATCTACTTTTATTCAACGTCATCATATTAATATACCTTCTGGTCACTCTCTATCTCGGCTATCGTGGATGGAAGGGCACAAAGGACACAGAGGGTTATCTTGTCGCAGGAAGGAAGGCCCATCCTTATATCATGGCCATGAGCTATGGTGCCACATTCATCAGCACCTCGGCTATAGTCGGATTCGGCGGAAATGCAGGGCTTTTCGGCATGGGTTTGCTCTGGCTCACGTTTTTCAACATATTTGTTGGCATTTTCATAGCCTTCGTCTTTTATGGCAAGAGGACCAGAAAGATAGGCCACAACCTCAATGCCATGACCTTCCCAGAGCTATTAGGAAAGAGATTCGACAGCAGATTCGTTCAGTACTTCAGCGGCGTGGTGATCTTCCTTGGAATGCCTCTCTATGCGGCGGTGGTTTTGATAGGGGCAGCGCGTTTCATGGAGACCACCTTAGCCATAGACTTCCATGTGGCTCTGTTGATATATTCTGTCATCATCGCCGCCTATGTTATCTGGGGAGGGCTTCGTGGGGTCATGTATACCGATGCCTTTCAGGGTACCATTATGTTCTTTGGCATGGCTTTTCTCCTTTTCATGACCTATGCTCATCTGGGAGGAATAACCGTCGCTCATCAGGCACTTACAAACATGGCCCATCTCGTCCCAGAGAATCTCGCTTTGATGGGCCATACTGGATGGACGGAAATGCCAACTCTCGGCAGCACCTGGTGGTGGACGCTGGTCTCCACCATAGTTTTAGGGGTGGGAATAGGGGTTTTAGCCATGCCGCAGCTCGCAGTCCGGTTCATGACAGTCAAGTCCAGCAGGGAGCTGCACCGGGGAACCCTGATCGGTGGGGTATTCATTCTTTTCATGACCGGTGTCGCCTTCACAGTAGGGGCCCTCTCCAATGTCTTCTTTTTTAACACCCAGGGTGACATAGCCATCACTGTAGCCAAGGGCAATGCCGACAGCATAATTCCTATCTACATCAATGCCGCAATGCCGGAGTGGTTCGTCTACCTCTTCATGCTCACCCTCCTGGCAGCAGCGATGTCCACATCAAGCTCTCAGTTTCATACTCAGGGAAGCGCCATTGGTAGGGATATTTACGAGACGATCAGCCATAAGAAGGGCGGAAGCTCAATAATGGTCACCAGGGCAGGTATAATAGTTGCCATGGTAATTGCCGTCACCCTCGGCTATATCCTTCCAGATAACATCATCGCCCGGGGCACAGCTATCTTCTTCGGCCTTTGCGCATCCGCATTCCTTCCTATGTATACCGCGGCCCTGTACTGGAAAGGAGCTACCAAAGCAGGAGCCATTGCCGGCCTGTTGACGGGAACATTTGTAACCATCTTCTGGTATCTGTTTGTCCATAAAGCGGAGGCAGTGCCTTTGGGAATAAGCAAAATGCTCCTGGGAAGAGATCTGCTGATCACACAGATGCCCTGGCCGGTGGTGGACCCGATCCTGGTCGCTTTGCCTCTGGCGATGCTCGCAACCATTGCCGTGAGCTTGATCACCAAGAGAATGGACAAAAAGCACCTAGATGAGTGCTTCAAGGGAATGAGATGATCGACAACCACCTCATCTCATTCTCCTCAGAGCTTCCAAGAGCCTCCAGCTCTGCAGTATTTAAGCCTGATTCTAGCTTAGATGTTATAGAAAAGCAGGCAGAAGACCTCTCTCCTTTAGGGAATGAATGCCGCAAGTACTGCTGTTAAGCTCAAAAACTATATATCATATAACAGCTTAACTATATCTATGTCTATGCTTAAGGCATATAAATTTAGGATCTATCCAACCAAGTCCCAAAGGACAAAGATGGAGCGGACTCTAGATCTATGCCGATGGACATATAACGAAACTTTGGAAATCCGCAAGACCGCCTGGGAGGACGAAGGTAAGTCTCTGAGCAAGTACGAAACAAATAACTTGCTTCCGGAATGGAAAGAAAACAAACCGGAGCTTAAAGAGGTCTTTTCCCAGGTTCTCCAGAATGTCCATGAGCGTGTGGACCTGGCGCTCAAAGCCTTCTTCAGGCGTGTCAAGGCCGGGGAGAAGCCTGGATATCCCCGTTTCAAGGGCATAGGTCGATATGACTCTTTCACCTATCCTCAGAAAGGATTCAAGGTCGATTCTGGAAAGTTGTATCTTTCCAAGATCGGGGAGATCAAGATCAAGCTCCACCGGCCCATAGAAGGCAAGATCAAACGGCTAACTGTTCGCCGGTCAGCAACTGGGAAATGGTATGCGTGTTTCTCAGTAGATCTGGAAGATCTGCCCAAACCACCCTGGAAAGACGGCTCTCTGGTGGGCGTAGATGTCGGTCTAGAGTCCTTTGCCACCCTCTCCAACGGCGTGAAGATAGCTAACCCTCGATTCTTCCGAGAAGAAGAGCACGAGTTAGCCAGAGTTCAGAGAAAACTATCTAAAGCTCCTAAAGGCACGCCAGAGCGCAAGAAAGCCCTTAAGGTTGTTGAGCGAGTCCATGAGCGAATAGCAAATAAGCGATACGAATTTGCCCATCGGATCAGCAACCAGTTAGTCAATCGATATGGCCTAATCGCATTTGAAGATCTCAATATAAAAGGCATGATGCATAACCACAACCTAGCCAAAAGCATTGGAGATGTGGCTTGGAATATGCTTGTGACTTTGACCTCGTACAAGGCTGCAAGTGCTGGTTCGATGGTAGTCCTGGTAGATCCAAGAAATACGTCAAAGATGTGTTCTAGATGTGGCATTCTAGTTCAAAAAGATCTATCTGAGCGAGTCCATAATTGCACTCAATGCGGGCTTTCGATGGATAGAGACTGGAACGCGGCAATCAACATACTCAGATTGGGACTACAATCTGTCGGTATTCAATCCGTCCAAGCCCGTCCCCTTTCGAGGGCGGGAGTAGTCACTGGCTAGATCAAGACCTCTTCAAGCGGTCTTCGGGGGGTCAATTCGTTGGCGGGCCCAACAACATCCAGGCAGAAGATCTGCTGAACAAAGGGGCTATTTAGTGCCTCTGATTTCTCTCCTAGCAGTCCATTCACCTCTGATTCCGTCTCCACAGCCTGCAGTGCCTGGTTCATGGGCTGGAGGCTTAAGTTAGCAGAAGAGCTCAGAAGTCGGATTCGCTCGAATAGCTGCCCGGCCCTCACTTGAGATTCTGGATCATTCATTTGGCTCGTGATAAAGCCCAGATACAGAGAGCTATTGATGATCTCGGAGTCTTTTTCTATCTGACCAGGAACGCTATCCAGGAAGGCTACCTTTATCTGATCGATCTTGGCCTCAACTCCAGTTGGTCCCATAGCTCCCCGGGATATCCAGTGGCCCAGCTCGCTTTTGAATTCGATATCGGAGTAGAGGACCTGATCGGCATTCAATGTCAGATTGAGAAATCTACTCCTAATGTCTGGATCATCTATCAGAAAAACGCGAATATCCTGATCGGTGCTTATGGATTCAATATTAGCAAGATCGATTTGATTTGCAGTCTGCGGCACGGAATCCTGTTCTCGGAGGACCTCATTTGTTTTTGAGGGGGAGCTTTTCTCAAGAGAGGTGATGGCAGAGAATAGCTGGGGATCCATTGGGGCCTGGGCATTGGGCTGCAATGATACTCTGGCTATGATGCTCTCCTCCCCGGGGACGTAGCTTATAGTGTGGTTGTAGCCGAAGTGATCTGCTGCTATGATCAGGTTCTCCAGTGCGTTGCCAATGCTGATATGCATCTCCCTTTTATTGCCATCGGCAGCCTCAAGCCACCTGGATTCGTCGGCCATGACCATAATCGATCCATCAGATACATTAAACCTCCAGGGCTGGGTATTATAGATGGAAGGAGCGAGTATGGCATAGTTTAGCAGGAAGGTCATCTTCTCCTCTGAGCTTCCATTGCGAGGAAAGTCGTTCTCCATGATATTCCAGACCTCAAAGGATCCTTTGGGCTGCCAGACAATACCTGGCAGCAGCATTCCCGCTATCAAGAACAGGCTTATCAATAACACTTTAGCTGCAGACATTCCCATTTTCAAGCCCTCATTAACTAAATTCTCATTTCAGGCCATTATGAGGCCAGAGAAAATATAGCCTACGGTAGGATATAGCCTGTGATAGGAATGAAAAACCGAAAACCGGGGTATATTTAGCAATTATAGCCTAACCAAAGGATTCTAATTATCCGGGCTTGCCCCAAACTGCTATTGAATAGCAAAAGGGTCGAACATGGCAACTGTGGATATTGCAACGCTGCTAGCAAGAGCGTCCGCTCTTAAAATTTCGCAGTCCTTGCCAATATATTTCCTTCATTGAGCCATCCTCCTCAATGCCACATCTCAATATCTCAGTATTGCCTAAATGGCATTCATTTTCCTGCGCCCTGATGTCATTATCTCTATGTTTTTATGCAGGTCGTATTCGAGTTCACAGCTCTCTATCACTGAGATCTTTCGATCTATCTCCTCTGCCTCCGCCATGCATAGCTCTAATTGCTTTAACAGTGCCGACCTGCGTTTGAGCAAAGCGGTTTTTTGGTGTGAAAGATCATCTAACACAGACACTTTCATCCTCCTCCATTTCAATGCATCTCACCTACTATCTATAACTATTAATTATTAAGTATAAGCATAAAAGGATTTCGGTCTCAGAACCAGAGCTCTATCACGGCAATTACAAATAATCTCTCATCTAAAACTGACATTACTCTTTAGCTGGCGCCGCTTAATTCCCTGAGAGGCGGTTTTCATGCTTGCCGGGACTCATAAAGGGGGTCTCCGATAAGCATGATAGATCAGCATGACTAATAAGTATGAATAATGAGCATCTCTGATCAGCGTAGTCGCTCAGTGCGCAACCAGAGGTGGCAGAGAAACCTCATCCATAGAATATCATGCCAATCTCGAAAAGATATTCATAAACTGCTGGGGAATACTTTATCTATTGCAGGACTATAATTCCCTCTATCCTGCATCTAAATCGGAAAAATTTTATTCATCCATAACGGCGAGGCGATCAATTATTCGGGGGAGATAGAGATGGTATACCCAAGCAAATATAGCGCAATTAACCTACTACCTGAGCTTGATCTTGATAAAGAGAAATGGAGCCAAATACCCAGTGAAGAGTCCATCGCATCAACCATAAAAGCCATCGAAAAGAGAGGCGTGAGAGTGGTGAGATTGCCAGATGGCAATCAGGCTTTGGCCAAGATCAAAGAGTTGATTCCTCCCGGCTCGGAGGTTATGAATGGTTCCTCGACCACCCTCATCGAGATTGGTTTTCAGGAGCTTATGGATAGCGGCGAGCACGAATGGAAGGATATGAAGCTGATGGTGACCGGGGAGAACGATGCTCAGAAAAGAGCCAAGATCAGGCGAAAGACCGTTACCTCCGATTATTTCCTGTCCGGAGTGAATGCCATAGCCATGACCGGGGAGCTAGTGGGCTGTGATGCCACCGGAAGCAGAGTAGGCGCGTGGCCCTACGGCGCCGGGAACCTGCTGCTGGTAGCGGGAACGAATAAGATCGTCCCCTCATTGGATGACGCTCTGCGCCGCATAAGAGAGTACACCTTCCCCTTGGAGGATCTTCGCTCCCGGAATGTATATGGCGTTCCGAGCAAGATTGGAAAATGCGTCATCCTCGCCAATGAGTCCCAGCCTGGCCGGGTCACGCTTCTATTGATAGACGAAAGCCTTGGATACTGATTTGTTATAGAAAAAAAATAAGGGGCAATATACTGGCCAAGCAATCATGCCCGGCCAGCCGATCGAGCTCCTCGATTGCTAAACAATCGTTCAATTTTTAACGCAGCTGGAAAGCCAGGTAGATGGTGGCCATGCCTCCCACAATTGCCAGCACTGCTAAGAGATAGATCAAAATGGCGATACCAACAAATGGAGAGCCGATGATCAGCAGCCCAAATATCATGCTCAAGGCTCCCATGATGGCTGCACCCCATCCTTCCCTCATTGCCCAGAATAGGCTCAGCGCTCCGAAACAAATAGCCAGTATTCCCACCACAATAACAAGCGTCTCTGGCACTAATATGGCACTCCAGTATGGATGGCCTATGACCACCATTCCCGCAATGATTCCCAGGATGCCGCTCAGAGCTCTCCACATCCAGTCAGTCTTGTCCATGAGGATTGTGGCCAGGGTTAATAGGCCGACGAAAATCCAGTACCATCCCAAGACCTGAACCAGATATATCGTGGTCATTATCGGATAAAGGATCAAATAGATTCCGATAATGAGTGCAGCCAGTCCTTGCAGCAGAATCAACCACCAAGGAACGAGATTCCCTTTAGACATGAATTCCTGCCTCCTTTACTGCAAATCGTGTCTATATCGAAAATAATTGGACTAGTTAGAAATATAGGTTATTGATATATAAGCATTTTCTACTCTTCTTTTTAAAAAGAAAGAGCGCTTGATAGACCGCCTGCCCCTCTCACTTCGTCGAGACGATCTTTATCACGTCCCCGTCCTTAAGCTCGTGTTTTTCCCCGAGGCGCATCTTGGTCCGGGCATCGATGGCAAATAGGAAGCTCTCGCCTATATCCGAATGCACCCGGAAGGCAAGGTCCCGGGCGGTGCTCCCCCGCTTCATCAGGAAGGCGTCAGGCAGTATCACTCCTTTGCGGTCGGTGAACTTGTTCTCATCCTCCACCGGATAGAGGACGATGTAGTCCAAAAGCTCGAAGATCGCTCGGTTAATGCACTCCTGCACCCCGGTTCCGCCGTATTGCTTCATTAAAGCTCTGATCTTCTCCAGCCCCGTCTTCTGGGCAGGATTGAGATCGCCTTTGATCTGGAAGTCTGGGTCCCCTGGCCGGTAGCTGATCAGTCCCGCCTTCTCTGCCATACGAAGAGCGATCTCCGCTGCTCCACTGACCGGTATCACCACCTCCTCTTTCAGAGCCAGAAGCTTTTTCACGTTCTCCGGGGGGGCAACATCCATCTTGTTTGCCGCCAGGATCATGGGCTTGCTGTACCTGCGCAAGAGAATGGCGAACATCTTCACATCCTCTGCATTCCAGCTTCCCAGGTCCTTTTTCATCTCGGTCAGAGCGCGGCGAATCTGGCTGTCAGAAACTCCCGCTCCCGCCATCTGCTCGATTAAGACCTGATCCGGCTTGCCGCCCAATGCCCGGAAGTTCCTCATCAATTTTTCCCAGTTGCGGTTTAGGATGCCGTTGAGCCACATGCTGATCTCGTATTCCAGGAATTTTACGTCGGAAACCGGATCGTAGTTGCCCGTACCTACCGGGTTTCCTTCGGCATCCGTGCCGCCCGAAGCATCGAGCACATGAATCACCGCCTCCGCCACTCGCAGAGCATCCAAAAATTCGTTCCCAAGGCCCTTGCCCAGGTGAGCGTCCGGCACCAGGCCGGCAACGTCGATCAGCTCGATGGCGATGAACCGCACCCCGTCCTTGCATCTTCCGCAACCCTTCTCAATCCCCAGATCCTTGCAGGGGCAGGGGACGCGCACATAAGAGACGCCATGGTTGGCGTCGATCGTGGTAAAGGGATAGTTGGCTATATCCACCTCTACCAGGGTCGCAGCCTTGAAAAAGGTGGATTTGCCAGAATTCGGCTTTCCAGCCAGCCCGACAGAGAGCATATCAGGTCAGAGTTCCCGCTCAGCGAGAGATGTTCTTGACATTCATCTCGACGGACTTGGCCTCAAACCGGGCTGCCTTATTCCCGGCGAGCTTGCCAGCAAGAGCCAGCCCCTTCTCCGAGACAGCCTTCTCCTGCAGGACACCTGCAGCAAGGGCATCAGAGTAGAGCTTCTCTCCCTTGTCCGTGCGGGTGAGAACGGTCGACCAGCCATCACCCGATCCCACGCTGCCCACGGAGATGTCCGCCAGTTCGCTGGCAAAGTCGAAGCATGGACCGCATCCCTTGAAGTTATACTGGTCCGTCTCCTCCAGCTTCACCTCATCGACCTTGCCCTGTTTATCTATCACCCTGAACATACCCTTCTTGATCTCAAACCGGGCCACATTCTTGGGATCCAGGCCGAACCTGCCCTTCACCAGGCCGTTCATGAGCAGATCGTAGTCGAAGTTCTCCATACAGAACAGGCCAACGAGCAGAGCGATCTTCTCCTGGCCGATCTGATAGGGCTCTTCCAGCAGCTGAACCTTTCTGAGGCCCTGGATCTGGCAGGGAGTTCCTACAAATCCGATCTTTTCGAATCCCATGTTTAGGGCTTCAGCCAATGAATTTACGCTATTGTTTATGGTGTACTTGGTGCCAGCGGCAGCCCTGATCTCATCGGCGGTGGTAACAACCCGAGATACCGTCCTCCACTCATCATCCTTGTCGGTGACGATGGCACAATCGATCATCCCCGACTCCAGCGCAAAAACAAGCAGAGCAGTGGCCACGCCGCCATCCTGGGCTAAACCCTCGCGGGAGACAGCCTGAGCGGATATGGCCTTCTTGTATATGCCCAGCTTTTCCTCGGGATTACGAGTCCTCCCCAAGAGCTTGGACTCCATCTGGCCCATATCCAGGATGTTTCTGGGACAGTAGGTGAAGCACAGGCCGCAGTGGGGATCGTACATCACCAGCTCTGGCTTGTCCTCCACATGCTCAATCCTGGGGCAGAGGGCCTCGCATGTGCCACAGCGACAGCATACATCCGATTTTATGACCTTATACTCCAGCTCTCCGAAACCACATTCCAGGTAAGTGGGCTCTGCAATCTTCTCCTTAGCAGCCATGATCATGATCTCCAAAAGTTAGAGGGCTAAATCACCTCCCGACCTAAAGCTTTTATGGTTCGAATGAGGTTTGAGCGTAGATGATCCTGGGTCTGGATATTGGGGGGGCGAACACCAAAGCGGCGAGTGCGGACAGCAAGTATGCCAAAAGCGTTTATCTTCCCCTCTGGAAGAACTCGCCCCTGGAGAAGGTCTTAAAGAGGATCAATGCCGAGCAGAAGCCGGAGGCAGTAGCTGTGGTCATCACTGGCGAGCTGGCAGACTGCTTCTCCTCCAAAAGGGAGGGAGTGGAAAGCATCATGGCCGTGGCATGCCGTGCCTTCTCCTGTCCGGTCTATTTCTGGGGCCATGATGGATTTGCCCGAAACGACATCATAAATCCGACTAACTCGACCGGCATAATTGATATGATCAACACGACCGATATTCTGCATGTCGCCGCAGCCAACTGGTCCGCTTCGGCTGCGCTTCTTGCTCGCGAGATAGGTGATTGCCTCTTTGTGGACATGGGCAGCACCACCACAGACCTGATTCCCATTAGGGCTAGGCCCCTGGCAGCGAAGACCGATTTCCTCCGCCTGGCCAGAGGAGAGCTGGTCTATATGGGCCTCCTGCGCACCGGTCTTGCCTGCATTCTGCCCGTGGCCAGGATCAGAGGCCATTATGTGCCGCTTGCCCCAGAGCTTTTCGCCATCATCGCTGATGCTCGTCTTGTTTTGGGCCATATAGATCTGGATCGGTATGCCTGCGATACTGCAGACGGAAAAGACAAGGGCCGACATTCTTCCCTCCGCCGGCTGGCGCGCTCCGTCTGTGCCGACCTGGAGGAGATAGGGGAATGCGGAGCTTTGGCCATAGCGGAGCAGGCCTGCACAGAGCAGAAGAAAGCTCTTGTTGCGGCCATGGAGAGGCAGGCAGAAAGGCATGGCCTGGAAAGGGTGGCAGCAGCGGGAATTGGAGAATGGTTGATTGCCGAGGCGGCCAATACGCTGGGCATGGAGTGCATTCTGCTCTCTGAATTGTATGGCAGCAGGATATCGGATGTCTTCCCTGCTTATGCAGCCGCGAGGCTACTGGAGACATATCCCGTCTATCTTCAGGGATGATATATGAGATTTGCCACCGTCCTCTATTTTTTAAAATATAAATTAATTTAATATTTAAGATCCTTTTCAGTCTCTATTTCTTTTATAATTCCCATCAACCATTAACTAGTTATAAAATATGTAATGATCAACCTGCGGGGATTATAATGCCAAAGATTGCCATTATTTATGCCAGCCAGTCTGGAAAGACGAAGAGGATGGCAGAGGCTATTGCCAATGGAGCGAAGAGCGTTGAGGGTGTGGATGTACTATTGAAAAAAGTATTTCAGGCGAAGCCTGACGACGTCTTGGACGCCGATGCAGTGTTTCTTGGCGGCTCAACCTATAACAGCAAGCTTATCAAGACCATGGACCCATTCCTGGCCCAGCTGGAGAAGCTCGACCTGAAGGGGAAGGTGGGAGTGGCCTTTGGCTCATACGGATGGAGTGGTGAGGGGGTGCCTATCCTAATCGATCGGATGAAATCTTTTGGCATGTCGGTGATAGAGCCGGGAACAACGGCGGTCCAACTTCCCACTAAAGAGGACCTGGAGAGATGCACGGACCTCGGAAAAGCGGTAGCCAATGGTTTGTTGAACTAGATGCTTTCGAAAAGAGAAAATATCAGCGTTTAGGTAAAATCTAGCGTGTATTTGAAATCTATATAGTTTATGTTTCGATAACTTTGGTAAGGGTAATACTATATTTTATGTTGGATAGGTTTACATATTATCCATGCAAAGCTTCCGCCGGTGAATTGATGAGAAAGCTATTTGGTGCTCTATTGATAGCCTTGATCGTATGTGCAATCGGCACTACTATGGTTGTGGCTATGGAAGATGTTCGTGTTGCAGGATCAACAACTGTACTGCCTCTTGCAGAAGGCGGGGCAGAGGTCTTTAACGCTGAGCAGTCTGATTACAGGGTTACTGTCACTGGAGGCGGCACTGGTGTGGGGATGAAAAACATCGCCGAGGGCAACTCCGAGATAGCCATGGCCTCTCGAGAGGTCACTGATGAGGAGCGGGAGAAGTTCGGAGACAAGTTCCAGGAGAACCTCATCGGCTATGATGGGATAGTTATCGCCGTCAGCCGGGAGATATATGATGCGGGCGTGACCTCCCTGAGCAAGGAACAGGTCGAAGAGATTTATGCAGGCGAGATCGACAATTGGGAGGAGCTCGATGGTCCGGATGAGGAGATACTGGTCATCGGCAGAGAGCAAGGCTCTGGAACCAGGGATACCTTCAATGAGGAGATCATGGGCGATAAGTCCGCTGAGACTCCGGGCGTGAGCACAGTTGCTGGCAGCAATGCAGAGATAAAAACCGCTCTGACCGGGAGCGATCAGGCCATTGGATACTTGGGATACTCCTATGTTCAGGACGACTCAGTAGGGACCATCAGCCTGGATGGGATTCTACCAACAGAAGAGACCATCAAGGACGGAAGCTATGAGCTGGCTCGCGAGCTATACTTCTATACCTACGATGAGGCAACTGCTGGCGCGCAGTCCTTCATTGACTTCATGCTGGGCTCCAAGGGACGGGATGTCGCCACAGAGTATGGATTCATACCGCTCTGAGAGACGATAACCCCATTTTTATTTTAGGTGACTGAAGCATAGCCGGCATTATGATTTTGTCTTTTTTAGATGCACGCATGTACCTTAAATAGAAGATTGTCCTTCAATCGAGAGGATGATTTGGATTATGAGTCAGATATTCACAAGGCCAATATTCACGAGGCCGGTATTTATGAGCCTGATCTCATTGTCCATTGCTTTTCTGCTGGCAGGCCTTGCAGTTTCAGGCATGCCCGCCTCATTTTATCAGGCCATGACCCAGATGAACACCTCAGACTACCTCTGCGTCAAGAACTATGATGCAGGCGCTAGCGTTACTGAGTCATACTCCGAATTCGACCATCTGGAAAAGGAGACGGAGATCAATAGCAGGTCTTTTCATCCATCCGGCATCAAGGATGATAGCAGCAGAGGCAATGCTACTCTAGAGGCCAGGATTGCATCCTCTCTTATCGGCAAGGCTCATATCGCCTGGCAGTCCAAAGATGTAAAATCAGGTCCCTATGGCCGCCATGCGGTTTATGGACTGGTGCAGGAGGACTTGATCGGCGTCCTCAACATTGAGAGGTTCATACATCTGAGCAGCAACGATTCCTATGGATTTTCAGGACCAGATTGGCTTCCCTGCAGCTAGTGAGAGATAGATACGCTTTAATCGTTCATCGACGTAGCATTCTTCCGAATTTGCCGCAAAGTATTCATATCCGATTCTGTGAATAACCGACTGTGAGCGCCTTCGATCATCTTCATCATAGGATCAGAGCAATACTGCAAGAGCAGGGCATAATCGAGCCGACGCTCCCTCAGGAGAAGGCGATACCAACAATTCTAGCAGGAGAGAACGTTCTCCTCATCGCCCCCACAGGTACAGGCAAGACAGAAGCTGCAAGCTTGCCCATCTTTCACCAGATATTATCCGGCGAAGGAAAGAGCAACAATACTCCAAAGCATGGCCGGGAGAAGAAAAAAGCAAGCAGGACGATGGATTCTGACGGAATGCAATCCAGCGCTATGGAATCTGGAGGTATGGATTCCAACGGCATAAAAGGAATAAGAGCGGTATACATCACACCCCTGCGCGCCCTGAACAGAGACATGCTTCGCCGCTTTCATGACTGGGGCGAAAGCCTGGGGATCTCAGTGGCGGTTCGCCATGGCGACACCAGCCAGAGCGATAGAAGGAGGCAATCATTGAGTCCACCTGACATCTTGATCACCACCCCCGAGACTCTGCAGGTCATGCTCACCGGAAAGAGGCTGCGCCTTAATCTCTCCACCGTCAGGATGGTAGTGGTGGATGAGGTTCATGAGATGGCTTCCTCCAAACGCGGCTCTCAGCTCTCTGTTCTCCTGGAAAGGCTTGTTGAGATCGCCGGAGATTTTCAGCGCATCGGCCTCTCTGCCACCGTCGGATCTCCGGAAACCGTAGCCAGACTGCTCGTTGGAACAAATAGAGGATACAGGATCGTCTGTGCAGATGTGGAAAGGGCAAGCAACTACCAGGTGGTCAGCCCTCAGCCCAAAGGCGGGGACTATTCCCTGGCCAGCACATTGGAGTGCGACCCCCGTTTGGCTGCTCAGATCCGCTGGATCCGAGATGAGGTGAGAGATAAGAAATGCCTCATCTTCGTCAACACCAGACAGGCGGCCGAGGTTCTGGGCTCAAGGTTCAGACAGCTTGGTGAGCCCATTGGAGTTCATCATGGCAGCCTATCGAAGGAGGCGAGGGTGGAGGCAGAGGAGGCCTTTAAAGCGGGAGAGCTGCAGGGCCTCATCTGTACTTCCTCTATGGAACTGGGAATCGATATTGGCGATGTGGATCATGTCATCCAGTACAGCTCTCCCCGAGAGGTCTCCCGGATGCTGCAGAGGGTTGGTCGTGCCGGACATAAGATTGGTCTCGTCTCATCTGGAAGCATAATCGCAACCTGTGCCGACGATGTGGCTGAGGCCTGCGCCATCGCCAGGAGGGCGGCAGACTCGAAGCTGGAGGAGATCAAGATCCATGAGAAGCCGACGGATGTCCTGGCCAATCAGATAGTGGGACTGGAGATCGATTTTGGCGATATAAGCCTCCAGAGAGTCCATCAGATCGTCTCCAGAGCTTATCCTTTCCGGGACCTGACGGTGGAGGAGCTGGAGGGAGTAGTCTCTCAGATGGAGGAGCACAGACTGGTCAGGCGAGAGGGAGGCATCCTGCAGAGGACTCGCAAGGCACGGGAGTACTATATCGAGAACCTCTCCATGATCCCGGATGAGAAGAGGTACAATGTCTACGACATAGTGGGACGCAGATCGGTGGGAACCCTGGATGAAGCATTTGTAGTTGGCTTCGCCCAGCCCGGCGCCACATTCGTGACCAAGGGAGAAATCTGGGAGATAACCGAGATTGCTGAGGAGGAGATTAAGGTGGTTCCCATTCAGCGAAGCGGAGAGATTCCCAGCTGGACAGGAGAGGAGATTCCCGTCCCCTTTGATGTGGCCCAGGAGGTGGGCCGGATCCGGAGGGAGATCAGCGAGATGTTCGAGTCGGGCAAGGGAGCGGAAGATGCTGAAGAGTGGCTCCAGAGCTGCTACCCGGTGGAAGATGAGGCGGCAAGAGAGCTGGTTGATCTCATAATGAGACAGAGGGAAAAGAATCATCCTGTACCAAACGAATCTCTGGTGGTAGTGGAAGGCGGTGGGGAGGGAGCGATCATAAACTGCTGCTTCGGCCATAAAACAAATGATACTCTGGGCAGGGTTATAACCTCCATCCTATCCGCTCGCTTTGGGAGCAGCGTGGCCTTGCAGATCGATCCTTACAGAATTGAGCTGACCCTTCCTAAAGCGTTGCTGGCGGAAGAGATCGAGAAGCTGATTGAGGATCTTGATCCGGACTATGTTCAGCCCATCCTGGAGATGACCCTGAAGAACACCTCCCTCCTTCGCTGGAAGATGATCCATGTGGCCCGCAAGTTCGGTGCCCTATCCAGGGATGTTGACTATCAGAGAGTGAGCATGGCAAAGCTGCTGGCAGTATTCGAGGGCACCCCCATGTACCGAGAGGCCTTGCGGGAGATCTATCACGATCGCCTGGATATCGAGCGGACCAGGATGGTTCTGGTGAGGATCAGGGATGGCTCGATGGCCATGACCACCAGCAGCCTCTCGCCTATTGGGACCAGTGGCCGGGGAGGCGGAAAGGATGTAACCTCTCCGGAGAATGCGGATGCTGCAGTGATCAAACTCCTCAAAAACAGGATTATGAAAGACCGCGTACTGCTATTTTGCGTGAACTGCAAGAAATGGAAATCCATGCGTCAGGTCGAACGGGTGCCCGACCGACCTGAGTGCCCTCTTTGTGGTTCCAGGATGGTGGCTGCTCTCAAGCCCTGGGAGGAGGATGAGATCAAAGTGGTCCGAAAGCGGGATAAGAAGACCTCTGATGAGAAGCGCAGGACCAAGAGGGTCTTTCGCAATGCAAACCTGGTCTTAAGCTATGGCAAGACCGCAGCCATTGCCCTTGCCAGCCGGGGTTTAGGACCTGAGACCGCAGCGAGGGTGATAGGCAAGCTTCAGAAGGACGAGATCGAGTTTTACAGGGACATTCTCAAAGCGGAAAAGGAGTATGCTAGGACAAAGAGATTCTGGGGTTGATGCGATCCTTTAGAAATTCCAGAAGGCCTTATGAAAAAGATGGGGAATACAATGGGCTATGCGAGCCCACTCTCACTTATGGCAAGCTTTCTTCTTTTTGTACATTTAGATAGCCTTCGATGCGATCGAATCTCCGATCCAGATGACACTTCATGTCAGACCTCAATTTTTGTATTTCTCCAATAGTGGAGTCCTGCTTGTCTAGCATTTGGTCTTGCTTGTCTAGCATTTGGTCTTGCTTGTCTAGCATTTGGTCTTGCTTGTCTAGCATTTGGTCCATCTTTCCATTCAACTCGGCAAAGCCGTTGCCTGTTATCGAAAGAAGCTTTTCCGTGTTTGATGCGATTACTCTGACCCCTACGACGAGCTCTTTCAGAATCTCTATACCATCATCAAGGCGTTCACCCACCTCATCCGGCCCAGTCATTTTTCGGAAGGTTGGATAAGCACCCGAAGCTTCTGAGAACTCAGATTCAATTTCATGCACATCTATGAGGAGATCCTTTATCTTTATAGCTGATGCGAGCTTCTCCAGGTTTTCCCTGCTGCCCTCGGCAATCAGCAGGACGTGACCATCCGGACGGTTCTGGACAAAACCTGTCAGCCCCAGGTTTTGAGCGGCAGATACTACCTTTGCGCGATAGCCAACCCGCTGCACCTTGCCCGAGATCATGGCAGTCAATCGCATCATTAAATCGCATATTATGTGCCTTTGAATATAAATCTTTCCAGGGAGGATTGCCACAAATCTGAATTTTGCAGAAAAGCTATCTTTAACGATAACGGATTTAGCCACTTGTGCAGGAAATCCGGAGTTTTAGAAATCATAAGGAATCATTCGATCACATGGATTCTTATACCAGCAATGCTCTGCCAATTTCAGGCCTCATCCTGAAATTGAGAATGATCTATCGTCCATGCGAACGATGCAAAAGCTCAATCTTCGGCTTCCCACCCAGAGAATTCCAGCAGCCGAGACATTCGAACTTTTTCTCCAACTCATCTGAGACCCAAGAAGGTACATTGGATTTGCGAACCTCGGCCATGATGATGTGCTTCATCATAATGCAATCTCTCTGATCTTCAGCACCGCAGGTATGCTCAAAGAATTCGCTTTGGCCATTCTTCGAATCGGATTTCCCTTTTTCTGCAAATTCAATCATGTCCTTCTACTCCTCTAGCCATATTTCGGAACCGGAGATTGGTTTTTGCCGTTAAAGCCGCAGCCTAACGATCCATATCAGGGAACATGCCGGTGCCGCATATGTCATCACAATATACATCAGGTGCATTACAGGCGCATTGAGATGATGTATATAACTATTAAGAATTATAGACTATATAACTCTTCCCTCCTGCGATATGTATTTAAAATATTGAAAAAAATGGAGAAAATGTGAGGAAGGCGATTTAGAGCTATACTTTCAGCTCTTTCCCTTTGCCCTCTCATCCTTGGCGTAGACGTCTCGCAGGTCCACGACCTTCTTTGACTTACCAGCCGTTCTTGGAATCGACCCTTTCTCCACCAGTTCTATCCTGCTCCGCACATTCAAGACCGATTTCAGCTTATCCTCAGTGATCTTCCGGATCCGGGCCAAGTCAGCCAACTCACCGGTAAATGCCTCGTCCTTCAGCTCAACCTGAATGCTGATCTCATCCAGACCGTGCTTCTTTCTGTCCACGACCACCTGGAAGTAGTTTCCAATCTCTGGAATGCTCACTAAGACATCCTCGATCTGGCTGGGGAAGACATTGATGCCCCGCACAATGAGCATATCATCGGCTCTTCCCAGGAATCTATGCAGCTTTCTGCTGGTGCGACCACAGGAGCATTTCTCTTCCATAATATAGGTCACATCGCCAGTATGGTATCTTATCAGAGGCATAGCCTCCTTGGTCAGGGAGGTAACCACCAGCTCGCCGGGCTCACCAGGCGCACATGGCTGCTCGTTATTATCCAGGATCTCAATCAAGAAATGGTCCTCCCAGATATGCAGACCGTTCTGCTCCTGACACTCGAAAGCTACGCCCGGACCCATCATCTCAGAGAGACCGTAAGAGTCGTAGGCTTTGATGTTCAGGGCCTCCTCCAGTTCTTTGCGTGCCTCGTCCGACCAGGGTTCAGCTCCAAAGCAGCCGATCCTCAGCTTGAGTTTATCCACCACTCCATTGGCCTTGGCGGTCTCTGCCAGGTAGAGGGCATAAGAGGGCGTGCAGTGCAGGACGGTCACCCCGAAATCCATCATGATCTCCAGCTGGCGATTAGTATTTCCCACACCGGAAGGAACAGCCATGGCACCCATCCGCTCGATGCCATAGTGAACTCCAAGCCCTCCGGTGAAGAATCCGTAATTCACCGCATTCTGGAATATGTCTCCCTTTCTTACCCCCGCCATCACAAAGTCTCTGGCCATGAGGTCTGACCAGGTCTCAATGTCTCTGGCGGTGTAGCCGACCACGGTGGGCTTTCCCGTCGTTCCGGAAGAGGCATGAACCCGCACAACCTCGTCCAGAGGAACAGCGAAAAGGCCAAAGGGGTAGTTCTCCCTGAGATTTTGCTTGCGAGTGGTTGGAAGCTTTGACAGGTCATTGAGGCTTTTTATATCATCTGGAGAAACACCTGCCTCCTTGAATTTATTGCGGTAAAATGGAACGCTATTGTAGACCTTCTCTGCGATGCTCTTGAGCCGCTTGAGCTGCAGCTCTTCCAGCTCACTTCTTTCCATTAACTCCAATTTCGGTTGCCAGTAATTCATTTTCATACCCTGGTGAATTTGATCTTGCTCGTATGATGCTGCTAATGCTACACGGTGTCATGAGAGAAAACGTCAGGGTATATCAATTCTTCCGCTGCAAGGAGTTAAAAAGCATACCCAAGGTATCTTATCAACCCGAATTCGGGACCGATTACGCCTTAAGAATGGGAGATGGATCCAAATAGTGGAACAATAGCTAAATTCTTTGTCGCAAAATCTGAACTCAGCATGCATTAAGCAATTATCTATAACACGAATAAACGCTAAGGATAGATGATAAGGATTTTAATTGCAGCTAATTCAGTACAGTTTTTTTTTCTGATTAGACATAATCGTCTATAATACAGGCAAGAGATTAGGACCAGAGTGGAGGAAGATGATGAAACGAAATAGAAATGAGATCATCTCAGAGATTCTTAGAATTTGCATAAAAGGAGCACGCAAGACAAAAGTGGTATATCAGGCAAACCTTAACTTCAGAACGGCTGATCCCTATTTGCAGCTTCTCATTAAGAACGACCTGATAGTCTCCAGCCAAGGACCACACGTGGTCTATAAGACGACTGAGAAGGGAATGAACCTGATGAAAGCGATAGATCAGGTCCATAGCACTCTGGCCGAATATCAGGATTCGCTCCCCACTCCGACATCGGCCTAAATTCTCATTTTGGGATAACAATCATACGGTAATCATCATATAAGTACTGCCATCTTTGCAGTATTGCCTATCCCAATGCTTTTATCCTTTTTCTACCATCTCCCACTATGCCATCGCTTTCTGTCCATGCTGGCGGCCTCGACCTGAAAAATCCGGTCCTTCTCGCCGCAGGCATCCTGGGCACTACAGGCGCATCCCTCTGCCGCGCATCACGAGCGGGTGCAGGAGGGGTCGTCACCAAATCCATTGGCTCTGTGCCAAGAGCGGGCCATCCCGGTCCCTGCATCGTTCATGTGGATTGTGGTCTCATCAATGCCATGGGCCTTCCCAATCCCTCTTATAAGGATTTTCAGGCCGAGATCGATGCTGCCAGAAAAGGGGGGGTACCTGTCATCGCCAGTATCTTCGCATCCAGCGCAGAGGAGTTTGCTCAGATCTCTCGAAACCTAGATGCTGATGCTTTGGAGCTTAATTTATCCTGCCCTCATGCCGAGAAGTACGGCAGCGAGCTGGGACGTTATCCCGATCTGGTAGAATCGGTGACCGGGGCAGTGAAGGCAGCCTCAAGCGTTCCAGTCTGGGTGAAGCTAACCCCCAACACCGCCGACATCCTAGAGCTGGGGCTCGCCGCCCAAAGGGGAGGAGCTGATGCCGTGGTGGCCATCAACACTCTGAAGGCCATGGCTATAGATATTGAGACCGGCTATCCCATTCTGGGCAACCGCTTCGGAGGCCTATCCGGACGGGCTATAAAGCCGGTGGCCGTTCGTGCGGTGTACGATCTTGCCTCCCGTCTGGAGATCCCGGTGATCGGGGTGGGCGGAATATCCTCCTGGGAGGATGCGGTGGAGATGATCATGGCAGGAGCCTCTGCTATTCAGGTGGGGACCGCCCTTTTGCAGGGCTATGGCATATTCGAGGAGATCGCATCCGGCCTGTCAGCATACCTGGAGAGGAAATCAATAACACTAGATGAGCTGTGCGGCATGGCTGGGAGGTGCTCATGAGACCTATCGACACCATTATAATGGAAGTCCAATCCGAAACCCCTCTGATCAAGACCCTACGGCTGGACAGGAGCCTGGATCCTCATCCCGGGCAGTATGCCATGGTCTGGATTCGCGGACTGGATGAGGTTCCCATGAGCTTCTCTGGACCTGATACCATCACCGTGCAGTCGGTGGGTGAGGCCTCCGAGGCCCTCAATTCCCTGGGCGAGGGAAGGAGCATTGGGCTGCGTGGACCTCTTGGCAAGGGTTTTACTCTTCTGGGAGAAAGGATTCTGATCATCGGAGGCGGGGTGGGAACTGCGCCTTTGGCCTTCCTGGGCGAGCAGGCTATGAATGCGGGCATGGAGGTCACATCGCTGATCGGCTATCGCTGCTGTAGCGATATGATATTCCTGAAGAGGTTCCAGAGGCTGGGCAAAACGATCGTCACCACTGACGATGGTTCAAGCGGGATCCGGGGCCGGGTGGCCGCGGGCCTTGAGGCTCTGGACCTTGATGATTACGACCAGATCTATCTATGCGGCCCGGAGCTGATGATGTGGGATGTAATCTCCCGGTCACGAGAGCATGCCAAAAAAACTCAGGCCTGCATCAATCGCTACTTCAAATGCGCTGAGGGCATATGCGGATCATGCTGCCTGGATCCGGATGGGCTGAGAGTCTGCGTGGAAGGGCCGGTGATCAGGGCTGATCGCCTTCTAGAGAGCGAGTTTGGCCGGTACCGCCGCGGACCGACAGGTGTCAAGGGGCCCTGCAGGGGATGAAAGGCGATGAAGAAAGGGGATGAAAGAGGATGATTGTCAGATTCAAGAAGGACGGCCTCGTCCGGGGCGGCTCGTACAGCATTGAGCATGGAATAGTATCGGGAGGAGAGATAATTCCTCTGGAGGATGCAGAGCTGCTCATACCCTGTCAGCCATCAAAGATAATCTGCGTGGGCCTGAACTATGTGGAGCACGCCCGGGAATTAAAGATGAAGCTGCCCGAGGAGCCCATCATCTTTCTTAAGCCTCCTACTGCCGCCCTGAGCCCCGGGGGCGAGATCATATATCCTCCCTCCAGCCGGCAGGTGGACTATGAAGGGGAACTAGCGGTGGTGATAGGAAAGAGGGGCAGGAATATCCCGGCAGATGAGGCGGAAGGTCATATCCTGGGATACACCTGCTTTAACGATGTTACTGCTCGCGATCTGCAGCAAAGAGATACTCAATGGACCCGGGCCAAGAGCTTTGATACCTTTGCTCCCTTCGGCCCATGGATTGCGTCGATTGATCCCTCTGGCGTTGACATCGAGACCCGGGTGAACGGCGAGACCGTGCAAAAGTCCAATACCTCGGACCTGATATTCGGCGTTCCCAGGCTCATCGAGTTCATAAGCGGCATCATGACTCTGCAGCCGGGAGATGTGATAGCCACTGGAACGCCGCCGGGAGTGGGACAGCTGCATCGGGGCGATCTGGTGGAGGTCGAGATCGAGGGGATAGGCGTTCTCAAGAACTCTGTGGTGGCTGCCGACAGGAGCTGAAGGGATCGTTTAACTGCCAGCATTGTCCAATTTTTTATCCTTCCCGGCGCAAACGCTCATGCCGTCGAGTCTAGAACCGCCAGCCAGTCGAAGTCGGTGAAGCTCTCTGGCCCCAGGGGAAAGTAGGTGGGATTCTTTGCGCTTCCGGATCGGCGCGGAAGAGAGGCGATCTCATCTGCAGGAAGCCCCTGGCCTTTGCAGGTGGGGATGAGCCGTGCCGGACCAGGTGCAGCAGTCAGTCGTGCCTCCAGGGTGCTCTCCTCAGGCTTGCCTATGCCATTGGAGCTTGATACGCCCACTGCGGTTCCTATGACCGCATAGCCCGAACCCATGATCTGATCCAGGTGAGAGCCTGCCGGCCACCAGGAATAAAGGTCATCTGTGTATTGCCATTCAGCCCGACCCCGTTGCAGATGACGGTTGTGAGCGAAGGCCATCACCCTTCCCCTCTGGCTGCCCTCCCGGGACGTTATATACGCCAGGTTTTCCGCCATCATGGCATCACGAATGCCAAGGAGCCTGCTTGTTCGGTCGAGTGAGTTTCCGGCAAGCTCGGCATGATAGCTAAGCTGTTGCCGGGCAAGGGCTGCATAATGCACTGCCTCCTGATAGCGAGCTGGATCGCTTCCGGCCACCAGCTCGGGGCGGCGAACGAGCAGCTCCTCATAGAGGTCCTCCACTTCCGCGCGCAGCGCGATCGCATTGGGAGAGCGGCCAATGGATTTTGCCGGATCGATCAGAGAATCCGGATTATCCCAATCGGATTCCTGGCCCAGGAAGGGTTCGATCCTCTGGCGATGCTCCTCTCCTTGAACCGGGTCGATTGTGCCGAGGAAGTCCAGGACGAAGTATATCAGCTGCTTTGGACTGTCGCTGGCCAACATCTCCGTGGGGCTGTCAAAGCCGTAGAAATGGAGCTTATGGGCATGAGACGGGTCCGAATTGTACTCTTTCATCCACTCCACCAGATCTCGATTGGCATCAAGGTGGCCAAAGCCGTGGCTGAAGCCCAACTCCAGGATATCATCGAATGAATCCGGGCCCAGGCCGGCGATATACTGGTCCACCAGCCGCCCGCGGGGAAAGCTGCTCTCAATGGCTATGGCCACAAAGCCGTGATTCTCCACCAGGCGAATGAAAAGCCGGTTGCGCAAGAGGAGGATGTCGCTCTTCCCATGAAGAGCCTCTCCAAAGCCCAGGAGCCTCACTGTGTCCCCTATTCTGGCCATAGCCCTATCTATGGCATCGTTCAATTCGGTTGAATCGAGAGAGAATGGGATCGCCTGGGCCAAGATCCAATCTTCCAGGGTGGAATACCCGGGCTCAAAGCCGCCTTTGCGAGATAAGCTATCCATTTGCATGAACCTCTGGCATCTCAAAGCTGCACATTGATATCATAAAAGGATTTCATGGAGGCCCGATTTAATTAATTAATGACTTGGAGTGCCTTGAAAAATAGAGTAATATCTGATTGTGGTGGATAAGTAATCTATATACCGCTTTTTTTTGAATAATTAGATAAACCGTATCATGCAATATGTATATTCTATTTTGATTAAAATCATATATTCGGATGGTAATCCTCAAAGGAGGTAACGAAATGAATACCAAATCATCTCCGGCAAAGCTCTTCTTGGCTATTGCCATAATCTGCAGCTCAATTCAATTGGGTGTGGCAGATGATGCATCGCATGAGACATCGGCAAAGAATGTAATTCTCCTTATCGGAGACGGGATGGGGTTTCCTCAATTGACGCTGGCCAGGATCGATAGGGCAGGGGGAAATGTCAACCAGTACGGCTCAGTCGAGCTTTTCATGGACGGAATGGAGCAGACAGGTGTGGTCAAGACATCCAGCGCGAACTCACTGGTAACCGATTCCGCTCCTGCATCTTCGGCTATGGCAACTGGAGAAAAGACGAACAATGGTGTTATCAGCCAAAATTCCAGCGCCATCCAGGGAAAGAGGGATGGAGAGAACCTGACCACCATTCTGGAGATGGCAGAGGATAGTGGCCTCTCCACCGGGCTTATCACCACCACCAGGATAACTCATGCCACACCAGCCGCCTTCTACGCTCATGTGGATAACAGGGATAATGAGAGCGAGATAGCAGATCAGCTCTTCGCTAGCGGTGTTGAGGTGATTTTGGGAGGAGGTCTGCAGTACTTCACAGGAGAGAATGATACGGATCCCCTGGGCAATTATGGAAAGAGAGGCGACGAGAGAGCTCTTCTCAATGAGTTCGAGTCACAGGGTTATGCTCTGGTTTATAATGGATCGAGCTTCCAGAAGATAGATTCCAACACCACAGATAGGCTTTTGGGACTGTTCGATAGCTCTCATATGCAGTACGATCTGGAGAGGCTTTCGGGAGAGGAGAGGGATCCAAGCCTCGCTGAAATGACCAGCAAGGCAATCTCCATCCTCTCCCGTAATCCCAAGGGCTTCTTCCTTATGGTTGAAGGAGGAAGGATCGATCATGCAGGGCATGAGAGGAACATCAGCAAGAACGTCGCTGATACCCTGGCCTTTGACGAGGCAGTGAAGGTCGCAACGGATTTTGCCTCATTGAACAATGATACACTGGTGATTGTAACCGCAGACCACGAATGCGGTGGGCTGGTCTTGCAGCCGGAGAATCTGGATGTGTATGAGGCAGGAGGCATCAATCCCCTGTTTGCTTCTGGGACTACAAAGACCCAGGGACCCAGATATGATTTCATAACGGAGATGGAGGAGGCCACCCATACAGCAGTGGACGTTCCCATAATGGCCTCGGGCCCTGGGGCAGAAAAGGTCAGCAAGGGCGTGATAGACAATACCCGGATCTTTGAGATAATGAAAGAGGCCTTCGGATTCTAGGCCTCTTTACAATTTTTGAAGGGAATGATGAAGGTGAAAGAATGGTCCTGGCAGTGTCATTGATCGAGGTGACGCCTGATCGAGAGAAGGATGCGTATCGCACGATCAAGGAGATAAATGGCATTAAGAATATCTATCATATATTCGGAGAGCATGACCTTCTCATAATTCATGAGGCGGATGGCCTGAGTTCACTCAAACAAATGCTAAATGATATTAGAGAACTAAAATTTGTGAATGCTATGAGAACGATAGCGGAAACGCTTGCTGATTGAATAGAAGTCGATTGTGTCCATTATGAGGTTGAAAAATCAATATGCTGAGATTCATACGTGGCCTCATAATACCTATTTCAACTATATTCGCGATACAAAACCGACTTAAAGACATCAGAAAAAGGTTTAATGCGGGGTACGGGATTCGAACCCGCGAACTCCTGCGAGACAGGATCTTAAGTCCTGCGCCTTTGGCCAGCTTGGCGAACCCCGCAACCATATAAGGCCGCCGCTTACAATAGGACATGATGGATAAATAGTTTCCCGAATGATCTCAGAAAAAGGAATATTATCTGTTTAGAGGCAAAGGGGAGGCCCGTATGGGCTTGCCTTTGCCGATATAGCATCAGGGATCGGCAATGAGCCAATGGCCCAAAGCCTATTCCAGCGCTTTTACTCTCTATTTGCCGTTTCTTGATAGTATTTATCTATCCGTATTGCTCATTCCGGAGGAAGAACCTGCTCACCCGCTACTGCTGCGGCCTCGCCCTTGACTATCTTCAGGCTGTTGATCAGGTTCATGGTCACATCCTCTGGGTAGGTTGAGGATATAGCTACACTTGTCGTGCCTACAGAGACTGGTCCGCACTCGCACTCCTCGCTGTCCAGCCAGTACACGGCCTCAAAGAGCTGGGTATCGGCTGGAATGCTTGTGATCCCCGGGAAGGGAACTCCGCTGGCTACATATCCTTCCTTTCCATCTATGACCGTGTCTTCTACACTGGTAACATTGAAGCCGTTAACGGCGGCATTCAGGACAGTTATGGTCTTTTGGGGAGCGATGGTTGAATCTATAAGCTCCTTGTACTCGGTTATGACCACCCTTGCCCAGGTGGAGTTGTCTGTTACTACCTGCAGGCCGTAAAATGCAGCCGCATCAGACTCTCCAGCCTCCAGCGGTATCACTTCATACTGCATTTCGGTATTCATATCCAAAGTGACGGCATACGGTCCAAGCTGACTGCTCTCCGGCGCGGATATAGCCAGAGAGGAGAGCATCAGCACCAATGCAAATGCTAATACTGTTCTCACACAATTCACCGAGCTTCTCTTTGCTACTCATCCTAGAAAAGTCTTGCTTTGATATAAATCTCGTATCATCCCTCCAAAAGAGCATTAGTATCAAATAGCGATAATGGGAAACGGATTCATATGAGATATGGCTGTGATGAGTTGGGAATCTACACCATCATCCTCTCTTTGGAAAAGGCGAAGCAGATCTGTATAGGGGCCCTGGGTGAGATCGATTTTGCCCCCGGATGCTATGCTTATACCGGCTCTGCCCGGGGGCCTGGGGGCTGCAGGAGGGTGGATCGCCATATAGAGATATTGCGGGGCACTAGAAACACCAGGAGATGGCATATAGATTATCTCCTCGCTCAGGCGGGACTGGTCGAGGTGTTCATAACCAGGACATCGCGAGATCTGGAATGCAGTATAGCGGAAATGGTAGGAGAGCGTCTTGTGCCCATCAAGGGATTTGGCTCTAGCGATTGCCGCTGCATCAGCCACCTTCACTATGGAGAGGATCTGGTGAGCACTATGGCTGCGGTATCTCTTGCTCATTCTCGGGCGGCATCAATGACGCTTGAGCCATCGCGAGAATAACCAAAATTATAAACTAAATAAAATGAAAAAATAGTTATAGAAGCGGTATAAGTTCAGCTGATAGTGATATATCTCCACTGCTATAAATCTAAAAGTATGCATGCATTCCCCTTTTTTGCCCAAACATCCGAAACCCATTTATAGATTGAAATATAAAAAATGCTCAAAAGGGAAATAATCATAATAAATTAGCAGGGAACCAAAGTCACAATCTATTGAAGGGATAGATTAGATACAATAAGGGAGTAGTTGGATGAGGAGGAGCTCCAAGCTCAGACTACCAAGGGGGAAGCGTAGTCCAAAGGCAAGCCCTATGATGATGGGCATCGCCATATTTCTGGTTATTCTAGTTCCGACCATATTCTATCTTTTTCCCACAGGAGAAGATACTAAATCCTCCATTTCTCTCTCTTCTGACCAGGATTCTGGTATTGAGAATCCCTCTGTCAGCTCCCCGGCAAGAACCGAAAAAGAAGATCCTCAAAGCAGTTCTTCTGAGCCGGTGTTGAGGATTGCCTCCTCAGACGTCTCCCTGCTGGCAGTGGTCAACTCCAGCCCGAATCTATCCCAGGTCCACCTGGAGAACAACGGCATCACAAAGCTTCATAGGATCAAGGTGACGGATCGGGACAGATCCCTGGGCACCCTCTCCGAGCTCGACCCGGGGGAGAAGAAGGTCCTGTCCATAAGCGGCAGAGCGGAAAAGCTATCGGTCTTCGCTCTGGATCCAACCGGCCTGGAGATTCAGGGCCGGGTCAAATACAACTCCACAAAGCAAGAGAAGAATGCATCAGAGGATGTCGGCCTAGAGACGATATTCGATCCGCTTTTATTTTCCATGTCCATTCCCGCCGGTGGCGCCATTCCGGCTGAGGCGGAAGTACCAATAGCAGAGCCGGTCATTCCAGCCATACCCCAGAACTCCAGCTCCACTTCTTTAGCTCTGAACATATCAGTAAATAGATCGGCCTGCCTGGCAGGAGAGGCGATAAGCTACCGATGCCTGGCCACAAACATTGGCCAGGATGAGCTCTCCGATGTTCGCATCACCTGTGCGGGCAAGCTCGCATCCACTGGTTTTCTCACTCCGCACAAGGAGCTGGAGCTGGATGGCATTCTGCTGGTCGAGAATAACACCCGCCTCCTGGCCGAGGCCAGCGCCAAGGATGGCAAGGGCAATATCTATACCAACAACACAAGCATCGATATCCGCATGATCTCCCCTCAGATCAACCTCCTGCTGGAGGCTCCGGAGCTTGTTCACCGGGGGGAGAACGCCTCCATCCTGATCCGGATCGAGAATAGCGGTGAGGATAATCTGACCGACCTGAAGGTCGATGATGGATTCGGAGAGGTGGCCCGGATTCCTGCACTCGCGGCAGGAGAGGCCAAGACAGTGCAACAGAATAGGACGATTCTCCACAGCCTGCCTTATGAGGTCATGGTATCCGCCCGGGACGAGGTCGGTGGAGAGGTCTATTCCAGCCAGAGCCAGACGATTGCAGTGATGAACTCATCGCTCGAGATTCAGAGCGAGAGCACGCAAGTGGCCACATATCCCGGAGAGCCGGCAGAGGTGACCTGGATCCTGGAGAACACTGGCCAGGAAACACTGTTCAATGTCACGCTGCAAGGGAACGGAACGGACTGCATTTTGCCCCAGATGCTCCCGGGAAGATCGGTACGAATGGCCGCCATCTACAGCAAGAATGACAGCACCTGGATCAATGTCACCGCCAGGGGAATGGATGGCCGCGGCTTTGAGACCACCGCCAATGGAAGTGTGCTCTTGAGGGTCATCAAGCCTGGAATTAGCCTGAAAGTCATGCCTGAAAGGATCGAGGCTGCACCGGGTGACGAAGCAGAGATCAGCTGTCTGGTCACCAACTCCGGCCAGGACCGATTGAGGGAGGTGGTCCTCACCCTGGATGGCGCAAAGCTCAGCTCATTGGGCGATCTTGAGCCGGGAGAGTTCAGAGTGGTCCAAGCAAGGCCGCTCATCGAGGAGAACAGCACCCTGCAGTTCGCCGTTGCTGGAGAAGACTCCCAGGGCGAGGTCTGGTCCGACCGGATGGCAGTTGAGGCGATGACGGTCACAACGGCGATCCGGGTCTTTGCAAGCGCCTCGCCCTCGGCCGTGGCCCCCGGAGGCACGAGCAGCATCACCTGCACCGTGGCCAATATGGGAAGCGTGCCACTGTACAGCATCTTCGTCATAAGCGAGAGTTTAGGCCCGCTGGGCAGCATAGACATCCTCTCCCCCAAGCACCAGAAGACGATCACTGCGAAAAAGTCGATCAGCAGGGGTGGAGAAGACACCATAACCGCCGAGGGCTTCACCATGGACAGGAGTTCGGTGCGGGGAGAGTATAATCTGAACCTGGCCCTGATAGAGGGCGCATCTGCTGAAGGGAGTGTCAAGCCATCGGACGATTACCCAGACTATAACGTCAGGATGGTTCCGGCTCGCGTCAGCTATGGAAACAGCAGCCTGCCCTTCAACCTGCCAGAAGAGAAATCGACCATCACTCAGGTATCCGGAAAGATGGCTCGAGATGTGGAGCAATCCGCTAAGAAGTCCGACAACGCCGTGGTAGAAGGAGTCTCAAACCTCCTCCGTTATGTAGAAACGCTCTTGGGCATCTCCGACATCGTGGGAGCTGATAAGGATGCGACAAATGAGTCCGAGGCGGACGAGACCATTAGCCCCGAGTCTGCTCATGAGGATGAGCCGACAGCAGTGCCCTCTATTAATATGTCGACTCAGCCAGAATCTAAGGAGAAGAACCTGTCTGGCCAAGAAAACTATGAGCTGAGCATCGAGGGGGTGAAAAGCTCTGAGCACGGGGCGATCGCCATACTGGACGTGAACGCCCAGCCCAGCCAGCCGGCTGCAGAGGAGGATGTCAAGGTCACTGTTCATATAAAGAGCCCATCTCCAATAACGGATGCCTCTGTGAAGTACGGGCTCTCTGATGCACCATTGACCAGACAGAGCATGAAAGGAATAGACAGGGTATACGACACAAAGATGGTACTTGAGTCGGGAGATGAGATGGATGGATACTGGAGCAGCACCATACCCGGCAGATCGGCAGGCACCTATATGCCGCTCTCAGTTTGGATGACCGATGGATCGAGCACTGCTGAAGGCGGTCCTTATCTGATCCACTGGAGCACTGTCAATGTCGCTCCTGATGCGAAGAGAGAGGAGAGCACCTCCTCAACACTTAATAAGAAGCTATTCATTGAGTCCTCATCGGTAAAAGGCGAGGGGGAGGTCTCCATAAAGGACAACTTCAATGGAGTGGCGATGAACTACAATGAGAATATGATGGGCAGCGGATCGATATCCATGGAGAGCCAGAGGAGCATTGAGAGAAGGCAATCAATAGATAACTTCACCGAGACCAAGGATCTGGTTTTCACTGGCGGCAGCCTGAAAGGCCACAAGACCGTCGAATCGCCAAGGTTTGATGGCGGCATGGGTGCATCAGTCAGCGAGAGGTACAACCTGAGCCATGTGGACCGGTCTGAGAGCTCCAGCGTATCCAGCGCCGGCTATGCCAACAACACCCTGAACTTCAAGACCGAACAGGCCTTTAATGGAACCTGGAATATCCAGACCAAGTATGCCAAGCTCTTCAAGAAGGTCAAGGCAGATCAGCAGTATAAGGGCTCCTTCCAGACGGAGAAGGATATCCAGTTCAAGGACGGCAAGTAGAGACAGAAATATAGCCTTATGGTAAGATTTCGATTGACTTTTGCTATTTTTTAAAAATTATATCGCTCTTATGGAAGCTTTCACTGCAAAGAGCATGATGGACAGGGCTCTTAGCCCCGTCTGGCACTGGCTGCCTGTCTCCAGACCTCATCATAATCATCCAGAGACTCGATCTGGTCATGTATATCGATGCGATGCTGAACCTCAGCCGCGCGCAGCTTATGCTCCATAAAAAGCCGCATCAACTCACGGCACTCATCTCGGATGTTCTCTGCCTCCTGCCAGAAGCTCTCCGCCAGTTCGGCATTCACTGATCTCGTCTCCACGGACTTCCGGCGCAGCTCGATCTCCTTCTGACTGAGAGCTTCGCTCTTCTCCCTCTCTTCCCTGGCCAGAGCCTGCAGCTCTTCTACTTCTTGAGCCATATCCTCTATGCTTCTGGCCACCAGATCCTTCTCTGAGAACATATCAAGCCTCCAGCATCTTCAAAAACAGCTGGTGAAATCTCATATCATCCGTCAGCTCAGGGTGGAAGGCAAGGCCGAGCAGGTTCTTTTCCCGGACAGCGACCGGCAAACCACCCACCTTCGCCAGGACCTGCACATCTCGTCCCACCTCGGATACCACAGGGGCGCGGATGAAGACCGCCCTATAAGGACGGTCCATATCCTCTACATCCAGGTCTGCCTCAAAGGACTCCCTCTGAGGGCCGAATGCATTCCGGCTGATCTTGATATCCATCAGGCCCAGGGGCTGAACATGATTGTCGCCCTCTATCTCTCTGGAGATCAGCACCAGACCGGCGCAGGTGGCAAGGATGGGCAAGCCCGTCGTCGCAGCTGCCTCCAGCTCCCCGGCCAGGCCGGAGCTATTCAGCTGTTGGACGATGGTTGTGCTCTCTCCGCCAGGCAGAACCAGGGCGGAGCAGGACGCGATCTGGCCGGGCTTTCTGACCTCCAGCACATCTATGCCTTCCCCAATCCTCTGCAGAGCATCGACATGCTCCGAGACATCGCCCTGCAGGGCCAGCACTCCTATTTTAGGCACCTACCAGCCTCTCGTCTGCAGGGCTTCAGCTTCGGGAATGCTAGCCGCATCCAGCCCCTTCATGGCCGCCCCCAGACCCTTTGAGACCTTAGCCAGATGAGCAGGATCATCATAATGATGCACCGCCTCCACTATCGCTCTGGCCATCGCCTCCGGGCTCTCTGACTTGAATATTCCCGAGCCCACGAAGACCCCGTCAGCGCCCAGCTGCATCATGAGAGCAGCATCTGCAGGCGTTGCCACCCCACCGGCAGCGAAGTTGACCACCGGTAGACGCTGCATCTGGGCGCACTCCCTGACCAGATCCAGATCTGCCTCGATCTCCCTGGCCACTTTCATCAGCTGAAGATCGTCCATTCCCTTCAGGCTTCTGATCTGGCCCAGGATCATGCGCATATGCAAGACCGCCTGGCTCACATCTCCCGTTCCTGCTTCACCCTTGGTTCTGATCATGGCTGCCCCCTCCTTTATCCGCCGGCAGGCCTCTCCCAGGTTCCGGGCTCCACAGACGAAAGGAATGGTGAATTTCGTCTTCTCGATATGAAATTCGTCAGCAGGCGTCAAGACCTCGGACTCATCCACCATATCAACGCCCAGTGCTTCCAGTATCTGGGCCTCAACGAAGTGGCCGATCCTGGCCTTTGCCATGACGGGGATGGTCACCGCCTCTATGATCGACTCAATGACCAGGGGATCTGCCATCCTGGCCACTCCACCCATCTTCCTGATGTCAGCGGGAACGGCATGTAAGGCCATTACCGCAACAGCACCTGCTTCTTCTGCTATTATGGCCTGTTCAGGGGTTGTGACATCCATGATCACTCCCCCTTTCTGCATCTTTGCGAAACCACGTTTGAGCAGTTCCGTACCAAATCGAAGATTTTCAAGTTCCATGAATTGCCCCAAATATTCTTAAGGGGATAGCTAAACACCGAGAATAAATAAACTTTGCCCCGACGGACTGCGATATCCCTCAAAAAAAATCGGATGAAAAATCCGAAGGATAGCGACAAAAAAGGTCATAAAAGATTGGAGAAGGGGAGGAACGAGCCCGACCCACTCCCTCTTATGGCATATAGTTTTCGTAGATGTATATATCCTTGTCTCCGCTTCGGTCGTCCGTCCAGACGATCCTCCCAGTCCTTATGCGCGGCTCCATCTGATTGCCAGGATCGGTGCAGATGGGCGTCTCCCTTCCAACATTCTGGTCGTAGACATAAATATCCCAATCTCCATTGCGCTTATCCTGCCATACGATGACCCCGTTCTCTACATCGGGATTGATCTGATCGGCTGAATCGGTGGTTATCTGCATCTCCTTGCTCGTGTTCAGGTCGTAGGCATAGATGTCCCAGTTTCCATTGCGGTTGTCCTGCCAGACCACGGTGCGACCATCCGTCGACGCATTGATCTGGTCGGCAGGATCGGCTACAATCGACACCGGCTGTGTGCCCATGCCCTGCTTCCAGAGGAAGATATCCCAGCTTCCTGCCTTGTTGTTCTGGAAGACCAAATAATCCCCTCCCGCCCGGACATTGATGCCGCTAGGAGGTGATTCAGGTGCTGTCTCCTTCTCGTATAGGGGCCGGGAGTAGACCATCCAACCGAAGTAGGTCTTTCTCAGATAGGCCAGGTAATCGTCGCTCAGGGAGATGGGGGTGGAATTCTCCAGGCCATAGACCAGCTCAGTTGAGTTGTCTATGGATATGTCAAACGTCCTGATACACCAGTAGTCCTCAATCTGGTATTGATTGTCCGGATTTCTGGCCACCCAGGCGATGATGTTTCCTCTTATATCCGGATACATGTCTTCGTAGGGACTGGCAGCAAGCGGCAGCTCCAGCTCCTGAGCCAGGCTGTAGACGTAGACATCGGGATCGCCGGTGCGGTTGTCCATCCAGGCCACATAGTAGCCCACCTGATCGTTTCCTCCTACAACCGGATGGCTCTGATCTCCTGGGACCTTGCTGATAACGCTGGTCTGGCCGGCGGCAACTGCCACTGACCTTGGCTTACCGCTGTGGGTATTGATCCAGACCAGCTTCTTGTCCATGCTCGGTTTGGCCTGGCCTGGGCCTGCCTGGACCAGCTCATCCTTCCAGCTGGCCAGGTCCAGCTTCCTGATGGAAGTGTCCTCCCCAGAGCCGTCCACATAGGCGATATAATTGCCCGATACCACGGGATTGGTCTGCTCTCCCTCCCGGGGATAGGTCTTGCCCCATTTCTTGTCCCAGAAGTAATAAGAGATATCTCCCGTCGTGGCATCCTGCCAGGAAATGGTGTATCCGGAGATATCCGGATAGAGCTGATCTTTATCCCCAGTGAGCTTGGTCTCGGTTCCATTGACCAGATCCTTCACATAAATATCGAAGTCGCCGTTTCTGCTATCCTGCCAGACCACCAGATCGCCGCTGATGGCTGGATACATCTGCTGCCCAGATCCCTTGTAGATGGGAGTCGTCTTGTCCGTGGACAGCTCCTTCATATATATGTCCCAGTTGCCGCTGGAGTTGTCCTGCCAGACCACCAGGTCGCCGGAGATGGAAGGCCACATCTGGTCGCGTTTGCCGGTAGCCACAGGGGACTCGACGCCGGTGGCAATGTTCGTCATATAGATGTCTGAGTCTCCGCTCCGGTAGTCCGAGTAGACCACTATATCCCCCGAGGCCTTGGGATAGAGCTGATCGTAATCCCCTTTGGTTATGGGCTTTTCCGATCGGGTGAAGAAGTCAAAGCCGTAGATATTCCAGTTGCCCCTCCTGTTATCGCTCCATACCAGCAGGCTGCCGTTGGTGCTTGGATAGTCAGCCTCTAAAAGCAGAAGCGGATCGGAGTTGATATACCTCATCTTTATCTGCGAATAGCCATCGCTGTTGTCCATCCACACGATCTTGTTATCGCTTATGATTTTGCTTGAGTGATAGGGTTTGATCTGATAGGGATCGCCCTTGCCGTCGTTAGGGGTCTGCTGGGTGGGAAGAGTGGCAACAGGCACCTCCACCCCTTTTCTCAGGTCAAACAGATAGATATCCGAATTCCCCTGCCGGACGTCGAGCCAGGCCAGGTAGTTGCCATGGACCACGGGGTTCCCCTGATTTGCAGTGTCTATCACCACCGCTCTCTCCGTATTGGTGGCCAGGTCATAAGCATAAATATCCCAGTTCCCGTTTCTGCCATCAGCCCAGACCACGTTATCCCCCCAGATCCAGGGTTGGGCCTGACGCGCCGGGTTGGTGCAGATAGCCGTCTCCTCACCTGTGGTGAGGTTGTAGAGATACAGATCCCATTTGTCCTCGCCGCTGCGGGAATCGATCCAGACGATTCTGTCTTTATGGATCACCGGGGAGAGCTTCAGGGACTGGGCGGCAGTGATCTGCTTTTCCTGGCCCGTGGTGAGATCATAGAGGTCGATCTGCTCTCCACCTGAGCGCGCATCGATCCAGATGATGTTGTTTCCATCGATCATACCATAGCGGTGGTCGGACTGATCTATGGTTACCTGCTTGGTCTCCTTGGTTGACAGGTTGCGGAGGAATATCTGCAGATTTCCCAGGCTCATATCCGTCCAGATCAGATTCTTGTTGCTGATATCAGGGCTGCTGTGATCGAAGCTGTCCTCGGTTATCTGCGTCTCCTTTCCGGTTGTGATGTTGAACAAATAGACATTGAAGTTGCCGTCTCTGTTGTCAGTCCAAACGACATTATCTTCGGAGATCGAGGGATTGGTGTGATTGAAAGGACCACTGGTTATGGATATATCGGCCAGTATCTCGAAGTCGAACATCTGGATGTCCGGATCGTTGGTTCCTTTCCGGTAATCGGTCCAGACCACTCCTCGTTCGCTGATCGCCGGCTCCATCTTGATGCTGCCTGGAGCAAGAGCGATATCTGCACTGGTCTCGATATCATAGAGATTGATGTCCGTGTGGTTGTTGAGGTAGGCGATGTAGCGGCCATAGACCCTGGGATCGGTCTGTATGCCTGATTTATTGATGGTCGTCTCCTTGCCGCTCGACAGATCCATAAAGGCGATATCGGATTCTCCTGTGCGGTTGTCTGCCCAGGCTACGATGTCTTTGCTGACCGAGGGAAACGACTGATCACCGGGACCGGTAGAAACGGCGGATTCTTTGCCGGTGGAGATGTCATACATATAGATATCAAAATCACCGGAACGCTCATCCATCCATACAATTCGGTCATCGCTGATCTTGGGCCTGATCTGCTCGCCCTTTGCAGAGGATATCTCCACCTCATTTCTGGAGGAGAGGTCTAGAAGATGGATCTGATAGGTGCCTTTGCGGTCATCTGCCCAGACCACTCTATTTCCGCTGATGTCCGGTTGAGTCTGGTTTCCCTCTGCGGTGGTGATCGCGGACTCGGTTTTGTTGATGACATCATACATATAGATGTCCCCGTTACCGGAGCGCATATCCTGCCAGACGATGCGTTCACCGGAGACGGCGGGACTGATCTGGAAGAAGGGATCGATACAAACCCATCTCTCCAGGCCGGTCTCCAGGTCGTACATGAATATGTCATAATTTCCGCTCCTGTTATCCGACCAGGCCACGACGTATTCATCTATTGCAGGCTGCAGCTGCTCTGAGCCCACAATGATCGCTATAGGACGCTCCTTTCCAAAGTCAGCCCCGCTGGCCGCTCCCGCCAAGAGGAGGGCCGCCGTTATGATCAAAAGCCTAATTGCCTTATGCATCTCATCACTCTGTGATCGATCTATGATGTTCTTCCTCGATACTTGTCTGATGGTTTTGGCGAACCACTATAAGGACTTTTCTCGACGTTTGCCGTGATCAATCCAAAAGGATTTGGATCCATTGTCGGCGGCACCCAAAGGCAATGGTCCTCTCTTCAGGGCCTGGATGGATCGATCCGGCGCTCTAACGGATCATCGTCCGGCCAAGGCTCACAAGGAATAAAGCAAGGAGCAGCCAGCCCAGGATGAACTCCAATGTGGCCAGGTAGCGGTAGACTCCTACTGGGTACCACTTGACCTGGGTCTTGGCGGTGAAGACCATGGCGCTGAAATATAGGTTGTCCAGGAACGTGAGCTCCTCGTTTTGACCCTGGAGGTATTCAGATCCATTCAGAGGCTCCACCACGATTCCCATTCCCTGCCAGTAGAGAAATGCGAACAGCAGGATGAAAAAGCAGCTCAAGAAGACGGTATATCTGGGCCGAACCCCATAACCGCAGGAGATCCAGGCCAGGCCGTCCAAGAGCTTGGACCAGTTGATCTTTCGGTTTTCCCCTTCCCGGATGGCAAAGCTCTTGCCCGCCTGGCTCGCGCGACGGTAGTGGTAATAGCAGTCGTCTGCATCCTCGAACCACTCCAGGTTCCTGTAGTTCCTGGCCAAAGAGAGGTAGGTTTCGCCATCATATCTCAGGTGATTGCACAGCACTGGCCATCTGGCCTCCAGACGGTTGAACTCCGCGTTTTGAAGGGACAACTGACCGGAGATCTGTGCTCTTGAGAGACGCATTTTATTGATGCTAGCGCCTGCAAAGGTGATCTCTCTTTGGAAACTGGCCGCGGAACAGTCTGCTGTCTTCATGAATGCCGTCCCATCGAAGAGCGCATCCTCCTGAAAGTGGGCAGAGGCGAAGCTGACCATTGCCAGAAAGGTAGCAGAAGAGAAGCTCGCCTCCTGGCGAAAGGTCGAGCCGCTGAGGTCAAGAGGTTCGCGGAATATAGAATTGATGAAATTGACCCTCCCTAAAAAAACCGAGTTCCTGATCTCGATGCGAGAGGCCAGTACATGGGCCAGAGCGGACATATCCCGAGACCTTTCATTGTGAGTCAACTACTCCGGCCTAAAGACCGGAGCTTGTAACTGAGGTAAGATGTTTCCCCGCTACAATAGGCTGGTTGACACCGACTTGCAAAATCGGTCGAGCCATTTCGTGGTCGAGGCAGCCCGTAAACAGATCATAGCTTCAAATGCATTTCAGCTTAGGCATTGCTGCCTATTCCGATCTGAGTCAGTGTGTGTCTCTCAGTCATCCCACCGAACCGTTGGCTCCGAAGAGTGTCTTGTGGTCTGAGAAAACAACATGTGGAGATGGTATTATGAGAATAAGTATGTTTGTATTGCATTGCGAAAGTAATCCTGGAAAGCGTACGGCTTTCCTCTCCGGCCTGAGGTTTCTATGAAGGGCAGATCAAGTCTGGATAGGTCAATATCGCCAGCTATCGCCGCGTGCTCATAGATGACTGGCTCTCCACGTTCGATCCTCTCCAGGATCTCGCGGGCCTCAATCACGGGGAGATTTGATCCTTCTACCATGCGGTCGCCTCTCTCAATCCACTATCTTAATCCTTTTTGATAGCTTCTCCCAAATCAGCAACGACTTTATACTCCTTCCGATAACCCCTAACACACCGGGAGGAACTTTAGTTGAAGGATTATCTCACGATGGAAGATGTCAAACTCGATAATAAAAGGGTCCTGGTTAGAGTCGACTTCAACTCCCCCATGGACCCGAGCGGAAATATCCTGGATGACAAGCGGATCAAGAGCCATTTAGATACTTTGCGTGCTCTGGAGGATTGCCGGGTGGTCCTCATGGCCCATCAGAGCAGGGCGGGAAAGAAGGACTATACCACCATGGAAGCCCATGCCCGCTCTGCCACCAGACTCCTTCGACGCGATGTTGCCTATATCGATGACATCTTCGGCTCTCATGCTCGAGAGGCCATAAGATCCCTAATGCCAGGGGAGGTTCTTCTCCTGGAGAACACCCGCTTTTATGCAGAAGAGAACATGAACCGCACGCCTGCCGATCATGCTAAAAGCCATATGGTGAAGAGGCTGGCTCCTCTATTCGATCTGTTCATAAATGACGCTTTTGCCGTCTCCCATCGCTCTCATTGTTCTGTAGTCGGATTCACCGAGGTTCTGCCCAGCATTGCCGGCCTTCTGATGGACAAAGAGATCACTGCTCTGGACAAAGGGCTGAAGGGCGATGAGCATCCCACGATCTACTCATTAGGAGGTACCAAAGCGGACGACTCCATCAAGGTGATAGAGAATGTGCTGCGGCGCGGCGGAGCGGACAAGATTCTGACCTCCGGGGTTGTAGCTACTGTCTTCTTGATGGCAGCAGGAATCAATGTTGGTGAAGCCAATCGAAAGTTCGTAGAGGATCAGGAGTATCTTGAGCAGATACCGGTTGCAGCTAAGCTTCTGGCAGAGTATCCGGACAAGATCGCAATGCCGGTGGATGTGGCCCTGAATAAGAATGGAGAGAGGATCGACGTCGCAGTCTCCGCCCTTTCCAACGATCTGCCTATAGCGGACATAGGTCTGGAGACCATAGTCGATTATTCCAAAGAGCTAAAGGATGCTCGGGTTACAGTCATGAACGGGCCGGCAGGGATATTTGAGCAGGAGAAGTTCAAATTGGGGACATCTGAGCTCCTGAAGGCCTCAGCCGAGTCGGACTACTCCATCGCCGGCGGAGGGCATAGCGTGGCCGCCATCGAACAGCTGGGGCTGGAGTCCAAGTTCTCTCATGTGAGCATGGGCGGCGGTGCGAGCATCACCTACCTATCGGGAGAGCCCCTGCCGGGAATTGAAGCCCTGAAAAAGTACGCTCTAAAAGTACGCAAGGCTTAGAAAAGAAATATCAGGGCAGCAACTCTGCCACCCTATTTCTGCATTCCTGCAGAAGGGCTTCAGGATCGCCCCTGGCATCAAAGGAGGCTGCCGAACTGTGGCCTCCGCCGTCACCTCCATGGGCTCTGCCGATGTCACCCAGGATCTGGTTGAGGTTCAAGCCGGCATTCGCTGCTTTGCGGCTGGACCGGGCGCTGATCCTGACCCGATCGCCATGCCTTCCGGCTACAAATGCCACGTCTGCCCCCAGGTCTATCAGCGCTGCTGCCGATGAGCCCTCGAAGGAGTTGATCCTGGAGGCGGCTATCAGCCATTCTCCCCGGCGCTCGATCTTTGCCCGGGAGGCTGCCTTGAGGACTGCTATCCTCTGAGAGATGTCCGGGGCAACGGATAGGGCCTGCAATGCCTCTTCATAATCAAATCCTCCTGCCTCTAGTAGCTCTGAGGCCGCCAGAAATGACTCCGCGCTGGCTCGCTTGAACCGCCCAGTGTCCGAGATAATCCCCGCCATTAACCCCAGGGCCATCTCCCTGCTCGGCTGCCGTCCATTGTCCTTCAGGATCTTCCAGACGATCTCCGCAGTGGATTTGGCCGGCCTTTGGATATAGAATTCTGCCTTGTGGGTCAGCCCTTCATCCTGGTGGTGGTCTATGAGTCCATATCTGGCAAGCTGGATTCTGCCCAGCTGCAACTGGACGGATGTGTCCACCACCACAATCAGGTCCCAGCCCTCTTCTGAGGGATCGATCAGTATATGTGCTCCTATGATATCAGATAGAGCCTCTCCGATGCGGCTCAGGTCGTCTATCGCCCCCACTGTCCCTCCGAAGGCCCCGGCCAGGGCAAAGGCGCTCCCTATGGCATCAGGGTCGGCGTTGCGGTGGCACAGGTACAGGACGTTTTTGTATCTGCTGACGATGGAGCCGAACTCGGCCTCTGAGATGAGCATAAGAGAATTGGTCAAATCCAAAGAGATAAGTTCTTTCCCGCCAGACAATATTTTATGCTCTTTATGGATAGATCCCAGGCAGGAAAGGCGCTGGCAGGGGCCCTGGACGGGTTTATAGGCCAGGATTCGGTGGTCTATGCCCTTCCCAGAGGTGGGGTGGTCCTGGGATATGAAGTAGCCCGCCACCTTGATGCTCCGATGGATCTGCTCATAACCCGAAAGATCGGCTATCCCGGCAGCCGGGAATGCGCCGTCTGCGCAATATCCGAGGATGGGGAGATGATATGCGACAGCTTGGGCGCTTCCCGCCTGGATCCCGCATGGCTCGGTGTGCGGGCAGAAGAGGAGATGGAAGAGGCGAACAGGCGGCGAAGAGCCTATCTTGAAGGCAGACCGCCCCTGAATGCGGGAGGGAAGGTGGCCATAGTGGTTGACGACGGCATGGCCACCGGGCTTACCGTCCTCCTGGCCATTATGGTGCTGAAAAAGCAACATCCTAAGAGTATAGTGGTTGCCGTTCCCGTCTCTTCGATGGAGGCAGCAGAGAAGATCAGAAGAGAAGCCGATGAGCTTGTCGCCCTGGATGTGCCCCCTGATTTCTGTTCAGTATCTGAGCATTACGAGGAGTTTGCACAGCTTGAGGATGAGGATGTCATCCGTCTCCTCAGGGCGGCGGAAAAGAGGGAATAGTATCGTCTCCCGATCAAAACGGTCTGCTCCGACTGCAACCGCAGTCAGTGGCACTTAGCTCTTATCTTTTACATGAAGATCGGGAAGGACAAATGGGGTATAAACCAGACCGAGGGGATTGTATTCTTTGAGCAGCTTCAACCTGGCCATCCTTATGGCATCTCCGATCGAGCTTTTGTCTTTGAGAAAATGCCCCAGACACGCCTCGGCGAAGCTACATGCCAGCGGTTCGAAGATGGTGGTCTCTGTCCCAATGACCCCTGCGCTGCCCGAGCGGACGAAGTCGGCAACCAGATTAATTGCCATTTCCGGGTCCAGGGCAGTAGTGTGGCAACCATTGATAAAAACCAGTGGTTTGGGTTCTATCCATTCGATGTTGAAAGCATTCAGATTCGATCCATCTATGAAATCGTTGCCCGTTCCATCTCCGACCTGAAGGTAGGGAATATTGTTAGTGGAAATCCCGCCATGACAGTAGAAATAGATCAGATGCGATTTCGGGCTCTTTAGGTTATTGATGATCTCCAGCCGCTTATCTGAATAATGCCAGGATATATCGGTCCTGATTTCTCGCAACGCCCTCATATGCCCATCGAGGCGATCGAGGTTTGTGGCTACACATACCACCATATGCGGACCATCATCCATGACGATCTCCGAGGCTGATTCGTCGGGCACAGAGGTGGGAAATCCCAGGATATGCCTGAAGCCCCAAAATCCACTTGGACAGACGTAGCCATCTGGGTTGCCCATTTCGTCTCGCTTGGAGTGGGGGCATAATCCATTAAAGCATGGTGCTTTGTCCAAAGGCGAATTGCTCTGAAGTGCGGCGGAGAAAGCCTCGCAGAGCTTGTAGCTACCTGCTTTGGTATCAAGAGGATAATCATAGATCAAAGCTGCCGGGAGAATCTGGGTGGGCGAGTCCCTTATGGCGATCTGCACCATGCCAGGATTGAGCATCAACCTCGCCAGCTCATTGGTCTTGCTGTGGGTTTTGATGAACTTTCCAATTATGGCATCATAAAGCAAATACCCTCTTCTGGCCAGAGATATCAGATCCTCTTCAAGCCTCTTGAGACTTAAATTCTCATCAGAAAAGCGATCTAGATAGCGATAGGTCTGCCCTTCACCCTCCTTCCAGGGCTTTTCTTCCCCCCATGAGGCTTTCCACAGGGCTTTTCTGGCATTCTCTGTCAGATTCTTCAGTTCGGTCGCCGGTATCACAGCGCTATTCTTGAAAATGGGCTCCTGCTCCTTGGCACCAAAGAAGCTGAGGGTATGGGTGCCATCGCCATTGCTGTTCAGGAGAATGCTGAGGCGGTGAGGAGCAAAGCCCCTGAGATGATTTGCCCATAGGGTGTGGCTCAGGGTGTAATCAACCTCCGAGCTCAGGGCTCCCTCTTTTTGCAGGCCATGATTTGCTACGATAGCTCTTATCAGCCTGGATTGGATGAGGATCTGCTCGTAATAAATATTGCAGCGCAACCGGAATGTGCCCTCTTGTGCCGGTGACTTGACCGGGAAGAGCAGGCGTCGGTTAAGGATATCTACATCTGATACTGCCCGCATTGATGGATCCGGCTGGTGCAACACACGGGCAGTTCCATCATCTTGAAGCTCCAGCTCCCCTACATCCGCCCCTTCAGTGATCTCGATCTCACCATCGAAGGGAAAGATGGCTACCACCAGCCTGGCTTTCGGTGGCACATAATCAGGAATCGTTGCAGGCGCTGTTTCGATAGATTTCAGAGTTGGCCGGCCAATATCAAGCCAAAAGCAATAGGTCTGACCAGGCTTTAAGGGAGTCTGAGGATCTAGGGGATTGTCAGCATGCTGCGAGGGTGCAAAGCCGGTGTTGACTGTACGGATCTGAAGGCGAGTCAGAGCTACTCTGAATAGATTCCTTCTCTCCTCTTCACCCATGGAAGCTATCTGTTCTGGCAGAGACATCCCAATTCCATCGTCCTTAGATGCTACTGATTCGAATACATCTGCCTCATCCTTTCTCGTCTTTGGAGGAGGATGCCCTTTTTGTTCCGCTTTGGGAGAATAATGTGTCCATCCCCCTCCCTTAAAATCGTCGACACTATTTGAGACCCCCTTGAGCATCAAATCCCATTTTTCCAGATCTTTAGACGATATCGATGGGCGCCCTTTCAGATCTGCCTCCCAATTTTCCTCTTGAACCAGCTCAGCCTGAACTAAAATGCGGTCCTGACTGGTTGTGAGCAGAAGGATCCTTTTCAGCACCTTGATTCTTTCCGGTTGCGAAGTAATCTCGTGCTCAGCTTCATGGGCAGCATCCACCAAGGCCTTTTTCCTGGCATCAGAAAGGTGGGCGGATTCAGCCAGCGCCAGGAGTATAAGAGCGCGCTGGTAAGGATCTGAAACTGCATAGGCAATCGATATCGCTCTTGAAAGAAGTGGCTCAGTCAGATAAGGCGCGAGGTGAATAAGCAGATCTGGATTGAGCCCCTTCTCGCTAAAGATTGCTTCTTTGAGATCCCTTATGGATTGTTCGATCATTCCATCTCACACATCCCTTTTTCCCAGGAGCAATTATGAGCGCCCATCCAGCGTCTTCATCAATCCGGGGGAACTTTGCCTCCGCTGCCATCTCCCGCGTTCATTGGCGTCACCGTCACTGCAGTGCCCGGTGGGATCACATAGTCGCTGGAGGGCTTTCTGCGTCGTCCGTCTAAGAACCAGTCAATATTGAAGTTATCAGATCTCGATACCATTACAATCAGGGAGAGGAAGTAGGAGAAAAAGCCAATGGCAAGCCCTATGCCATATGCTCCGAAGAGGCCGCCCTCTCGATCGAATAGAGCGAGGACTGCGCTCCCGCCTATGACGCCAATCAATGCTGCCAGGTCGCTCAGCTGGACATCGCCTTTTCTATACCGATTTATTAGATAAACATACCATCCGATTATGGTGCCAAATAGCAGCGCGCCTATCAACTGAATCATCTGAATTACCGATTCATCTAACATGATATTGCCTCCTTTCCCACTCTGAGTCAGGCAGACTAAAACGATCGATCAGCTCTCGTCTCCAGGCAAGATGAAGATATAAAGTCAATCCTCCAGCACAAAAGAAAAGCACAGGAGCCCACATGCCAGAGAGATAAAATGCCCAAAGAGCAAACATCAGAGTCGCTGCTCCTGCTGCTATACCATCAAAGAGCGGACGAGTGATCTTGCCGCTTAGACTGCCAATCCACCAGCCCCAGATCAGGCCTATCCCCATGTATCCAAGCAAGGAAATCAACATAAAGCCCCTATATCCCTTATTTTGTATAACAGATAAGCCGACCTGTTCAGGTATCAATCAATTATTGATAATCTGAGTATAAATAACTAACTTAATTGGAGTCTATTATCTATTATCGATATCGAAGATTGATATCGAAGCTTATCGAATTTAAGGGGCGGATCATGAATATCCGCGGGTTCTGGTTGCGCCTTGGATTAGGAAAGCTATTAACATCTATAACGCCAATTAGGTAAGTGAGAGATATGCAGCAAGATACGCAGCAAGAATTGAGGCAATTGCCAAACCTGGAGGGAATCGATCCGGAGACTGCAAGGCGGCTGCAGTCATGCCTGGATTGTGAGTTCGCCTGCACACCCGTTCGATATTTCCGGACCAGAAAGGCGACATTCCTCGCTAGTTCAATTGAGCCCTTGTCCATAAGAATCTCGGGATTTGGCGAGCCCTTCCAGTCCAGACAGCTGACCTGCTGCAACATCGACAACCCAGAAGACCTGGAAGTGAGCATGGATTCCTGCGAGATGCTCTTTTTTTCGGCAAGAGATCCGGGCGTCCTCTATCTGAAGGAGGGGATGTGCTCTGTCAGCGGGCCGAAGCGCTCGGATCTGGCCCGAGAGATTGATCGCCCGGCCAGGCTTCTGGATGAGCTGCCAAGAAGGGATCCTGATGTGGTGAGGATGGACGAGAGGACATTCCGCCAGACGGGGACGATCTCTATCCAGAGTCCTTTCACTCTGGTGATCCTGGATGGTCAGCCCGGAGCGGCCAAGCTATGAACGAAATCAGGGAGATTTCCAGCCTCTTGGACCGAGAGCTAGAGGCGATAAAGCACTCTTTCTCCAATGATCTAGCTTCTGAGAAGATAGGCGGGAAGGCTTCTTCCAGGGTGGTGAAGCTTCTGAATCCAAAGGTCATCACCTCTGAGAATAAGATAGAGGTTATGGGGCCGGCGTTCCTGATAAGCCTGGCCGAACTGAAGAAGGCAATTAAAAACCGCTACAAGACGCCGGGGCGGAATATATTCCCGGAGGTGGCCGACGACTTCGTATTCAAGAACGGCATGGATGCCATAAACAGGCTGAGCAACTTCGACACCAGCCAGGCGGCAAGCGATCTGGTCAATCTGTCAAGGCTTGTGAAAGTGCCTTCTGACTCGGAAAAGGTCGCTCTCATCAGAAGGATAAAGCCGCTGGAGCTGGTGGACGAGTACATAATCGATGGCAAGCATACCAGCGGAAGCTTCCTGGGGAGCTTTGATCTTCCCCTGGTGGTTATGACCGACGATGGTGCCCAGTTTGATTTTGAGAATCCCTCAGATGTGATGGGCACAGATAAGCGGCTGGAAGAGTCGATGTCCATCAACATGAAGAGCATAATGCTCATAGCCGAGCGGGTGGACGACAACACCATTCAGACCACCAGCGGGCTGAAGCATGTATTTTTGGGAAACACAATGGCAGTTATATCCCTGATCTGTCTTTTAATAGGCGCCTTCTCGCTAATTGAGCGCAGGCTGTTCTTTTTCATTATACTGTTCATCTGTGGGGTGGCTCTGGCGGTGGCCAGATATCTGCCCACCAGCTGGAATAGAGAGTTCTTTGGCGTCTCGGAGATGAAGGTGGTGGGCAATGGCTACACCGTCTTCAAGTTCTATGGAGATATGGCATAAGGGAGAAAGAGGGACTAATCTTTAAATGAGGTAGAGTAGATGAGCGGAATAGATAGCGATATATTGCGGGAAAAAATAAAAGAGAGGATGCCTAAGCCACCACATTTCTCTCTTGGAGCAACAGCTTTCATTGCCACTGCGATCATCTTATTGCTGCTGCTGGTTTTAGTGGGAGGATCATTCATAGCCATAATCCCTGCCGGGCATGTGGGGGTGCAGGACCGGTTTGGGGTGGTCTCCGATACTGTGCTGAGTCCGGGATTCAACCTCAAAGACCCGCTCACCAGCGTCCACCAGATGAACACCCAGACCCAGCAGATAGAATACAAGCAGGTAACCGGGACGTTGACCCGTGAGGGCCTGGAGATAAATCTGGATAGCAGCGTCCTGTGGCACCTTGATCCGGCCAAGGCTCCGGACATCTTCAGATCGGTAAGAGGAGACTATGTGGACACCAAGCTGACTCCTTCCTTCATGGGCCTGCTTCGAGCGGAGATCAAAAAGTACACTGCCGAGGACATTTACACCAATAAGTCGACTGAGATCCAGGCGGATGTGGAAAAGCAGCTCAAGATGGAGCTGGATAGAACCGGCATCATCATCGAGAGAGTTTGGCTGAGGGGGATCTTCCTGCCGACTGAGCTCCAGGTGGCCATCACCACCAAGCAGCAGAAGCAGCAGCAGGCCCAGCAGATGCAGTTTACCATCCAGCAGTCGGAGAAGGAGGCGGAGAGGCTGGTGATCGAGGCCAAGGGCATAGCCGAGGCGAACCGGATCAAGGGAGAATCGGTAACGCCAACCCTGGTATCCTGGGAATTCGTGCAGGCGATCAAGAACAATCCCAATGTGCTCTACGTGCCCATCGGCTCGGGCGGGGGAGAGGTGCTCTTCAACCTCCCCGCCCCTGGGCTGAAGAGCTGAGGGTGATTAAGGTTAATAATGTTCCCCGAACACATAGAGCGGCCCGAAAGCTTCATGGCCCCTGGCAGACAGATATGGAGACCGATTATGGTAACCGTGCTATGTAATGATGCTGAGATCGAGGTCCCGGATGGCGAGGTCTGCCAGATCTGCGGCTGCGAGCTGGAGGAGTTCGACGAGGTCACGGGCACGGGGATTCATGGGTACTATCACTGGATCTGCGTGAATCACGTGGATGCCTGAGAGGCTTGCTTTATGTGGTGATTGCCTCCCCGCCCCCTTTGGGCCCAGGCCGGGAGGTATGCTGATGGCAAGATTCATAAACCAGCAGGTGATTGCATTATCCTCGATCTGCTGCGAGTCGAACGAATGCAGGTCGTATGCGGGGATAACCAAGCCAGGCCAACGGTGATAGACTCAAGATCTATTCTCGCAGGAGTTCAAGGGTTCGAATCCCTTTCCCCGCATATTTTATTATAAAAACAGGTCATTTCAGGATAAGGACTATAATTAGCATAAAACTTATAATTTGGTATGCAAACATTTTGCAGGAATAAAGATTAAATAGACGAAATTCGGATTGTTTATTTTATATTGCTAGGACTGAACTTTGCAGATTCTAGCCCTATCCACAAAAACCTGCATGTCTTCAGCCCCCGGTTTGAACAGATGTGATACTCGAATATGACTAAGAATTGAATGAGAGGTTTAAATCGTGATAAATCGAGCCGTTATCTGGACTCTGATAGCCTTCATCTCCTTCGCAGGCATAGCCTTAGGTGGATATGATCTATCCGGAAGCGAAAAAGCAGAGAGCCTTAGCACTTCCAGCTCCGCCTTGCAGGGAATTGAGGCTGGCGCCGGCGCTCTTGCCGGTGCAGAGATACCACAAATGACTGCCACCGCAGCAGGAACTGAGCAAGCCTTCTCTACCACACAGACACCGACAAACACTGAGCTGTTGACGCTCCTGCCCTTTGATGCCGAAGCCAGCCAATCCACGCACGTCTTCTTCAAAGGGAGCTATTTGGGATGGAACGGATTTGAAGTTCAATATCCCCGCGCCTCTCCCGGCCTATGGATTGAAAGATCGGTGAGCTGGTCTTGGTACGCCACTATGCCTCTGGGCAGCTGGGCACGGGAGCTTCTCTATGTGCCGACAGCTTCTCCGATCTCCATATTTGAGATTTATCCCAGCGGATATGTAATGAAGCACGACCTGGGATCAGTCCCGCCGGGATACTACTATATCTGGTATTATGCGGACACTCCGGGCAGGCATCTAAGCTTATTCGCATTAAGCAACAGTGTTAGCAATGCTGTGACCATCGACGTGTATGGCATTTACCATCAGAAGGTAACCCCCACCGACCCTAAGAAGGAATGCGAGAAGAACTCCTACTGCCATTGGGTGAATGGCCAGTGCCTTTGCACTATGCCAGATCCTGTTGATCCGGAAAAGGAGAAGTGCGAGCAGAAATCCTACTGTGATTGGGTGAACGGCCAGTGTCTCTGCACTATGCCAGATCCTGTTGATCCGGAAAAGGAGAAGTGTGAGCAGAAATCCTACTGTGATTGGGTGAACGGCCAGTGCCTTTGCACTATGCCGGATCCCGTTGATCCGGAAAAGGAGAAGTGCGAGCAGAAACCCTACTGCGATTGGGTGAACGGCCAGTGTCTCTGCCGCGGCTTAAACCCCATACCTGAACCCTCTCCCGAACCCGATGAGGCTACGATCTGTCAGCAGAACCCCTATTGCAATTGGGTAAATGGTCAGTGCTTTTGCACAGGATTAAGAGACTCTAGCAGCGGTGGTTTATTAGGGAATTCTGCGGAGGCTCAGACTCAGATTTAGACAATCCTTATATCTTTTTTTTGCCACTGCATATTATTCCATGTAAAGGAGGCATTGACAGAAACTATAAATCTTCCGGCGTACTTCATTAGTCTTGGCCGCCCAGGATGTATTCCCGGGTTTTTGATTTCGGTAGGACCCAGTCCCGATCGCGGGCTTAAATAGGAGGCATGTGGGGAATGCTGAGAGAACTGGATGATAAGAGAGGCGAACTCGGACAGAAGTCCCTTGGCCTCAAGGATGGACCGAGGGAGCAAAACGCTGAGGCTAGCAAGTGGGCCGCCAGGCGAAATGAGCTCAACCAGGCCACTGAACAGCTGATCGATACGGCACAGGATTTCAAGAAGCTGCGGGACGAATGCAATAAGAATGTGGCACAGTCCAAAAGGAAGCGGGATGAGTGCAATGAGTTGGTCAGCCAGCTCTATCAAAAGATCGACTCAATCCGAAAACAGCACAGCAACCACCGCGCCGGTGAGCGGTCCATAACCGACCTGCGCCGGGAGATAGATTATCTGGAGTTCCGGCAACAGACTGAGGTCTTAAGCCCGGACAAAGAGAAGCAACTGGTCAACAAAATTGCTGCCCTGCAGGCGGAGTTCAATGGAAGAAAAGAGGAGCTTGAGAAGACAGAGGAGATGAAAAAGCTGCTGGATGAAGCGCAATCCTTGAGAGACCAGGCATCCAGCTACCACGATAAAGTGATCAACTTCGCTGAAATGGCCCAGGAATGCCACGATCAGATGATCAGCAACTTCAAAGAGGCCGATCAGACTCGGGCCGAAGCCGATGCCGCTCAAAGGGAGTTCTTGAAGGCTCTGCAATGAAGAGTCCTCACAAATGTCCTATTCAAAGGATCTCTGAGCTGGAGAGCATTGTAGGCAGGCTAAGTCCTGTGCAGAAGATGCTTTTAGGGACCGATGGGTCCGTGACCAGCCTTCTGGAGATTCTCACCGGAAGTCCCATCGAGATCGAAACGTTAGCACAAGAGATCATCCCTGCAGACCAAGCGGTGGCAAAAGAGCTGAACCTGAATCCCGGAGAAGATGTCAACTATCGGGTGGTGAAGCTGAAGAAGGCAGGGACAGGCGAAACTCTCATTTATGCTGTATCTCACACGCCTCTAAAAAGGCTGGAGGATAGCTTTCGGGACGACCTAACCCGAGCAGATATTCCAATTGGAGTCATCCTGAAAAAGCACAAAATCGAGTCCAGACGAGAAATTAACAGTGCAGGATTCCTGCAGGCCGACAGGAAGCTGGGCCAGATCTTCAACATCTTTCCAAAGGAGCTAGTGCTCCAGCGCAATTATAAAATCATCCGGCAAGGAGAACCGCTGATAGCTATTGAGGAGACGTTCCCCTACAACAGTTTTCAGGATGCCAATAGAGTGGTGATAGAGACTCCAGCCAGGATCCATTTGACTCTGACCGATCTGACTGGCACATCCGGCCGCGTGGATGGTGGAGCAGGAATCACACTGGACGAGCCAGGGATCCTGCTTGAAGCGGAGAGAAGCAATGAACTCCTGGTCACGGGAGAAAATGCCGACCGGGCTAAGGCTGCCGCCCAGGCAGTAATGGAACGCTTTGGCCTGGGAGGAGCGCGGCTGACCTTGAGAGAGAATTATAAAATGCATGTGGGCCTGGGCAGGGGAACGCAGCTTGGCATTGCAGCAGGAAAAGCGATCTGCGAGCTTTATCATAAGGAGGTTGGCGTGCGGGAGATCGCCAGGACCATCAACCGCGGCGGAACAAGCGGGATCGGGACAGCGGCCTTCGATATGGGCGGCTTTATAATCGATGGAGGGCACACCTTTGGACCGGGCAGAGAGAAGACGGATTTCAGGCCTTCGTCTGTCTCATCAGGCATTCGCCCGGCGAGAGCGACAGCTCGCCACGATTTTCCCCAGGACTGGAATATACTGCTCGCAATACCCGAGGTTCCCAGGGGCGCTCATGGCCAGCAGGAGGCGGATATCTTCAAAAAGTACTGCCCATTGCCTCCAGCCGAAGTTCATGAGCTCTGCTACCAGATCCTTGTGAGGATACTGCCTTCTGTGGTGGAAGAGGATCTGGATGAGTTTGGAGCGGCGATAAACCGGATTCAAGAGATCGGATTCAAGAGGATCGAGATAATGCTCCAGCATCCCCTGGTGCGCAGCCTGATGGAAGAGATGAGAGCAGCGGGATCTGCTTGCGCCGGCCTCAGCTCCTTTGGGCCGACGGTTTATGCCATCACCGATACCCAGACAAGAGACATCGAGTCCGCAGCTCATGATGTAATGAGATCTGTGGGAGGAGAGGTCATGATCACAAGAGCCCGAAATGAAGGGGCTCGGATCAGGGCGCTCCAATGATTCTATTCACGACTGATCTCCGCCTGAGCCCATCCGGCTCAGATGGTTCCGTCTATGATATCTATCTGCCATTCTTGGGCCCTCTAAAAAAATCTGACTAAACAAAAAAAATAAATCCTTCTGCGTGCTAATAACGAACAATGGATTCAGATCAGGCCGCAATTTTTATTATCATATCCATTGCTTTTGCCTTTTTCATCTGGGGGCGATGGCGCTACGACCTGGTTGCCATGATGGCACTGCTCACATCGGTCATTGCAGGCGTCGTGCCCTGGAGCCAGGCGTTTTCCGGTTTTGCTCATCCTGCCGTTATTACCGTAGCGGCTGTGCTTATAATCAGCCGTTGTTTTCTGGAATCCGACTTAATTGAATTCATCTTCCGGCATATCTCGAAGTCGAACCGCTCAGTCAATAGTCAGGCTCTCTCCCTGACCGGTCTGGTGGCCCTCCTCTCAGGATTCATGAACAACGTGGGTGCCCTGGCCCTTCTTATGCCTTTAAGCATCCGCATCTCTCGCTCCGGCGGCAGCTCGCCATCCCTCTACCTTATGACCCTGGCCTTCGGCTCGCTTCTGGGCGGCCTGATCACCCTCATTGGAACTCCTCCTAACATCATCATCTCCACTTTCAGGGCAGATAATCTTGGACAGCCATTCACTATGTTCGATTTTACGCCCGTCGGCCTGGGAGTAGCATTCGTCGGCCTGGTCTTCATTTCATTGATAGGATGGAGGCTAACCCCCATACGCCAGGGGCAGGCCTCCGGGGAAGAGGAATTTGAGGTTGAAAACTACTATACCGAGGTGAGAATCCCCCAGACTTCGATGACATCGGGCAAGAGCATCCATGAGCTTTTGTCTGCAGCAGGATCTGATATCCAGCTCCTGGGACTATGGAGAGAACAGCAATGCTTGCCGGATTTGAATGGTAGTGAGGCTCTCTTGCCGGATGACATTCTGATCATCAAGACCAACGTCGATGCCCTGGACAAATTGCTCAAATCCGCCAATCTTGAGCTGGTGGGCTCAAAGGAGGCAGGAGCGATTCAGTCAGAGAGGATCGGCTTGATGGAGGTAGTGGTGATGAACAGCTCCCTTCTGGCAGGAAAATCCGCAAACAGCATCTGCATGCGTCGGCACTATGGTGTCAATCTGATCGCTGTGGCCGGCCACGACTCCAAAAGCCTGAAGCGCCTGAGCCAGATCATTTTTCATCCAGGGGATGTTCTGCTCCTGCAGGGCTCAGCGGATTCCCTGCCTGGAATTGTGGAACTGTTGGGTTGCCTGCCGCTGGCAGAGCGCAGCCTAAAGCTGGGCCAGGCAAAAAATATGATTCTGCCTTTGGTCATCTTTGCTCTTGCCATCATCGGCTCAGCTTTGGGCCTGCTTCCCGTGGAGGTTGCTTTTGTCGGCGCGGCAACGGTCATGGTCCTGATTGGAATCCTGACTTTGCAGGAGGCTTATGAGAGCATAGACTGGTCGATCATCATTCTCCTGGGAGCAATGATTCCCGTCAGCCAGGCTCTGGAGAGCAGCGGAGGAGCGGAGCTGCTTGCCGGGAACCTGCTGCAGGTCTTTGGCCAGTTTCCCGCAGCGGTCATTTTGACTGTCCTGCTGGTCTGGACAATGGTCCTCACAAATGTGGTGAACAATGCAGCGGCAGCCGTCCTCATGGCTCCAATCGCCTATGACACGGCCCTGGTCATCGGTGCGTCTCCCGATCCTTTTTTGATGACGATAGCCATTGGCGCTTCATGCGCTTTCCTGACCCCGATAGGCCACCAGTCCAACACTCTAGTGATGGGGCCAGGGGGCTATAAGTTCGGCGACTACTGGCATATGGGCCTGCCGCTATCTATTATCGTCACCGCGGTGGCAATTCCCTTGATATTATGGTTCTGGCCGTTGTTCTAATAAGAACGGTATCCAGTATCCGGCGCAGTCTAAGAACAGGTCGACAGGAACTTCTGGCTCAAGACAGAGATTTATTAGCTAGAAAATATCTGACCTGTATTCGGAGTATCCTGAAGCAATTAAAAATTTATTTAGTATTTGATTATGCGATCGAAAATATCTTATATTCAAACGGTTTGAATAATGTGTCTCCGGATAGGTGCCTGTTTATGAACTGCAGAATTGCCAGCAACGAGGTATTAAGCTTGATATCCGATATCCAGGATAGGCTTAATGACCTTAAAAAATGGGATTTTAGCGATAAAAGCAATTCAGAAGAGATTCTGTACGATCCCTTGAGACAGGCAAAGGCGGTCTTTGATTCACTGCTTGCCAATGATTCAGCAAATGCCCAGAATAATGAATCCCCCCTGGGATTGCAGCCCCATCTAAAAGATGAAAAGCCCAAATCCTTTCAATCTGCAGAACAGGACCCTGAAGAGAATACCATGGCTCCTGCCAGCGACAATCGTCCCTTGCCATTTATGCTCGTGCACATCAGCTCGGATCAGCGCTACCTTTTCGTCAACCAATCCTACGCCAACTGGTTGGGCCTTGATAGCTCAGAGATGGTGGGCCGGCATATCTCCGATATCCTGCCCGAGGAGATATACCGGACATATCTTCCTCTCATCCAGCGGGTCCTCTCAGGTGAGGAGGTGATCTCCTGCATAACCTTCCCCTCAGGAGATCGTCTGAAGTATCAGGACATAACCCTGATACCCCAGCTTGACGAATCCGGCTCTACCATAGCATATTTTGCCGTTATCAAGGATATAACCGATCATAAGCTTAACGACGATGAGCTTCGCAGATCGAAGATGGAGCTGGAGGAAAGAGTCGCCTGGAGGACGAAGGAGCTCGAGCTAGCAAACTCAGCTCTCGAGAGATCAAGAGACTATCTGGATATGATAATCAACTCCATCAGCGATCCGATATTTGTCATAAACAGAGAACATCGTCTGGTGCTCGTCAATGCCGCTTTTTGCAGGCTCATGAGCCTCCCTAAAGAGGATCTCTTAGGCGAGGAGGTGCACGATTTCTGCTTCTCCAGGGAGATGGCAGACGACCACTGGCAGAGAAACGAAGAGGTCTTTAACAGCCGCAGGGAGACTGTAGTTGAGGAAATCCATTCCTATTCTCCAGGTGCTCCAGCCACTGTTCTCATCAAGAGGATACCCATCATTGATTCCGATGGAAAATGGCTTATTGTGGGCATAATAAGAGATATCACCGATATAAAGAAGGCCCAAGAGAGGATACGCTTCCAAGCCGATCTTTTAGAGCAGGTCCATAACACTGTGATCGCAACAGACCTGGAAGGGAATATAATCTACTGGAATAAGTCTGCAGAGACCCTCCTGGGCTGGAAGTCGGAGGAGGCTATGGGCAAGAATATCGCTGAGACCGTAGTGCCGGAATGGGGACTTGACAAGATGAACAGGGTGATCTCAGACCTTATCAAAGACAGAGGCAACTGGGATGGAGAGTTCTACTTCAAGAAGAAGGATGGCAGCACTGTGCCCTTCCATCAGTGCTTTAGCAGCATAAGAGATGGCCGGGGAGAGCTCATCGGTCTGGTGGGGGTGGCTGTGGATTTGACCGAAAGAAAGCATATAGAGGAGGCACTGAAAAAAGCAAAGAGGGAGGCAGAAGAGGCAGCCAGAGTCAAATCGGATTTCTTAGCCAACATGTCCCATGAGATCAGAACCCCCATGAACGCCATAATAGGAATGACCAGCCTCCTTTTGGAGGAGCCGCTGACGCCAGAACAAAGAGACTGCATCGAGGTAATTGAGACCAACGGCGACGCCCTCTTAACAGTGATCAATGATATCCTCGACTTCTCCAAGATGGAAAACAATAAGACCGTTCTGGAGGAGTGTCAGTTCGCTATTGCTCAGTGTGTTGAAGATTCCCTGGATCTGGTGGGGATCAATGCCGCTAATAAAGGCCTAAACCTGGCTTATTCAATCGACAAAAGCGTTCCTGAAATGATCGTAGGCGACCCTTCCAAGCTCAAACAGGTGCTGGGAAACCTGCTCTCCAATGCAGTCAAGTTCACGGATAAGGGCGAGGTCGTGGTCACAGTCTCAGCTCAGGAGGTCGATGGCGATAATGTGATTCAATTCGAGGTTCGGGACACGGGGATAGGCATTCCACAGAATCGCATGAAGCTTCTATTCCTTCCTTTCAGCCAGATGGAGCCGTCGACCTCCAGGCTGTACGGAGGGACGGGCCTGGGACTGGCGATATCCAAGAGGCTGGTGGAGATGATGAAGGGAAGAATCTGGGCGGAGTCCAGTGAGGGTACAGGCTCCAGTTTCCATTTCACCATCAGAGCGCCTGCAGTGAAACTAAAGTTCGATTCGCCGGCAGCAACATCCCAGATGATAGGCAGAAGGGTTGTGATAATCGTGGATAACGAGACCACCCGGCGTATCCTGTGCAAACAGATCTGTGATTGGGGCATGATTCCGCTTATTACCTCATCTGCTTGGGAGGCAATCCAGTGCATTCAGCGGGGCGGTGTTGATATCGCTATACTGGACACGGATCTTTTGGACAATAGCGGCCTGGAACTGGCCGAGGAGATCCAAAGATGCATGAGGACCATGCCTCTGCTCCTGCTTACCACCCGGGGAAAGCAGGTGCCTGACGGTTATTCTCATCTGACCAAACCACTCAAACCAACTCAGCTGCATAGAGCATTGTCTGACATCCTTCCCAACAGCTCTGAAAAAGAGATAAGAAAAGAACCTGTCAAAAAAGAAAAACCTCAGATCAGCCCTCTGAGAATACTCCTGGCCGAGGATGATATGCCAAGCCAGTGGGTGGCCCAGAAGATGCTGAAAAGACTGGGATATAGGGCGGATACAGCATGTAACGGATCAGAGGTCCTTTTGGCTTTGGAGCAGCACGATTTCGATGTAGTACTTATGGACTGGAGGATGCCTGAGATGGACGGTCTGGAGGCTACGCGCATCATCCGCCAGCGCTGGCCTAAGAGCCAACTGAAGATCATAGCTCTCACCGCCTATGCCCTGCCTGGTGACATGGAAAAATGCCTTGAAGCAGGAATGGACGGATATATCAGCAAACCACTTCGAAAAGAGGATCTGGCTCGGGAGCTGGAGAAATATCAGAGAGATTCGACGTCGGTGTGATGATAATGATTAATAGCAATCAGCTCATAAGTCAATTTTAAATGAATTGCTTTCCCAGGCCGAATATAGTTATAAGCAGATGCATAGAGTTTGATCACTGCCGCTATGACGGGAGCATGATAACGAGCGATTTTGTAGCAGCTCTCAAGCCTCATGCCCACTTCATCCCGGTATGCGCGGAAATGGAGATAGGCCTTGGAGTTCCCAGAAGCTCTATTCGGATTGTGTCTGTTAAGGGAGAGCTCAGGCTCATCCAACCGGCCACCGGTCTGGATGTGACCGATAGGATGGTATCGTTCTCCAGGAGCTTCCTTTGTTCGCTATCTGGAATTGATGGATTCATTCTGAAGTTCCGCTCGCCATCCTGCGGCATGAAGGATATCAAGGTTTACTCCAGCCAGGACGGTCCAAGCACTGCAACCAAAGCAGCTGGCTTTTTCGGAGGAGCTGTGGTCAAGAGTTTTCCAGATCTGGCCATTGAGGATGAGGGAAGGCTGAGAAACAACAATCTCAGAGAGCATTTTCTGACCAGGATCTTCACCTTGGCCGCCTACAGAGAGGTGGAAAGAGAGGTCAATATGGCAAAGCTCATTCGCTTTCATTCCACCAACAAGCTGTTGCTGGCAGCACACAGCCAGAAGGAGGCGAAGGTCCTGGGAAATATAGTGGCCAACCGGGAGGGAAAGGATATTTCAAAGCTCCTGGGAGAGTACCATGAGCATCTGGCAATGGCATTGATGAGGCCTCCCAGGTACACTTCCAAAGCCAATGTGCTCATGCACTCCCTGGGATACTTCTCCCATGAGCTATCCTCTGCCGAGAAAGCCTTCTTTCTGCAGAGCATTGAGAAGTACAAGCAGAAGAAGCTTCCGTTCAGCGCACCGCTCTCCATCCTGCAGAGCTGGATTGCCCGCTTCGATGAGGAGTATTTGAAGGAGCAGACCTTTTTCGAGCCCTTTCCAGAGAAACTGATAGAGCTCTGCCGGGACACTCAATGCGAATGGGCGGGAGCAGATCTATTTGAAGGGAGAAAAGCGGGCAGAGCTGATTAAATTGATCCAACTGGCTCTTCGCTGTATCGAGTGGGTAGCGGGATAATTAACACTGGTGGTTTACGGAATACGGAATAAAACCGCAGAGGCGCAGAGCGCACGGAGGACGAACGAACGGAGACGACTATTCGCTCAGAAATATGCTATTTTTTCAAGTGCTGGTAATAAGGCAAATTTTCACGTCTCTGCGAACTCTGCGGTTAATATTCGTAGCTGAATATTCAAACACATGGTAGTTACGGAAAAAAACCTCAGAGTCACAGAGCGCACAGAGGATCATGAAAAAATGTCGAATTCCTGTGAATAGCGCACGAACCCACACCAAATAGCGAGGAGCCATCCAACTTTATTAGCTCTCATTGCTATTCCCTTTCATCATTCCCATCCCATCATCATCCCATCTTCCGGAGATATCGCTCTTCCGAACGATCACCCTTCAGAGACGATCACCTTTCCAGAGCCGCTGACCATCTGGCTGACATTCCTGGGATTGCCCTTATAGTAAACGCTTCCGCTGCCGCTTATCAGGGCATTCAGCTCATCCATGGCGTTTACCTGAGCCATTCCAGAGCCGCTGATGGTTACATCAGACCGGTCTGTCATAAGATCATAGCCGTGCATCGTCCCCGAGCCGCTGATCATAATATCGCTGTCTTTTGTCACGCCCTTCAAGAGGGCATCGCCCGAGCCCGATATTGTCGCCCGAAGATCCTGGCAGAGGATGTTCAGTTCCATGCTTCCCGAGCCGCTCATGCCAAGGCTGAGAGCATCAGATTCTATAGGGGACCGGCTGATGATCCTCCCAGAGCCGCTGATGCTTATGCTCTCCAGCACTGGGGTGGAGGCGAAGATCTTGATGGGCTCATGGGGATTTATGCAGTCCGCCCTTTGATATATGGTGAGCTTTCCGCCAGAAACATCGGTTTTCATATATTGAATGATATTATCCTCTGCCTCAATTCTCAAATGCTTCTCCTCCTGGACGAGATAGACATCACCGATTCCCGCCAGGTCGATGCTGCTGAAGTCGTCAACCGTCCTGTTCTCAAAAGCATAACTTCCAGATCCCTGAATGCAGCCGGGCATAATGCAGCCGCTGATAAAAACCAAAAGGACTATGCTTATTGCGCTTATGAGGATGATCTGCTCGATCAATGGTTTCATTATTTCACCTGATGCAGACGCATATGCGTTTATTCTTTGTTTAGAGCACTAAATAATACATTAGAGAAGCTGCTACTGGAAGGACGATGTTATCGTTGACCTTCAAAGGGAGCGATTCAATGATGCTGGACAGGAGCACAATGGCCAGGGTCCCTACAGTCGGCAGCACCATAAATGCACCCATAGCCCCTGCGGCAAAGCCAACAGTTCCCTCAAAGGTCTTGCTCTCATTCCAGGGCAGCTTATGTCTGCCATAGCTGCTTCCCATAAATGTGGCAAGGCCGTCGCCCATAGCCAGTATGATGATAACAGCGATCGCTGCCGCTGGATGGTCCCTCAAAAGGCCCAGGGCAAAGAGGACTCCAAGGGCATTGTAAAGCGCTCCCTCACCCGGGATCTCTCCCTCCCGGCCCACGTTTTCCACCCATTCCTTCATCCCTGGTACCTTAATCCCGGATGCGATCAGATGAATGAGCAGGATCTCTGTGCATGTCAATAAGAGGACAAAGATCGATGTCGTCCGGATGCCAAAAATCCAGATCAAAAGGCATGTAGCCAGGTTGGAAGCAATATGCAGAGCTTTTCTCGCCCGCTCATCATCTCTGTTTTTTGCCTTCCTCTCCCGGAAGACTATTGCCTCGGCAACGGCATATCCCAGGCCGGCGATGGCAACAACCAGCCCCAGGTCCAGCCACCACATCTCTTTCCCTGATACCTGGTAGCTGCCGAAGATAAGTCCCACGAAATACAATACGGGAAATATCAGATTTCCCAGGAGGGGAAACAGGATCGAGAACCAGCCACTGAGTATCTCAATCCGGGTGCTTCCCCCTACACCTATGAAGACCTCCATGGCAGTGGCTATCAACATTGCAGCGATGATGCTGACGAGGAGGAGCTTGAAGCGCTCGGTCGAGGTTGGATTGGAATGGGACAAGGGCTCTCCTGATCGATAGCAACCATGTAGCTGATCGATATCGGGCAATTGACCCGGAGGTATATAAAAGAATGGTGTGCTTCATTGCCGCCTGATAAGGGATTATTAAATCAGAGTGAATCAGGATAAATCAGTATCAAAGAGCTATGCCGGTTCAATTCGATCCCCGTTTAGGTCCGACAGTATTCCCCTTCCAGCCAGAATTCCCGTTGCCGCTGCGCTCACTATCCCCCTAGACAGGCCCGCGCCGTCTCCTGCCACATATAGCCCTTTCAGAGAGCTCTGGAAGCTGCCATCCACCTCGATCTTCCGGGCATAGAACTTGATCTCGGGAGCATATACTAGGGTGGAGTCGGCATTAACTCCGGGGATGATCTGGTTTAGGATCTCCAGGCCCTCGATGATGTCCATCACTATCCGGTGAGGCAGGGCCATGGAAATATCCCCCGGGGTCACATCCTTGAGGGTATTCTCCACAGTGTTCCGGGCTATTCTCTCCTCAGTTGACCTGCGGCCCCTGTGCAGATCACCGAGCCTCTGGATGACCGGCTTATGCCCTCCAATGGTTGTGACCAGCTTTGCTATGGACATGCCATAAGCGGTGGTGTTCTCCACCGGCCGGGTAAGCTCCAGCCGAACCAGGAAGGCGAAGTTGGTGTTCTCAGACTTCTCTACTATCATGGAGTGGCCATTGGTGGCGATGAAATCAGGGTACTCCTCTTTGACCACAAAACCACCCGGATTGGTGCAGAAGGTCCGGACGAAGTCGTCGTACCTGCGAGTGACTATGTGAAACTTAGGGTCCCTGTTTATCCGGGTGATGGGATCCATTATGATCGAGGGCACCTCTATCCTGACACCTACATCCAGGGGCCCGTACCTGGCCTTGATAGCGTACCTGTCCAGGAGAATGCTGATCCATTGTGCTCCTATCCTGCCTGGAGCCAGCAGGATCCGGGAGGCCTTCTCCTCTGTGCCATCGGCCAGCCGGATTCCTGTGCACCTCTCGCCCTCAACAATCAGATCCTCCGCCCGGCAGTTCAGCCGGAACACAACTCCCCTCCGCTCCAGATCCATCTTGAACGCGGCTATTATCTCGGGCGTTCTGTCGCTGCCCATATGGCGCTGATTTATGGGCACAAAACGGGCTCCGGCAGCAGCCGCCTTTCGCCTGAGCTGTTCTTTATCGTATTCTGATGATTCAATGACCATGTTTGGCGCACCATATCTGAGAAAAGCGGAGTCGACCTCATCGATCAGCCTCCAGGCCTCGCTTTTCGCCAGGCTCTCCAGGTCACCTCCAATTGTGGGATGGAGGTTGAGAAGGCCATCAGAGAATGCGCCTGCTCCTCCCACCCCGCACATTATCTGGCAGGGATAACAGTGAAAGCAGTGGCCTCTATCCTTCATGGGACAGTTGCGATCCCGGATGTCCTTTCCCTGATCTATCACCAGTACTTTAGCATCTGACCTGGAAAGCTCTAAAGCGGCGAACAGTCCCGCAGGGCCGGCACCAACGATGATCACATCGACCATACAAAAATGATATTAGTGTTATGGCTATTTATATCTGCGTCTGAGCGAATATTAGCGATCGCGCGATTAACCTTCGGATCATTGTAATAAGAAAAGAAATCGAGATATCGCTTGTCCTTCTTGCCCAGATCTTTTCCGCTTCTGATTTTGTCTACAATAAGGGCATTGAGGAGCCTGCCTCATACAAGGGTATATAAGGACCATCAGCACGAGCGAGAGCACATCCATGTCGCAAGATCAGTTGGCACAACCCCCATCACGGTTATGGGAGATCGCCCAGCTGTCGTTTGCGCACCTCGTTAATGATATCTATGCTCCGGTGCTGATGGCACTTCAGCCGCTTCTCATCACCACCCTCGGGTACAGTTATGTCCAGGCCGCGCTCCTCCCGGTGATGCACAGCCTGATCTCCTCGCTGCTCCAGCCGGTCTTCGGTAGTCTCGCAGACAAGCGAGGGTTTCGGGTCAGTGTGGCAGTCTCCATCCTCCTCTCTGGCTGCGGGATAGCCGTTCTGGGCCTGCTATCGAACCACTACCTGGCCATGCTCGGCTGCGTCGCAATCGCCTCTGTTGGCGCTGCAACCTTCCATCCGGGTGCACTCTGCAAGGTAGCTTCGATTGCTGTCTTGAGTAACCGGGGCCGTCTCACCTCTTTCTTTATCGTGGGCGGAAACCTCGGTCATGCTCTCGGACCGATCCTTGCCGGCATAGTGATCACGGCTGGAGGCCTTTCTGCTATAACCTGGCTTTTGATACCTGCTGTGATCGGCGCACTTCTCCTCCTTATTCGTCCGATCCCAGACACCTGCCCGGTGGCGGCACGACAGGCAGAGTCCGACGGCGAGGAGAACTGGAAGCCGGTGATCCTTCTCTTCACCGGCTCTACGCTCCGCTCCTGGGTCACCGTCGGGACGATGACCTTCCTCCCCACCTACCTTGTCCTGAACGGGTACCCTCTGCTTGAGGCAACCTTCTTCATCAGCTCCATGCTCTTAGCTGGGGTTGTCGGGCAGCTTGCCGGAGGCTACTTCTCCGATCGGGTGGGCCGGAAACCGGTAGTTATCGCGACAACTCTGTGTTCCATCCCGGCTTTTGCCGCGATTCTTCTGACGAATGATGCGCTTCAGATTTTCGCGATACTCTGCTTCGGGTTTTTCCTCTGGGCCTCGTTCTCGGTGACGATTGCCATGGCTCATGAGCTTATGCCGAGCAAGATTGGCCTGATCTCGGGCCTCTTCATGGGTATCGCTATGGGCGCTGGCGGCCTTGGTGTCTCGGTATCGAGTGCCATTGCCGACCAGTTCGGGCTCACCGCCACCCTTTCCGTCTTCCCCTTTCTGATCCTCCTGGCAGCTTTGCTCTTTTCAGCCGTTGGATACCCGCGGAGGCTTTCATAAAAAATAGGGGGGATGGTCAACTTATCCATCCTCGAATCGGTTTCAGGTCTCTACTCCCAGCACCTTCAGGGGGTGCACGCCCGCGCCCTGGAGGGCCTGTAGCTCCTCCGTGCTTTCCAGGTGGAACTCCTTGATGGTGGAGACGAACTCTTCCGGAGAGTCGGCGGCGTCCATCAGGACAAAGTCCTCCTTCAGCCTGTAGGCCCAGCTTGGCCAGGTATCTATGTTGCTCATGTTTCCGGCCTTGTTGAAGTCGAACCCGAGGACCAGGCCGTCACCAGATTTGGACGAAGCGTCCCAACGGATGAATATGCCTGCGACTCTGGTGCCGTTATACTTCTCCGTCAGAGCGCTTGTCTCATCTTCGGTAAGGCATTTGACGAAGATGCCGCTCTTTCCAGGAGTGCAGTCCCAAGCGATCTGGAAGTAGTCATCTTTGCACCAGTTGGGACAGGCTATTACCTTGTAGCTCTGGTTGGCAGGGTCATCGATGGGGAGCTCTTTTTCCATGTACCTCGCGAGCAAGAAGCCGCTGGAGACTCCAGGGCAGAGGTGGTCGTGGAGCTGGACGGCCTTCATGAAGACATATGGGGTTTTCTCGTGGGTCCAGACATTGGCGATGGGCAGCATGTGGCTGAAGTTGCCCGGCTCCCAGGTCTCGACGTTGGCGAGGACGGTCTCTGCATCGATCTTATCCTTATCCTGGATCTCGAAGCCGGAGGCGTCAGCGTTCATCTTCATGTATACCGCCTCTCCGGTGTTCTTGTTGAAGAAGCCGAACCAGAGGGGCTTCCAGGGTGCGCTCAAGATGTTGACCAGGTTCTCCTTTCCAGGAGTGCAGCCGGAGACTTCCACCACGGCATCAAGGCACATATCGGTCGTCTGGCCGTCGATTACCGGATATCCGGCGTTGGTAAGGGCCAGGACGTTCACATCTCCCATCTCAAACCCCAGTTCGGTCATGGCATAGTTTGTTGCATTCGTGCCGAGCTGATACATGTCCACCCCTTCGGCCAGAGCCATACCAGGCACCAGGGCCAAAAGGAGCAGAACCGTTACTGCAAATTTCTCCATTTTCACTTTATCGCCTCATCTTCGGTACTGTGCTTGCAATCTGTGAATAGTCGCAGACGTGGAGATGTTAATCTGAATAGTTTATAACTTTTGCGGAAAAAATTCATACTTAATATGAATAAATATAAATTTTGCTTATAACAATTTTTCAGCGCCGAAATGGCAGAAGAGGGGGGCGTCCGGGGGCAAGCATTGCACCGAGAGCCACGCCCCCAATTGTAGCTCTGTGCAGAGGTGATCGTAAAAAGATTTAGGGAGATTTGAGGACATGATGCTCAGGGATGATGAGCGTATCCGCCCTTTTCTCCTGTTGCCGTGGGACGGACGAACTGCATTCCCTTGTTCGAGCCCATTATGCATAGAGGCATGGCCTTCTCAAAGTCCATTCCATTCTCAGGAGAGAAGAACCTGTCGTCAGCCTCCAGGTGCACCACCCGGCCAACGATTAGCACATACTTCTCTCGGGCTATCTCCTCTTCCACAGTGCATTCAGCCCAGGCCAGGCAGCCCTCGATTCCTGGTGGCTTGACCTTGACTGAGGGTCTGGCCACTAGACCCGCTTCCTTGAGTTCGTCGACCTCTGGGGGGAAGCTCTTAGCACAGGTCATGACTGCATCCTCCATCCCAGCTCTTGGCACATTGATCACAAACTCCCCCGTCTGGCGGATGTTTTCCAATGTGTCTCTTTTTAGCCAGGAGGCGATCAGCACCTCATCCAGTGGCCGGAGGACCGGGGTCACACAGGACCAGGGTGCCGCATTTCGCACTCCATCTTGAGAGATCGTAGATAAGAGCACTACCGGCAGAGGCATGATCTGCGACCTCTGATTCGGCTTCAGAATCATACCTTGATCACTCCGCCAGCAGCCGGTCCACGATCTCTTTCATCTCCGCCAGCTGGGGCACCTGGCTGCCCTTCAGACATGCCTGGAAGACATCGCGATCAAAAGGCACGCTGCCTATGACCTTCTTCCCGTCAACCAGGGACGAAAGCTCCGCAGCATCCTCATTCATCCGGTTGAGGATGAAGCAGACCGGCTTATTGATCTTCGCCCCCATCTCCGATATCTTCTCTGATAGCTGCACCGACTCGAAGCTGGGGTCTATGACCACCACTATCCGGTCGCTGCCCGCTTCCACCCCCCGGCCGAAGTGCTCGATTCCCGCATCCGTATCCACGATGACCTGCATTCCATCCGCTTTCAGTTTCTCGATGAACTCTCGGGCCAGGGCGCCCATGGGACAGGCACAGCCTTCGCCGTAGTCGTGGATCTTGCCGATGGCAACCAGCTTTATGCCATCCTCGCCCACAATCAGCTCCTGGGGTATATCATCTATCGAGAACTCCTGAAGAATGGAGAGCTTTTCTTTTCCCTCCGACCTCATAAATTTCATCAACCGCTCCCCCAGCCCCTTCTTGCCGCCCAGGGAGTCCATGAAGTCCCTGGGCTGGGGCAGGCCCAGCTGCTTGTAGAGGCCGAAATTGGACTCGTCGGTGTCCACCACCAGCACTTTCTCTCCTCTCGAAGCCATCTCCCGGGCGATAAGAGCGGAGACGGTGCTCTTTCCGCTTCCGCCTTTGCCGCAAATCACAAATTTCATCTCTATTCACATCCTTCAGCTGACAAATATCTGCTTATTCAGTGCCAGAGGAACGCCATTGGCAATTCCCTGCCGGGTGTAATACATTTCCACCCTGCCGTCGTGCGCCCAGTAGGTGTCAGCGTAATATAGGGGAAGAACCGGCAGCTCCTGTGCATGGATCACCTGAATACGATCGATCAGATCCTCCCGTTTCTGCTCGTCTATCTCAGCCACCTCTCCGTCCAGCAGCTCATTGAGCTCCGAGTTCTCTGTGTAGCGGGCGCTGTTGAAGGTGTATCCATCGCCGGTCATCCTCTTCAGGATCTCGGGATCTGCACCCATGCCGCCGTGGCTGTTTAGAGCCAGATCGAACTTCCATTCAGTAACCATGCTGTCAAGGGTCTTGGAATCCACTGTGCGAAGGCTTATCATGAAGCCTGCATCCTCAAGCTGCTGGCGTATCAGCTCTCCTGCCCGCTCATTGATTGAGGTTACCAGCATCTCCAGTTTGACCGGACTCCCATCCACAGAGAAGTAGCCGTCCACCTTGGAGTAGCCCAGCTCCTCCATCAGCTCCTCTGTCTTTGCCGGGTCGTAGTCGTATGGCTCTACATCGGAATTGTACCAGTGGTTATCCACAGCGAAAAGGCCGGGGCTGGCCAGGACTCCGTAGCCGCGAGCGGCATTGTCCACCAGGGCCTGGCGATCGATGGCATAGTAAAGTGCCTGCCTGAAACGGGAATCAGATAGAGGCTCCTTCTTGTGATTGACCATGATCTTGGTGATAGAGTCATGGGAGGAGAGCATCACGGTGAAGCCCTCGTCTTTCAGGTCCTCTGCCACCTCAGGAGGCACGTTTGCTGCGTTCACATCCCCTTTCTCCAAAGCGGCCGCAGACATCTCCAGGTTTACCTTGACGAACTTAAGCTGTTTCACTTTGGGGCTGCCGAGGTAGTAGTCGTCAAAGGCCTGATAGAGATAGCTTCCCTGGGACTGGTCATAGTCCACCAGCTGGAATGGGCCGGTGCCCACAAGAGCGGAATCCTCCCGAAACTCTGCGGGATCGTCTACGCCCTCATATATGTGCTCCGGGAGAATGGGAAGGCTTCCGGCAACCAGTTCCAGGAAAGGAGCATAAGGCTGGTTGAGGCTGATTCTGACTGTATAGTCGTCGACCGCCTCTGCCGTCTTTATGATGTCGGAGGAGACCCATATGTAGGGATGCTCTTTAATGTAATCGATGGTAAAGACCACATCGTCGGCGGCGAACCTCTCGCCATCATGCCAGAGGACATCCTCTCGCAGCTTGAATGTATAAGCATCATCTCCCTCCATCTCCCAGCTCTCGGCCAGAGCGGGGATGATGCCCTTTTCGTCCTTCCAGACCAATGTGTCGAAGATCAGGCTCATCCTCACATATCCTGGGCCGCGCGAGTAATGGCCGTAGGGCGATGGGTAGCCCCAGTCGCCGATATAGTCGGCAATGGTCAGCACCTGGCCATCACCGCCATCGTCTGCCTGGGCGGTGCAAAGCAATAATAGCAGCAATCCAGCTGCAACAAATCCAATCATTGGGAGGCATCTCATGGAGATGGAATCCCTGGTTGATGATCCGATAAGCATTTGAATTTCACCTTGGCAGTAGAATCTCGCAGGTTGTTTTAAGAACCTTTCCATTAGTAGTATGAATTAAAATCTATGAGTGAATAATAGTAACAATGTTATTCAGTTAGGCTCCTCGCTGTTGTTATGGGTGAACTTGCATCGGAAATTCTCTGTATCTTTTCGCCTATGTGGTGAACCGCTATGCTCTGACCCAACCACAGAGACACAGAGGAACAGAGGCCATATTCTCTGCCTGGACTCACCCACATAATTCAGCGAAGAGCCTTCAGTTATCTATGCCCAATCACATTACTCCTGCAATCTTGAGCAGATACATGCCGGCGTTCTGCATCTGAGATAGCATTGCCTGGTCGACCTTGAACTCCTTTATGGTGGAGACCAAGCTCTCCGGGCTGTCCGTATAGTCCATGGAATTCCAGCGAATGAATATGCCTGCAATCCCCAGCACTGCCTTCATCAGGGCAATCTTAGAATCAATCTTAAATATAACGAAAAAAATTAGATAATTTATGCGGTTCCATACCGATCGATAAACAGATGAGAGATAATGGGATGTATTCAATCGAGACACGGGATTTAACCAAGAGTTTTGTGCTGTATAGAGGATTCCTGGATGCCATAAGAAGATCCGGAAATAGAGATATTCTGACCACGCTGGATAGAGTCAACATCAAAGTTCAAGAGGGGGAGGTCTATGGCCTTCTCGGTCCAAACGGAGCGGGCAAGTCCACTCTGATCAAGATACTGTGCACCCTTATTCTTCCGTCAGAGGGAGAGGCATATGTAAATGGCTATGATGTGGTGAAAGAGGGTCAGCAGGCAAGGGAGTCCCTGGGCTTTGTGACCACCGATGAGAGGAGCTTCTACTGGAGGCTATCGGGCAGAGAGAACCTGCAGTTTTTTGCCACTCTCTACAATCTTCCTCAGAGCGTCGTCAGGTCAAGAACAGAGGAGCTTTTGGATGTGGTCCGGCTCAAACACCGGGCAGATGAGCCCTTCTATAGCTACTCTGCGGGCATGAAGCAGCAGATGGCCATCGCCCGGGGGCTTTTAAACGATCCTGCAGTCCTCTTTATGGACGAGCCGACCAGAAGCCTGGACCCGGGAGCGGCAAGGAACCTGCGGAAATTCATCAAGGAGAAAATCGTGGCAGAGAAGGGCAAGACCATATTCATCTCCACTCATCAGCTGGATGAAGCGGAGGAGCTCTGCGATAGAGTGGCCATACTGGATGAGGGGAAGATCAAGGCCAATGGGAGCCCGTTGGAGCTGAAGGCCGGTCTTTCCCAGGGTTGCACTCTGGGCGATGTCTTCAGCCATTATACCGGCAAGGCATCGCTAGATGAGCAGTCGACGCCATTTCCAGTAAACATCCCCCGGCAGAAGAGCAGAGGGCGGGGAATAGGCAGAAGGAGGGGAATATGATCTTCGAGAAGGCATTCTGGTTCATCAAGAAGGGCTATATGTTGCAGTTGAGCTACAAGTTCGACTTCTTCTTAAGGCTGTTTTTCATGCTCTTCAATATACTGACCTACTACTTCATCGCCAAGCTGATAGGAGATGGGGCAGCCAAGTACCTGGAGCCCTATGGAGGGGATTATTTCTCCTTCGTCCTCATAGGCATGGCCTTTTCCGGATATCTGATGATCTCGCTCCGGAGCTTTTCCGAGAGCGTGCGAGATGAGCAGATGATGGGAACTTTAGAGGCCATGCTGGTGACCCCCACCAGCACATCGAGCATCATCGCCCTGTCATCCCTGTGGAACTTCATCTTCGCCTCCTTCCGGGTGCTGCTCTATCTGGTCATAGGCATACTCTTAGGAGTGGATATGACTCAGGCCAATGTTGGAGGCGCGCTATTGATCCTGGTCCTCACTATAATATGCTTCAGCAGCATAGGAATACTCTCGGCCAGCTTCATAATGGTCTTCAAACGGGGAGACCCGATTAACATGCTTCTGATGGGCACCTCTGAGCTCTTTGGAGGGGTCCTCTTTCCCATCGAGGTATTCCCGTCCTGGCTGCAGAGCATCTCTCACATCCTGCCCATCACCTACTCGGTCAATGGCATGAGGCATGCTCTCTTGCAGGGGTACTCCATCGGCGAGCTGGCTCCGGAGTTGCTCAGCCTGGTCCTGTTCTCGATCGTGCTGCTTCCACTGAGCCTGTTTGTGTTCGAGAGGGCGGTTTTAAAGGTCAAGGCAGAGGGAGGATTGGTGCAGTATTAATGGCGCTTTCAACAGAAAAGTTCAACAATGAGAAAAACCTACACCCATGCGTAGGAGATGAATCTAATATGGCTGATTGCGATCTATGTACCCGTGCTCGTCCAACACTTTATCCCATCAAGGCTCCGGTGCATAACCTGACCTATCCTGAGGGAGCCTATAAGGGAGTATGCGACATCTGCCTGGAGCATCTGGAGAAGGGCTGGCAGGAGCGCTTTGGGTCCAAGCCTGAAGAGAAAAAATAAATTAACTTATTTTTAACATAATTTTTCTTAGGATTCTGCTAGCCTTGGCTATGCCTGAAGATGATGATTATGAGGATGCAAAAGGAGGAGAAGATAGTAGTGGTATTGCTTTTCATGGCACTAGGCTCACTGGCAGCCGCCTTCTGGGCCTTCAGCCCTGAGGAGAGCTATATCCCTGCCTCTGGGGATATGGGATCCGGGGAGAATTCCCGCTCCTCTCTCATCACTCTGGACGGCCGGATCACCAGAGCAGAGAATACCAGGAGCGGCGGCAATTTGATCTTAAACCTGGATTCGACAGCAATGCCCGTTTTCATTCCCGCCAGCTCTGGGGCAAAGGAGCTATCAGCTCAGCTTCAGAAGGATACGCGGGTGAGGATCACCGGAACCATAAATAGTTATCAGGGCAAAGATGAACTGAAGGTATCCAGAAAAGCAGATGTCCAGCTGCTGGAAGGATGATCCATCCCGGGAGAAGATCCAAATGACGGCTAATCTAATTCTGATAGGTAACAGAGAGGAGGAGAGTTGAAGGCGCTCGTCCTGGGAGGCACGGGAAGAATCGGCTCGGCGGTGGCCTGGGATCTGGCCAGGTACGGCGGAGCCGATGTGGTGGGAATCGCTGGCCGAAGAGAGAGATCACTGCAAAAGACCCTTGATTGGATAGGTAGCGACCGAGTTGTACCCCACCTCATCGATATCTCCGATCCCAGGGAATCCAGAAGGCTGATGCAAGAGTATGATATTGGGATCATCGCCCTTCCCGAGAGAAGGAGTAGCTATAGAGCGGTGGAGACGGCGATAGGCGCAGGCCTGGATGCTGTGGACATCCTGGAGGAGTATCACCGCCGACCGGATCCCTATGAGAAGGAGGGTTTGGCAGCACCAACGGGCATGACCCTGGACGATTATGGCGAGTCGTTGCACAAAAAGGCTATTGATAGCGGTGTTGCCCTTCTGGATGGCATGGGATTTGCCCCTGGACTCTCCAATGTCACCCTGGGCGAGGGAATCAGAAAGGTGGGAGCCAAAAGGGCGGTGGCCCGGGTGGGCGGGATTCCCTGCCGAGAGGCAGCGGCCCGCCACCCATTGCAGTATATGATCACCTGGTCCTTTGATCATGTTCTGCGCGAGTACATGGTCAGGGTCAGGGTGCTGGAGAACGGCCAGGTGGTAGAGGTGGCGGCAACCTCAGGACGGGAGAGCTTCCGGTTCCAGGAATGCGGAATCGATGAGCAGCTGGAGTGTGCCATCACCCCAGGGATGCCCAGCTTCCTGTACACCCACAACCATCTGGAGAGCTTCTCTGAGAAGACGGTTCGCTGGCCGGGCCACTGGCAGGCCATTGACACCCTGAAAGAGTGCGGCCTCTTGGATATTGCTCCTATAAATTATGCTAGTCAGTCCGTCTCCCCCCGGGACTTCTTCTTGAATTTGATAGAGCCGAAGCTCAGACCCCTGCCCGGTGACGAGGACGTCTGCGTCATGTGGAACACTGCCTGGGGAAGGGATGAGCAGGCCGAATACTTCATGTGGACGGGCGCAGACAGCAAAAACGGCATATCTGCCATGGCCAGGGTGACCAGCTCCTCCGCAGCAATTGCCGCCAGGCTTCTGGCCCAGGGCGGGATCAAGAAGAAGGGAATTGTTGCTCCGGAGGAGGCCTTCAAGGATGAAGCCTATAGCGATCTCATGCGGGAGCTGGAAAGAAGGGAGATCAATATAGTGGAAGCGATAAAGCCCGTGAAAGCAGAAACAACGCTGAATGCCTGAAAGCCAGGATGAAGAGAAGAAAGGAGCGAGAAAGAGGAGATAGATCTTGATCATAACCCTTCTTTCCGACTTTGGCTCCTTTTATCCCGCTCAGATGAAGGGGGTGATCCTCTCCCGGCTGCAGGGCAAATCAGGAAATATCGCTGGCAAGATAACCTTCGTGGATATTGCCCATGACATCCCCGCACAGGATGTGAGGGCGGGGGCGTTTGCTCTTCTCTCTACGGTCAGGTTCTTTCCCCCTGGAACCATTCATATTGCAGTGGTCGATCCTGGGGTGGGGACAGCCAGGCGGAGCCTGGTGGTGGAGAGCGGCGGCCAGATGTTCGCAGGACCTGACAACGGCCTTCTCATTCCCGCCGCTCGCTCCCTGGGAAGGCCGGTGGCCTATGAGATCACCCCCCATCCTGGGGCCTCCAGCACCTTTCACGGCAGGGATGTGTTCGCCCCCGCTGCGGCCCTCATCGCCGCTGGCCAGCCACCGGCAAGCCTCGGTCCCAGGGTCCGGCCTGTGGACCTTGATTTTGGCGAAGCAAAAAAGACTGCTCACGGCCTTGAGGCCACAATCATTTATGTCGACCGTTTCGGCAACCTCATCCTGAACTTGCAGAGGCTTCCCGCCCAGGATATGATGCTCAAGGGAGTCAGGCTGAAGAGGGCGAGAACCTATGCCGAAGGGCGGAGGATCGAACCACTTATAACCCTGGGGAGCCATGGCTTTGCAGAAATTGCGATCAACCAGGGAAATGCCAGCGAGGCTTTTTGCCTGAAGGCTCAAGATCGCATCGAGCTGGAGGAGATTTGAGTTGTTTGGAATAGAGTTCGTTCCCGATGAATCGGTACTGAAGATCGGCTATATGGCGAAGCTGGCAGAGGATGCTGGATTTGGAAATATCTGGATCACAGATCACTACAATAATAGGGATGTCTGGACTACCCTCGCAGTACTCTCTTTATTGACCAATAAGATCTCGCTCGGAACGGGCGTCACCAACCCCTACACCAGGAATGCGGCCATCACTGCCTCCAGCATCGCCTCCATAAACGAGCTCTCCGGCGGGCGGGCGATCCTGGGCATAGGTCCCGGTGACAAGGCCACATTCGATAAGATGGGAATCGACTGGGACAAGCCCCTCTCCAGGGTTAGGGAGACTGTCCTGGCGATCAGAGCCTTCCTGGCTAAAGAGCAGGTCAGCCAGGCGGGGTTCAAGGGGGCTCAAATGTCCTTTACCACCTCGAAGATACCGATTTATATCGGCGCTCAGGGTCCCAAGATGCTGGAGCTGGCCGGGGCGATCAGCGACGGTGTTCTGATCAATGCCTCCCATCCCGATGATTTCAAGTTCGCTGTGCCCATGATCCGCGCGGGAGCTGAAAAGGCAGGACGCAAGCCTGAGGACGTCCAGGTATGCGCTTATGCCAGCTTCAGCGCCGACAAGGACCCGGCCAAAGCGGTGAACGCCTCCAAGATAGTGGTGGCCTTCATCGTCGCCGGATCGCCGGAGAATGTGCTGGAGAGGCACGGCATAGGAATGTATGAGGCCAAGGCCATATCGGACGCTATCTCCCGATTCGACTTCAAGGGGGCGATGGATGGCGTGACCCCGAGGATGACCGAGGCCTTCTCCATATCTGGAGCGCCTGCAGACTGCAGGGCAAGGATAGACGAGCTTTTATCGACCGGAGTCACCCAGATTGTGGTCGGCTCGCCCATAGGCCCCAATAAAGAGAGCGCCATAAAGCTCATCGGAAAGAAAGTCATCGGAAAATAGGCCAGAAAGGAAGGTCAAGGCTATGCGCGGGCTTTACATTGGGCGATTTCAGCCCTATCACCTCGGCCATCAGGCAGTTCTAGAGGAGATCGCACGAGAGGTTGATGAGATAGTGATAGTGATCGGAAGCGCCCAGGAGAGCCATGGCCCGGAGAACCCCTTCACCAGCGGGGAGAGGATGGAGATGATCTATGCCGCGCTGGGCAAAGGGGAGCTGCGGAAGAGGTGTATCGTCACCACCCTGCAGGATATCAACCGCAACTCATTGTGGGTCTCACATCTGCAGTCCATGGTGCCCTGCTTTGACTTGGTCTACTCCAACAACCCCCTGGTCATCCGGCTCTTCTCCGAGGCGGGGGTTGAGGTGAAAAAGCCCCCCCTGTATCAGCGGGATGTGTACTCCGGATCGGCCATCCGCGCTCTCATGCGGGAGAGAGGAGACTGGGAGAGGCTGGTGCCTCCGGCAGTAGCGGGTTTCATCCAGGAGATCAACGGGGTAGAGCGGCTCTGCCAGGTATCAAAGAGCGATAGCGTACATTCTGCGGATTCGGCGATGCATAACTCCAGTATGATTTAGCGGTGATGGAGAGTTCACAAAGCTGGGCATGATGATGTGAAGCATCCCATTAGGCAGATTTTTAATCTTTGCCAGCAAACGATTAAATGACACCATTATGAATATCTTTGATATCGTGAGAGGGCACGAGCAAGAAATTGAGAAGAGATTTGGCGTTAAGAGAATAGGCCTGTTCGGCTCTTTCGCTCGGGGAGAAGAAAAGGATAGCAGTGATGCAGACATAACGGTCGAGTTTGATCAGCCCACCATTGACTCTCCGCTGACGCCCTTTTCAATCTCCCCCACGAGCTTCACCACCTTCCGGCGCAGATCCTCCAGGCTTCCCGAGTTGTCTATCCGGTAATCCGCCCTCTCCATGGCCCGAGCTAATCCCCAGCCCTTCTCCCGGCACTCCCTCTCCTCTAGAGCGGTGGCAGAATTGCTTTTTGCCTGGCCTTCAGCAGAAGCATTGCCCCCCACCTCTCCGCATACCTTCGGATCGTCCGGCCGCCCCCTCTTCTCCAGCCGCCCCAGCCGGGCATCTGCTGCTGCCCAGACCTCAATTAAGTAGAACTCATCTGCCTGGGATCGAAAGAACTCCGCCTCCGCTCCGGAGCGCAGACCGTCTACCACAACCAGGTCTCTTCCCGTCTTTCGAGCCATCTTTAGCGTCTTTCTGGCTATGGCCTCCGCCCCTTCTTTCTCCCGCAGGGCATTGCCTATCCGGCCCAGGTTCTGGTCGGTCGGCTCCAAACCCTGCCGGGCCGCCTCCTGGCGGATGACATCCCCCATTACCACCACGCTCAAACCCAGCTCTCGAGCGATCTTCGAGGCCTCGCCCTTGCCTGACCCCGGCAGGCCCACAAAACCGATGATCTTCATTCTCTCTTCATCTCTTCACCATTCATGTGCTCTTGGCAATCTCGCCCGCCCATTTGATCGCAGGCGGCGCTCGCACCTGAACCGGAATTCCCCCACCCGCGACCCGGACCATCTCCTGCATCGCCTCCAGTGATACCGGCTCAAACCAGGGCTCGCCCTCCCTGGGATGACCCTGCTGGAGGACAAAGTGCTCCAGATGGCTATCAGGGTACTCTCCACCAAGCTTTTCCAGAATCCTGGCGATCTCCTTTATCTGGCCTGTGGAGGGCAGTTCAGGAAAGATCGTGCACCTGGCGTCGAATACTACGCCAAATTCATAGCAGATCTCCAGGCTCTCCCGGACCCGGGCGGCTACACCCCTTATGCCCGTGGCCATCTGATAGGCGGGCTCATCAAGCTCAGTTTTCAGGTCCAAGAAGACTTTGTCCACCACATCCGCCTCCAGCAGCCTCCTCAGCCTGTCGGGGTAGAATCCCGAGGTCTCAAGCCCACAGGCCAGCTCAAGGCTTCGAGCCAGGCCAAACAGCCTATGACAGGCCTTTAGCTGCTGCAGGGGCTCGCCTCCCGAGAGGACGAAGGCTTCGACAAATGGCCGGGACGCTGCCCTAATGGATGCGTCTTCCAGGCTGATCTGGCGGAGATTGGCTCTCAATTTTATAGCCGGAGTATGCAGGCCTTTGGTCCGGCAGACTATCCGGGATGCCAGAGCATGAAATTCGATTTCGCTCTCGCCGGTCTGAAGGGCATGATTGTGGCAGTGGGGGCAGCGGAGGGGACAGCCGCGCAGGAATACGACCAATGCCGCCTTTCCCAGCCAGTCCACCGTGGATAGAGGGACTATGCCCCCAAAGTTGACCAACAGCTCATCACCCGCTTTTTTCTGGCAGAATAAGACTCATCTCTTTGCCGGCGATCCTGGTCAGCCTCTCCACAAGCTCTGACTGCTTTGACCCCATCCTCTCCTCCAGCATCAAAAGGTCCTTGCGGCTCTGCTCCAGCGCAGCATCGAGCTTTATCAGGGCTTTCTTATCCTGAGAGATGGCGTCTTTCAATTGAAGCGCCTCTTTGCTGCTCTCCTTCAACTGAACCTCCAGGGATTTGATCTCCTCTGCCAGGCTGAAATGGCGGGACCGGGCCAATTCCAGCGACCTCTTCCCGATCAGCTGGTCGATATGATCCAAGACCTTCTCCTTCTTTCGATCCTTCAATCCCAGGGTGGCCAGGTGAGCGCGCAACTCCTCCAGGGATCCAGCAATTTCATTATCCGAGACATGGGCGGGATTGTTCATCAGCTGCAGGAAAACCTCGCCATGCTCGAGGCTGATCCTGTCGCTCGAGCTTTGCTTGGTGATCCTGCCCAGGGCCTTGGTCAGGGGAGAGATAAGGGATCTCAGCTCCTCTTCTGTCTGGATCTTCTCCCTTTTTTTCTCCTCCAGGCTCTTTTTCAGCTCTTCGGTCCTTCTGCCCAGCTCGCTTGCCGCCAGATTCCTTATTCTCTCCTCATGATCCCTCAGCCGAGCAGCAGTGCTGCCAATGAGCGCCTCCTCTCCGGCCACCTTCTTCTTCAAGGAGTCTATGGCCACGAGGCCCTTTCCAAGCTCTTCTGCCAGCTCCTTTGAGTACCAGATCTCCTCAGACAGCTTCCTTCTCTTGCCGATCATCTCTTCCAGCTCGACCAAAGTGCGGCTGATCTGGCCCAGATCGGAGTTTATGCTCTCCAGGCTCTTGGGAAAGATGGCAGCTACATAGCGCTGCGCCCTTCCAAAGGTGGTCACCGTTCTCTCCAGGCCCTTGACCAAAGCCCAGTGGTGCTCGCTGGCGGACTGAAGATCCATTTTCCTGGGAGGATCTATCTTCTCTTCCAGCGATTCCATTTGCTTGACCACCTCACCCCGGGCGGCGAGCCCTGCCCTGAGGAGCTTTGGAGGAGTGGAAGGGTCCGGCTCGGCCGAGGCCAGTCTGGAGACGTCTAGAGAAAGCTCTTTTGCTTGATCCTCAAGATGGCGATATATCTCGGAGAGGCTCTTCTCCCATCCAGCGGAGGTCTCCTTATCCTCCAGCCAGGAAATTACATCCTCCAGCCTCAGGCTCTCCCCCGCCTCCGATCCCGATCCCGAGAAGATCTTCCTCAGCCAATTCAAGGCAGTCTCCCCTGCTTTGGCCTTCTTGCCTTTGTCTTGTTTGCAGGCGGCCGTTCTCCTGGAGGCTGCGCTTCGCTTGCTGCTTGATTTTTCGTAATCCCGTTCACCTCTTCCTCTCCGTCTTTTCCATATCCTTCAATGGCTTCATCTGATCTCATCCCGTCCATCCTCTCCTCACGAGCCAGCTGAAGGAGGACCTTCTCTGCGATCTTCGGTCCAAGAAGCCTGGCGATCTCCACCGGATCTGTGCTCTTAAGCTTCTCCCGGTTGGTTATGCCGGACTGATGGAGCTTTCTTGCCCTCACCCGTCCCACTCCCTTCAGATCCAGCAAGGATAAGAGATCCTGGCCGGCGCCATAATGGAGGCGAACCGATAGCTGCTCCGCCCTGTAGGTGATTCCCAGATCAAGGTGCTTGGACAGCTCTGCTAAAGAGTGCATCAGCCACTCCGCGGTCTCCGCAGACCGGCGGATGTCACCCGGTCCGATGCGATACCGGTCGCTTATAAGCTCCTCTTTAACCTCACCGATCCAGTCGAACAGCATAGAGGAGGTCTTGGCCTCGCGGAGGAGATAATCATAATTCTCCTCATTGAACAGCTCGCTCTGATTGAGATCGATGAACTCCTCCACCCAGCCGTCTGCCGACTGGATGTAAAGCAATGCCATATCCGGAGTCATGGTTATGAGATGGATGAGGGAGAGGTCGGTGGGCTTTCTCACTGTAGCTTCTTTGCCGTTTTTCTCCTCCCGCCCCCCCTTCTCTGCCAGGTTCTCCAACATGATGACCGCGCTCAAGGGGTCGATATACAGCTTGGAGACCAGAGAGCCCAGCTTTGTTGGCGTAAGGTCGCCCTCCGGACTGTCCACGATCATTCCGTTATCTGAGAGGAAGGCGAGAACCTTCTCCAAAGCAGCATCCAGGTGCCAGGGATCCTGCTGATAAGCATAAAATGTGGTGGCAATGAACTCCTTCAGCTCGCCCTCCGTCCGGGCAAAACCGGCGGTGATGGTGGAGAGGATATGAGTGCGCAGAGCGCTCTCGCTGGCCAGTTTCGACCAGATCTCCTCAGGCGAGCCGTCGATATAATGCTCCTTCAGATTACGCATCTCCGAGTCGTCCTTGGCCATGAGGAAGGATTCGCCATAAGGATCCAGCCCCGGCCTTCCCGCCCTGCCCGCCATCTGGCGGTACTCGATCACCGGTATGGGGACCATTCCCGAGCCGTACTCATACCTCCGGTAGCTCTTGATCAGCACCCTGCGCGCGGGCAGGTTCAGGCCGGCAGCCAGGGTCGGAGTGCTGGCGATGACCTTGATCCTGTTCTCCCGGAAACCCTGCTCAACCAGCCTGCGCTGATCGGGCAGGAGGCCTGCATGATGAAATGCAATGCCTCTGGAGACACATGAGGCCAGGCGATGGCAGGTCTCGCTCTCTCCTGTGGCCAGGATGCTTTCCGACAGGGTCTCGGCCTTTGGATCTGGAGGAATCAGGTTGCTGAGCTTGATGGCTGCAGCCTCGGCATTCTTGCGGGAGTTCTCGAATATCAGAATCTGGGCGTCCTGAGAGAGGGTGTCTCTGACCAGGGCGATAGACTCGTCCTTCTTCTCATCCTTCTTCGCCTCAAGAGCCCTCTCTTCGTCCGAGAAGACCAGCCTGCCCTTGCAGATGACCCCCTCCTTCAGAGCTATGGGCCTCCAATCGCTGCTCACCAGCTCTGCATCCAGCCAGTCTGCCAGTTCTCGGGAGTTGGCCACCGTCGCCGAAAGGCCGATGATCTGCAATCCAGAGTTAGAGCGACGCAGCTTGGTGATGGTCATCTCCAGGGTAGGACCCCGGCCAACGTCGTTTAAGAGGTGGATCTCATCGATCACCAGAACGGCCAGGTCTCGAATCCAGGAGGCGCCGTTTCTCATCAATGAGTCCGCCTTCTCTGAGGTGGCGATGATGATCTGATTTCTGCCCAGGCGTTCGTCCTTCTTATCGAAGTCGCCTGTGCTTATGCCTACGCTCACGCCCAGATCTTTGAATCTTTGAAAAGAATCGAACTTCTCTGCTGCCAGGGCGCGCAGAGGGACGATGTAAAGGGATCGCTTCGACTGCAAAGCGGCTTTGAGCATGGCCAGCTCCGCCAGGAAGGTCTTGCCCGAAGCGGTAGCCAGGGCAAGAAGCATGTTTTTGCCTTCCAGAAGGCCTCGTTCCACGGCTTGTGCCTGTGGCGGATAAAGCTCGTTATACCCCTGCCCTTCGTAAAGCTCGATGGCCTCCTGGGGCAGCCAGCGGCTCAAATCCCTAATCTCCAGCATCAATCTCCCTTTCGGCTCGATAACTTCAAGACGTCCTATCTCGACCGATCTTCTATATGACCTTCAAGGATCTGCCCGGGCTCCTCTAATCTTAAATACTACGTGAAAGTAGTACCTGCGGGATAATAACCTGGACAGGAACGAAAAAAGAATTACCGTCATCATATAAATGCATCTTCCATGGAGAGAACCTAATGTATGCCGATCGGATAAAGAATCTCCCGCCGTACCTTTTTGCCGGCATCGATAAGGCGAAACAGGAGGCAAGGGCAAAAGGCGTGGACGTAATCGATCTGAGCGTTGGCGATCCGGATCTTCCGACGCCCGATCACATTGTTCAGGCCTTAAAGCAGGCGGCGAATGACTCATCGAACCATCAGTACCCATCTTATGAGGGAAAACTCGCCTTCCGGAATGCAGTGGCAGACTGGTATAAAAAGACCTTTGATATTGATCTGGATCCAAAGAACGAGGTGCTCACTCTGATCGGCTCCAAGGAGGGTATCGCTCATGCACCGCTGGCCTTCATCAATCCGGGAGACGTGGCGCTTGTCCCTGATCCTGCCTACCCGGTTTATGCAACGGCCACGGCCTTCGCTGGCGGAGAGCCTGCCATAATGCCGCTTTTGAGGGAGAACGGCTTTTTACCGGACCTCGATGCCATCCCAGCAGATGTCGCCCGACGGGCGAAGATCATGTTTCTCAACTATCCAAACAACCCCATCGGTGCTACGGCTAGCGAGAAGTTCTTTGGAGAATTGGTCGACTACGCCCGGGATCATAATATCATCATAATGCACGACAATCCCTACTCCGAGATCTACTACGATGGCAATAGATCCCTGAGCATTCTGGAGATAGATGGGGCAAAGGATGTTGCCGTGGAGTTTCATTCCCTCTCCAAGACCTACAACATGACCGGCTGGAGGATAGGATCGGTCGTGGGCAATGCCGATGTAGTAGCGGGAATTGGCAAGGTCAAGAGCAACATCGATTCGGGAACCTTTGGCGCCGTGCAGGATGCAGGAATCGTGGCCTTGAGCAGCCCAAAAGAAGTGGTGGATGAGATCCGCAAGGTCTACCAGCAGCGCATAGAGATCCTGTACAAGGCCCTCAAGGATATCGATCTAGTACTGGAGAAGCCCAGGGCGACGCTATACCTCTGGGCCTGGGTAAAAGGAAGCTCCATCGATTATGCTGCAAAGCTGCTGGAGAGGACAGGGATAGTGGCCACGCCTGGTCTCGGATTTGGAAAGTACGGCGAGGGCTACATGCGCTTTTCCATCACCAGAGAGACGAAGAGGGTAGAAGAGGCAGCAAGGCGCCTGGAGAAGATGAAGGATTAGGTGGATTCGAGCCACAGAAAGTCTGGAGGGAACCATATTGCTTGAAAGTTATTCCGCAAAAGAAGTCGAGGCCAAGTGGCAGAGGATCTGGGAGGAGAATGCGATCTTTGAGCCGGAGCCTGATGAGCGCCAGAAGTTTCTCTTGACCATACCCTATCCTTATTTGAATGGTAATCTGCATGCCGGTCACACCCGCACATTCACCATAGGAGATGCATATGCCCGCTACAAGAGGATGAGGGGCTACAATGTCCTCTTCCCTATGGGGTTTCATGCCACAGGAACGCCCATCGTGGGCCTGTCCGAGCTCATAGCCAACAAAGATCCTCTCATCTGGGGAGTCTACACCCGGCTGCATGGCATTCCTGAGGAGGAGCTGGCCAGCCTGAATACGCCGGAGAAGATAGTGCTCTATTTCCGACGCCAGGCCAAAGCAGCAATGCAGTCCATCGGCTACTCCATAGACTGGAGGCGAGAGTTCACCACCACTGATCCCGCTTACAGCAAGTTCATCGAATGGCAGTTCGGCATACTGCGAAATCTCGATTATGTGGTCAAGGGCAGCCACCCGGTGCGCTGGTGTCCGCACGACAAGAATCCGGTGGAGGACCATGACATCCTCAAGGGCGAGGATGCCACCATTATGGACTTCGCCCTGATCAAGTTCAGGATGGGGGATGCGATTATGCCCTGTGCCACCCTGAGGCCGGAGACCGTCTTCGGGGTGACCAACCTCTGGCTGAACCCAAGTGTCACTTATGTCATGGCGAGGATCAACGACGAGAGCTGGATCGTCTCGAAAGAGGCCTATGAGAAGCTGACCTATACCGACCGAGCTGTGGCCTGGGGAGCGGAGATACCCGGAATTGAGCTTATCGGCAAGAGGGTGACCAATCCGCTCACCGGGGCGGAGGTGCTCGTTCTGCCCGCAGGGTTCGTGGATCCAGACAATGGCTCAGGGATTGTGATGTCCGTTCCAGCCCATGCCCCTTACGATTATCTGGCACTGAAGGATCTGTACGAGGAAGACCTGAGCCAGTATGGCATCAAAGAGGACCTGAGAGCAATCGAGTTCATATCCCTGATAGAGTCGCCTGGCTACGGGGAGTTCCCGGCAGTGGAAGCAGTGAAAGAGCTCGGGGTCCGGGATCAGAATGACCCCAAAGCGGAGGAAGCGACCAAAATGGTCTACCGCCGCGAGTTTCATAACGGAGTTCTCAAGCCCAACACCGGCCGCTACGCGGGCGTGGCGGTGAGCAAGATCAAGGACCTGCTGCTCAGGGATCTGATCGATCGAGGGATAGCCGAGATCTTCTATGAGTTCTCCGAGACCCCGGTGATCTGTCGCTGCGGCACCAGGTGCGTTATCATGATGGTGCGGGACCAGTGGTTCCTGGAGTACTCCAATCCCGAGTGGAAGGGCAGGGTTTTATGGTGCCTGTCCAGGATGAACATAATACCACCGGAGTTCCGGGTGGAGTTCGAGAACAAGATCGACTGGCTGAAGGACAAGGCCTGCGCCAGGCGGAAGGGTCTGGGAACTCACCTCCCCTGGGATAAGGAGTGGCTGATTGAGTCCCTGGGAGACTCGACCATTTACATGGCCTACTACATCCTGGCCAAGTATGTCAATGCGGGGATGAAGATCGACAACCTGCCACCGGAGTTTTTCGAGTACATCTTCATGGATAACGGTGATGCGGCTAAAGTGGCGGATCTGACCGGCCTCCCTGGTCAGACGGTGCAGCAGATTCACGACGACTTCGCCTACTGGTATCCCGTAGATCTGCGCACATCGGGCAAGGACCTGGTGGCCAACCATCTGCTCTTCTTCCTCTACCATCATGTGGCCATATTCCCGGAGCAGCTCTGGCCGAAGGCTATAGCCGTGAACGGCTTTGTCTCCCTGGAGGGGCAGAAGATGTCCAAGTCCAAGGGACCGCTCCTCACATTGCGCCAGGCGGTGGCGGAGAACGGAGCGGATGTGACAAGGCTCTACATTCTGGGCAATGCCGAGGGGACGGCGGATGTGGACTGGAGAAATGATGGGGTTGAGGCCACCCATGCTCATCTGGACCGGTTCTACAATCTGGCGCGGGAGATAATGGCGGACAGGAATATCGACGAGAATGCGGAAAAGACGCTCATCGACCGCTGGATGCTCTCCCGGCTGCAGAGGCGGATTGTCCAGGCCACGGAGGCCATGGAGGAGATTCAGACCCGCAGGGCTCTGCAGAGTGCGTTTTATCTGCTGATGGGAGACCTGCGCTGGTATCAACGCCGGGGAGGGAAAAACCAGCTCCGTGCAGTGCTGTCGGCCTGGGTGAGGATGATGTCGCCCTTCATCCCTCATATCTGCGAGGAGCTCTGGGCCTCGGGCCTTGGCCAGGGATATGCCTCTAGAGCAGAGTGGCCGGTGGCGGATGAGTCCCTGATCGATGTGCGGGCGGAGAAGGCAGAAGATCTCCTGGAGAGGACGCTGAACGATGTGCAGGAGATCGTCAATGTCACAGGGACCAAGCCCGCCAAGATCACCCTTTACACCACTCCCCGGTGGAAGAAGGAGATGCTGCGCCTTGCCGTGGCCGCTGCAGCGGGAGGAAAGCTGGACATGGGTGCGTTGATGAAGGAGGCAATGGCCAATCCGGCGATAGCCGAGCACAAGAAGGATGCTCCCAAGTATGCTCAGAAGCTGGCCAAGGCGGCGCATTCGCTCTCTGCGGAAGCGCTGGGCCTTGACGAGTACGAGACCCTGACCCTGGAGAGGGAGTATCTGGCGAGTGCATTGGGCGCGCCGGTGGAGATCTTTTCGGCTGAGGAGGCGGGAGCGGATCCCAAGGGCAAGAGCCGTCAAGCGGAGCCGGGGAGGCCGGCGATATATATTGAGTGAATCTCGTCTGCCCTTTTTCTTTACGGGAAAGAGGAGATGCAAATGAGCTCTGTTGCCCACGATTGCTGCTGCAAAATAGGCAAGATGCGTGAGGGCAGGCATGATTTCATGGCCAGGATTGAGGATGAGATCATTGTCATCAAGGATGTCCCGGTCCTTATCTGCGATACTTGCGGCGAGATCGAATACACTCTGGAAGTATCAAGAGAAATCGACCGGATCAGGAAGGAATTCTTAGCTGGACGGCTGCGAGCCCGGCCCCTGGCGGCGAAGGAGGTCGTATTCAAGCCCCAGCGCGCAGACTCGATTGCATGAGCGTCTTCTGCCTAAAGATTCCCTCAGGAAGGTTCCGATATAGGCGCAGCAGAAAGAAGCGTAAGAGCCGGGAAAACCAGCGATCAATCGTGTGATGCCTCTCCTTGCTTCACAAATCTGCCAGGCTGAGAATCGAACTCAGATGAATTACCCTGGAACCTATTCATATTATATTAAGCACCCTCTTAAATTTTCCCCCACAAAGTGCCAGAAGGAATGCGATTTCTATCTCCAGAATCTGGCGAGCGGACACTGCCCCTCGCCAACGCCAGGCGTCCTCCCGCAAGAGCCTGCGTGCATGTGCACGGGCTCGGGGGCGGCAGGTAAATGAGCAAGTGCAAAGATGCGAAAGGCTTTATCTGATTGCCGTGGATATTATTGCGATGTTCGCAGAGTACATCCAGGCAGCAATGGATCAGGCCACCTACGAGATCATCGATGACCCTGAGCCCTTTTATGGCGAGGTGCCCGAGCTGGAGGGCGTATGGGCAACCGGCAAAACCCTGGAAGACTGCCGCAGGGAGCTGCAAGAAGTCATCGAGGGCTGGATTGCATTGAAGCTGAGATTTGGTCATCCAATTCCCGCCATCGGCGGGCATTCGATCAATGCATCAGCGGAGCCGGTGTCCATTGTCGAATAAGCTTTTGCCGGTCCCAAGAAGAGAGCTCATCCGGCGGTTGGGCAAATTGGGATTCGTGGGTCCTTTTCCTGGTGCTGGTCACGAGTATATGTCAAGGGGCCTTTTAGAGGTACGTATTCCGAATCCTCATGGAAGCGATATCAGTACTGCTCTCCTGCAAAAGATCTTGAAGAGAGCTGGAATAAGCAGAGAGGAATGGTTTGATACCGACTAGATAGCTGGGCGCTTCTCAGCACGTTCAATGGTGTGGCTATGGCAGGCTCCGGCTAGTGAGGAAGCGCCTTGATTCATTCCTTAAGTCCGTGCCTGTCGCATTGAGACTGAATGCATATGGAATAATCGCATCCAATCCACCAGGATTCCTCAGAGCGTTGCACTTTCATAGCACCCAAACGCTTGCCCGCACGGACGCGATTCGCCCACCTGCGAGGGCACGCACATGCACGGGCGCAGCGCATGGCAGCCACAGCCGGCCCAGCCCGCCTAGAGCAGTGCCGGGCGAAATTCCTAGCCAGCTACTGAGACCTATGGTCTATCCTTTGGTCTCATGCTACCTGATATGAGACTCCGATCTCCTGGAACTCCGCTGTTTCTTTTCGCTCCAGCTTGGACCTAATCTGTTCAAACTTTCTCACACTCTCCTGAGAGTACAGCCGTTCTCCACAGCGCAGGCAGACCTCCGCGCAGACCTTTAATACGGCGGTATTGACGCCCCCACGCAGTACCTTTTCAACCTGCTTTTCAATCAGATCCCCACCACAGACAGGACATTTTTCAAACGGTATGCTATTCATTTCTTCCTCACTTTGCAGTCGATCCATCGATTCGGATCTGGACGGTAGACCGTGATCAGGACCGCCCACCCGTTCAACTCGCTATAGGCCCAAACGCTGTGAACCGGATCGCCGGCAAAGGTTTGACCGAAGATCAGAACACTTGGATAAGGTGAATCGTCTGCGTACTCTTCGATCACAACTCCATGCAGAGCCGAAAAGTAGATCTCGTCAAACTTGATCTCGTCAGCATTGGCTTCTTCATAGGCGTGATCGGTTATTCTAACATGGCCTAGCTGAATGGCCTAGCTGAATGGCTTCCAAGATGTCAGCGAGTTTTGCCCGGCTTCCTCCAACCACGTATTAATAAATTCGTATTATGATAATTAAAGGTTATGTCAAATGATTTTGCGCTTTATCTAGATTCACTATGGCGGCATAGGTAAGTGCCCGAACGAGTGCCCCGCACAATGCCTGGCACCCACTCCCGCAAGAGCGCGCGTGCATGTGCACGGACTCGGGGGTGGCAGGGCCGAGAGAAAGCAAGAATGAGCTTGCCAATCAAAGGAAGTCTGGTGACCACTCCACGGAATCAAGGCGGGGCAAGATTCATCCCACCTCTAAAGAGTCGGGAATTCCCTGCCCCTACACCCCGTCGTTCCTCAGAAGGTCCAGCTGACTTGAATAGCCAGAAAAGCCCCTCTCTTCAAAGACGTATTCCTCACCTGATTTTGATCGCAGCGTTCCTTGCAGGAGGGCTAGTTGCTGGAGGTCCAGACGGTCGGGCATCGGCCTGGGATAGTCAAGCACTGTGGGAATGCTCTCAAATACCCCAACCGCAAGTTCCAGGCTCCAATCCCCATTATCTGCTGAGATGCTGTATCGGGCAGGATGGACCATAGTGGCATTATCGATGGCGTATTCTGAATAATCAGTGTAATTCGCCTTCACCTGCCCCCCTGAGAACTCTATTGACTCGCCCTCCTTCTGAATTCCCAGATATGCCTTGGGATTATCCTCTGTTCTGTTCTCCCAGATCTCTCTGTAGCTCAGGCTGAAGTTCTTAGCGGGGTTGGAAGCCTCTGCCCAGGTGAACTGGGGATCGTTCAGGGGAAATCTGCCCCATATGTGGTCATGATAGCCAGTCCCGTCAATATCCACCGTCCTGTTGCCGATGGTGAAGCTGCCGGTCACGTTGGCTGATGGCATATAGACCAGCCACTTCATCCAACCGGATTGGCCTGTCTTTGTCTGAGTGGGAATAGCATACCAGGGATCCGCGGCTGCCTCGTAGACCAGGTCCCACCGAAAAAGCTCGCTGGTGGCCTCATCCTCGACCTCTCCCCGAATATGGATCCTCCCCTCTTGATCAGAATAAAAGCCGTTTTTGTCGATATCGAACATGGGAGAATTGCGATCCCCGCCAAATCCCCGGCTCTGATGAGATCCCAATATCGGAATTTGGCCATTCTGCAGCAAAATAACCTGGACCTGAATCCTCCGGTATGCCGTCAGGTTGTCCGGATCGCTCAAAAGGAAGGTAAGCATGAAGTGAGTGTCCCCATCCCGCCCATTGAAGTACCACCATTCATTGTAGAGCTGGTCGTCGATTCCATTTTTCATATAGTGGTAGGCATCGTCCCTGGGATCGGCATTGACTGCAGATACTGCGCTTGATAACAGGAAGATTGCAGATGAAGCTATTGCCACAAATATTATTGATGCCACTAATGCCCGATTCGATATTAATGCTGGATGAAGCACATCATTTTTCATTTCTGCATCTCCCATCTTCGCTTCTGCTCATTCATTGCTAAATCGCTACCATGTAGTCTATTCCATGATCCTCTAAATATAACCATCTTTTCATATAAACATCTTTTCATGCGATTCCCAGGCGCAATTGGCGGCTGAGCAGGCGAATAGCTTCTCTTGGGTCCTTCGCCCTCAACGTCCCGGCAATATCCCAGCTTCCCAGGCTGATCACGGCTTTATTCATCTTCAGGGCCAGGGCGATCTCGGATAGAGTCCCATACTCGCCGGGCAGAGCAATAACTGCATCCGAGCTCCTCACAATTATCGCATTCCTGGCATGGCTCATGCCTGTGGCCACGCTAATTCCCACATAGGGATTGGCATCCTTCCTGTCCCCGGGCAGAATTCCCACCACCGTTCCCCCGCTCTCTGCTGCACCCTTACATGCTGCCTCCATAACCCCACCCAGGCCACCGCAAATGAGGGTGTGCCCCTCCGCTGCCAGGAGCCTCCCAAGCTCCTCTGCCATCTCCCGGACGCAAAGGCTGCAGTCTCCACCTCCTACTACTGCTATTTGTATTCTGATTCCTCCCTAAGACGATAATTCCGCCAGACCCTCTCATTAGACCGGCAGCAGCAATTCCTCGACCGTTCCATTCAGACAGGCTCACTTTTCGAGAGGGCCTTATAAGATCATGATGACGTTTTTCCCTCTGTGGCAAAGAACCATCCGGTAGAAGACGATTATGCCCAGGGACATGGTATCAAGTCTCTTTGAAGGCATATTCATAGATAGCGCCAAAATTGTGAACATGTTATATGCAGAACAGATATATGCAGACCAAAAGTATAAATATAATTAGGCATTAGTATGAATGGAATCTCATGATTCAGGGGGTAAGACAATAATGATAAAGAGGTTTGCATTGCCTTTCGTTCTGGCAGTTCTTATAATTCCCTCATTTGCTCAGGGGGGTGCTGGATACGGCGCAATAGATATTCTGGGAAAGTATGGTGGAATACTTGAATTGGAAGCTTCTGCCTTTGTATTTCCAGAATATACAGATGTCAATATAGATACTCTGAAAATTGGAAACGATCGGGCTTTAGCCATTGGTCCCGGTATAGATCCTATTGCTACAAACAATCTGCTGATCAAGAAGAATCAGAATTCAGGAGACTGCAATTGCTGCTCTGAGGACAGCCCGACAAATGCCAATGTGTCACCCAGCTGTCTGGATTGCTGCAATAAGGTCAATATCGATCAGATCGGCGCTGGCAACAGGGATGCTATAGCATTGGGGCTGTCTGAGGCAACCAATAACGTCAAGATCGTTGCCAATCAGCAGTGATAGTAAAATCCAGTAGCTTGATCCCGTAAAGGCATTATTGGGCCCGCCCACTTCCTTTTTGGGGGCTGAAAGCAACTTTTTTTGCATAGCTCTTAAGAAAGCAAAAATTTTCAGCCAAACCACAGAGACGCAGAGGGGCTATAATCTCTGCCGGATCCCACTTCCATAATTGGGCGAAGAACCATATTCTAGCCTATCGCCATAATGATCTGTGAATGAGTTAGGAAATGGCTGGCATGAGTCACCTTAATCTGGCTTGGCATCAGCAGAAGAAACGCCATCAATATCCATAAGGATCTTCTCATAGCGCTCCACGATCCTCTCCACTATGTCCATATCGTAGGGCTGGTGGACAGGCACCTGAATTTCGGCCTCCATCTGGGCAGAGCTGGGCGCTGCTCTCAGCCCCCCCTCCTGAACATCCAAACGGAGATCGCGGGCGATATCCTCGATCATGGGAGTCAGAGGCTTGATCGGCCTTGCCTTCTGCGCCCTTTTGCGAAACCTCTTCAGGAGCCGATCAACCTCTGCCGCCAGTGGCTCCACATCGCCCGATTCTGCTGCCCGGACTATCTGCTCTGCGCTCTCTTTAAGCTGGGAGAGGGTTCGAACACCTGCCTCTATGAGATCTCCGCAGTAGTGTTCTCTCACCCTCTCCAGGTAGCCGGGAGCAATTATCAGAAGGTCGATCTCCTCGAGCCGGGATAGGTCCTCTTCTCCTGGGTTGTATGGATTGACCACCAGATAGTCCAGGCCCAGGCGCAGGGCGAGGGTCCTGTACATGGGACTGACCCCTACCAGCTTTTTGTTCTGCAGAAGAGCCTTTCTCACCGCCTCGGGATTGGAGGAGGTGATGCCGAAGTAGTCGGCAAATCCGGGAGTGGTGGTGAGAAGCTTGGTCCGGCTGTGCTTGACCGCATTGATCAGGCCTCTTTTCTCCAGTTCCTTCACGTGCTCATAGCTCTTGTTCCCCCTGATCTGCACCAGCTCGCTCTGCTTGATGGGCTGCTTATAGGCGATGATGGCCAGGGTCCTGATCAGGGGCGCCTCGATCTCCTTGGGAGCGAAGGAGAGAACCCGTCCCGCCAGCATGGAGTGGACCTGCATGGAATAGCCATCTCCTATGCTCTTGATCTCTATTCCCGAGCTGCGACTGGCATACTCCTGGGCTAGGTCGCGGGCAGCCTCCTCGGCCATCTGGAGGGAGAGGCCGGAGATATCCGCCAATTCTCGGGGACTGAGCGTCCTGCCTGCAGCAAAAAGAGCGGCTTCGATAACTACTTTAGCGCTGGAATCCGTCATCAGATCGACCAATAGAGACTCTTTTTCCGGAAAGGATTTAAGCTTGCCCTAGGGATGTCGGTGTCAGAGAAGAGGCTTTGGCGACGCCCGGGCCACTGATCCGCTCAGGGATGTCTTTTCACAAACAGGTCCCCGAATATCTCCTCTTGCTCCAGCCACACCTGCTTTCTCTGGGCCATGAAGAGTAGTGAGACGTAGTTGGTCACCCCGTCCTCATTCAGTCCATCTCTGCTGTTAATATCCTGGAAGGTGATGGTCTTCTTCTCCATGAACATATCATCCAAAATGGGTCCCAAGAACCTGATCCTCTCCTCGATCCCTTCATCGTGTGAGAGGTCCAGTGCCTTCTCCTCAGTGGAGGGCCAGCGGTCCCTCATGGCCTTTCTCCGGCCGACCATCTCCGCCTTCTTCAGCTCCGAGATCAGCTCTTCTAAGGTTACCGGCCTCTTGGTGCGCCTCCTCACTGGCGGGCGGGGAAGGGTGCTCTCCCTCTCCTCTTCCCAGACCTCCTCCCCCACCTCCTCCAATTCAGGCTCTGGCTCCTCATCTGCCACCTCCTTTTGCCCTTCCATGGAGTCGGACTTCATCCTCAGGAGAATGCTGGCATAAAGGAGTGTCCTGGCCGGTATTCGCAGGTCTCTCTTCTCCAGGGAGTCGATGTACTGCAAAAACTTCTCTGTGGTCCTGGCAATATCAATATCCCAGGGATCGATATCCCCTCTACGAGCAAGCTCCACCAGAACCTCCGCCGGCTCGCCGAACTCGAAATCGCGGGGATTCTTCATGAATGGATCTTCGGACAAGTCCTACCTCAGCTGGTGCATATGCCGGTCACCGTGGTGATGTTGTTCTCTTGCATGGTCACGCCCAGGGTGAACTTCGACTGCAGTATCATCGGCTTTCTCAGGGACACCACAATGAACTGGGCCTGGGCAGAGATCTTCTTGATCAGCTTTGCCACCCTCTCCACATTGGCTCCATCCAGGAACATGTCGATCTCGTCCATAGCGTAGAAGGGCGCAGGCCGGAACATCTGAATGGAGAAGATGAAGGAGAGGGCGGTCAGGCTCTTCTCCCCTCCGGACATGGCCTCCAGGCGGTGGAAGGGCTTTCCCGCCGGCCGGGCCTTGATGGTCATCCCCCCGCTCAAGGGATCCTCCGGGTTCTCCAGGATCAGGTCGCCTTCTCCCCGGGATAGCTCCTGGAATATGTTCTTGAAGTTCTTGTTGATCTCATTGAAGCTGGATAAGAATGCCTCCTTTTTCATCTGGTCATACCTCTCCAGCTTATCGATGATAGCTTCCCTCTCCTCCCTTAGAGTGGTCCTCCTCAGAGCCAGGAAGTCATAACGGGTCAACACATGATCGTACTCGTCGATGGCCAGCATGTTCACCGGCTCCAGGTCTCTCATGAATTGGGTCAGGGCCCGGATCTTCTCAGCCACGGTATTGCTATCCGGCGGCTCCTGGGTCGAGTCTACGCCGCTCTGTTCGATCTCTCTTCGCAGTCCCTCCACCCTCATCTGGATGACATCCCTGGCGGAGAGGCTGGCATCCAGACGAGCTTGAATCCGGTCCATCTCCCGTTCCATCCTGTCGATAGCCCGCTGCATGGTGATGGTCTTCTCAAGAAGCTCTACGCGCACTCCTTTGAGGCCGTGCAGCTCCACTTCGATCTCCGCCTCCCTGGACTTCATCCCATCCAGTTCCAAATTTAGGCTCTGGATCATGGTCATGGCAGCCTCCTTCTGCTCTGCTGCCTCTGCCTTCTCCGATTCCAGTAGCTCCTTTTTGGATGAGATCTCCTTTTGCTTCTCGATTATGCCCTCTTCCCGGATCTTGTCCTTGAGGATCTCGGCATCGATCTCGGCTATCCGGTCCTGCAGCCTTCTAATCTCCGATTTGGCCGCGTCTGCCTTGCGATTCAGCTCGGGGATCGCTGAGCCTGAAAGGTCGGCCTCTATCCGGCCTATCGTCTCATTCATGGATGCCAGGGTCGCCTCAGACTCCCGGATCTCCCCCTCCAGAGCGTCCAGCCTTCCCTTATAGCTGAGAAACTCGCTCTCCATCTGCACGAGCCGCTCGCGCTTCTCAGAGATGCTCTTCTCCAGCCGGGGCTTTGACCCCGCCATCTCGTCCGCCTGGAAGGTCTTCTTGGAGATGGACCGGTTCAGCTCCTCCACCTCTCGGGTTATGTGGGAGATCTGCTCCTCCATCCGGTCCAATCTCTCCAGAAGTTTCCCGCGCTCGGCATCGGCGTTGGCAATCCTCTCCGATAGCTCCAGGAGCTTCTTTCCCTCCTCTGCCGCGAACTTCATCCTGGTCCTATAGTGGCCTCCGGTCATCGCTCCGGACCTCTCCACCAGATCCCCTTCTAAAGTGACCATCCGGTAGCGGCCCATGAGAGCTCGGGCGTGGTTTAAACTCTCTACCACTAAAGTATCGCGAAATACATACCAGAAAGCCCCCTGAAACTTGGGATCAAAGTCGATCAGCCTGAAGGCATAGTCAACTATCCCCTCGTAGTTGGGCTTGACCGAAGGGCTGCCCCGGTCCAGCTTATTCAAGGGGAGAAACGTGGCCCTGCCGATCTGGGACCTCTTCAGATATTCAATGGCCCGGGCGGCATCCTCGTCCGTGGCGGCGACAATGCTCTGCATACGCGCTCCTGCAGCCACTTCCAAAGCGACAGAAAAGCGCGACTGAACGTTCCCCAGTTCCGCTACGGTGCCATAAAGGCCGGGGAGCATACCATTCTTGAGAGCAGTGCGGATGGCGTCCACCGCCCGGCTGAATCCGCCTTTGTCCTCTGCCGCCTTAATCCGGCTGTCGGTGCGGGCGAACTCGCTCTGCAGCTTATTCATCTCCCTCTCTGCCTCGGCGATCTCCCGGCGCAGCCTGAGTCTTGCGCTCTCCAGGTCATCCCGATCCTTCTCCAGCTCCATCGCTCGGCTGTTGAGCCCGGCCAGCTCCTCTTTCAGTTGTTCGGCCTCATGATCGCTGCCGGCCAGGGCATCCATGGCCTCCTTGATGGCGCCTGAGAGCTCCTCTCTTTCCAGGCTCCCCCTTCTCGTGGCATCCAGCAGACGGTCCCGCTCTCGCAGCAGATCTCCAAGCCTTGCTTTGGCCTCCTCCCGGGTCCCCCTCGCTCTCTCAAGCTCCTCTCTAAGGGCGGAGAACTGGGCGTCCTCACGGGTTAAGCTCTCTTCAACCTCCCCGAGGAGGTCGTTTTGATCTTCAAGCTCTCCTTCTAAGCTGGCCTTGCGAATGCTTGCGTCTCTGATCTTCTCCGCCAGAACCTCCTCCTCCCCAGAGAGGTTACCCAGCTGAATGAAGCTCGCATTCTGCTGGCGATCCAGATCGTTCAGGGCCTTCTCTGCCATCTGGATCTTGCTGGTCTCGCGGGCGAGTTCCCCTTTCAGCTCCTCTATCCTCCGCTTGACCTCGATCTGCTCGTCCTCTCCCTTATGGGTTATCTCCTGACCGAGGTTCTGCAGCTTCTCCTCCTGGACGGCAAGCTCGGAGCGATCCTCATCTGCCCGCAGCTTGATCTCATCATTCTTGCCCTGGAGGGAGGATATCTCCTGGTTCAGGCTCTCCAGCTCTCCAGATGCCTCTTTGAGCCTGGCCAATAGGAGGAAGGCCTCCTGCCTTTTCAGCTCGTCCTTGTGCGCCTGGTAGGAATGAGCCTTATCCCGCTCCGCCCGCAATCGGTCCAGCTGGCCGCCTACCTCCTCCAGAATGACGTCAACCCGTTCGACGCGCTCTCGCACCACATCCAGCTCTTCCAGCGCCTTCTTCTTCTTCTCATCGAACTCTGCGACGCCAGCGATCTCGTCTATGATCTTCCTCCGCTCAACAGCCGTCATCTCAATGATGCGGGTCACATCCCCCTGCATGACGATATTGTAGCTTTCTGGGGTTATGCCCGCCTTGGCCAGCAGGTCCAAAAGCTCTGCCTGGCCACAGGACTTGCCATTAAAGGAATAAGAAGAGGCATATTTGTCGCGGTTTATCTTGATCTTTCTTGAGACCTCGATCGTATCCTGATCCAGTGGAAAATGGCGGCTGGTGTTGTCCAGCCTGACTATTACCTGGGCAAAATCCGGATTCTTCCCGTTATCCCCCCGGTAGATGAGATCGGGCAGCCTTTCCGCCCTCATGGCCCGCGAGCTGGAAAGGCAGAGGGCGAAGAGGAGAGCATCGACTATATTGGATTTACCGCTTCCATTCGGCCCCGTCACCGTTACAAAATCGTTCTTCAGAGGAACCCTGATGCTCTTGCCGAATGACTTAAAGTTCTTGAGCTCAACCTCTTTGATGTACAAAGGTTACCTCCGCCCAAATTCTGCAATGCTGGCCCTTTCGATACTCCTCAACATTAGAATCACGTCCCTCGGCTTTAATCCCGCTCTTTTTTCTTAAGGCAGTTGAGGCTTTCGCTTATGATTTCTGCTCCAACTTAATCATGTATTCGAGGATGTATATATCACTTTCCCATATTTAAGCATTTTATCCAGTACTATTATTAAATTATCAAAATCAATATATTTATTTAAGCATAGACAATTTCATCCATCCCAATAATTCTAGTTTTCCCCTCTCATTCCTCTAAAGCCTGTTTTCAGGGTTACCCCAAGGCTTATTTACCATCTGGCAGATCGAAATGGGAATGGACGTACTCGCAGATGTAGGTGGAAGGCCAGGCCTGGACTGCAGGGGATTTTGCAGCTACTGCTACTTTAAAGGGGTAAAAAAGGTGCCACCATTCGGCTGCAAGAACTGCATGCCCTTCAAGAAGGGCTGTGACTACTGCGCCCGCGCCATCATGGAGGGCTATCCAGGCTTCAAGCCCATGAACGACGTCTTGTTCGAGGTGGCTCAGAGGTGCATGGGCAGCATGCCGGACAAGGTCACCATCAGCGGGGGTGGCGACCTGAGCTGCTACCCAGACCTTCTACCACTGGCGAGGATGGTGGGCCAGGGAATAGTGCCCATTAGCCTTGGCTACACCAGCGGAAAGGGATTCCGGGATAAGGACGATGCGGCAAAGCTTATCGATGCCGGAGTGAACGAGGTCTCTTTCACCGTCTTCTCCACCAACCCCGAGCTTCGACGCAAGTATATGGGAGACAAGCATCCTGAGGTCGCCCTGGAAAATTTGAAGACATTCTGCCACAGCTGCGAGGTCTACTGCGCCGCAGTCATAATTCCGGGCGTAAACGACGGTCATGAATTGGAGAAGACCTGCAATGACCTGGAGGAGATGGGAGCACGAGGCCTGATCTTGATGAGGTTTGCCAATCGCCGTGATCAGGGCCTGATCCTGGGAAATGGACCAATTATGCCAGGGATAATCCCTCATACCATCGAGGAGTTCAGAGACCTGGTCACCCATACTGCAGAGATGCACAGCTTCCGGGTAACTGGAACGCCTCTATGGGATCCGGTCACCGGCGCGCCCTTCGCTCTGTCCAGGCATCCAGATATCATATCCCGCCTGCCCCCTCTGAGGAGAGGGGCGAGCATCATCACCAGCCGGGTGGCTGCTCCTTTGCTCACGGGCATCTTCAGTCAGATGGAGGGAGGAGAGAAAGTAAGCATCCTGCCGGTGGAAAAGGACATCGGCTGCCTGATTACCATTGAGGACTTCTCAGGCCTTGATCTTGACCAGGTCATGGGCACGGTCATCATTCCCGGTCGAACCATGGCCCATGAGAAAGAGATCAAGAGCGTCCTGTCAAAAGACGGCAGGGAAAGGATGATAATTCGGGGCCCAGATACTCTCACCGTGGACGGCGAGATGAGCATCTCCATGAACGCCCAGGAAGTCCTAGAGCTGGAGGTCGAGGCATTCGGAGAGCTGATCGAGGCCATCAATGCCATGGGCATTTGAACAAAGCGAGGGGGCAAAAATAGATGAAGAAGATGAGAAAACAGAAGAGGCCTTTTCATGTCATGATCATACCCACCCTAGGCTGTCCCTCCAAGTGCAGCTACTGCTGGAGCTCCGAGGTCGGATCCCCGAGAATGACCATCGAGACAGTAGGGGAGATCGTAGAATGGTTGCGCGATTTTAGGGATGATCCGGTTACATTCACGTTTCACGGTGGAGAGCCGCTGCTTGCCGGTGCGGATTACTACAGAGCTGCCCTTCCCATGCTCAAAAGAGAGCTTGAGCATCTCAGCCCCAACTTCGCCCTGCAGACGAACCTGTGGCTCTTGACCCCAGAGCTGGCGGAGGTCCTGGCAGAGCATGAGATTCCCATTGGCTCGAGCCTTGACGGCCCTCAGGAACTCAATGACCTGCAAAGGTCTAGTGGATACTATGAGAAGACCATGGCCGGATATGAGCTGGCCAAAAAACATGGCCTGCAGGTGCAATTCATCTGCACATTCACCTCTTATTCAGTGCAGTTCAAAGAGGAGATATTCAACTTCTTTCGGGAAAACGGCCTGGTCCTCAAGCTCCACCCCGCCCTCCCATCGCTGCGCAGCGACCAGCCAGACCGATGGGCCCTTCCTCCAGAGGAGTATGGCGAGCTGTTGGTCTATCTCCTGGACAAATACCTGGAGAATATGGATCGAATCGAGGTTAGAAACATCAACGATTACGCGAGGTGCGTATTCACCGGAAGGGGTACCGTCTGCACCTTTGTGGACTGCATGGAGAATACCTTTGCCGTGGGCCCAGATGGGAGCATCTATCCATGCTATCGGTTTGTGGGAATGCCCGAATACGTCATGGGAAACGTTCGCGACCGCCCCAGCCAGGCGGATCTGGCCGCCTCCCCCGCAGGAGTGCGCATGCGTCAGTTCAAAGAGTATGTGGATGTGAACTGCAAGGGCTGCAAGCACTTGCGCTACTGCCGGGGGGGCTGCCCTTACAATGCCATAGCTCCGACAGATGGGATCATTATGGGAGTCGATCCTCACTGCATCGCTTATAAGAGGATATTCGATGAGATCTCCGACCGCTTCAATAAGGAGATGATGGCCTCCATGGGGCTGGAGGCTACGGGTCCTGGAAGCAGCGGGAGCAGCCGGCCTGGGATCATGTCATTGATGCAAAAGATGATCGGAAGATGATTTTGAGGTAACCTGAGGGCAATTCGAGCATAAAAGCAGCAGATGCTGCCCAGGGTACCAAAACATTATTGCCCATGAGCGGAAACTGATTAATCGATCATTATGGAGAAGATTCAAGAGGTCAAGGGCCTGGGCGGAATGCTGAACGGTTTTAGGGATTTGGTCAAGGATGACCAGAAGATAATTTTCGTGGGGTCACCTGGTTTTTGTACTCCCTTTGCATTATTCCTGGGCTATCCAGTGCGAGAAAAGGAGATGGCCTTCATTCCCGGCCTTGATAGTGAAAAAGCCAGGAAGCTGGTTGCCACGGAATCGGGGATGGAGTTGGGAGAGAAGTGCAGCTTTGAGGCCGATGCCGTGGTTGTTCTGGGTGGAATGGCCATGCCCAAGATTGGAGTGAAGGCCGAGGAGATGGCAGATTTTCTCGCCAAGATGAAATACAAGAAGCTGATTGGCGTCTGTTTCATGTCGATATTTGAAAAGGCTGGCTGGTGCCAGGCTCTGAAGTTCGATAGCGTCATGAACATAATCATCGAGGGTGATATATCCTGCAGATAGCGACGGGACCATAATTTTATTACATCGGGAGTGCAGAGGGTCACGAATACCCCAACCTTCCGGTTGGGGATGAAGTGAACCCTCGTCCGTTTTTTGCGTTAACTCATATCGATCAACCGTTGCTTCTTTTAAAATGAAATCGTATTTGGCACTTTAGCCACAGGTGGTGCCACCCACCTATGGCTAGGATGTGATAAGCGTTGGAATTGCGCA